>Ga0157302_10000039_pt1 | contig 22746 bp, 17 predicted proteins | sample NitcycUS103311B2_FD_108381 | JGI IMG/M metagenome (GOLD analysis project Ga0157302, IMG submission 108381) | Soil microbial communities from Arlington Agricultural Research Station in Wisconsin, USA - Nitrogen cycling UWRJ-S103-311B-2 | ecosystem: Environmental > Terrestrial > Soil >... | reverse complement strand
GCTCCCGCCGCGGTGTGGTGCGCCACGAAGCCCGTGGCCGCTGCAACGGCGGCGACGAGGATCGCGAAGCGTTTCGATATGCGCATCATTGCTGGCCTCCTCCCTGGACCGTCCGCCGCCGACCGCCCTGCGCCGGGGAGACGGGCCTGAACGCACGACCGAGGAGCGCCAGCCGGGCAAGAAGGACATCTGCGCGGCGCCTGCGGCCCCGGCCCGCGTCCCGGGCGGAGGGCACGTGAGCCGGCTCGGGCCGGAGCGCGTCGAGCGCAAGCATGTGGTGCCTTTCCCGCACCAGCATGCGTCGAGCGTCGGTATCGGGATCGAACATGCCAGCCTCCGATTCGTCGGGTCGTCGCCGACCGTCTGAGTTGGCGATTCACGATGCGGGTGGCCCCGAGGACGGCCAGGGCGGCGAGGATTGACACCACCACGACGGGCACCACGCCGCTCCACGCGCCGTCGCGCGACTTGGCGCCGATCACCCGCGCCGGATGGAACGTCATCTCGGTCGGCTCCACCACCGGAACGCCGTCGATGCCCTCGGGCGGCATGGTGGAGTACGAGCGTTGGACGGGCGGGATCCGTCCAGGCTTGTCGGCCACATGGATCGGCTCGCCGTCGGGCATCGTCGGGTACGCGTGTACGACCCCCGGCGCCACCAGTGCGAGCGCCACGGCGCAGATCGAGCCGATCAGCGACAGTGACTTCCCGGGACTGTGCACGGCTCCTCCTTCGGTCGGTTGGTTCCCGTCCACTGTCCGCGGTACCGGTCGAGCACCGGTTGAGGACGGGTGGAGCGGAATCGCCGAGCGGTGTTACGGTCGCCCGGTCGTGGGCCGAGAGACGTGCTGATGCGGTTTCGGATCCTGGGCCCGCTCGAAGCCCACACCGCCGCGCGGCCCGTGTCGATCCGTGCCGCGAAGCAGCGCGCCCTGCTCGGGACGCTGCTGCTCCACTCCAACGAGGTGGTCTCGACCGATCGCCTGGTCGACGAGCTCTGGGGCGAACAGTCGCCGCAGACTGCGGCGAAGCTGGTCCAGGGCTATGTGCATGCCCTCCGTAGAGAGCTCGGGGCAGACACGGTTCGCACGGTCGCTCCGGGCTACCGCATCGAGGTCGACCGTGACGAGCTCGATCTTCTGCAGTTCGAGGCGCTGACCGGGGATGCCCGTGCCGCGCCGCTCGAGCGCGCGGTGGACCTGAGACGCGCGGCGCTCGATCTCTGGCGCGGCCCGCCCCTCGCCGACGTCGAGCTCCACGGGGCCGCACGACACGAGGTCGGGCGGCTTTCCGAGCTCCATCTCGCGACCCAGCTCGACCTGTTCGAGACCGAGCTCGCCCTCGGGCGGCATTCCCCGCTCGTGGGCGAGCTCCAACTCCTGGTCGCGGCGCATCCGTACCAGGAGCGTTTGCGCGGCCTGCTGATCCTCGCCCTGTACCGCTCGGGGAGGCAGGCCGAGGCACTCGAGGCCTACCAGGCGGTGCGGCGAACGCTGAGCGACGAGCTCGGCCTGGAGCCGGGGCAGGCGCTACGGGACCTCGAGTCGGCGATCCTGCGCAACGACGAGCGCCTCCTCGCGGTGGGGGCCCCGGAGCCCGCTGCCGGGCCACCTGCGCCGCCTGCGCCGCCCCCGTCCCCTCAGGTCGGCGAGCTGCGCCCGCTGACGGCGCTGTTCGCCGACATCGTCGGTACCACCGCTCTCGCGGAGCGGCTGTCGCCCGACGACTTCCGCGTGCTCGTCGGCGGCTGCGTCACGCAGATGAGCCAGGCCGTCGAGGAGTACGGCGGCATGGTGCAGGCGTACACGGGCGATGGGATCTGCGCGTACTTCGGCGTCCCCGTGACCCACGAGGACGATCCGGAACGCGCCGCACGGTCGGCCTTGCGGATCCTGGACGTGGTCGGCGACTATGCACGGGACATCGCGGCCGCGTGGTCGATTCCCGACTTCGCCGTCCGCGTGGGGGTCAACAGTGGGACGGTCAGCGTCGGCGAGGTTGGCGCCGGCAACCCGCAGGTCGCGGCGTTCGGCGACGCCGTCAACGTCGCGCACCACGTGATGCGTGCCGCTGGCCCGGGCACCGTCGCCGTCGGTGTGGAAACCGCCCGCCGGATCGGCGACCGGTTCACGCTCGAGCCGCGCAGTGTCCCGTTGGCGATGGCGGGCCGCAGCGAGCGGGTCGCCGTCTCGCGACTTCTCGGCGTGCGTGAGGCACGACCCAGGCGCCTTCGCGCGCTCGTCGGCCGGGACGCGGAGGCCGCGCGCCTGCGCACGGTGGCCGCCGAGCTCGAAGCGGGGCGCGGACAGGCGCTCCTCCTCGTCGGCGAGGCCGGAGCGGGCAAGTCCCGGATGCTCGCAGAGCTGCGGTCGACGCTCTCCGAGTCCGTCGTCTGGCTCGAGGGGAACTGCCTCTCCCACGGCGGGTTGGCATCCTGGCCGTTCGTCGAGATGCTCAGGCGCTGGCTCGACCTCGAGGCCGGAGACGCCGAGGTCGTCGTGCAGACCCGCGCCAGGGGGCGGCTGACACCGCTCCTCGGCGACGACGAGCGCGCGCTGGCGGGCCTCGCCCGGCTGCTCGGAATCGAGTCAGGAGCCGAGGACGCGGGCCGAGCGTACGTCGCGTGGATCGAGGCACTGACCGCAGAGTCGCCGGTCGTCCTGGCCATCGAGGACCTGCATTGGACGCACGCGACGACACGCCAGCTGGCCGAGGACCTACTCGCGCTCACCGACCGGGCTCCCCTCCTCCTCGTGGGCACGCTACGTGCTGACTCCGATTCCGAGGGGTGGGGATTTCGCACGCGTGTACTGGCGGACTTCTCGCACCGCGCGACGGAGCTCCGGCTCGACCCGCTCGCGCCGGGGCAGATGGACGAGATTCTCGCCAACCTGCTCCCCGGCGCTCTCGACGACGCGGCGGGCCGGGAGATCGTGGCGCGGGCGGAAGGCAATCCGCTGTACCTGGAGGAGCTCCTGCGGGCGCTGCTCGAGGGCGGCGGCCTCGATCGCCGGCACCGGACGTGGACGACGAGCCTCCAGCCCTCGGCGCTCCTACCCCCGGCGCTCGAGAACCTCCTCGTCGCCCGCATCGACCGCCTGAGCGAGTCGGCACGACACCTCGCGCAGGTCGCGGCCGTGATGGGTCGCGAGTTCCCGCTCCGCGTCCTCGAGCGGGTGGTCGGCGGCGGGACCGCCGACGAGCTCGCAGAGCTCCTCCGGGCCGAGATCGTCAGGGAGGTGCGGCGTTATCCGGAGCCCGTTTACGCGTTCAGGCACGGCCTCGTGCAGGAGGCGGCCCTCTCGTCGCTGACGCAGGAGCGACGGCGCGAGCTCTCAGGCGCTGTCGCCACGGCGCTCGAGCAGGCGGAATCCGGCTCACTGGACGACTACGTCGAGCAGCTGGCCCACTACCACGCGCAGAGCGGGAACACCCGTCAGGCGATCGCATATCTGGAGCGTGCGGCGGTCCGGGCAGACGAGCTCGGTACGGGCTTGCGCGCGGACGACCTACGGGCGCGCGCGGCGAGGCTCGCTACGGAAGCCGACCGACAGGCCTGAGACATCACTTCTTGCAGATCGCCGCGAGATCCTCGCGGTAGACGGGATGGAGGAAGAAGCAGCCCACGCTCTTCGAGACGAAGTTGCGCTGGTTCCGATGCAGGAACGGCGCCCAGGGTGGGTTGTCCCGCATCAGGTCGGCGTCCAGGTCGGCCCAGGCCCTGCGTCGCGCCGCGCCGGTGAGCCGGTTGGCCGCGTCGATGCGCGCGTCGACCGTCGGATCGTCGAGGTTCGCCCAGTTGGCGCCGCCGATGCTCTCGCTTTGGAGCAGCACGAAGAACGACGCCGGGTCCGGGTAGTCCACGGTCCACGGTTGGAATACGACGTCGTACGGCTCCCCGCGCGTGCGTGCCCTCTGCGCGAGGGTCGCCAGATCGAAGTACCTGACGGTGACGTCGATCCCGATCTGCTTCAGGTCGAACGCGAACACCTGCGCGAGTCCGACGCCGAACGACGTGTTGAGGGCGTACAGGACCAGTTCCCTGGGCTCGAGTCGCGCGCGCTTCAACCACTTCCTCGCTGTCACGAGGTCCGGTCCGGCAATCGGATACACGCGTCCTGTGCCCCCGAGCGAGGGCGGCAGGATCTCGTCGGTGCGCCTGCCCGCGAGGACGCCGACGACCCGTGCGAGCTCGTGCCGGTCGATCGCGTAGTTGATCGCCTTCGCGAGCGGGATCTGCTCCCGCCCGGCGAAGGCGGGCCGGTCGTGGTTGAAGGCGAAAGCGAACACCGAGAGCACCGGCGCGACGAAGTACTGCCCTCGAGGGCGATTGACTCCGTACTTCGCGGCGAGACCACGGTGCGCGGTGTCGGGGATCGCGGCCACGCCCAGACAGAGATCGACCCGATCGTCCTGCGTCGCGGCGAGGCAGTCCTCCGCGGCGACGCCGGCCGTGTAGACGATCTGGTCGACGTGGGCGGGGCGGTCGCCGCGGTAGTAGGGATTCCGCCGCAGGACGACGCGCTGGTTGACGACTCTGTCGGCGACGTAGTACGGGCCCGAGCCGGCCGGATCGTCGATTCCGCGCGGGTCGATCGGCGTGTTCGGCAGGACGGGGCAGAAGAAGAGCATCGTCAGCCGGGCCGTCAGGTCGCCGACGGGTTTCGTCAAGCGAAGCTCGAGCCGGTACGGGCCGAGCACGCGCACTCCTTCGATCGTCCGCGCCTTCCCCTCCCGAACGGCGTCCGCTCCGACGATCTCGTGGAGAAAACCCGCTCCGGGGGAGCGCATTCGCGGATCCGCGACGCGGTTGAACGCGTCGGCGAAGCTGCGAGCGGTCACCGGAGCGCCGGTGTGGAAGCGAAATGTCCGCCTGAGCTCGAACCTGTACGTGCGGCCTCCGTCCGTGACCGTGTGTCGGCGCACGACCTCCGGCACCACGCGTGCCCCGTCCGCGCCCGGGCGGTCAGGAAGGTTGAACAGCCTCGCGCACGTGGGATGGAGGAGCGCCGCCGACCAGGAGGAGTAGGCCAGCGCGGGATCGATGTAGTCGACGTCCTCGAACCGGGCGACGCGGAGCACCCCGCCCTTCGCATCGCTCGCGCCCGGATGGGCGGTACTCCAGCCCGCGGTGACGAGCAGCAGCGTTCCGGCGATGAGTGCCGCCACCGTCGCGAGCGTCCGTCGAGTCATTTCTTGCACGCGGCGGCGATGTCGACGCCGTAGAACGGGTGCATGGAGAAGCAGCCGAAGCTCTTCGAGACGAACGCGCGGGTGTTCGAATGGAGGATCGGCGCCACGGGCGGGTTGTTCCGCATCAGGTCGACGTCGAGGTCGGCCCACGCCTCGCGCCGCGCCGCTTCGCCCGTGAGGCGCGATGCCGCCTCGATCCGCACGTTGGCCTCCGGGTCGTCGAAGTAGCTCGTGTTGATGTTGCCTGTCGAGCCCATCGGGCCGAGGTCCTTGCCGTTCAGGATCGGCTCGAGGAACCCGCCCCCGTCGGCGTAATCGGCCGCCCACCCGTTGAACGCGATGTCGAAGGGCTCGCCGCGGGTCCCGATGCGCTCGACCAGGACCCCGACGTCGAAGTACTTCACCTCGATGTCGATACCGAGCCGACCGAGGTCGAAGGCCACCGACTGCGCCCAGGCGACCTGGGTGGACGAGTTCGACGCGTAGAGCACGAGCTTCGGCGGCTGGAAGCGCGCCTGCCGGAGCAAGCGGCCGGCAGCGGCGATGTTCGACCCCCCGAGGGGGTAGATGCTCTCGGCGCGGGCGCCGAGCGCCGGCGGCAGCAGCTGGTCGGTGCGACTCCCCGCGAGGTACCCCGCCTCTCGCGTGAGGGCGGGCCGGTCGATCGCGAAGTTGATCGCCTTCTTGAGCGGGATCTGGCCGCGACCCCGGAACGCGGGCCGGTCGTGGTTGAAGACGAGGAAGAAGGTCGTGCGGCCGCGGCCGCGGAAGAGCCGCCCCTTGTTGATGCCGTGCTGCTCGGCGAGGGGACGCCACGCGGCGAGCGGGGTGCTCAAGTGGACGCAGTGGTCGAGGAGGTCCTGCTGGACGGCAGCAAGGCACGCCTCGCGCGGCACGGCGGTCCGCCACACGACCTCGTCGACGTTCGCGGGGCGGTCGCCTCGGTAGTACGGGTTGCGCTTGAGGACGAACTGCCGGTTGCGGACCCGGTCGAATACGTAGTAAGGCCCCGAGCCGGCCAGGTACTCGACCTCGCTCGGAGGCGTCCCCGCCGGCACCGGACAGAACAACGGCATCGTCAAGCGGGCGGTGAAATCGCCGACGGGTCGTGTGAGCCGGATCTGGAGCCGGAAGCGACCGAGGACACGGACTCCCGAGACGGAGCCGGCCGCACCCTTGCTCACCGCCTCGACACCCACGATCTCGCGCATGTAGTCCGCCGCGGGTGACTTCAGCCCGGGTCGGGCGTTCCGGTCGAACGCGTCGGCGAAGCTCCTGGCGGTGACTCGAGCGCCCGTGCTGAAGCGGAAGCTCTGCTTCAGCGCGAAGGTGTAGGTGCGCCGGTCGCGGGAGACGTCCAAGTCGTCGACGACCTCCGGCACGACCCGCAGGCCGTCGGCTCCTGCGTCGTCGAGGGTGAAGAGCTTGGCGCACGTCGCATGGATCGGGACCCATGCCCAGTTCGCGTATGCGAGGCCGGTGTCGAGGCTGACGCCGGCCTCGTCGAACGTCGCGAGGCGGAGCGTGCCGCCCTTGCGCGACTCGCCGTGCGCGTCGGCACCGACGGCCGCGACGAGCAGCCCGAGTCCGGCAACGAGCATCACCACCGCCGCTGCGAGCCTGCGTGCCATCACTTCTTGCAGACCGCGGCGAGATTGGGGCCGAAGTAGACAGGGTGGAAGACGATGCAGCCCACGCTGCGCGAGAGGAGCACGGTCTGCGTGCCGTGTCCGAAGGCCGCCACTGGAGGGGTGTCGCGCATCAGCTCGACCTCGAGTTCGCGCAGTGCCGCGAGCCGTGCGTCGCCGCGCAGGCGGTTGGCCGCGTCCAACCTCCGTGCGAGGAGCGGATCGTCGAGGTTGAGACCTGCGACGCCTTCAGGGTCGAGCATGGGGACGAGGAAGCCGGCCGGATCCGTGTAGTCGGCTCCCCAGGCGTACAGGTACAGGTCGTACGGCTCGCTGGGCGAATCGACCCTCCGGTTCAGCTCGTCCGCGTCGAAGTACTTGATCTGAAGGTCGATCCCGATCTGACGGAGGTTGAAGTCGAGCACCTGCGCCTGCGCAACCGCCTGGGGTCTGTTGGCCGCGTAGAGGACGAGCTCTTTCGGCCGGAGCTTCGCGCGTGCCAGCCATCGCCTCGCTGCGGCCACGGCGGCGTTCAGCGGATAGAGGCTCGCCGGGCGCGCGAGGGACGGCGGGAGGAGCTGGTCGGTGCGTTTGAGGGCGAGAAAGCCGCTCTTCCGTGCGAGCTCGGTCCTGTCGATCGCGTAGTTGATCGCCTTTTCGAGCGGCGTCTGGCCCGGCCCCTTGAACCACGGGCGCGCATGGTTGAACCCGACGAACGACGTCGCGAGAAACGGCTTGAAGAAGAACTGCCCGTCGGGTCGGTTGATGCCGTACTTCGCCGCGAGCGTCCGGTTGTAGGGGCCCGTCTGGACGGTGAGGAGGCAGCCGTCGACCCGGTCCTCCTCGAGTGCGGCGATGCACGGTTCGGGAGGGCCGAACGTCCACACGATCTCGTCGACGTTCGCCGGGCGATTGCCGCGGTAGTACGGGTTCCGCTTCAGGACGATCCGCTGGTTCACGACCCGCTCGGCGACGTAGTAGGGCCCCGAGCCCGCGGGGTTGTCGATCCCGCTCGGGTCGACCGGGGTGTTCGGCAGGACCGGGCAGAAGAACGGCATCGTCAGCCGGGCGGTGAAGTCGCCGACCGGCCTGGTGAGCCGGATCTGGAGCCGGTAGCGGTCGAGGACGCGGACACCGATGATCGTCTCGGCCCTGCCGTCGAGCACGGCACCGCCGCCGACGATGTCGCGTACGTATTCCCTTCCTCGGGACTGGAGCCTCGGCTGTGCGAGGCGATTGATCGCGTCCGCGAAGCTCCGGGCGATCACCGGCGCACCGGTGTGGAAGCGGAAGCTCGTCTTCAGCTCGAAGGTGTATGTGCGTCCGTCGCGCGAGAGGTTCCAGTCGTCGACGACCTCCGGCACGATCCGCGTGCTCTCCGGTCCTGCCCGGTCCGGATAGTTGAAGAGGTTCGCGCACGTCGCGAACGGGATCGCCCACGAGCGCGGGTTGTACGCGAGCGCCGGGTCGACGTAGTCGACGTCGGCGGGCAGGCTCCAGCGAAAGACGCCGCCCTTGCGCGCGTCGCCGTGGGCGCCCGCACCGAGCGCCGCGTCCAGGAGAGCCACGCCTGCGGCCAGCAACACGAGTGTGAGCAAGAGCCCGCGCTTCATCTACTTCTTGCACACCGCTGCGATGTCGAGGCCGAAGAGGAGATGGCTGAAGACGCAGCCGACGCTGCCCGAGACGAAAATGCGGTTGTTCGCGTGGATGATCGGCGCCCAGGGTGGGTTGGTGCGCATCAGGTAGACGTCGAGGTCGGCCCACGCCTTGCGTCGCGCCTCGCCGGTCAGGCGGCTCGCCGCCTCCATCCGCCGGGCGACGCGCGGGTCGTCGAGGTTGCTGCCGACTTGGCCGGCGGCGAGCAGCGGCGCGATGAACCCGCCCCCATCGGGGTAGTCGGCTGTCCAGCCGTTGATCGTGAGGTCCCAGGGCTCCCCGGGGGTCGTGGTCTTGGCACCCAGGGTGTTGATGTCGAAGTACTTCACGTGGACGTCGATCCCGATCTGCTTGAGGTTGAACACGATGGTCTGGGCCAGCAAGACGCCCTGCGTGCTGTTGTCGGCGTAGAGCACGAGCTCGGTCGGCGGCCGCGCCGCGCGGGCGAGCCACTTCCTGGCGGTGGCGGGGTCTGCTCCGCCGAGCGGGTAGATGCTCGCGCGGCGGGCAAGCGCGGGTGGGAGCATCTGGTCGGTGCGCTTGCCCGCGAGGTAGCCGAATGCGCGGGCGAGCTCCGGCCGGTCGATCGCGTAGTTGATCGCCTTCTCGAGCGGGATCTGACCCGGCCCCCGGAACGCCGGTCGGGCGTGGTTGAACGCGAGATACCAGGTTGTGAGCGCGGGGCTGACGAAGAACTGCCCGCCGGGCCGGTTGATGCCGTACTTCTCGACGAGGGCACGGGGCGTGTGATAAAGGCCGGAGTAGCAGTAGTCGATCCGGTCCTTCTCGACGGCGAGCACGCAGGCCTCGGGAGGGTTGATCGTCCAGACGACCTGGTCGACATACGCCGGGCGGTCGCCGCCGTAGTACGGGTTGCGCTCGAGCACGATCCGCTGGTTGACGATCCGCTCGGCGACGTAGTAGGGGCCCGATCCGGGCGGGTCGGTGACCATTTCCTCGTCGGTCGGCGTGGTGGGCAGGATCGGGCAGAAGAACGGCATCGTCAACCGGGTGGTGAAGTCCCCGACCGGCCTGGTGAGCCGGATCTGCAGCCGGTAGCGGCCGAGCACGCGGATCCCCGAGATCGACGTCGCCTTCCCGTCGATCGCCGCGTCGGCGCCGACGATCTCGTGCAGGTAGGCGACCGCGGGTGAGCCGAGCTTCGGGTTGGCGTCGCGGTTGAACGCGTCCGCGAAGCTCTGCGCTGTGACCGGCGCGCCGGTGTGGAAGCGGAACGTCTGCTTCAGATCGAAGGTGTACGTCCGCCTGTCCTTGGAGACCGTGGTCTGATCGGCGACCTCCTTCGCGAGTCGCGTCCCTGCCGCACCCGGCGCATCCGGGTAATGGAACAGCATCGCGCACGTCGCGAGTGCGATCGGAAACGACCGTACCGCGCCTAGGAGCGCCGGGTCGACGTGGTCGACGTCCGCGCCCGTGCTCCAACGCAGCGTGCCGCCCTTCCTGGCCTCGGTCGCACTGACGACCGGGCGCGCGGAGGCGGCCGTCACGAGCAATCCGACCCCGACGGTGAGCATCACGAGCGAAAGAGGAAGCCTGCGCGTCATCGCTTCTTGCAGACCGTCGCGAAGTCGAACCCGTACACCGGGTGGAGGACGACGCAGCCCACGCTGCGGGACACGAACGTGACACCCTGCGTGTTGGTGACCGGCGCCCAGGGCGGGTCGTCGCGCATCAGGTCGACGTCGAGGTCCGCCCAGGCAGCGCGCCGCGCCTCGCCGGTCATGCGCTCGGCCGCCTCAATCCGTGCGGCGACGCGCGGATCGGCGAAGTTCGTGCCGCTCCGGCGGCCCCGGTCGGCCAGCAGCGGCTCGAAGAACGCGGCGCCGTCGGCGTAGTCGGCGCTCCAGCCGAGGTAGACGAGGTCGTAGGGCTCGCCGGGAGTCTCCGTCTTGGCCTGCAACGCGATGGTGTCGAAGTACCTCACGTCGACGTCGATCCCCATCTGCTTGAGGTTGAAGACGAGCACCTGCGCGATGAGCGCACCGGTCGGGCCGCTGTTCGCGTAGAGGACGAGCTCGCGGGGGCGGAGGGACGCGCGCGCGAGCCATCTCCGCGCAGCGACCAGGTCTGCGCCTCGGAGCGGGTAGATGCTCGCTCGGCGCGCGAGCGCGGGCGGCAACAGCTGGTCGGTGCGCTTCCCGGTCAGATAGCCGAAGGGGCGCGTCAGGGCGGGTCGGTCGACGGCGTAGTTGATGGCCTTCTTGAGCGGGATCTGCCCCCGGCCCCGGAAGGCCGGGCGGCTGTGGTTGAAGGCCACGTACCACGTCGTCAGCCCCGGGCTGACGAGGAACTGTCCTCCAAGCCGGTTGATGCCGTACGTCTCGGCGAGGCGGCGGTGCTCTCTGGGGGGAAGGCCCATCACGCCGCAGTAGTCCATCCTGTCCTGCTCGACGGCGGCGAGGCAGTCCTCGCGGCTCATACCGATCGTCCACACGACCTGGTCGACGTTCGCCGGGCGGGCTCCACGGTAGTAGGGGTTCCTCTTCAGGACGATCCGTTGGTTGACGACGCGCTCGGCGACGTAGTAGGGGCCGGAGCCCGGGGGGTAGTCGACTCCCTTCGGGTCGACGGGCGTGCCCGGGAGGATGGGACAGAAGAACGGCATCGCCAGCCGCGCGGTGAAGTCGCCCAGCGGCTTCGTCAGCCGGATCTGGAGTCGGTGGCGGCCCAGCACACGCACGCCGCTGACGGATGTCGCCTTGCCGTCGAGCACCGCGGCGGCGCCGACGATCTCCCGCAAGTAGGTCGCTGCCGGTGACTCGAGTCTCGGCTGGGCGAGCCTGTTGATCGCGTCCGCGAAGCTCTGCGCCGTCACGGCGGCGCCCGTGTGGAAGCGGAAAGACCGCTGCAGGTCGAACGTATACGTCCGCCCGTCCTTCGAGACCGTGTACCGGTCGACGACCTCCTGGACGACGCGCGTGCCGGCCGCTCCGGCGGCGTCCGGAAGGTTGAACAGGTTCGCGCAAGTCGCGTACCCGATCTGCCACGACCAGAGGTAGTAGGCGAGCGCGGGGTCGACGAAGTCGACGTCCGAGAAGCGACTCATCCGCAGCGTGCCTCCCCTGGGCGCATCCGTGGCGGACGCGAGCCCCGCGGCGACGAGCAGCGCCACGCCCGCTGCGAGCATGGCGAGCGACAGGGAGATCCGGCGCGTCATCGCCTTCTACAGAGGGCTGTGATGTCCATCCCGAAGACCGGGGTGGGGGTGAAGCAGCCCAGGCTCGGCGAGACGAAGAAGCGGCCGTTGTAGTGGACGAAGGGCGCCCACGGTGGGTCCTTTCGCATCAGGTCGACGTCGAGGTCGGCCCAGGCGCGAAGCCGAGCGTCGCCCGTGAGGCGGTTGACCGCTTCCATCCGCCGGCGGACGCGAGGATCGACGACGAGCGCCAGCGAGCCCGTCTCGGGGTCGAGCAGCGCGCCGAAGAACCCCCACGGGTCGGGATAGTCGGCCACCCAGCCGCCGAGGACGATGTCGAACGGCTCGCCCGGGATGCGAGCCCGCTCGAAGAGGGTGTCCACGTCGAAGTACTTCACGTCGAGGTCGATTCCCAGCTGTCGCAGCTCGAACGCGAGGATCGAGGCCTGGGCGACGGCCGGTGGGGTGTTCCACGAATAGAGCACGAGCGTGATCGGCTTGATGCGCGCCTTCGCGTACCAGCGGCGTGCCGCCGTCAGGTTCGCCCCGCCCAGCGGATAGATGCTCGCGGGCCCCCCGAGCGGAGGCGGCAGCATCTGGTCGGTGCGCTTTCCCATGAGGTAGCCGAGCGGCCGCGCGAGGGCAGGGCGGTCGATCGCGAAGTTGATCGCCTTCTTCAGAGCGATCTGTCCCGGCCCCCTGAATGCCGGTCGGCTGTAGTTGAAGGCGTAGTACCAGGTGCCGACGAGCGGGCTCACGAAGAGCTGGCCGCCGCGACGGTTGATGCCGTACTTCTCGGCGAGGCCGCGCCAGGCGTCTCGAGGAGCTCCCAGCTCACCGCACCAGTCCGCGCGGTCCTCCTCGACGGCCCGCTGACACTCCTGGAGTGTCCCGCCGATCGTCCACACGATCCGGTCGAACCTCGCCGGTCGGTCGCCACGATAGAAGGAGTTGCGCTCGAGGACGATCCGCTGGTTGACGATCCGCTCGGCGACGTGGTACGGGCCGGAGGCGGCCGGGTCGGCGATGGGCCTGTCGACGGGAGTGCTGGGCAGGACGGGGCAGAAGAACCCGAGCGTCAGCCGGGCGGTGAGATCCGCGGCGGGCGCCGTGAGCCGGATCTGCAACCGGTAGGGGGCGAGTGCGCGGACGCCCGAGATGGACGGAGCGCTGCCGCGGACCACCGCTGCCGCACCGACGATGTCCCGTACGAAGGGGGTCCCCGGGGAGCCGAGTCTCGAGTTTGCGACCCGGTCGAACGCGTCGGCGTAGCTTCGCGCCGTGACCGGTACACCCGTGTGGAAGCGCAACGTCCGCCGGAGGTCGAACCTGTAGGTTCGCCCGTCCTGCGAGACCGAGACGCGCCGCACCGCCTCGGGCACGACACGGGCGCTCGTCCCGCCCGCGGCGCTGTCGTATCGGAACAGCCGTGCGCACGTCGCTTCCGAGATAAGTCGCGAGAGCAGGTCGTCTCCCATCGCCGGGTCGACCGAAGCGACGTCCAAGATCGACGAGATGCGAAGCGTGCCCGTCGGCGTGTCGGCCGTCGTGGAAACACCCGCGGGTCGGGCGAGGCCCGCGGCGACAAGCGGGGCCACGCCGGTCACGAACATCGCGAGCGAGAGGAGAAGCCGCCGGGTCATGGCTTCTTGCAGAGCTGCGTGATCTCGACGCCGACCATCGGGTGGGGGACGAAGCAGCCGAGGCTCTTCGAGACGAAGAAGATCCGCTGGGTGTGCGCGATCGGCACCCCGGGCGGGTCGTTCCGCATCAGCTCGACGTCGAGGTCGGCCCAGGCTCGTCGGCGGGCCTCACCTGTGAGACGGTTCGCCGCCGCCACCCCTTGACGAAGCCTCGCGTCGTCGAGGACGCGCCCGTAGGGGCCGTCCGCGTCGACCAGCGGCATGAAGAACCCCGCCCCGTCCAGGTAGTCGGGCCCCCAGGGGATCATGACGAGGTCGAACGGCTCACCGGGGCGACGGCTTCGCTCGGCGACGACGTCCGGGTCGAAGTACTTCACCTCGAGGTCGATTCCCAGCTGCTCGAGGTCGAAGGCGAGGATCCCGGCCTGCTCCACCGTGTGCGGGAAGTTCCACGTGTAGAGGACGAGCCGCGTCGGCTTGAGCTGCGCCCTCCCGTACCAGCGCCGCGCCGCAGTCGGGTCGGCGCCGCCGAGGGGATAGATGCTCGCCGGGCGCGCGAGGGCGGGCGGCAGCAGCTGGTCCGTGCGCCTCGCGGAGAGCGGCGCGAACGTTCCCGCGAGCGCGTGTCGATCGACCGCGTAGTTGATCGCCTTCGCGAGCGGGATCTGGCCCGGACCCTTGAACGCCGGCCGCATGCGGTTGAAGGCGAAGAACCACGTCCCGGACTTGGGGTTCACGAAGAGCCTTCCGCCCGGTCTGTTGATCCCGTACCTCGCGGCAAGAGCGCGAGCGGCGGTACGGGGAACGCCCGGCTCGGCGCAGAAGTCCTCCCGATCCTCATCCACGGCGAGCTGGCAGGCCTCGAGGCTCTCACCGATCGTCCACACGATCTCGTCGACGTTGCCGGGCCGGTCGCCGCCGTAGTAACGGTTGCGCTTCAGGACGACGCGCACGTTCTCGATCCGCTCCGCGACGTAGTACGGTCCCGAGCCCGCCGGATTGTCGATCCGGGTCGGAGGCGTGCCGGCGAGGACCGGGCAGAAGAACGGCATCGACAGGCGCGCCGGTAAGTCCGGGAGCGCCCTGGTGAGGCGGATCTCCAGACGGTACGGGCCCAGGGCCTGGATTCCGTCGATGGACGCGGCGCGCCCGTCCATCACCGTGACCGCCCCGACGATCTCGCGGAGGTAGCCCATCGCGGGCGACCCGAGCGTCGGCTGCGCCACACGGTTGAACGCGTCGACGAAGGTCCGCGCGGTCACCCGGGCGCCGGTGTGGAAGCGGAAGCTTCGCCGTAGCTCGAAGGTGTAGGTGCGACCGTGATCCGCGACCGCGTAGGTGCGCACGACCTCGGGAACGAGGCTCGCACCTGTCGCGCCGGGCTCCGCCCGGTAGGCGAACAATCGCGCGCATGTCGCCTCGCTGACCAGCCAGGGGGACGACGTGTAGCCGATCCCCGGATCGACCTCGACGTCCGACAACGAGCCGATGCGAAGCGTGCCGCCTCTCGGCGCCTGTGCGGCGGAGCCGGCTTCGAGGTCGGCCGGTCCGGGCGAGGCAACGACCGCGACCGCGACCGCGAGCACTCCGAGCCCCACCTGGACTGTCCGCTTCACCGCAACCCCCTGCTTGTGCGGGATGCTACGACGCGCGGAGAACGAAGGGAAGAGCCGCTCAGCGCTCGCGCAACCGGGCGCCCGGGCTCGTCCACACACGGCCGAAGGCGGTGACGATCCCGCCCGGCGCGGCGCCGAGCTCGATCGTCTCGAACGAACCGTCCCGTGGGTCGAGTCGCGTGACGGTGCCGTCGCCGCCCGATGCCGTCCAGACGACCCCGTCGGCGGCGACGTCGACGGCGCCGGGGGCTTCCCCGACGGGGTACGAGTCGTCGACGGTGTCACCCGCGGGAGGGATCTGGAACAGCCTCGCTCGCGAGTTGGCGACGAACCAGGTCGCGTTCTTCCCGGTTGCGATCGATGCCGCGCTCGAATCGACCACGCCGTTCACCGGGGTGTGATTGAGCTCGGTTCCGGTCGTCGGATCGAGCTTGTTCACACCGTTGATGCCGCCGAGCCAGATCGCCTGCTCGTCGACGGCGATCGACAGGGAGGCGCCGAAGCCGTCCGTCAGCGTCTTCGGCTGCCCGCTCACGGGGTCGATGCGAGTCACCTCGCTGCTCCCGCGCTCGAGCGCCCACACGGCACCCTGCCCGGTCGTGAGGACGACCGTGTTGCGCTGGATCGACAGCGTCCCGGTCCGGCTCCGCTCGATCGTGATCGACTGCTTCAGGTCCTCGAGCTCAGGCCCGATCTGCAGAACGGCGAGGCGACGTCCCTGGTTCACGGCGACCCAGACCGAGCCCTCGCCGACGGCGAGCCCCATCGGGATCCCGTCCGCGGGGACCCCTCGAGTCGGTGGGACGACCTCCATCGTGTCCGGGTCGATCCGCGTCAGCGTCTTCGCGTCGGGGTCGAGCACCCACAGGAATCCCTCCCCGGCCGCGATCAACGACGACTCGAAGCCGAGCGGGATCTCCGCGGCGAGCTCGCCTGTCGCGGGGTCGATCACGCCGACCGACCCGGGCTCGATGTGCGACAACCCGCCCGAGCCGCCGAGCAGCAGGAGGGCCGCGGCCACAGCGACGACAACGGTCCCTGCGGCCACGCCCAGCCCGACCAACGCTCGCCGGGACAGCCCGACGCGCCGCGCGCGCCGTCGGCGGAGCGTCGTCGGCCGCTCCTCGAGCCCGAGCGCAGCCCGTGCCGAAGCGACGAGCTCCCCGCAGCTCCCGTACCGCTCCGAGGGTAGCTTCGCAAGGGCCTGCGTCATCACCTCGTCGATCTCGTCGCCGAGCTCCGGGTTGACGTCGTGGAGCGTGGCGGGCGGCTCGTGCACGTGTGCCCACAGGGTCGCGACCTCGGACTCGCGGGCGAAGGGCCGCCGCCCGGTAAGGCACTCGTACAGCACGCAGCCGAGCGAGTACACGTCCGCGCGGGAATCGATGCGGTCGCCGCGGATCTGCTCGGGCGAGACGTACTCGATCGTCCCGACCAGCTCGCCGGTTCCCGTCAGCCCGGAGATCGACGACGTCTGCTTCGTGAGGCCGAAGTCGGTGAGGTAGCAGTGCTCGCGACCCGCCCCGCCGGTGATGAGGACGTTGCCAGGCTTCACGTCGCGGTGGACGAGGCCTCGCCCGTGCGCGGCATCGAGCGCGTCGCCGATCTGCTCGACCAGTCGCAGCGCCCGCGCAGGAGTGAGCGGTGCTTCGCGGGCGATCAGCTCCCGGAGGTCGTAGCCCTCGACGTAGCGCATGGCGAGGTACAGCTGGCCCTCCGCCTCGCCGGCCGCGTAGATCGGGACGATGTGTGGATGGTCGAGCGACGCAGCCGTCTGCGACTCGCGCAGGAACCGATCGCGGAAGCGCTCGTTCCCCGCCAGGTCGGGGATCAGGAGCTTGAGCGCGACCTTGCGGCCGAGGCGGACGTCCTCCGCGCGGTACACGGCGCCCATGCCGCCGCGCCCGAGCAGCTGCTCGAGCCGAAAGCCGGCGATCTCGCTTCCCGGCCGTGGGTCGGACCCGACTGGCAAACACCCTCCTGAACGACTCGCGACGAGAATACGGCGATGGGCGGCGAGTCGCGAGTCGGCGGATACACACTCGAGGCGGAGCTCGGCCGGGGAGCGCTCGGTGTTGTCTACCAGGGTCGCTCGGCAGATGGACGCGTCGTGGCGATCAAGACGTTCGAGCCCTCGCTGGCGGAAGACGAGACGTTTCGGGCAAGGCTTGCACGCGAGGCTCGGGTGGCGCGCGAGGTGGTGGATTCGCACCTCGTCCGCATTCTCGAGCTCGGCGAGGCCAACGGCATGCCGTTCCTCGTGCTCGAATACCTCTCCGGCGGATCGCTCGCCGACCGGCTCGCGGAGGGGTCGTTGACGGGCGACCAGATGATCCGCGTCGTGGCGTCGGTCGCGGCCGGTCTCGACGCGCTCCATCGAGCCGAGATCGTGCACCGGGACGTCAAGCCGTCGAACATCCTCTTCCGCGAGGATGCCTCCGCTGCGCTGACGGACTTCGGGCTCGCGAAAGGAGCGGCCCTCACCCTGCTGACCCGCCGCGGTCAGGTGCTCGGCACGCTCGATTACTTGGCGCCGGAGGTCCTGCGCGGTGGCGAGGCGACGCCGGCGAGCGACGTGTACGCGCTCGGCTGCGTGGCGTTCGAGTGCCTCGCCGGGCGCCCGCCGTTCGGAGACCGGAGCCTCTTCGGCGTCGGCACCGCACATCTCGAGGACGATCCGCCGTATCCGCCGGCGCTTCCGGAGCTCGGCCGTGCGCTCCTGACCGCACTCGAGAAGGACCCGGTGCGGCGACCGCCGACGGCGACGATGTACGCGCACATGCTTGCTGCCGCAGCTCGAGGCTGATCTAGGGGATTCGGCGGGCGAATCCCTGCTCGTAGGAGGGTTCGTCGCAGGACTCGGCTACAATCGAGCGAACCTGAACCGGAGCGGCCATGGGGGTCCTAGCCGCGTCGAAGGCTCACACCGGTGCATGGACGACCTCCTCACACCCACGTCTGACTCTGCCGCCGCGCTCCTCGAGGGGCCGGACGTCGCCGCGAACGAGACGAACGGCGCGAACGCTGCCTCGCCGAGCGCGATGATCGTGCTCGAGGACGTCCGCAAGGTCTACGACCCGGACGTGGTCGCGCTCGACCGGGCGTCATTCGTGATCGAGAAGGGTGAGTTCGTGTTCGTCGTCGGCCCCTCCGGGTCGGGCAAGTCGACGATCATCCGGCTGCTCCTGAAGGAGCTCGAGCCGACCTCGGGACGCATCATCGTCGGCGGGCGCGACCTCACGCGCCTCAAGCGCTCCAAGGTGCCGCTCCTGCGCCGCAACGTCGGCTGCGTCTTCCAGGACTTCAAGCTGCTGCGTGATCGCTCGGCCTTCGAGAACGTCGCGTACGCGCTGCGCGTTCAGGGCGAGTCGTCGACCTCGATCCGCAAGAAGGTGCCCGAGGTGCTGGCGCTCGTCGGACTGGCACACAAGGCCGGCTCGCGCCCGGACGAGCTCTCGGGCGGCGAGCAGCAGCGCGTCTCGATCGCCCGCGCCGTGGTCAACCACCCACCGCTTCTGATCTGCGACGAGCCGACCGGCAACCTCGACCCGGACACGTCGGTGGGGATCATGCAGCTCCTCCACCGCATCAACACGGCCGGGACGACGATCCTGATGGTCACCCACGACCGCGAGATGGTCGACAAGATGCGCAAGCGCGTGATCGCGCTCGACAGCGGGAAGGTCGTCCGCGACGAGCGCCGCGGCGGGTACGAGACCGAATGAGCCGCTTCAAGCTCGTCGTCTCGGAGGCCTTCCGGTCGATCGGGTCGAACATCTCCACGTCCTTCGCGGCGACGATGACCGTCCTGATCGGGATGTTCCTGCTCGGGCTTCTGATCGCGCTCGGCTCGTGGGTCGTGTCGTGGTCGGACCACGTGAAGGAGCAGCTCCAGGTGAAGGTGTTCTTCGTCGAGGACGTCACCGGGAAGCAGGTGAACTCCGTCGGGGCATTCCTCCGCGCGGACGACCGGATCAAGGACTACCAGTTCGTCTCGCGCACCGAGGCGCTCCAGCGGATGAAGAGGCGCTACCCGGAGCTCACGGCGAACCTGCCCACGAATCCGCTCCCCGATTCGTACGAGATCACGCCGAAGCACGCGGAGGAGGTCAAGCAGCTGTCCACGGCGATCCGGGCACAGAAGTTCGCCGGCGTCGAGCGGGTCAAGGACGGGCAGCAGACCTCGAAGCGGATCCTCCAGGTCGCGCGGGTGATCGAGGTCGTGTTCCTCGTCGCCGTCGTCGTGCTCCTGGCGGCGTCGGTGCTGCTCATCGCCAACACGATCCGACTCTCGATCTTCTCGAGGCGACGCGAGATCGAGGTGATGAAGCTCGTCGGCGCGACGAACTGGTTCGTGCGCGGACCGTTCATGGTCGAGGGTCTCGTGTGCGGGCTCGTCGGTGCGCTCGCGGCCGTCGTTCTCCTGTTGATCGGCAAGGAGGTCGCCCTGCCCTCGATCCTCGGCCACATCGACTCGTCCGACGACGTCAAGGCGCTCGGGTTCACGCTGACCGCCCTGATCCTGCTCGCGGTCGGCCTCGTCGTCGGCGCGCTCGGCTCCGGCCTCACGCTGCGCCGATACCTCAAGGTCTGAGACGCGCGACTGGTGTCCGACTTCAGGTCGGACACCAACAGCCCCGCGGCTACGGTTGCCCAATGGCACGCAGCCGCCGATCCCGCCCGCCGCGCCGGCCTTCCCGGGCGGCGCGCCACGCACGAGCGAGCGGTGCCTACAAGCGCGCGGCGGTGCGGAAGGCCGAGGACCGGATCGAGATCCGGCTGCCCGAGCGCCGCACCCCTCCGGAGACGGTGGTGGCCCACCTCGGGCCGACGAACTCGGGCAAGACCCACGACGCGCTCGCCTTCCTCGCCGAGCGCGGCCGCGGCGTCTACGCCGGCCCGCTGCGAATGCTGGCGCAGGAGGCCCATCGCCGCCTGTCAGCGCAGCTCGGCCCCGGGAAGGTCGGTCTCGTCACGGGGGAGGAGCGCGTCGACGAGCACGCTCCGATCCTGTGCTGCACCGTCGAGATGGCGCCCGCGTCGGGCGACGTCCTCGTCCTCGACGAGGTGCAGTGGGCCGACGACGAGGAGCGCGGCGCCGCCTGGACGCAGCTTCTCCTCGCCGGTGAATACCGCCACCTCCGGCTGCTGGGGGCGCTCGACGCGCTTCCACTCGTCCGTCATGCGTTTCCCGGGGCGGAGCTCCGTGTCCACGAGCGGAAGCTTCCGCTCGAGTTCGTCGGCGCGCGACAGCTCCGCGCGCTGACGCCCGGGACGGTCGTCGTCGCCTTCAGCCGCCGGGCGGTGCTCGCGCTCGCCGGCGAGATCAACCGGCTGCAGCCCGACCGCGTCGCCGTGCTGTACGGCGCCATGCCGCTCGCCTCCCGGCGCGAGGAGATCGACCGCTTCCTCCACGGTGCCGCCGCCGTGTGCGTTGCCACCGACGTCCTCGGCCACGGCGTCAACCTTCCCTGCGAGACGCTCCTCTTCGCGGAGACGACGAAGTTCGACGGCGTCGAGCGGCGCGACCTCCTGCCCTGGGAGCTCGCGCAGATCGCCGGGAGGGCCGGCCGCTTCGGGCTCGTCGAGCGCGGCCATGTCGGCGTTCTCGTCGGAGTCCCGTGGGCGAACGCCGACCCGGGGCTCGTCGAGTCGGCGCTGGAGCCGCACGTCCGCCTTCCCGAAGGGCACCGCGGCTACCGCATCGTCGACGAGGCGCGTATCGGCCCGCGCCTCGGCGACCTCGGCGTCGACGACCCGCGTGAGCTCGACGCCGCGCTTGCGGCCTGGCATCGAGTCGCCACGCGGCAGTGGGCGCACGAGAGCTGGCTCGCCGTCGAGTCGCTCGCCCCGATTCGCGGTCGGCTCGCAATCGTGATGCGCCACCTTCGCGAACGCGGGCGGCGGCTCGGGCTCGAGGAGACGTGGCAGCTCGTCAACGCACCGATCGATCCCGAGGGTGGCGAGCTGCTCGGCGTCCTCGCACTCGCAGTCGCCGGCGACCGGGCGCAGCGCCCGCTGCTCCAGTTCCTCCTCGACACCTCACGCCTGCGCGACGCCACCCTCGAGGAGGCCGAGGAGGCCGGGCGCGTCGCCTCGATCCTCCGCTGGTTCGCGCTGCAGTACCCAGGCGTTGGGGGGGTCACGATCGAACGTGCCGCAGAGCTCGAGCGGGCGGCGGCGGAGCGTGTCGTCCGGCGCCTCGCGGTCGAGGTGCGCGACGGCACGATCGGCCGCTGCCGCTCGTGCGGCAGGAGCTGCCCGCCGTGGTTCCCGCTCTGCGAGCGGTGTGCACGCACGGGACGGCGATAGCCGCGTCAGCGGAGCCGCATCACCATCGCCGTCGTGATCGTGTACGACGTGATCGCCACGGCGTTCGAGACGATCAACGCCGCGTTGCCGAGCGCGACCCCGTAGGCGAGCCAGAGGACGAACCCGGCGAGCAGGACGAGGAGAAAGGGCAGCGAGACGTCGGCGGACGAGCCGCGCGAGACCATATGGCGGACCTGCAGGAGCGGCGACAGGCCCATGGCGACGCCGAAGGTGGCTGCCGCGAGGCCGAGGCTGGTGGTGATGTTCAAGGAAACCTCCGGGAAGGACGAGGGACGGCGACGGTTCCCGTCTCAGTCGCGGAGGTCGCCGCGCTCGCGATCCTCGCCGTAGAGCGGTGGCCGGAGGTCGAGCGCATGCACGGGACGACAGTAGCCGACGGCCTGATATAGAGACGCGGTGGACGTCGCCGAGCTCCGATCCCTTCCTCCGCTCGCGAGGATGAGCGAAGTGGGTCTTGCGCGCGTCGCCTCTCGCGCGGCGACGTTTCACGCAGAGGAGGGGCGCGTCCTCGCGCTCGAGGGCGATCCCGGCGCCGGCATGTTCATCCTCTGCGAGGGCACGATCGCCGTCGAGCTTCGCTCGGGAAGCCTGGAACTCGGGCCGGGCGACTTCTTCGGCGAGCTCGCGCTGCTCGTCGACGACGGCGCCCGCGTCGCGCGCGTCCGCGCGATGACGCCGGTCCGGTGCGTCTCGATCCCGCGCGAGGAGTTTCTCACCCTGGTCGAGACCGAGCCCAGCTTCGCGCTGCACATGCTGCGCGAGCTCGCGCGGCGACTGACCGAGGCGCGCGCCGCCGTCTGAGGATTCCGCGCCGGGCACCGCACAACCCCGCGGCTACGATCGCGCCGTGTCCGGGACGAAGACGATCGCCGAGAACCGCCGTGCGCGGCACGACTACCACCTCCTCGAGCGGCTCGAGGCGGGCCTTCAGCTGACCGGGACCGAGGTCAAGGCGTTGCGCGAGTCGGGTGCGCAGATCGCGCAGGCATACGCCGAGATCCGCGACGGGGAGGCGTGGCTCGTCGGCGCATCCATCTCCGAGTACGCGCGCGGGAACATCGCGAATCACCGGCCCGAGCGCGATCGCAAGCTCCTGCTCCACCGACGGGAGATCGACTCGCTCTACGGCAAGGTGCGCGAGAAGGGCTTGACGATCGTCCCGACGAGGCTCTACTTCAAGGACGGGCGGGTCAAGGTCGAGCTGGCGGTCGCGCGCGGCAAGGAGCGGATCGACAAGCGCCGCGACCTCGCGGAGCGCGACGCAAAGCGCCAGATGGAGCGCGCGCTCAAGGCGCGACGCTAGCCCTCGATCGCGTCTTTCAGAACCTTCTGCGCCCAGCCGACCTCAGGCGTGCGCGTGTCTTCCCACTCGGAGACCTCTGCCTTTGCCCAGCGGGCCCAGTCGGCGAGCGCGCGACGGACAGGCCTCGCCTTCCGGTACGACCTCGGCTGACCTCGGCTCGAGAGCCGGTCAGGCGATCGGGCCGCGCACGGTGATCGAGCCGGGCTCGACCACG
>Ga0157302_10000037_pt1 | contig 26301 bp, 21 predicted proteins | sample NitcycUS103311B2_FD_108381 | JGI IMG/M metagenome (GOLD analysis project Ga0157302, IMG submission 108381) | Soil microbial communities from Arlington Agricultural Research Station in Wisconsin, USA - Nitrogen cycling UWRJ-S103-311B-2 | ecosystem: Environmental > Terrestrial > Soil >... | reverse complement strand
TGCCTCGAGCTCGGCAAGGACCCCGGCGAGACGATCTCGATCTTCCGCATCCCCGGCGCGTGGGAGGGGGAGGGCTTCAAGATCCTCGACAAGTACGGCGTCGAGTACTGCGACCGCTCGGTCTCGATGTGGGAGGCGGCGGGAAGGGCCGTGGCGAAGATCCAGGGAGCGCCAGCGTGAGCATCCTCCTCGACAGCGACACGACCTTCATCGTCCAGGGCATCACCGGGCGTGAGGCGGTCAACCTGACCAGGGAGTGCCTCGACTACGGCTCCAAGGTGGTCGGCGGAGTGACGCCGGGGCGAAAGGGCCGCGAGGTCCACGGCGTGCCGGTCTTCGACACCGTCGCCCAGGCGGTCGAGCACCACGGCGGCCCGATCGACGGCTCGGTCGTCACCGTCCCCCCCGCCTTCACCAAAGACGCGGTCTTCGAGGCGATCCTCAACGGGATCAAGCTGATCGTCATCGTCACCGAGCGGATCCCGCGCGGCGACGTCGCCCAGATGGTCGAGCTGGCCAACATGGAGGGGGCGCGGATCATCGGCCCCAACTGCCTCGGCCTGATCGTCCCCGAGGTCTGCAAGATGGGCGGCATCGGCGGCCCCGCCAAAGACGCGGCCAAGGCCTACGCCCCCGGCCCGATCGGCGTAATGAGCCGCTCCGGCGGGATGACCACCGAGATTTCCTCCTCGCTGACCCAGGCCGGCCTGGGCGTCTCCACCGCGGTCTCGATCGGGGGCGACGCGATCATCGGCTCGACCTACGCCGAGCTGATGCCCTACTTCGAGGCCGACGAGCAGACCGAGGCGATCGTGATCTACACCGAGCCGGGCGGCCGCATGGAGGCGCAGCTCTCCGAATGGGTCAAGGAGAACAACTCGCGCCTGCCGATCGTCGCCTTCATGGCCGGCAAGTTCATGGACGACGAGGAGATGAAGGGGATGAGCTTCGGCCACGCCGGCACGATCGTCGAGGGCGTCGAGGACACCGCGACCGAGAAGATCGCCCGCCTCGAAGCCGCCGGCATCCGCGTGGTCGAGCGGATCGACGAGATCCCCGACGCGGTCAAGCAGAAGCTGGGAGCGGCAGCCTGATGGCCGAGGCGCTGAACAAGGTCTTCATCGACGTCGAGGTCGACGCCTCTGTTGCCGGCGACGCCGAGCTGGCCAAGAAGCTCGAGGAAGTCTGTCCCGTCGACATCTTCAAGGCGACCGAGTCCGGGGTTGAGATCGTCGAAAAGAACCTCGACGAGTGCGTCCTCTGCCGTCTTTGCATCGAAGCTTCCCCGCCCGGCACGGTCCGGGTCAAGAAGCTTTACGACGACAGCGAGCTCTCCTAGTACTAGCCGGCCAGCAGGGCCGGTACCGCCGCCAGGGCTTCCTCGCGCAGGTGCTCCGGAATGACGACCACCGAGCGCAGCTCGTCCAGCAGCTCGCGGTCTCCCTCGACCTCGACCGCTGCCTCGCCGTCCTCACCGGCCACCAGCGCCGCGATCACGTTGATCGGATCGCCGGCCAAGCCGACATCGCAGTTCGTGGTGGCGCCGCGGGCGGCGTCGATCCAGCAATCGGCGATGCGCAGCTCGTAAGACTGCCCGCCGCTGCGAAGGCCGAGCGAGAGGCAGAGGTCGGGGGGCGGGTGCAGGATCACCCGGACCGCGTTGGGAAGCGAGGAAGGCGCCAGGTCGATCACGTCCTCGAGTTTCTGCAGGCCCATCCCCCAGCGGCTCAGCTCGATCATCGGGCGCTCCAGCCCCCGGCCGAGCTCAGTCAGCTCGTAGACGGTGGCCGAGGCCGGCGGTCCGAGCTCCCGGCGAGCGACAATGTCGTGCTGCTCGAGATCGCGCAGGCGCTTGGTGAGGACATCGGTGGGCGCCCCTCCCACCGAGCGCGCCAGGGCCGAGAAGCGCAGCGGGCCGAGCGAGAGCTCGCGCACGATCAGCAGCGTCCAGCGCTCGCCGATCCGGTCGAGCGCAGAGGCGAGGCTGCAGGACTGGCCGTACTGGCGGGAACCCATTGTTGGGATGATAGCATTTGATTAATTGGTAGTTCAAAGCTACCACTTTGGATTCTGGTACAGTGCCCGCGCCATGACCCGGATCGCGAATCTGACCTGGAAGCACCCGAAGCTGGTCTTGGCCGCGGTGGCGGCCTTCGCGGTCCTTGCCGTCGCGATCGGCCACAACGTCGAACAACACCTGAAGGCGGCGGGGTTCACAGACCCGAGCTCCGAGAGCGAGCAGGCGACGGATCTGCTCCGCGCAGGGCTCGGCTACGACCCCAACCCGGCGATCGTCCTCGTCGTCCGCTCCCCCGACGGCGGCCGGCTGAACCTGGCCGATCCCTCGGTGCGGCGCGATATCAACCGGCTCGCCGATGGCACGGCAGGGACCGAGTACGTCGGCCGCGTCCTCAACCCGCTGCGCAGCCCCCGCGCCGGCTCCGAGCTGATCGCCAAAGACGGGCAATCGCTGGTGATCGCCGGCTACCTCTCGACCAACGACATCGAGGACGCCGGCGGCGTTGCCGCCGAACGGGTCAAGGCGCTGGCCGACGCCAGCCCGCTCGACGTCGCCGAGGGCGGCTTCGCCCAGGGCTTCAACGAGACCAACGACCAGACCCGCAAGGACCTGACCACGGCGGAGCTGATCGCCTTCCCGCTGCTGACCCTCCTCCTCCTCTTCGTCTTTCGCGGCGTGGTCGCCGCAGCGATCCCGCTGCTGATCGGCGGCGTCTCGATCGTCGGCACGCTCTTCGTCCTGCGCGTGATGTCGGGCTTCGTCGACACCTCGCTGTTCGCGCTCAACATCGCCACCGGCCTCAGCCTCGGCCTCGCGGTCGACTACGCCCTGCTGATGGTCTCGCGCTACCGCGAGGAGATCGCGGTCGGTGGCGCGACGCGTGAGGCGCACCGCAAAACGGTGCAGACGGCCGGCCGCACGGCGCTCTTCTCCGGGCTCACCGTCGCCTCGGCGATGGCGGCGCTGATCTTCATGCCGCAACGGTTCCTCTACTCGATGGCGGTCGCCGGTGCCTCGGTCGCCGTGCTCTCCTCCGTTATCGCGATCCTCGTCGTCCCCGCTCTGCTGCGGCTGCTCGGCACCCGCGTCGACGCTCTCTCGATCCGCCGCGGCCCGGCGGTCTCCGATAGCTCCGACGGCTGGTACCGCCTGGCGCGCGGGGTGATGCACCGCCCGGTCGCCGTCGCCCTGGGCAGCTCAGGGTTGCTGCTGCTCGCCGCGACGCCACTGCTCTGGACAACCCTGACCGGCCCTAGCGCCGAAGCGGTGCCACCCAAGGAGCCCTCCTACAAGGCCTACAGCTACCTCGAAGCGCACTATCCGCGCGACGTCACCGAGGCCGTCACCGTCGCCGTCGATGGCCGCGTCGCCAAGCCCCGGCTCGCCGCCTTCCAGCGCCGGATCGAAGCAGTCGACGGCGTCGTCCGCGGCACCCCCTTCGTGTCCGCTTCCAGGCGGACCGCCTACGCCAACTTCGCCCTGGCTGGGCCGGCGCTCGACAGCACCTCGCAGGACTCGGTCCACCTGATCCGCGGATTGAGCCCGCCGGGAACGACGACCACGTTGGTCTCGGGCAATACCGCCCGCTTCATCGACCAGAAGCAGAGCCTGCTCGAGCACGCCCCGCTGGTCGTCGCGATCATCTGCCTCACCACCCTCATCCTGCTCTTCCTGCTCACCGGCTCGGTCCTGTTGCCGCTGAAGACGCTGCTGATGAACTCGCTGACCCTGGGCGCAACGCTCGGCATCCTCGTCCTCGCCTTCCAGGAGGGCTGGCTCGACACGCCGCTCGACTACACCGGCCCGGCCGCGGTCGAGGTGACCAGCCTCGTCTTCCTCTTCGCCGTCATCTTCGGCCTCGCCACCGACTACGCGGTCCTGGTCATGGCCCGGATCAAGGAGCAGCACGACCTCGGCGAGAGCAACGAGGAGGCGGTCGCGATCGGCATCGGCCGAACGGGCCGCGTGATCACCGCTGCCGCCGTGGCGATCGCGATCGTCTTCCTCGCCTTCGGCGTTAGCTCCGTCTTCTTCGTCAAGCAGATCGCGATCGGGATGGCCTTCGGCGTGATGATCGACGCCACGATCGTCCGCGCCCTGCTCGTCCCCTCGCTGATGCGCCTGCTCGGCGAGTGGAACTGGTGGGCACCAAAACCGCTGCGTCGCATCTACCTGCGCCTCGGGATCTCCGAGGCCTAGTCACGCTCCCGCGCGGGGGTGGCGGGTGCGCCTCTCCGGGAATTGACACCCCATGCGCTTCGCGCAAGGGGTGAATGAGGAGCGCGGCTTCGCCGCGCATTCATCGGAATGCTTTTCCGCCGCTTCGCGACATTCCCGGAGAGGCGCACCCGCCACCCCCTTTCGAAGCACACGGAGATTCGAAGAGAGACCGGCTCGGAAGCCTGCTCCATTTGAAGCTTTTCTAAACTTCGGCATCGCAGCGCTTGCTTTCCAAGCTTCTGGCTCGCGCTACCGCCCCGAAGCTTGAGCCCTACAGAGCGTGTCGAGTGAGGAGCCTGGTCGCCCTCCAGGCGAATGTCGCGAAGCGGCCGCTGCACTCGTGTTTCTAGGCGCGGCGCAGCCGCGCTCTTCGATTGTCGCTAAGCGCCGCAGGCGCGTGCGCCTCAATTCGACTGGAGGGCAACCAGGCTCCTCACCACCACCCTCTAGGTGCGATCGATCACATTACGCATATATAAATTTATATCCGGGTAACGTAGTCACCGATGGCTGCAACCCCGACTCGTTCCCGGCTCTCGAAGGCCGACCGGATGGAGCAGGCGCTGGTTGCCGCCCACGGTCTTTTTGCCGAGCGCGGCTACGCCGACGTGACCATGGACGAGGTTGCCGCCGCCGTCGGCGTGACCAAGCCGCTGCTCTACAACTACTTCGGCAACAAGGAGCGGCTCTATACCGCCTGCATGGAGCGCGCCGGCGATGCGCTGGTCAAAACGATTCTCGAGACGGTCGGCGACGCGAGCAATCCGAGCGAGGCCCTGAACGCCGGCCTGCGCGCCTTCTTCGCCTTCCTCGACGCTGACCGCGACGCCTGGGCGGTGCTCTTCGATGAGACCCTGCCCCACAGCGGCGAGGTCGCCGACCGGGTCGCCGAATACCGCGGCCGCCTGATTGCACTCGTCGCCGAATCGCTGCTTGCCGAACTCCCGGCCAAGCGGCCGGCGGGCGCCCAGATAGAAGTCGAGGCGCTCTCCGCCGCCCTGCTCGGCGCCGCCGAGGCGCTGGCGCGCTGGTGGCTGCGGACCGAGGCGACCACCGCTTCCGAGGCCGCCGAGCTGCTGATCGCGACGATCGAGCCCGGCCTGCGCCTGCGCTCCACCCCATCTGCCAAGTCCCGACCCAAACCGAAAGGTGATCGCAGTTGATCGATAAACCACGCCGAGTCGCCGTCATCGGCGGCAACCGGATCCCCTTCGCGCGCTCCAACAGCGTCTACTCGCACGCGTCCAACCAGGACATGTTGACCGCGGCCCTCGACGGACTGATTGACCGCTTCGGCCTCGACGGCGCGCGGATCGGCGAGGTCGCTGGCGGCGCCGTGCTGAAGCACTCCCGCGACCGCGACCTCGCCCGCGAGAGCGTGCTCAGCACCCGCCTCGCGCCAGAGACACCCGCCTACGACGTGCAGCAGGCCTGCGGCACCGGGCTGGAGACGACGCTCCTCGTCGCCAACAAGATCGCCCTCGGCCAGATCGACTCCGGCATCGCCTGCGGCGCCGACACCACCTCCGACGCGCCGATCGCGCTCAACGAGCAGCTGCGCGAGACGCTGCTCGAGGCCAATCGGCAGGGCTCGACTGCGGGCAAGCTGCGCACGCTGACCCGGCTGCGGCCGGGGCACATCGTGCCCGCGATCCCGCGCAACGAGGAGCCTCGCACCGGCCTCTCGATGGGCGAGCACTGCGCGATTATGGCTACCGAATGGGAGATCGGCCGGGCCGAGCAGGACGAGCTGACCGTCGCCAGCCACGAAAACCTCGCCGCCGCCTACGAGCGCGGCTTCCTCGATGACCTGCTCACCCCCTACCTCGGCCTCGAGCGCGACCAGAACCTGCGGCCTGACTCTAACCTCGAGAAGCTGGCCAAGCTGAAGCCGGTCTTCGGCGGCCCGGAGGGAACGATGACCGCGGCCAACTCGACCCCGCTCAGCGACGGCGCCTCGGCGGTGCTGCTCGCCTCCGAGGAGTGGGCGAAGGAGCGCGACCTGCCGGTCCTCGCCTACATCACCGACGGCCAGACCGCGGCGGTCGATCACGTCCACAAGCGCGAAGGGCTGCTGATGGCGCCCGCCTACGCGATGCCAACGATGCTCGACCGGGCCGGCATCGGCCTCGGCGAGTTCGACTACTACGAGATCCACGAGGCCTTCGCCGCCCAGGTGCTCTGCACGCTGAAGGCCTGGGAGGACCCGGAGTTCTGCAAGGAGAAGCTCGGCCGCGACAAGCCGCTGGGCTCGATCGACCGCGCCAAGCTCAACGTCAACGGTGGCTCGCTCGCCGCCGCCCACCCGTTTGCCGCAACCGGCGGGCGAATCGTCGCCGGCCTCGCCAAGCAACTGCACGAGGACGGCAAAGGACGCGGCGTAATCAGCATCTGCGCCGCCGGCGGCCAGGGCGTCGTCGCCGTGCTCGAGAGCGCCGGGGGTGCGTCATGAGCGACCGTTACTCGCAGGTCGTCAACGCGCCGGTCGTCTCCACGGTCGCCCGGCAGCTGGGGCTGCCGCGGCCGGTCGAGCTCGACCGCTACCAGGCGGGCGCGCCGGTCGTCTCCGGGCGGGTGCTCTCCGGAGCAGCCCCGGGCGGGCGGCTCGGCAAGGCGATCTCGGCCTTCCTCGACCAGATCAAAGCCGAACGGGCTGGCACCGAGGGCCCGGCCAAGGCGCTCGTCTTCGACGCCACCGGGATCGCCGACTCGACTGAGCTGGCCGAGCTGCAGCGCTTCTTCTACCCCGCCGTCGGCCGCCTGCAGCGCAGCGGCCGCGTCGTCGTGCTCGGCACGCCCCCTGCGCAGGCGGGCTCCCCCCGAGCCGCCACGGCGCAGCGCGCATTGGAGGGATTCACCCGCTCGCTCGCCAAGGAGGTCGGCGGCAAGGGCTCGACCGTGCAGCTGGTGCTGGTCGAGGCCGGGGCTGAGGACGAGCTCGCCTCGACCCTGCGCTTCCTGCTCTCGCCGCGTTCGGCCTACGTCTCCGGCCAAGTGGTCACGGTCGGCAAGGCCGTCGCCGCCACCCCCGAGATCGACTGGGAGCAACCGCTGGCGGGCAAACTGGCGCTCGTCACCGGCGCCTCGCGCGGCATCGGCGAGGCGATCGCGACGACGCTGCACCGCGACGGGGCCGACCTGGTCCTGCTCGACGTGCCGGCGCTCTCCGCCGACCTGGCCAAGGTCGCCGGCCGCCTCGGGGCGGAGACGATCGAGCTCGACATCACCGAGCCCGACGCGCCGCTGCAGATTGCCGCGGCGATCCCCGACGGAATCGACGTGCTCGTCCACAACGCCGGCGTCACCCGCGACCGCACGATCGCCAAGATGCCGGAGGAGCGCTGGTCCTCGCTGATGGAGATCAACCTCTCCAGCGAGGAGCGGATCGACGACGAGCTACTCGAGCGCGGGCTGCTGCGACCCAACGGCCGCATCGTCTGCGTTTCCTCGATGAGTGGCATCGCCGGCAACTCCGGCCAGACCAACTACGCGACCTCGAAGGCCGGCGTGATCGGCATGGTCGAAGCGATGGCCCCCGAGCTGGCCGAGCGGGGGGTGACGATCAACGCGGTCGCCCCCGGCTTCATCGAGACGCAGATGACCGCGGCGATGCCGATCGCCCCGCGCGAAGCCGGCCGCCGCCTCAGCAGCCTCTCCCAGGGCGGCCTGCCCATTGACGTTGCCGAGACGATCGCCTGGTTCGCCAGCCCCGCCTCGACCGCGCTGAACGGCAACACCGTCCGCGTCTGCGGCCAGAACCTGCTGGGGGCGTGATGACGGCGCGCACGCTCGAAAGCTCACCCAGCATCCTGCCGCTCTACGCCCGCGCCGCGGCGCCGATGATCCCCGGTGCCTCGCTACTGCCCTTCGTGCCCGGCGGCGGCGGCGAGATTCCCGACCTCGAGCTCGACCTCGGCGGGGTGCGGGCCAAGCCCGAGGACGTCGCCGCCTACGCCAGGGCCTGCGGCTTCGCCCTGCGCGACCACCTCCCCCCCACCTACCCGCACGTGCTTGCCTTCCCGCTACACATGGCGGTAATGGCGGATGGCAGCTTCCCCTTCGGCGCCGTCGGCCTGGTCCACGTCGGGAACCGGATCGAGCAGCACCGCCGCATCGGCATCGGCGAGGAGCTGGCGATCCACGTCCAACCGACCAAGTTGGAACCGCACTCCAAAGGACGCACTTTCTCCCTGATCACCAAGGTCATGGTGGACGGCGAGGTGACCTGGGAGAGCACCAGCACGATGCTGCGCCGCGGTGGCGGCGATGGCAGCTCCGGCGGCAGGGTGGGTGAGTCCTTCCCCACCGTCCCCGACGACACCCCGGCCAGCGCCGAGTGGCGCCTGGGTGACGACCTCGGCCGCCGCTACGCCGCCGTTTCCGGCGACCGCAACCCGATCCACATGCACTCGCTGAGCGCCAAACCGCTCGGCTTCCCCGGCGCGATCGCCCACGGGATGTGGACCAAGGCACGTTGCCTGGCAGCGCTGGAGAGCCGTCTGCCCGATGCCTTCGCAACCGAGGTGCGCTTCCGCAAGCCGATCCTGCTCCCGGGCCGGGTCGAGTTCGCCAGCGCCTCAGATGGAGACCAGATCGATTTCGCAGTGCGCGACGCAAAGCGCGGCACACCGCACCTCGACGGCCGTATGGAGCCGCTCGAGCCCAACCCCAATGGCGTGAGGAGAAAGTAGATATGACCGTAACCGAAGAGAAGGGAGTGGCCGAGCGCAGCATGGGGCTCGGCTTGCGTTGGCTCAACAAGCTCGCCGGCTCGGACCTGCTCGACAGGATCCGAATCCGCAAGCAGGTGGAGCGGGCGCTGTTCACCTCGACCAAGAACGGCTTCCGCTCGGCGACCGCCGCCGGGCGCACCTTCAAGGCGGCGCAGAAGCTGGGACGCCCGGCCCGACAGTCGTCGAGCAAGCCGCGGGCGCTGTTTGACATCAGTCCCGATGACGAGCAGCAGATGCTGCAGGAAGGCGTCCGCGACTTCGCCGAGGCGAAGGTGCGGCCGATCGCCAAGCAGGCTGATTTCGACAAGGCGACGCCGGCCGAGGTGCTCAGCCAGGCAAACGAGCTCGGCATCAACATGCTCGGCGTCCCCGAGGAGCTGGGCGGCGTCATGCACGAGCAGGCCGCCGTGACCAGCGTCCTGATCGGCGAAGCGCTCGCCCACGGCGACATGGGGATCGCCTACGCGGCGCTCGCCCCCGGCGCGGTCGCCACCGCGATCGGCCACTGGGGCACCGCCGAGCAGGAGGCCACCTACCTGCCCGCGTTCACCGGCGAGGACACCCCGGCGGCGGCGCTGGCGATCCTCGAGCCGCGGCCGCTCTTTGACCCGTTGAAGTTGGAGACCACCGCGCGCAAGAGCGGCGGCGAGTGGATCCTCAGCGGCGCCAAGTCGCTGCTCGCCCGTCCCAGGGAGTGCGAGCTCTTCATCGTCGCCGCCGAGGCCGAGGGCCTCGGCCCGGCGCTCTTCGTGATCGAGTCCGGAACCCCCGGCCTCACGGTCGAGGAGGAGCCGGCGATGGGGCTGCGTCCCGCGGCCACCGGTCGCCTGCTGCTGGAGGACGTGAAGCTGCCCGCCTCCGCTCTGCTCGGCGAGGGCAAGCGCGAGGACTACGTTGAGTGCGTGCAGCGCGCCCGGGTTGCCTGGTGCTCGCTCGCGGTCGGCGCCGCCGAGGCGACGCTCGACTACGTCAAGCAGTACGTCAATGAGCGCGTCGCCTTCGGCGAACCGATCTCCAACCGCCAGGGCGTCGCCTTCGCGGTCTCCGACATCGGCATCGAGTCCGAAGGCATGCGTCTCGCCACCTACCGGGCAGCCAGCCGCGCCGACCAGGGCCAGGACTTCGCCCGCGAGGCGGCGATGGCCCGCCGCCTCTGCGCCCAGAAGGGGATGCAGATCGGCTCCGAAGGGGTGCAGCTGCTAGGCGGCCACGGCTTCGTCAAGGAGCACCCGGTCGAGCGCTGGTACCGCGACCTCCGCGCAGCGGGCGTTATGGAGGGCGCCCTGCTCGTCTAGCGCCAAGCGCTAAGAGCTGAAAGGAAGCCATGATCAATCTCGAGATACCGAAAAAGTTCAAACCTCTGGTCAACCAGGCCAACCAGGTCGCGCAGGAGGTCTTCCGGCCGATCTCACGCAAGTACGACGAGGCCGAGCACTCCTATCCCAAGGAGCTCGACATGCTCGCCTCGCTGATCGACGGCATGAACGAGGGCTCCGACATCGGTGGCGCCGGTGCCGCCGGCGTGCGCCGCGAGTCAAACGGTGATGCCGACAGCGGCAACCGCAACGGGTCCAACCTCTCCACCGTGCTCGGCATCATCGAGCTCTGTTGGGGCGACGTCGGCCTGCTGCTCTCGATGCCCCGCCAGGGCCTCGGCAACTCGGCGATCGCCTCCGTAGCGAGCGACGAGCAGCTGAAGCAGTACGGCGGCAAATGGGCGGCGATGGCAATCACCGAGCCCGAGGCGGGCTCCGACTCGGCAGCGATCCGCACCACGGCCGACCTCAGCGGCGACGAGTACGTGCTCAACGGCGAGAAGATCTTCGTCACCTCGGGCGATCGCGCCGACCTGATCGTGGTCTGGGCAACGCTCGATCGCAAAGTCGGACGAGCGGCGATCAAGTCGTTCATCGTCGAGCGCGACAACCCCGGCCTGAAACTGGACCGGCTCGAGCACAAGCTCGGCATCCGCGCCTCCGACACCGCCAACTTCACCCTGCAGAACTGCCGGGTGCCAAAGGAGGCGCTGCTCGGTGACCCGGAGGTCAATACCAAGCAGGGCTTCGGCGGCGCGATGCAGACGTTCGACAACACGCGGCCGTTGGTCGCGGCGATGGCGGTCGGCGTCGCCCGCGCCTCGCTCGAGGAGACGCGCAAGCGACTCGAGCAGGCCGGGGTCGAGATCGATTACGACACGCCGGCGCTCTCTCAGCCGGCTGCCGCTGCCCGCTACCTCGAAATGGAGTCCGACTACGAGGCGGCGCACCTGCTGACCCTGCAGGCGGCCTGGATGGCCGACAACGGCAAGCCGAACTCGCTGCAGGCATCGATGGCGAAGGCAAAGGCGGGGCGCACCTGCGTCGACGTCGCCCTCGGCTGCGTCGAGCTCTGCGGCAGCGTCGGCTACGGCGAGAACGACCTGCTCGAGAAGTGGGCGCGGGACGCCAAGATCCTCGACATCTTCGAGGGGACTCAGCAGATTCAGCTGTTGATCGTGGCTCGGCAGTTGTTGGGGAAGAGTTCAAGCGAACTGCGGTAGGAGAGCCCGGGTCCCCCTCCCAAAACGCGCGACAGGAGTCGCGCTTGGGTGTTTTGGGGAGGGGACCCGGCTCTCTTCTGGATCACTCGGGATAGACGCCGTCAATGTTCGCCCGCAGCCACTCGGCTAGGAAGGGCTCGGTGATCCGGTAGGCGCCGGCCTCGCCGTTGACCAGTTCCTGCTTCGTCAGTGCGGCCAACGCCTTTTGGACGTTGGTAGCCGCCGGCAGACTATGGCGGTCGCGATAGGCGGCGCTGAAGGGATGCCCAGCTTCGCGAGCGAGTGCCTGCAGGACCTGCTTCTGCACCGCGGAGGCGCCGTCCCAGAGCAAACTGAAGTGAGCATGCTCGGAGCGCAACACTGCGCCGAGCGCGAGCACGAGGTTGCCGCCCGACGCGGTTTCTTCGGGGGCCGTCTGCTCCCAAAGCGCGTAGCAGAACTCCTGTGTTGCGTAGGGATGACCGCCGGTGCGTCCGAGTAGCTCGGCTATGACGCCCGATTCCACGTCACGTCTGCCTGCCTTAAAACGCTCGGCAATGAACTTCGTGAACGGCTCGACCGGGATCGGGCCCAGCTCGATCGACTTGGCGCTGCGCCAAAAGGGCTCGTTGGCGTCGTTGAAGATTCGCTCCATGATGTGGCGCTTGCTGCCCAGGTAGACATGAGCAACCTCGGGCTGGCGCTGGAAGACCGCGCGCATCAGCTTCGGCAGGTCGGGGTCGATACCCACCACCTCTTGGAACTCGTCGAGGACGAGCGCGATCCGATGGTTCCTGGCGGCGCCGAGCTCGACTGGAAGCTCCAGCAGCCTGGCCAGCGTTGCATCGATCTCGGCCTGCTTGCGAGCGGCGGCGAAGGTAAAGGAGAGCGCGCCGTCCTCGGGGTTGACGCTCACGGTCGGCTGTACCTGCAGCCCCCGGAAAGGCGCCAGGGCCCGCTCTCGCACCCGCTCCAGGGTCGAGGCGATCTGCTCGTAGATCGACGTCGCCAGCGCCGCGGCCAGGGCCTCCTTCGTCGGCGAAGTCATTAGGTCTACCTGGGCGATCAGGACGCCTTCCGCCGCGAGAGTCCCAGCCGCGCGCCAGACGAGCGACGACTTGCCGAAGCGACGAGGGGCAAAGACGACGACGTCCTGGCCGTTGCGGATGTCGCTGGTGAGCTCGCCAAGCTCCGCTTCCCGATCAGCGAAGACCTCGTCGAGCGCCAGCGCCCCGAAGCTGAAGGGATTGTCCGAGTTTGCCGACTTCATCTACATACCTTTCAGTATCATACTATTTAGTATAATACTTATGGGTATTGGCATTTGCTCTGCGCACAACACTCTCGCTCCCCTATAAGTCCTTACCGTCGATGACTCTCCCCCCATCGTGAACTTCATCGAGGACGTGCTTGAGCGATCGCCTGCCTCGCGGTTGGGGATCGTCGCCGTCGGTCGGGACGGCAACCGGCGCGATTGGTACTTCGGCGAACTGATCGCGCAATCGGCCGGGCTCTCCGGGGCCTTTGCGGCACGTGGCGTGCGGCGCGGCGATGTGGTGATGACGCTAGTTGGCAACCGGGCCGAGTGGGTGCTCTCGCTGCTTGCCTGCTGGCGGATGGGGGCGGTGGCGCTTCCCTGCAGCACGCAACTGCGACGGCAGGATCTGGCACTGCGAGTGGCCGCCGCGAACCCGAAGCTATGCGTTGGTGAAGACGCCCTACTCGCCGACCTGCCGGATGGGGTCGAGACGATGACGATGGCCGACGTCGCCGCCGCACTCGATGAGGACCGGCCGCAGGAGACTCCGGCGGAGATTGAGGCGATGGAGGCTGAGGATCCGGCGCTGATTGTCTTTACCTCTGGCACTACGGGTGAGCCGCGCGGCGTTGTCCATGCCTACCGCTACCTACTTGGCCAACAGGGTCAGGCGGAACATTGGTTCGGTTCGCGCAAAGGTGAGCTGGCCTGGTGCACTACCGCGACCGGCTGGTCTAAGTCGGCTCGCAACGTCTTCCTTGCCCCCTGGCTTACCGGCGCAGCTGCGGTCATTCATGACGGGCGCTTCGACCCGGCCGAGCGGCTTGACTTTGCCGAGGCGCTTGGGGTCAACGTACTGTGCCAAGCACCGACCGAGTACCGGATGCTGGCCAAGCGCGCCACGCTGCGTCCCCTGCCCAAGCTGCGCCGTATGGTCTCCGCCGGCGAGCCATTGGAGGCGGAGACGATCGGCGCCTTCCGCGACGCGCTCGGGCTCGAGCCCGCCGATGGCTATGGCCAGACCGAGACCGGGCACATCAGCGGCAACCACGTCGGCGTGACCGTCCGCCCTGGCTCGATGGGCAAGCCACTGCCGGGGGTCGAGACGCGGATCGTCGACGGTGAGTTGCAGCTGCGCGCCGCCTCCTCTCCCACCTTCTTCTCGCGCTACCTCGACGGCGAGCGCTTCGGGAGCGAGTGGTGGCCGACGGGGGACCTCGTCCGCCAGGACGAGGACGGCTACCTCTATTTCGAAGGCCGCGACGACGACATCATTCTCTCCTCCGGCTACCGGATCGGCCCCTTCGAGGTCGAGTCGGCACTGCTCTCTCACCCCGACGTCGCCGAAGCGGCGGCCGTCGCCACCCCCGACCCCGAGCGCGGCGCGGTCGTGCGGGCGATCGTCGTCCCCCGTGACCGCCCTCCCAGCGAGGAGCTGGCCCGCGAGCTGCAGGAGCACTGCAAGCGCGAAACCGCCCCCTACAAGTTCCCCCGCATAGTCGAGTTTGCGACAGAGCTGCCAAAGACGACCAGCGGCAAGATCAAACGGGCACAGCTACGACAGGGGTAGGCTGAGGTCATGGCAATCAACCGCGATGCGACCGACAACGCCGCTGTTGCTCGGGGTTACTTCGAAGCGGTCGGCAGGCGCGACCTCGACGCCATGATGGCCTTCTACAAGCCAGGTGGAACGGGTGAGATCTACGGCCTGGTCGAGCTGGAGGTCCCCCACTCCTACCGCGCCTGGTTCGGCAACCTCTTCCAAGCTTTCCCCAGCTTCAGCCTCGAGATCATCGAGGTGGTGTCTGCCGGCGAGAAGGCAGCGGTGCGCTGGCGCGCCACCGGTAGCTTCGATGGCACGGCGAGATTTGAAGGGCTCGACCCCAACGGCGCCCGCGTCGAGATCCAGGGCTGTGACGTCCTGACGATCCGCGACGGCCTGATCGAGCGCAACGACGCTTACATGAACGGAGCGGAAATGGCGCGCCAGCTCGGCGCCCTGCCGCCCGCCGGTTCGGCGCCGGAGCGGATGATGACGGGCGCCCTCAACCTAAAGACGCGCTTGGTCAAGGCCCTCCGCGAGCGCCGCCGCTGAGACCAGCGGCGCCCCCCGGTTAGGCTTGGACCGTGGAGGAGATCGACCGCAAGCGGATCGCCGCCCTGACCGAGGCCCAGCAGGAGAAGTTCCGCAACAACACCGGTCAGTCGGCAAAGACCTACGAGCGCGCGGTCAAGGTGATGCCGAACGGCGTCCCCTCCTCCTTCCAGGAGAACGACCCCTGGCCGATCTACATCGAGCGCGGCCAGGGCAGCCGCGTTTGGGACGTCGACGGCAACGAATACACTGACTTCCACAACGGCTTCGGCGTGATGGCGATCGGCCACGCCAATCCGACCGTCGGCGCGGCGGTGAAGGCGCGGATCGACGACGGCACTCACTTCGCCGCCCCGACCGACGGCTCGATCGCCGTCGCCGAGGAGCTGACGCGGCGCTTCGGCCTGCCCCAGTGGCGCTTCAACAACTCCGGCACCGAGGCGACGATGGACGCTGTCCACCTCGCCCGCGGCGCCACCGGCCGCGACACACTGCTCAAGATCGAGGGCTCCTACCACGGCCATCACGACTCGGTGATGGTCTCGGTCTATCCGCCGCTGGAGGCGCTCGGCGCCCGCGACGACCCTGTCAGCGTCCCCTACGGCGGCGGCACCCCGCGCGCCCTGACCGAGCTGACCCGCGCCGTCCCCTTCAACGACGCCGATGCCCTGGAGAGCGTGCTGGAGAAAATCGGCGACCAGGTCGCCGGCCTGATCATGGAGCCGGCGATGATGAACATCAACATCATCCCGCCGCGCGAGGGCTACCTCGAGCGGGTCCGCGAGCTGACCGCTCGCCACGGCGTCAAGCTGATCTTCGACGAGGTCAAGACCGGCGCGACGATCTCGGCCGGCGGCGCCACCGCCCGCTTCGGCGTCCTCCCCGACATCATCACCCTGGCCAAGGCGAGCTGCGGCGGCTACCCGGGCGGGGCGATCGGGATGAGCGACGAGCTGGCGGCGATCGTCGCCGACGGCACGGTCAAGCAGTACGGCACCTTCAACGGCAACCCGCTGGTGATGGCGGCCGCCGAGGCGACCCTGACCGAAGTCCTCACCGACGACGTCTACGAGCACTTCGAGGCGACCAACCGGCGCCTGCTAGACGGCTGCCAGCAGATCATCGACGATTACAACCTCCCCGCCTACACCGAGGGCCTCGGCGCCAAGGGCTGCGTCGTCTTCTCGCCGACGCGGATGTACGAGTACCGCGACTACCTGACCAAGGTCGACGAAGGACTCTCAACCCTGGCCTGGCTTTACCACATGAATCACGGCATCTTCATGACGCCCGGGGTCGAGGAGGAGTGGACGCTCTCAATCGCCCACAGCGACGAGGACCTACAACGCTACCTCGACGCCTTCGAGACCTTCGCCCGCGACGTAACCGCCGACTAGAGCGCCTCGGCGACGTCGACGGGACGGCCGAGGTGGTAGCCCTGGGCCATGTCGACACCGTATTCGCGCAGCATTTGCGCAGTGATGTCGTCCTGGACGTACTCGGCGATCGTCGTCTTGCCGAGGCCGCGGGCGATCTGGACGATCGCCTGAACAGTGAGCTGGTCGGCATCACTGTTGGGCATGTCGCTGATAAACGAGCCGTCGATCTTGATCAGGTCGAAGGGGATGCTCTTCAGGTAGTGGAAGGGCCCGAAGCCGGCGCCGTAGTCGTCGATCGCGACCTGGCAGCCAAACTCGGTGATGCGATCGGCAAAGCCTCCGGCCGCTTCGTAGTCGTGGACGCGCGCCGTCTCGGTGATCTCGAAGGTGCAGCGGGCGGGGTCGGCATCGCCTTCGTCGAGGCGGCGCTCGATGAATTCGAGCACCGAGAGGTCGGCGACGGAAGCGCCGGAAAGGTTGACGTGCAGCGAGACGGGATTGCCTTCGCGCTCACGCGAGGCGAGCAGCTCAAGGGCACGGACGACGACCCAGCGGTCGAGCTCCTGGACCATGCCGGAGCGCTCCGCGGTCTCGATGAAGGACGCCGCCGGCAGCAGCTCGCCGTTCTCGCCGGTCATCCGCAGCAACAGCTCGTAGCGCTCGATCCCACCCGAGGCGAGACTGCGAATCGGCTGCGTGTGCAGACTGAGCCGGTCCTGGGTGAGCGCGTCGCGGATCCGCGCGCTGGTCGTCTGGCGGCGACGCTGCTGGCGCTGCGGCTCGGAGGGATCCTGGAAGAGGGCGATCTGGTTGCGGCCGTCCTCCTTGGCCCGGTACATCGCCTGGTCGGCAGCAACCAGGACGGCCTCGGCGCCGATCCCGCGCTCACCACCGAACATCGTGATCCCGACGCTGATCGTCGCCTGCTCGATCTCGAGACCGGCCGCGGCATCCTCGGCGACCTGGGCGCGCAGGTCCTCGCCAAGCTGCAATGCGCCCTCGGTGTCAGTCTGCGGCATCAGCACCGCGAACTCGTCACCGGAGAGGCGGGCGACGATGTCGGTGGCCCGCACCCGCTCGCGCATGATCGCGGCGATGTGGCGGATCAGGTTGTCGCCGGCGTGATGACCAAGCGAGTCGTTGATCGCCTTGAGACCGTCGATGTCGATGATCATCACCGCGCCCTGACCGCCGTAGCGGGCGCTGAAGGAGACGTACTGGTCAAGCTCGGCGCGGAAGCGGCGGCGGTCGAGCAGACCGGTGAGCGAGTCGTGATCGGCGATGTAGCGGAGCTCGGCCTCAGTCTTTTGGGCCTTTGCCAGCGCTTCGTCGACGACCTTGCGGTCCTCCGGATCGAGCTTGGCGAGCACCGACTCGAGTGCCGGATCGCCCTGATTTGGGAGCTTTAGCTCGTTCAACTCACTGAAGTTAGAACTTTCGGCGGCGGATCGGATCGCGCATCACGCATGAGCACTGAGATTGCGTACGAATTTCAGCTACCTGCTTTTGTCATTAGTGAGCGTCCAAATGTCCGCCGGTACTGTGAGGCCATGCCAAACCGCCTGGCCCAGGAGACCAGCCCCTACCTGCTCCAGCACCGCGAGAACCCGGTCGAGTGGTATCCGTGGGGCGAAGAGGCGCTCGCCCGCGCCCGCTCCGAGAACCGCCCGATCCTGCTCTCGATCGGCTACTCGGCCTGCCACTGGTGCCACGTGATGGAGCGCGAGTCCTTCGAGGACACCGCGACCGCGGTTTACATGAACGAGCACTTCGTCTGCATCAAGGTCGACCGCGAGGAGCGCCCCGATCTCGACGCCCTCTACATGGAGGCGGTGCAGACGATCAGCGGCCAGGGCGGTTGGCCGATGACGGTCTTCCTCGATCCCGAGGGCGTGCCCTTCTACGGCGGCACCTACTTCCCGCCCGACGAGGGTCGCGGGATGCCGAGCTTCCGCATGGTGATGGAAGCAGTCGTCGACGCCTTCGTGAACAAGCGCGACGAAGTCCGCGAGCGGGCGCCGCAGATGCGCGCCCGCCTCGCGGCGATCGCCCAGGTCGAGCCGGCGGACGTGCCGGCGGCGCCGATGCTGGTCGAGGCGGTCGCGCAACTGCGCGCCGCCGCCGACCCCCAGCGTGGGGGATTTGGCGGTGCGCCGAAGTTCCCGCCCGCCTCGGCACTGGAGCTGCTGCTCGCCCGCGGCGAGCGCGAGGTGCCCGAGACGACGCTCGACGCGATGCTGGGCGGCGGCATCTACGACCAGCTCGGCGGCGGCTTCGCCCGCTACTCGGTCGACGCCAACTGGCTCGTCCCCCACTTCGAGAAGATGCTCTACGACAACGCCCTGCTCGCCCGCGCCTACCTGCACGGCTGGCAGGCGCTCGGCCACGAGCGCTACCGGCGGGTTTGCGGAGAGACGCTCGACTGGGTCCTGCGCGAGATGCGCGGCGACGAGGGCGGCTTCTACTCAGCCCTGGATGCCGACTCCGAGGGCGAGGAGGGCCGCTTCTACGTCTGGACCCCCGACGAGATCCGCAACGTCCTCGCCAGCGCCGACGCGGCCCAGGGCTCAACGAACTGCATCAAATTCTCATCCCAGCAGATTGAAAATTTGATGCAGTTCTACGGGGTCAGCGAGGCGGGGAACTTCGAGGGGCGGAACATCCTGCACCTGGCCGATGGCGTCGAGGCCCCCGAACCTGAGGCGCTCGACGAGATGCGCCGTGCGCTCTACGACGCCCGCGCCAAGCGCGTCTGGCCGGGACTCGACGACAAGCGCCTCACCGCCTGGAACGCGCTGATGATCTCTGCCCTGGCCGAGGCCGGCGCGGTCTTGGGGCGCGACGACTACCTCGATGCCGCCCGAGCCTGCGCCAGCTTCATCTGGGAGCAAATGCGCGACCCCGATGGCAAGCTGCTGCGCACCTACAAGGGCGGCCACGCCCACCTCAACGCCTATCTCGAGGACCACGCCTTCCTGCTCGAAGGCCTGCTCGCCCTCTATGAAGCGAGCTTCGAACCGAAGTGGTTCGAGCGCGCTCGCAATCTCGCCGACACGATGATCGCCCGCTTCGGCGACGAGGAGCGCGGCGGTTTCTTCAGCACCTCCGACGACCACGAATCGCTGATCGCCCGCCGCAAGGAGATCGGCGACCACCCGATCCCGTCCGGTAACTCGGCGGCAGCGATGGGTCTCCTCCGCATAGCGGCCCTGACCGGAGAGCGCTCCTATGAGCAGGCCGCCGAGGGCGTCTTCCGCCTCTTTGCCAAACCGGCTTCCCAGCATCCCGAGGCCTTCGCCCACCTGCTGAGAGCAATCGACTTCCGCCTCTCGCCCACCAAGGAGGTAGCCCTGATCGGCGATGACCTGGCAGGGCTGGCTACCTGCGTCCGCAGCGAGTTCCGCCCCCACCTTGTCCTCGCCGGCGGTCCCGAGGGCAGCGGCACCCCAGAGCTACTTGCCAACCGTCCCGCGATTGAGGGGAAGTCGACCGCCTACGTCTGCGAGAGCTTTGCCTGCAAGCAGCCCGTAACCGAAATACCTGCCCTCGCCGCCTTGCTTTGATAGAGATCAGGGACTAGTGCGAGGCTCATTCTTCACCTTCGCCGCCGGTCGTCGCTCGAAGTGGATCGTCTTCGCGATCTGGTTCGCAGCGATCTTCATCGCCTCCGGCGCCAACCTGCCGGGCAAGTTCGAAGACGCCGAAAGCAACGAGGCGACCTCCTACCTGCCGGGCAGCGCCGAATCGACCGCGGCGCTGAATGCCACTGAGTCCCTGCAGAAAGGCGAAATCGCCCCGGCGGTGATCATCTTCCGCCGCGAGTCCGGCCTCACCGCCGCGGACCGCCGCACGATCGAAGAAGACGTCGGCGAGATGACCACGAAGCGCTTCCCCGGCGTGGTCCCCGACGGCGCAACCGCCGCGTCGGGAGGCAAGCCCCAGACATCAAAGGGTTCGCCGGCAACGGCGGAAGGCCTCAAAGCCGGCTGCGGGGGGCCGACCAGCCCGGTCCCTGGTCAGCCGTCTGACTATGCGCCGTTCGTCGGTCCGGTCTGCTCAACCGACGGCAAGGCGGCGATCGTCACCGCCTACATCAAGGGAAACGGCGAGGGCGAACGGATCGTCGACCCGGTCAAGTTCTGGCGCGAAAAGATCCCCGACGACGACGGCGGGCTCGAAGCCAGGATCACCGGCGGCGCGGGCTTCTCGGCCGACGCGATCGAAGTCTTCGAAGGCATCAACGGAACCCTGCTGCTGGCCGCGCTCAGCCTGGTGATCTTCCTGCTGATCGTGATCTACCGCTCGCCGATGTTCTTCCTGATCCCGCTGATCGCGGTGATCTTCGCCGAGTTCCTCTCGCGCTCGCTCGGCTACGGTCTGACCGAGCTCGGGGTCACGGTCAACGGCCAGTCGAGCTCAATCATGTCAGTGCTTGTGCTCGGCGCCGGCACCGACTACGCCCTGCTGCTGGTCTCCCGCTACCGCGAGGAGCTCCACCACACGGTCGACAAGCACGAGGCGATGCGGACCGCGCTCGCCTCGGCGGGCCCGGCGATCTTCGCCTCGGCGGCGACGGTGATCGCGGCACTCTTCTGCCTGATGCTGGCCAAGGTCAATGGCACCGCCGGGCTGGGCCCAATCGCGGCGATGGGCATCGCTTGCGCGGCGCTCTCGATGCTGACCCTGCTGCCGGCACTGCTGACGATCTTCGGTCGCCGCGCCTTCTGGCCCTTCGTCCCGCACACGCCGGAGACCGCCCCGGGCTCCGACTCTGTGTCGGAGAGAGCGCGGGCCAAGATTGTCGACGGCGGCGCCATCGGCGCGATCGTCAGGGTCGTCCTGGCGAGCCTGCTCGTCCTCATCCTGCTGCCCTTGGTCCTGCTCAACTGGCTGCTGCGCATCCTCAGCGGCCGCAGGCTTCCCTCGCTCATCGTCGGCCCGCTAGACCGGGCGATCTTCACCCCGTTTGAGGCGCGCAGGCGCAAGCTCGAGCATGCCGCCGACGCCACCCATGGCTTCTGGAAGCGGCTCGGCGACCGGATCGCGATCTCGCCGCGCCGCGTCATGTTCGGCTCGATCGCCGTCCTGCTCGTCCTCTGCTGCGGCCTCGCCTTTTTCTCAACTGAACTGACCAGCGAAGACACCTATCGCAGCGAAGTCGAATCGGTCGAAGGCCAGCACCTGCTCAACAAGAGCTTCCCGGCGGGCACGACCGCGCTGACCGACGTCGTCGTGCCGGAGCGCGGCGAAGTGCCGGCCGTGCGGGCCGCGGTGGCCAAGGTCGACGGGGTCGAGGCGGTCTCGCAACCGGTTGCGCACGGACCGCCCGGGACGCTGATCCAGGCGACGCTCGAACCCAACCCGTACTCGACCGATGCCTTCGACCTGGTCGAGCCGGTTCGCGAGGCGGCCCACAGCGCTTCTCCGGACGCCCTCGTCGGCGGCCCGACCGCGGTTGAATTCGACGTCCGCGACGCCGCCAGCTGGGACTCGAAGGTGATCCCGCCGATCATCCTGCTCGTCGTCTTCCTGATCCTGGTCGGCCTGCTGCGCGCCGTGGTCGCGCCGCTGATCCTGATCGGCACGGTCATCCTCAGCTTCGGGGCCGCGCTCGGCGTCGGCTACTTCGCCTTCGAGTTCATCTTCGACTTCCCCGGCTCGGACCCCTCGCTGCCGCTCTTCGCCTTCGTCTTCCTGGTCGCACTGGGGGTCGACTACAACATCTTCTTGATCGCCCGCGCCCGCGAGGAGACGATCAAACACGGCTCCAAACAGGGAATCCTGCGCGCCCTTGCGGTGACCGGCGCCGTGATCACCAGCGCTGGCATCGTCCTCGCCGGCACCTTCTCCGTGCTTGCCGTCCTCCCCCTCACCTTCCTGACCGAGCTCGGCTTCGTCGTCGCCTTTGGCGTCCTGCTCGACACCTTCCTCGTCCGCAGCGTCCTCGTCCCGGCAATCGCCCTGCTCGCCGGCGACAGGTTTTGGTGGCCCTCGGCGCTCTCGCGTGGCGAGGGCGGGACGCCGCCTAGAGAACCGGCAGAAACTGCTCTATCTCATACGGAGTGACCTGGACGCGGTAGTCGTCCCACTCCTGGCGCTTGATCTCGACGAAGCGCCGGAAGGTGTGCTCGCCCAGCGTCCGCAGCACCAGCTCCGACTCAGCGGCCACCTCGATCGCCTCGCCCAGCGTCGCCGGCAGCTGCTCGATCCCCTGGTGCGAGAGCTCCTCCGGTGATAGGTGGTAGAGATTCTGCTCCATCGGCTCGGGCAGCTCGTAGCCCTTCTCGATCCCTTCCAGCCCCGCCTGCAGCATGCCGGCGAAGCAGAGGTAGGGATTGCAGGCCGGGTCCGGGCAGCGCAGCTCGACCCGGGTCGCGCTCTCCTTGCCGGGGTGGTAGAGCGGCACCCGGATCAGGGCCGAGCGGTTGCGCCGCGACCAAGCGAGGTAGACCGGCGCCTCGTAACCGGGGACGAGCCGCTTGTAGGAGTTGACCCACTGGGCGAAAAGCGGCGAGATCTCGCGCGCGTGCTTGAGCTGGCCGGCGATGAAGGCCTTGGCCGTGGCCGAGAGGAAGTACTGATCGTCGGGATCGAAGAAGGCGTTCACCCCGCCTTTTTCAAGTGACTGGTGGACGTGCATACCCGAGCCGTTCTCACCGAAGAGCGGCTTCGGCATAAAGGTCGCGTGCCAGCCGTACTTCATCGCGTACTCCTTGACGACGATGCGGTAGGTCATGCAATCGTCGGCCATCGCCAGCGCGTTCTTGTAGCGCATGTCGACCTCGTGCTGGGAGGGACCGACCTCGTGGTGGGTGTACTCGACGTGGATGCCCATCTTCTCCAGCGCTAGCACCGTGTCACGGCGCACGTCGGAGCCGGCGTCAAGCGTGGTCAGGTCGAAGTAGCCGCCCTCGTCGAGCACCTCGGGCACGCCGTTCGGCGGCTTGGCCGAACGGAAGTAGAAGAACTCGAGCTCGGGGCCGATGTTGAAGGCGTCGAAGCCCATGTCTTCGGCCCGCTTGAGGGCGCGCTTCATGATCCAGCGGGGATCGCCCTCGTAGGCCTCGCCGCCGGGTATCTGGACGTCGCAGAACATGCGGGCGACGGCGTTCTCGCCCTCCGGCCGCCAGGGGATCAGAGCGAAGGTGGCGGGATCGGGCATCGCGATCATGTCCGACTCCTCGATCGGGTTGAAGCCGGTGATCGAAGAGCCGTCGAAGCCCATGCCGCCGTCGAAGGCGTCCTCGAGCTCGGCGGCATTGATCGAGAAGCTCTTCAGCTGCCCGAGCACGTCTGTGAACCAGAGGCGGATGAAGCGGACGTCGTTTTCCTTGACGATCTGGGCGACGTCAGCGGCACTCTTTGGTTGCTCTGCCATGTTCGGGCCTCCTGGGCTCGCGCTTGTCCGCTCGGAGGGCGCAACGATAGGCGAAGTGAACCGGATGGGTAGAGGTCGTCGTATCCGGGTATGAGACAAGCGCTCCCAGGCGGGATAAGCGGAGCGACGACGGCCAGGGAGGTGGGCTTGCGAGTAAAGCCAGAAGCAGGTATAACTTACTAGACGTAAGTAAATGGCTGAAAGTAAAGTAAAGGCCAAATAAAGGCTCTGTAAAGCGGAATTCCCCAGAACCAGAGCCGGAGGCGGATGCCAAGTGACAGTTAAAACAGACGTGAGCAGGTTCCAGATCCACGACGAGTTGACGGCACCTGACGAGAGCGCCCCCCTGATCAAGACGATCCAGGCCACGGGTGGCGCGGTGACCAAGTTTGTCGGCGTACTTGCCGGCGCGCCGGCCGTTTTGCGCGCTTACACCCGGATGCGCTCAGAGCTTCGCGGCGGCGTCCTGCCACGCGCCACCCGCGAGCGGATCGCCTTGGCCGTGGCCGAGTACCGCGAGGACAGCTACAGCATCGCCCAGCACGCAAAGTCGGCGCGCAGCGCCGGCCTCGGCCTCGACGAGGTCTCCCGCGCCCGCAGCTTCAGCTCAGCCGACCCGAAAGAGGCGGCGCTGCTCGAGTACCTGCACGGCGCGCTCGAGGCGAACAGCCATCCCCCGCTCCACCTGCATGAGGAGGCGCGTGAGATCGGCTGGAGCGACGAGGAGCTGCTGGAGGCGGTTGCGCACCTTGTACTCAATGAGTTCCAGAGCCTCATTGCTGGGGCGGCTGAGCTGCCTAAAGACCAGAGTGGTCCGCGGGTTTTGCCTTCGGTGGCTTAGGCGGTGGGAGGGGTCGAGCGGCCCCTTGCCATGGGACAACGGGAAGGAGCGGACGGCTGGCGATGTCCGCCTGCCCCCTACTTCTTTGAGCTTGTTTAGTCCTCTACTACGGTGACCGTGTAGAGCAGGCGGGCCGTTGAGTAGCGGCAGCCGTAGGTTGCGTTGCTTCCCACTCTGAGTTGGGGTTCGCCCTGGCGGACGTCGGTGGAGTTGGTGCATTTGCCCGCTTCGCGGCTGGCTCGCCAGGCGTTGTTGCTGGGCAGGCCCTGGGCGAAAGCTGGGGCCCAGGTGGGGACGGTTAGGCCGACTATGTCGCCCTTTTCTACCGGCAGCGAGGCGCCGAATTTGACTGTCTGGCCCAGGTAGGGGCTAAGGACATGGATTGAGCCTTGGGCGCGGAGGTTGTAGCGGGGCGGGTTGGTGCCGGGGATGCGGCGCAGGATTGCCAGGCGCGCCTCAGGTGGCGTGCCGAAGAAGCCGTTGAAGAAGGAGCGCTGGCTGCTGGTCGGCTGCGAGAGGGTCAGCGTCCACGCGGTGATCTTGCCGCTCTTGCGCACGCTGAAGGGGAGCGATCCCTGGCCGGTGCTGACCTGGAAGCCGGTGACGCTGCCAATCGCCTGGCAGGGCGACTCAGGGCAGGAGGGGTCGGGGACGGTGGCCGTGTCGCCTAGGACTACGGTCGTTTTAGTTGTCGTCGCCGCGCCGGCGTTAGCCGCCAGAGCGACGAGGAGCGCGAGGCAGCCCGCAAGCCCGATTACCAGCGCCAGTCTGCTGCGAACTACAGCCAATCCGGCGTTGACAGCTCCGTGCGATGACCTCGACATGCCCATGCTCCTCTCGTTGAAAAAACCAGCCCGAGCGGGCAGATTAGCCATTGGAGCGGCCGATCCGGCGTAAAGACAGCGTTACGGCTGGCGGGCGTACTGGACGGCGACGGCGTAGCGCAGACGCGCCGAGCCACTGAATTCGAGTGCCTGGCGGGCGCCGTTGGTGAGGTCGAAGGCGTTGCCGGGCGTGTAGGGGCCGCGGTCGATCACCTGCGTGATCAGGGTGTGGCCGTGGTAGGAGAGCTTGACCGTGGAGCCGCAGGGGAGCGTGCGATGGGCGACCCCGATCGTTTCCGGTTCCAGGGTCTCCCCGCAGGCCGTCTGGTGGCCGTAGAAGCCGGGGCCGTACCAGGTGGCCCCGGCAGCGCGCATCGGGCTAAAGACAATCCCGCCCGGGGTCGGCGCCGCTTCGGTAGTGGTGACTGAAGCGCCTCCGGTGCCCGCCTGGGCAGGAACAACACCCAGCGCCAGGGAGGCCAGTGCCGCGACTAGGGTCGCCCAGCGCAGCCGTCGCGAGAGGCGCTCGCCGGTCGCGCGCCCGTGCACTCGATGATCTTTCCGCCCGTAGCGGTTTCTGCCTGTCGTCATGCTCTTTTCGACGCTTACGGGGTTAGCTGACGGGCTCGCGCTGAAAGAGCTGCGCTACGCGGCAGATGCCGGCGATTCGCCCCAACAATTGGGTCCCCCGCTCTTCGCGATATGTAGGCGAAGATTCAGCGGAAGTTGGCGGCAGGTTAGCAAACGCTAAGACAGAAAAATTGCAGAAATGGGAAAGGCCCCCATTTAGGGGCCTTTCCGTTAGCGGGCCTGTAAGCCGGATCCTGTCTTGAGCGGCCATCTGTCTCACGGGGTCGGAGCCCCGAGGGGCCGCCTTAGCGGCCCTGCGGCCTACCTGGACCTCGCCGGGCTGGGTCGACGGTCCTGCTTGGCCTTGCACCTGGCGGGGTTTGCCTGGCCGCCGCGTCACCGCGGCGCCGGTGCGCTCTTACCGCACCATTTCACCGTTGCCTGTTCGCGACTCACGTGTGGCCG
>Ga0157302_10000036_pt1 | contig 26493 bp, 27 predicted proteins | sample NitcycUS103311B2_FD_108381 | JGI IMG/M metagenome (GOLD analysis project Ga0157302, IMG submission 108381) | Soil microbial communities from Arlington Agricultural Research Station in Wisconsin, USA - Nitrogen cycling UWRJ-S103-311B-2 | ecosystem: Environmental > Terrestrial > Soil >... | reverse complement strand
TCGCGAGCGCTCTAGCGCCGTCCGCAGGCGCACCGTCGCCTGCGAATCAGACTCGCCGTCCGGAAAAACCTGCGCGTTGCCTCCGTTGCCGGGTGGATCAATAGAAGCCACCACGAACTCCCTGGGCACTGAACCCGTACATGTTGATTACTTCCTAGGGTTCGTACGATAAGCAAAATGTCCTTGGCAGTGCAAGGCAGTGCGTTGAATCTCGTCCTTTTGTCGTCTAGCCCGTTTGGGGGATATACACAGTGCTTCACACGTCTGGGGGATTGCGCTTCTCGGCCAAAGCCACAACAGTGAGACCTGGCAGCGATTCGGACGATTCATCACGCCAACGCCTGCCGACTCGTGAATTGCCATCAGGCCCCCTAGGTCTTTCCCCTGCCGGACCTAGGGGGCCACAAAAGAAGCAGTGACACGCGTGCAGGGCGTTCCACGCGAACGAAGGGATGTCGCATGCACACGACCCAAGACTCTCCGGTTGGATCTATTGGGCCGACCGTTTTCCCGCCGCCTCTATTTGCGATCACCTCTGCCAAGGAAGTCGACGCCTATGTCATATGCGTCGAAGGTGAGCTTGATCTATCCGAGTGCCCCCGCCTGGAGCGTGCACTGCGAAAAGCCGAGGCAAGCCACGCCATTCGAATCTTGCTTGATCTTGAACAGCTGGCGTTCATCGACGCGGCAGGGCTCAGTGTCTTGGTGATGGCCTGGCGTCGCTCGGTGAGCAATGGCGATCGTCTGCGGGTGTCGCGCGGCAGGGACAATGTGGCGCACATGTTCCATCTGACCGCCCTCGACACGGTGTTGCCATTTATCCGCGCCTGACCATGTTGCGGCCCGAGTTCTTGGCCTGCACGCTTGCCCGCAATCGCTCCGCCAGGCTCTCCGCCTCCTCCAAATTGGTGCGAGGCAGCAGGGCCGCAAACTCATCGCCGCCGAGGCGAGCGACAAAGTCGCCCTCGCGAAGGCCCCCGGCGATTGCTCGGGCCATCGATGCGAGGATTCGATCTCCAGCCTCGTGTCCTTTTAAATCGTTGACCTGCTTGAAGCCGTCCAAGTCCATCATCAACACCGCGAGCGGCTTGGCGTCGGAGAAATCCCTCAATCGAGCCGCGCGGTCCTCGAGCGCCCGGCGGTTGGGCAGCCCGCTGAGCGCGTCGGTGTAGGCCAGGTCCTTGTCTGCCTCGCGGCGTGCCGGTCCTCGGCGCGCTCGGTTGATGAAGTCACAGTTACCAGCGTACGCTTGCTTCAGACGTTAAACAGGTAGACGCAATGGTAATCGGCTCAACCGCCCTAGCCAGGATGACCAAACAGCGAAAGTCAAAAGTTGCATTTCAAGACCAGAGCGCCTACGGTCTATTCGACTAGTCAAGTACAACATCACCCGACTAGGCCCACCCAACCGGCTGGAGGAACCGCCGGTGAATCCTGCGGTAGGCACAACTAGATCCGGCACGGACGGCTCGACACACGAGCGGTTCGGGGTAGCCTCAGGGTCGATCTTCGAGACTGAGCGTTCGATGAAAAGGCACTGCCGGTGAGCTCTTACCCGACAGGGTCAAGCGCACCCTCCGATTCCGTGCAGACCCAACCCGGGTTGTCGCGAATCCTGGTAACCGACGATCAGCCCGAGATGCTTCGATTGGTCGATCGGGCGCTGGGGGACCGATACCGGTGCGAATTCGCGGGCAGCGTTTCGCAGGCCCACAAGAAGCTCGCGTCCAGCCGCTTTCAACTCGCCCTATGTGATCTACAGATGCTTGACGGTTCGGGGCTGGCCTTGGCCGAAGAAATCACCGAAGAACACCCCGAGACCGCCGTAGTCCTCATCACCGGGAAAGACGACCCCGAGATGGCTGCAAGAGCCTTCGGGCTCGGTGGCCACGGTGTCCACGGCTACCTGGTCAAGCCATTTTGGCCGGGACAGCTGCTGATCACGGTGATGAATGCCCTGCGACGGCGTCAGCTCGAAAACTTCGAGAGCGCACACAGGCTCAACCTCGAAGAGCGCCGCCAGACGATCATCGACATGGCGCCGATGCCTGTCTATGTAAAGGACGAGGACCTCCACTACGTCTTCGCAAACGCGCAGGCGGACGACCTGGCAGGGCTGGAGAGAGGCAAGCTCCTGGGCCAAACCGACGAGGCGATCATGAGCGCCGAGGCTCTGGCCTTCACCCGCACCGTAGATCGGCAGATCCTCAAGAAAGGCACGACGCACGAGGCAGAGGAAACGCTTGAGATCGGCGGTGTTGAGCGAACCTTCCAGACCGTCAAGTTTCCCCTCGTCGATGAGGATGGCAAAGCCACTGCGGTCTGCGGAATCTCTACCGATGTCACTGCTCAAAAGGAGGCGCTGCGGCTACGAGACGAGCTAGCGGCTGCTCAGCAGCAGGCGATAGACGAGCTGCATCTCTCGCGCCAAGAGACGATCGAACGGCTCACCAAGGCGATCGAGCTTCATGACTTCTCCACCGGGAAGCACGTCGGCCGAATGGCCCTGGTCGCATCTTTCCTGGGTGCTCACCTCGGCCTCGACCTCGAGCGGGTCCATCTATTGCAATTGGCAGCCCCGATGCATGACGTTGGAAAGATCGCCACTCCAAGCGAGATCCTTCGCAAGCCCGGCCCCCTCACGCCTGAGGAGCGCGAGGAGATGAAGCGCCACACCACGATCGGCCACGAGATCCTCGTCGACTCCGAGAGCGAGCTGCTCGGCCTCGCGGCAACCATTGCGCTGACTCACCACGAGCGCTACGACGGCAGCGGATACCCCCAAGGACTCGTCGGAGAGGAGATCCCCCTCGAGGGAAGGATCACCGCAATCGCCGATGTCTTCGATGCATTGCTCAGCGACCGCCACTATCGGCCGGCGCTCACCGTAGACGAAACTGTCGAGATCATCAGGGAGGGCCGGGGTCGTCAATTTGACCCTCAGATAGTCGATCTCCTGCTTGAGCACCTTGACGAGGCACTCTCGCTACGGAGTTAAGGCAAGTAGCCGAGGGTCCGTCGTAGATCCTAGATTTCAGGGGTGCGCGGCAACCCGGAACGTTTCGAGACTGCCCGCTGGCTGCCCGGGATCAAGCTCATCCAACAGTACCCAGGCCACTCCGCTCGACCCGATCTGGTGGCGGGAGTTGTGTTGGCCGCGATCCTGGTCCCACAGGGAATGGCCTACGCAGAGCTCGCCGGGCTGCCGGCGGTTACCGGCCTCTACACCACGATCGCCTGTCTCGTGGGCTACGCCCTCTTCGGGCCTTCACGAGTCCTGGTGCTCGGACCCGACTCCTCGATCTCCCCTCTGATCCTCGCCTCGATCACGCCTCTGCTGGTCGTGGGAGATCCGGGGTCGGCGATCGTCCTGGCAGGCATGCTCGCGATCTTCGTCGGTCTGATCGAGATCGGTCTCGGTCTCGGCAAGCTCGGGTTCGTCGCCGATCTGCTCTCCAAGGAGGTGCAGGTCGGCTACATGAACGGCCTCGGGATCACGATCATCGTCGGACAGCTGCCGAAGCTGTTCGGCTTCTCGACCGACGCCGACTCGTTCCTCAGCGAGGTCAAGGCGTTCGTGGAAGGCCTCGGCCAGACGCACACCGCGACGCTCGTGCTCGGGCTGGCGGTCCTCTGCATCTTGCTCGTGCTCCCGCTCCTCACCAAACGCCTGCCGGCGATCCTCGTGGCAGTCGTGGCGGCCACCGTCGTATCTGCGGCCTTCGGCCTGGCCGACGACGGAGTCGCCACGGTCGGGTCCCTGCCCCAGGGAGTGCCCACCCCCGGACTTCCCTGGACGAATGCGGGCGACGTCCCGGCGCTGCTGCTGGCGGCGCTCGGCATCACCCTGGTCTCGCTGACCGACACAATCGCGACCGCCACCAGCTTCGCGGCCCGCCGCGGAGATGAGGTCAAGCCCGACCAGGAGATGATCGGCGTCGGCGCCGCGAACGTGGCAGCCGGCTTCTTCCAGGGGTTCGCGGTCTCAACGAGCGGCTCGAGGACCGCCGTCGCCGAGCAGTCGGGGGCGAAGACCCAGTTGGCCGGGCTGGTCGGGGCTGGACTGGTCGCGGCCCTCCTGCTTTTCCTGAACTCACTGCTCGCCGACCTGCCACAGGCGGCGCTCGCGGCGGTGGTGATCGCCGCCGCGATATCGCTGATGAACGTGCCCCTGCTGCGCCGCTATTACGAGATGCGCAAAAGCGCGCTCGGTGTGTCCTTGGTGGCCACAGCCGGGGTGGTACTCCTCGGCGTCCTGCAGGGAATCGTGGTCGCGGTCCTGCTGGCGATCATCCTCTTCTTCCGTCGCAACTGGTGGCCGCATGGTGCGGTCCTGGGACGCCCCGAGGGAGTGGAGGGATGGCATGACGTCACCGCCTACCCCGACGCCGGCGAGATCGAGGGTGTTGTCGTCTATCGCTGGGAGGCGCCGCTGTTCTTCGCCAACTCGGGAAGGTTCCGCGACGAGATCAGGCGGCTCGCGCGCGAGCGCGAGCCCGATTGGATCGTCCTGCAATGCGAGGCGATCACCGACGTTGACGTAACCGCGGCGGAGATGCTCGAGCAACTCGACCGCGAGCTGAATGCGTCGGGAATACACCTAGCCTTCGTCGAGCTGCGCGATCGCCTAAAAGAGCTGACTCTGCGCTACGGGTTGATGGACACGCTCGACAAAGACCACTTCTACCCCTCCATTGAGGCGGCCATCGCCGCGATCCGATTGGAGGGCGCTGGAAGAGGCTAGGCGGCGGCCTTTTCGCTGATCGTCGCCATCTCCCCGTCACTCAGCTCGAAGTCGAAGATCTCGATGTTCTCGCGAATCCGCTCTGCCGTCACCGACATGGGAATGGCGATGTTGCCGAGCTGCAAGTGCCAGCGCAGGATTGTTTGGGCGGGCGACTTACCGTGGCACACGGCAATCTCGCCGATCGTCTCGTCGGCGAGCAGGTCGCCCTGGGAGAGCGGACTCCAGGCCTCGGTGACGATGCGGTATTGAGCGTGCAGCCTGCGCAGCTCGACCCGCTGAGGACACGAGTGCAGCTCGACCTGATGGACCGTCGGCCGCGTGTCGGCTTCCACCTCCAGCCGTTCCAAGTCCTCGATCCGGCCACTCGAGACGCCGATCGTACGCGCGCGACCTTCCTCGAGGATTCGTTCGGAAGCCCGCCAGGTGTCGAGGACCCGGTTCTCGCTCAGCACCGGCCCCAGGACAAAGGCGCGCTTTCGCCCGATCAGGTCTCCCACCTTGCTGCTGATCAAGATGAACGCCGCAGAGATCAGGGCCTCCAGCGCAATCGCCGACTGGACGCCGCTGACGGTCGTATCGAGATCCCCGACCAAGGCGGATATCGAGACGTTCATCAACGAGGTGTCGACGACCAGCACGAACATCGCCATCGCGAGGATGAACGCCAACCGCGTGTTGCCCGTTCCCTGCGAACTGGCAGGGGCAGACTCTGAAGTCACACGTCCCGCTCAGACGTCCTGTGCTGGTTCAACACTTCAACTCGACCTCCAGTTCGGGCCGCTCAGGCAAGCAACTTTGACTTTGCCTGATCGAACTCCTCAGCCGAAAGCGCTCCTTTGTCTTTCAGTTCGGCGAGCTTGTGGAGTTCATCTGCGGGAGAGCCGGTCTGGGCCTGCTCTCGAACGTAGCTGTCGAACTCCTTCTTGGCATCTACCTGAGCCTTGATCGTGCGGTCGCGCATCCCGTTGCCGCGAACGATCAGATAGAGCAACACCCCAAGGAACGGCAGGAAGACCAAGAAAAACACCCAAACGGCCTTCGCCACTCCTGACAACTCATGGTCGCGAAAGAGATCGGAGATGATCGAAATGAGAATCCAGATCCAGGCGAAGAGCAAGAAGAACTCGAAGATGAAGAGCAGTCCTTGGCCGAAGCTGATGTCTGCGAGCGGCACGATCATCCCTCCTGGTCAGTCCAGTTGACGGTCAGCTGATAGATGATCACGACGTCGAGGACGATCATCAGGAACGCCCACAGCGGTGCTGCCGGGAACCAGACGACTTGCAGAATGGCGTTGAGCCCCAAGAGGAAGATCCCCATGACACGAGCGGCTTCGTTACCGACGAGCAGACCGAATCCCGTAAGCCCGATGACGGCACCAAGGAGCAGTTGAAACCAGCCCCAGGCGGTGATGTCGAAGATCAGGGCGCCGTGACCGCCGACTACGACGACTTCATCGTTGAGGATCGCCGCCAGCCCCCAGATCGCATCGAGGAAGCCGAGGATCACCATCATTACTCCTGCGAATGCGATCCAGGTCGACCGCTGTCCTCCGGCAGGTGACCTCGAACTCTGACCAGGCTCCATGTGGAATCTCCTTTTGGAAGGCGGTGCGGCTCGGTTTATTCCGAGCCGGCAGCTTTGGGGCTGCTCGCCAAGGCCACTCTAATTGCCCCTCTGTGCACAAGCAAAAGATTCTTATTCGGTCGCAGCCGCGGCTCGCTCGGACGAGGTACGGGAAGAGTTGAGCTCGGCTGAGATCCTGACGGCCGCGGAGACAAGGGGGGCGGCGAGGATGAGGCCGATGGTGCCGAAGAGGCAGCCGCCCGCAATGGTGGCGATCAGAACTGCCAGGGGGTGGAGGTCGAGGGCGGCGCCGTAGGCAATTGGCTGCACCAGCTGCTGGAGCACCCCGTTCGCGAGAAGGACGATTACCGCAATCGCCAGCGCCGCCTCAGGCCCCTGGCCCCCCAGAGCGATCAGGACCGCAAAGACTCCTGCCGCCCAAGCGCCGAGATAGGGCACGTAGCCGCCGAGGAAGGTGACGACGGCGATCGTCCCCGGCAGCGGCACCCCGAGTAGCAGCGCCCCGACACCGACCAGCAGCGCACTCCAGGCGGCGACGATCGTGACCCCGACGAAGTAGCCGCGCAGGGAACGGGACACCTGCGTCAGCACGGTACGGGCGAGCGGAACCGGCATGCCGAGGTGGCGCTCGACGAACCTGCCGAGCGTCGGCGCGTCCTTGAGCATGAAGAAGAGGCTGATAGCGGCGAATGAGAGGAAGACGGCCAGAGAGGCCAGCTTGTCGACGCCACCGAGCAAGCCGCCGGTGAGAGCCTTGAAGCCGGCGCTGATCGAGGCGCTCGCGTGCTGGTTGGCGTCCGCGGCGGTGGGCGAAGCCACGCCCAGGTCCCTGACCCACGACTCGATCTCATCCGCACCGGCATGGAGTCTGCCGCTGAGGCTGTCAGCCTGGCTGGCGATGCCGCTCATGACGATGATGCCGATGCCGACGCCGATCAAGACGATGCCGAGGAAGACGAGCACCGCCCCGGCTCCTCTCGGCACCCCCTGGCGCTTCAACCAGTCGACCATCGGCACGGTGACCGAGGCGACGATCGCCGCCGTCACCACCGGCATCACGATCGTCTGCGTCTGCGCCAGTAGAAAGATCGCTCCAACCAGCGCCGCGCCCACTCCAACCAGCAGCCAGGCGCTGAAGCCGAGGTCCCGCAGCCAGGCCGGAGCGGAAAACATCCCGCTCAGCTCGGCGGGGTCGATCTCGATCACTTCTTCCTCGGCGGGCGCGCTCTCGCGGGCGGGGCGCCACAGCCGGCCTCGGATCGGGCGCCTCGGAGTCATCGGTCCGCCGCACGATACGCAGCGTCCCCGACACGGCCACGGCGGAGCCGCGCGGTGAGCGCGGCAGCTCGGGTCACTTACGTCGGCCACGCGACCGTCCTGGTCGAGATCGACGGCGTCCGCCTGCTCACCGATCCGGTGCTGCGGAGCCGGGTCGGCCCGCTGCGTCGGCACGGGGCGCCTCCAGACCCGCGGCTGGCAGAGGACGTCGACGCGGTACTGATCTCCCACCTGCACCACGACCATGCCGACGTGCCCTCGCTGCGGCGGCTGAGCAGGACGGTGCCGGTGCTCGCCGCACCAGGAGCGGGGGACTTCCTCGCCCGGCTCGGCTTCGGCGACGTCCGCGAGCTCGCCCCGGGCAACTCTGGCACCGTGGGCGGGGTCGGCATCACCGCTACCGAGGCGAACCACCCAGCCGGCGAGCGGCGCTTCGAGCGCGCCTCGCGGCCGGTCGGCTTCGAACTCGCCGGACAGCGGCGCATCTACTTCGCCGGCGACACCGACCTCTTCGACGGCATGGAGGCGATCGGCGGCGGCAAGCTCGACCTCGCCCTGCTGCCGATCTGGGGCTGGGGCACAAACATCGGCGCCGGGCACCTCGACCCCGAGCGGGCGGCGCGGGCGGCGGCGCTGCTCTCAGCGAAGCTGGTGGTGCCGATCCACTGGGGCACGCTCTACCCGTTCGGCCTCGCGCGGCTGAGACCCGAGCCACTGCGCTCGCCCCCGCACGCGCTCGCCCGCTGGATGCGCGAGCTGGCGCCTCAGGTGGAGCTGCGGGTGCTGGCACCGGGAGAGACGACCTCACTCGCATAGCCCTCGTGCCCGAGGCCGTCGAGCCAGCCCCGGAAGATCCGGTGGACCCGCTCGGCGCCGACCACATCCTCCTCGGGCCAGGCGAGCTCGGCCGGGTGCAACACAAAGGGATGGGCCTGGGTGCCGCCCATGCCGCCGTGCGAGCCGACCAGCTCCTCGAAAGCTGCGACCTCGCCGAACTGTGGCCAGTAGGTGCTGTTGATCATCAGGTCGGCGCAGTGGGGGAAGCCGTCGGTGCGCCGCAGGTGGTCGGCGGCGTGCGGGCCGAACGGCTCGAGCGGGTCCTCACCCTCGACCCGATCCTCGTCAAGGAAGTGGGTGCCACCCGCACCGACCGCAATCGCACCGAAGCGCTCTGAGCGGACCAGGGTGAAGCCGATCCCGGGGTGGTCGCGGAGCGCCGGGACCAGCAGCGGGTAGGTCGCCTCGAGCCGCTCCAGGGAGACCCGGCCTGGCTCGCGCGGGAAGCTGACCAGGCCGAGGCAGCCCGAGGCCATCACCGAGAGCTCGGGCACCTCTCCCCTGTGCGCCCGGTCCACCTCCTCGCGGACCTCGGCGTCGAGCGTCACCACACCATCGTCGCGGCGCCCGCGGGTCGCCGTGCGAACCGTGCGCGCCGCGATCGTGTCGTCGCGGGCGACCTCGGTCAGGCCGGCGCTGAGGTAGGCGAGCGCGTCGTCCTCGCCCTCCTCGACCGCGATCGTGCTCTCCGGGTCGCAAGCCGACCGCACCAAGTCCTCGAGCGTTTCCCCGTAGCGGTCGCGGAAGGTTTCCCCCTGCGACTGGCCGTGGTCGGAGAGGACGACCAGCCGGTAGGGGCGTGGAGCGTCGGCGCAGGCAAGGGCGATCCTGGCGATCTGGCGGTCGAGGTCGCGCAGCACGGCGAGGGCGTCGTCGCGTTCGATTCCCGAGTGGTGCGCTACCTCGTCGTAGGCGAGGAAGGTCGTGTAGACGAGCGGGCGGCCGGCGAGAACGTCGCCGACGACGCTGGCGACCTGGAGGTCGCGCTGGACGACGGTGGCCCAGGCGCGCACGGCGGCGTAGGAGCGCGGACGGGCGATCCGCGGACGGACGTCGTCGCGGAGCTGCCGCCGCACCGCCCGGCGCTCGCGAAAGACGTCGACGAGCGCCAGCACGAGCGTGCGCGCAACCGCGTAGGGACGAGCGAAATAGGCCGCGTAGTCGACTCCGATCGGCCGGCGGCGGTGCAGCACCGTGCTCATCGTCAGCATCGAGTGCGGCGCGTCGCCGGAGAGGATGTTGGCGCGGCTGGCGCCGCCCGCGTGCAGCAGCCCGCGTCCGTCCGAATGCCGCCGCTCCAGCTCTTCGGCGTCGCGCGGGTGGTTGGTGACAATCGCTGCGCCGCGGTCCTTCTCCCACCAGCGGAAGGCCGGCATGTCCTCATTGGAGCCATGCAGCAGACCCGCCTGGCAGGCGCCGGTCTGCGAGGACCAATCGGTCTCCCACCTGCTCAGCCGGTGGGAGCCGCTGCGCAGCCAGGCGGCGAGGTTGGGTGCGTCGCCAGCAGCCAGCGCCCGGTGCAGGACGTCGTGGGCGAGCCCGTCGATCTCCAAGAAGAGGACGCCCGGCACCTCGCTCTCCACGTGCTGCCCTCGCCGCCGCATCTGCCGGCGGACCACATTGCGGTACCAGGAGTCGTCTTCGTCGATCGCCAGCAGCGAGTAGAAGCCGGCGGTGAGCGCCGTCATCGCCACCGTGACGACAATCCCCTCGAGCACTCCGTCGAGGTGGGCGCCAGGCAAGAGGTTGACGGCGAAGGTGACGAGAACGCCGTTGAGGAGCAGGGCCGCGCCGCCCAAGGTGAGAACGGTGAGGGGCAGCGCGATCCGCGCCAAGGCCGGCCAGATCAGCGCGTTGAGCAGACCAATCGCTGCCGCCGCGGCGAGCGCAGCGAGGGCACCGTCGAGGACGAAACCGGCAAGGAGCGCCGAGAGCAGCAGCAGGGAGAGGGCGTCCAGCAGCAGGACTAGCAGGGCGCGCCAGAGGATGCGGATGCTCATCGTCGGTCCAGCAGATGGGCGGCCAGCTCCGCCGCGCTGACCCCGATGAACGCACCGGCGAGCACATCGGCGGGATAGTGGACGCCGGTATGGACTCGGGAATAACCGACCAGCGTTGCCAGGGCCCGCAGCGGCACCGAGAGCAGCGGCTGCGCGTCGGCGGCGCCGGTGGCGAAGGCAAAGGCGGAGGCGGCGTGACCGGAGGGGAAGGAGCTCGAGCGCGGCATCTGGACGTGGCGTCGTGCGAGCTCCTCGGCATCCCTCCTCTCGGGGCGCCGCCGGGTGGTCAGCGGCTTGGCGACGAGGTTGGCAAAGGCGGAGGCGACACCGAGCGAGACGAGGCCCTTGCGAGCCGCAAGCCGGCCGCTGGACCCGCCGAGGAGGGCCAACCCGGCCGCGGCGGCGCACCAGAGCTTGCTGTGGTCGGCGCCCTGGGAGAGGCGGCGCATGGCGACGTCCAGCGAGGGAGTGTCGCTGGCGGCGATCGCCGCGTAGACGGCGGTGTCGACCGCCTTCGCCTGGCTGAGCCACTCGCTCATCGGGACGATGATCTCGGGCGTTGCGGCGTTCCCCGCACAGCAATTCGCACCAGCGCGCGAACGGTTTCCCAGGCGCCCTCGGGCATCGCCGCGGACGGGGAGGCTCCGGGATGTGCGGCGGCGATCCGCACCTGCAGCGCCGCCGGCAGGATCCTGAAGCGCAGTGGCGGGTCCAGGGTCACGGCCTCGCCGTCGATACCCGCCGCGATCGGGCCGTCGGCGTCGACCTCGAACGCGGATGCGGACCACTCTCGCCAGGGACGCTGGAGGAGGCGCCGGCCTGCAACCGGCGCGGAAGCGACGGCGATCCCCAGCAGCTCGTCGTCGATCTTCGGCCGGGTGCCCGAGCCGACCGCGCGCCCGAGGCGGTAGCGGTTGTTGGAGACGAGGATCGCCGCGCCGGAGGAGTGTTCATGCCCCCCGGGTCCGGCCCAGCGCAGGTCCAGCCCCTTGCCCTCGGGCCCCAGCACCTCGGGCAGCGTGTCGAGGATGGTCCGCAGCTTCGCCTCCCGATAGCCCTCGCGCTGGACCGCCTCGGCGTAGAGGCCGATCGAGGCGTTGTTGACGAATACGCGGCCGTTGACCTCGGCAAGATCGACCCGCCTTTCGCGACCGCCGACAAAGGCGTCGAGTGCACCGATGACATCGTCGCGGTCGACCCCGAGATCGAGCGCGAAGTGGTTGCGGGTCCCAGCCGGAATGCAGGCATACGGCAGGTCCTGCTCGGCGGCAACCATGGCAACGACGGCCTGGGAGCCGTCGCCGCCGGCCATCGCCAGCGCGTCAGCTCCATCCGCCACCGCGCCGCGCACCAGCTGCTCGAGGTCGATGCCGAGCTTCAACTCGATCGGCTCGACACCACGAGCCCGCGCCTCCTCGGCCAGGTGGAACTTCTCCGCCTTTCCCCCACCCGACTTGGGGTTGTAGAAGAGCACGGGGTGGCGGGGGTCCGGCGCCCGATGGAGCGGGACGTGGACCTTGAAGGCCGATCGCGTCGCAAGCAGCATCAACCCCAGGCCCGCCACGACCACGAGAGCCTGCACGACGTGATCGCCGTCGGCGATCAATGCGGCCACGATTCCCGCCGCTGCCAGGATCGCGATTCCCGACCCCAGAAGCCTCGCGCCCCCGGTCCGGGTCAGGCCGTACCAAGCCGCCGCGAATGCGAGAACGAGGCCGGCGAGGACGATTAGCCCCCTGGGAAACTGCGAAAGGACAATGTCGATGCCGAGGACTGCGAGGACCGCCGTGCTCACGAGCGCCACGAGCGCGGCTAGCCGGTGTGTGTCGCCCTGCTCAGCGGACATTGAAGTGCTCCTTCATCCTCGTGCGATAAATCGCCGTTGAGCGAGACAACGACGCCACGGCCAGCCTATCCGTGGTAGCCCGGAGCAACAAGGAAGCGCTACGGCCGGCTGGCCCCACCGCGGGCCCTGAATCACTGGGGCCCGCCGAAGCGGGCCCCAGTGATGACTACGCGGATTCGACTTAGACGAGGCCGCTCCAGTTCTTGTTGGCTTCCGGAGCCTTCAACTTCAACCAGGCACTGCCATCAAGGGTGGCAGCTGCACTGCCGAACGTAATTTGGGAGAGCGGTAAGAAGATACCCTCTTCAAACTGCAAATTGAATAATTTTTGGGGAGCTTCTTCGACTAAGTGTTTAATTAATTCTGTCGCGAAATCCCCCGATAGTCCATCCTGGAGCACGACTTGGCCAGTAATCGCGTATTCAGGCATCAAGAGACATGAAGCGCCCGCGAATTTAATTTTCGTGAATTCTTTCCCGCCATCTGGTTCGACGTAAAGATAATTCTTTGTTTTATGTAAGATCAGCGAGAATTTTACTTTGGCCGTAAAATTAGCAACCGTGCAGGGAAGTGCCGTTAAGGGGCTCAACTGATTCACACTGCATGTTGTGAATAAGAGTTCTGCTAAGCCTTCGCCAGCTTTGACGCCGGCAAAGAGTAAGCCGTCATCGGTAGCAAAGTTTTCGCAGAAAACCTCTATGTTCATAGTTGGAACTAAGATTTTGAAGCCATTGCTGTCTTTTTCGGATTCGAATTCCTTTGTCGCGTTGATGTTTGCGCCTTCGATCCGCCAATTTCCCAGCGCCTGAGCCGATGTGGCGGCAAATGCCATCAGGCCAAGGGCCGCAATTAGGGATAGGCCAAGGGTCCTGAATCCAGGTCCTCTCATTTTTGATTCCTCTCACTATTGGTTACGGTTCGAGTGCGGGCTCGCGCGAACGTCGATGCTCCGCACGCAGCCAGCCTCCCGCTCCCACTGAGAGCTGTCAAGCTTTTTTACCTCTTCTTGCGGCGTTCGAGCACTTCGCCAAACGCCTTCTCGACTTCGGACGTCAGGGTGAGGCGGAAGGTGGCGTTGAGGGCCTCGACCGCGAGTGGGCGCAGTCGTTCGATCGACTCGATGATCTCGGCCCAGCCCTCGTCGGGGCGGCCCGCTTCGTCGAAGGGCTTCCATAGTTCCTCGACGAAGAGGTTGACGAAGGTGCGCGCCGAGGACTGCGAGTTGCGGTTCAACTTCTCGATCGCGGCCAGCGCCGCCGACAGGCTTATGCCCATTTTCAGCACGTCTTCGGCGGCGCGGAGGAGTGCCGGACTTGGCGCTTCGTAGCGCTCACCGCCGAGGTCGATCAACAGGCCGAGCTTCTGGGCCTTGGCGAGCAGGCGGGCATCTTCGACCTGGAAGCGCTCCACCAGCTCCTCACGACTGAGGACCTCGGACGCCTCGGTCGCGAAGGGCGCGGTGACCGCCTGGCGCAGGCCGACGAAGCGTTCGGCGTCGGCACCGTGCTCGCCGATCAGCCGCGAGATCGCGCTGAGCTTGAAGCCCTCCCCCTGCATCTCCTGGATCAGGCGCAGGCGGGCAACGTGTTTGGGCCCGTAGTAGCCGATCCGGGCGCGCACCTCCGGTGGCGGCAGCAGGCCGCGCGACTGGTGGTTGCGGATGTTGCGCACCGACATCCCGGTCTCGTAGGCGAGCTGCTCGACCGTGAGGGTCGCCTCCTCCCCCTCGCCCGGGGCGGCTGCTGATTTGGCTCGTGTGTCTGTCATCACACGATCCTATCCTGAAGTATGTAACCTCATTTGAGGTAACCATGTATCAGGTAATCGCTCAGACCTCCGCCCCACCCGCCGGCGGCGCCGAACTCGGCCAGATCGTGATCGCCACGATCGGCGCGATGCTGATCACCGCCGCGCTGCTCTACCTGGGCTTCGGCCATCGCTCCGGTCGAGTCAAGCTGCTGGAGCACTTTGCGGCGTTCGCCGAACGGGTTTCCGGCATACCGGGATGGGCGGCGCTGCCTTCCGGCTTCGCCACCGGCTCGCTGATCATCGCCCTCTTTGGCATGTACTGGGACATCTCCCTGCATATCGACAACGGCCGCGACCCGGGCCCGCTGGCCAACCCGGCGCACTACTTCATCCTCGCCGGCCTCTTCGGCATCTTCACCGCCGGCTTCATCGCGATCGTCCTGCCACGCGAGCGGCCGAGCGAGGTTGCGATCCGGCTCGGGCGCGACTGGTGGGCGCCGCTCGGCGGCGTGCTGATCTGCGCCTGCGGCGCCTTCTCGCTAATCGGCTTCCCGCTCGACGACGTCTGGCACCGGATCTTCGGCCAGGACGTGACCCTGTGGGGCCCAACCCACCTGATGCTGATCGGCGGTGCCGCGATGACCCTGGTCGGGATCGCCGTGCTGACGGTCGAGGGCCTGCGGGCCAATGACGTGCTCAAGCGCAAAGAGCACGTATCGACGACGAGGATGCGTGCCGTCGCCCTCACCGGCGGGCTGATGGTCGGCCTCTCCACCTTCCAGGCCGAGTTCGACTTCGGCGTGCCGCAATTCCAGCTGATCTTCCAGCCGATGCTGCTGATGCTGGCGGCGGGGCTCGGCCTCGTGCTCGCCCGCGTCTATGCCGGTCGCGGGGCGGCGCTGGGGGCTGTCGCCTTCTTCATCGTCATCCGCGGCGGTCTCTCGCTGTTGGTCGGCCCGGTGCTCGGACAGACGATGCCCCATTTCCCCCTTTACATAGCCGAGGCGCTGGTGGTCGAGGCAGTTGCCTTCCGGGTGCCGACGGACCGTCCACTGCGCTTTGGGCTCTGGGCGGGGCTGGGAATCGGCACGGTCGGCCTCGCCGCCGAGTGGGCCTGGTCGCAGGTCTGGATGCCGCTGCCCTGGCCGGCGGCAATGTTCCCGGAAGGGGCCCTGCTCGGACTCGCTGCGGCGCTTGCCGGTGCAACCATTGGCGCCTGGATCGGCTCCCACCTCGGGGTCGAGCGGCCGAAGCGGCCGCCGGCCCTGCGCGCAGCGGCGGTCTGCAGCGCGCTCGTCCTCGTCGCACTGGTTGCCTTCGGCCTCCACACCTCGACCGAGCGGGGCGTCAGCGCGCGGGTTGTTCTGCACGACACCAGCGCCGGTCCGGACCGACAGGTCCAGGCCACGATCGCGCTGCGACCACCCGACGCCGCCAAGGGAGCGGAGTGGTTCGACATGACCGCCTGGCAGGGCGGTGGCCTCGTCGTCGACCGTCTGCTGCAGACCGGCCCGGGCCGCTATCGCACCACGCAGCCGATCCCGGTCTCCGGCAGCTGGAAGACGATGGTCCGCCTGCACAAGGGCGACTCACTGGCGGCGCTGCCGGTCTACCTGCCACGCGACGCGGCGATCCCGGTCGGTGAAGTCCCCGCCGCCGCCAGCTTCACCCGGGACTTCCGCAACGAGCACAAGCTGCTGCAGCGCGAGCAAAAAGGTGGCAGCCCGGTTCTCGTTGCGATCGCCTACTCGGTTGTCGCCGGGGTGACGCTGGGCCTGCTCGCCCTGCTCGCCTGGGCGCTGCACCGGCTCTCGGCGGGGCCCCGGTCGCGGCGCCGGCCGGGTCGTGCCGAGGCAACGCGGAGCCTTCAACACCAGGGCGGCAGCGGATGATCTCGGCGCTGGCGCAGATCCTGCCGCTCGCCCATCACAACGCAGTCGCGGCGCTGCCGGTCTTCGCTCCCGCACTGGTCGTCTGCATCGTCCTCGTCGTCCACTTTCTGCGCGAGCGCCGCCACTGGGACGAGGAGCCTGAGGAATAGGCGAGCGCCGTGGCTTGGTCCTCGGCTAGGCACGCGTGTCGCTGATCGCTACCGCGAGCAGGACGGCGCTCGCGGCGATCACCGCGACGAGCAGACTGAATGAGGCGGTCGCCGGCACGAGGACAGCAAGGGTCAGGCAGGCAACGATGCGAGTGTTGGAGATCGTGCCAGTTGCCTGGTGGATAAAGCCGAGCTGGGCGAGCAGGAAGATCGCCGGCCCGCCGAAGATGAGAGCCGCCGTCGCGAGCGGGACGTTCGCCGCGGGTTCGATCAGTGCCCGCTCGTCGCCGACGGCGATCGCGACGATGCCGATCACCATTGCGATCAGGGCGTAGTTGCCGATGGCGACGAGGCGGGAGGCGTCGTCGGCCCGCTCGATCGCGTTCATGCCGATCCGCTCAGCGCGGTGGAAGTAGCACCACCAGAGCGAGACCGTGCCGAGGAAGGCGGTGGTAACCACGATCACCGTTTCCGCCTCGAGCGGCACGTTGGCGAAGGCGTTGCCGATCGTCAGCACCGTCTCGCCGAGGGCGATCAGGAAGAAGAGGCGGAAGCGCTCAAGCAGGTGCTCGGCGTAGATCTGGCTGTCGGAGCTGAAAGGACTGCGCTTGCCCGGCAGCGGGTGGCCGACGATCACGCCGCCGTAGGTGAGGAGCACGGCGAGCGCCCAGATCGCCAGGCGGCCGTCACCGTGGGCGAATATCCCGGCGATCCAGAGGATGGCCGTCGCCAGCTCCCAGACCAGGGCGTTGGAAAAGTGATCGTGCAGGCGGTGGCCGCGGAAGGCGACGACGGCGAAGGCCGTGCGGCCAAGCTGGATCGCCAGGTAGCCGATCACGAAGAGGCCGGCCCGGTCGCTCAGCCAGGGCGGGAAGGAGACGCCGAAGGCGCCAGCGACCGAGGTCGACATCAGCAGGCTGGCGAACATCAGCCCGAGCAGGGCCAGCTGCACCTGGCGCCGCTCGATGTCGAGCCAGTTCGAGGTCCACACGGTCATGAACCAGGCGTACATCACCGCCAGGGTGAGGACGAGCGTCTCGGCCATGCCGCGCAGGTCGACGTGCTCGACCAGGTGCCGCGAGAGCTGACTGACGGTGAAGACGTAGACGAGGTCGAAGAAGAGCTCGATCGGCGTTACCGCGCGCGCGACTTCGCGCGGGCGAACCAGCGAGCTGTCTCTGCCGGACGTCACCTCAGATCCGCATCTGCAGTGGCTCACCAGGCATGAGCCGCGCCCGCTCAATCGCCTCCGCGTAGACGCCGTGGATCGTGCTGCGCGGCCTCAGCCCGACGACCCCATAGGCCTCCTCCATCGCCCGCGCCAGCGTGCGCTTGAAGGTCGCACCGTGCCAACCGTGCGCCTCGGCAGCGCGGCCAACGTGCAGGTGGGTCAGCTCGTGGAGCAGGGTCTCGAGCGCGTCGCCGGCGCGGATCCCTGGGTAGGCGGTGACCGAGAGTCGGAACTGGCTCGGTACGGCAAAACCGAGCCGGTTGGGATGACGGCGCGCCCGCCTTACCTTCAGTTCGGGCTCGCTTCCAGGCAGCGGCCCATCGGCGAAAGCCGGCAGGCCCCGCAGCCTGGTCATCTCCTCGCGAAGGTCGACCCCCGCAACTGCGAAGTAAGCCGGAACGCGCCTCAAAGTCCGCACAGCATGCCGCCGTTCGCGGATGACAACTCGACCTGAATTCAGCACGCTAAATGGGCTGCGCTACAGTTTTCCTGCGCAGGTTGCCCGTGGGAGGCAGGGCGTGAGGATGGCCCACGGAGCAAGGAGAGAGATGAACCATAGGTTTGCGGTCTTCGCCCTCGCAGTTGCATTCTGCGTTTCCCTCGCCGGACTCACGCCGGCGTTCTCCGCGGCTTCCGAGCTAGGTAATCCCGCTTCGGCCTCGGCCAAGAAAGGCAAGGGACAGAAAAAGGCTGTGCCGAAGGTGAAGGTCTTCCTGGTCTGCAAGCACGGCTGCCAGTTCCGCACGATCCAGAAGGCGGTGAACGCGGCCGGAGCCTTCAAGCGCGAGAAGAAGAACGCCAAGACCAGGGCGATCGTCGAAGTCATGCCCGGCAAGTACGTCGAGGGCGTGGTCCTCGACGGCACCCGAAGAAAGAAGAACTTCGAAGGCCTGACCATCATCGGGGCCAAGAAAAACCCCCGCAAGACGATTCTCGAAGGCAAGAACGCAAAGGGAGAACTGGGTGCGGCCCAGAACGGCATCGAGGTCGTCGACGTCGACGGCGTGATCATCAAGAACATGTGGGCCCGCAACTACGAATCGAACGGCTTCTTCGTCCACGCGGCGACCCAGAGCGGCCAGCACTGTGACGGGTACACAATGAACAACCTGGTCGCCTCCGGCAACCGCTCCTACGGCCTCTTCGCCAAGGGCTGCCTGGGCGGCAAGATGCTCAACTCGACCGGCTTCCGCCAGGGCGACTCAGCCTTCTATATAGGTGAAACCCCTTGCGACACCACCACCTGGACCAACCATGGCACCGCCCCGGCGCCGTGCCAGGCAAAACCGAAATGGTCGGTGCTGAGAAACGACGTCAGTTACGAAAACGTGCTCGGCTACTCGGGCACCAACTCAAAGTACGTGCTGATCGCCGAATCGGACTTCTTCAACAACGGCGCCGGCATCGTTCCTAACACGCTCGACAGCGAGGGCTACGAGCCCAACGGCTGGAACGTGTTCGAAAAGAACAACGTGTTCTGGAACAACTACAACTACTTCCTCGCCGGCTCGGCCTTCAAAACGGTCTCCGGCGGCCTCGGCCAACTGGCTGGGGTGACGGTTAATTACCCGACCGGGGTCGGGATCGTCCTCTACGGCGGCGCCAACAACATCGTCCGTCAGAACAACGTGTTCGGCAATTACAAGTGGGGCGTCGCTTCTTTCTCGGGGCCGGGCGAAAGCTTCGTCGCCAACGTCGGCGACGACGCCAAGAACATCAACAACCAGATCGTCGAAAACTCGATGGGGCTCGGCGGGACCGACCCCAACGGGGAATTCGACTTCTGGAACGACGCCACTGGCGGCGGCAACTGCTGGTCCGCCAACACCGCCGGCTCGAGCTTCGCGCCGGGCAACGGCTCGATCCCGCTGAACACGATCTACCCCGCCTGTCCGCAACCCACCGTGCTCGCTGACCAGGTGAGGAGCCTCAGCCTCAGCGCCGGCCTGCAGGTGATCCTCGGCGACGAAAGCAACCCCTCCACCATCCTCGGCTACGCCGGCCAGAGCCCGGCGCAGAACCAGCAGTGCTCGTGGGTGAGGCGGGTCCCGGCGCACCCGCCGTTCGAAAGCTTCACCCCGGTCGAGGTCGCGGCTCAACCGGGCGAACTGACGTGCAAATAGCGCGCCGGCCCCTTCCCCTCGCCGCGGTCGTACTTTGCCTGCTCCCGGCCGCAGCCGGCGCCGGCTCGTCGGCCAAGCCCAAGCTCATCACCGTCGCCGACTTTTACTTCGGTCCCGACCAGGTCACGATCAAGCGCGGCGCTACGGTCAAGTGGGTCTGGGCGGCCACTAACACCTATCCGCACGACGTGCACCTGAAGCAGGGGCCAAAGGGGCTCGCGCACAAGGGCTCCTACTCGACCAGGACGAGCGCCGTGACCAACGCCCGCTTCACCCGCGCCTTCGAAACGCCGGGTACGTACCGCTTCATCTGCACGATTCACCTGACGCAAATGAAGCTGACGGTGACAGTGCTGAGGGGAGCGGGGAGCAGTTGAGCGGGCGCCGAATTCTCTCCCTGCCCCTCCTCATCGCCTGTACCCTCGTCCTCGCTCCCAACGCCCTGGCCTCAAACACGCGGGTCTCGATCTCGAACTATGCCTGGGCGCCGAAGCAGGTCCACATCGACCTCGATGAGAAGGTGACTTGGGACTGGCTGGGGCCGGACCTCGCCCACTCGGTGACCGGCACCTCGGCGAACGCCCGCCAGTGGGACTCCGATCCCAACACCGACGCTCCCTACCACCGGCCGGGGTTCTCCTACACGATCCAGTTCACCCAGCCGGGCGCCTACAGCTTCATCTGCAAACTGCATCCCTTCGTCCGTGGCGAAGTGATCGTCTCGAGCAATCCCGGCGACCCCAACTCCGATCCCGGCCCCCAGGCGCCGCTAAGGATCGACGTCAAGAAACCAACCCTGAGCAAAGTGACTCTGAAAAGCACCCGCTTCAGCGGATCGAAGGGGGTCGGCATGAGCGCCAAGCTAAGCGAGGGCGGAAGCCTGGAAGCCGAGTACTACCGAACCGGCGCCGGGGGCAAGCGCAGCTACAGCGGCTACGCCGAATGGAAGGTGTCAGGCGGGATCAACCGGCTCAAGCTCGGCGCTCGCTGGAAGCACTTCAAGGCCGCTCCCGGTCGTTACGAAGCCGTGCTGCGCGCAACCGACCGGGCCGCCAACCCCTCAAAGCCGGTGGCCAGGAACTTCACGATCGTCCCCGGCGGCTAGCTCAGGGCCGCTGGCCGTCGAACTTGTAGCCGACGCCGCGCACGGTGACGACCAGTTCGGGGCGCTGGGGGTCGCGCTCAACCTTCTGGCGCAGGTTGGAGATGTGGACGTCGCAGGCGCGCTCGTCACCGTCGAACTCGGTCTGCCAGAGCTCCTCCATGATCTGGCGCCGGGGGAAGACCTCGCCGGGGCGGCCGACGAGGAGGCGGAGCAGCTGGAACTCGGAGCGGGTCAGGTTGACCGGCACGCCGTCGACGGTGGCGACGTGGCGGACGAGGTCGATCGCCACCGGGCCGGCTTCGATCTTGACCGCTTGGTTGAGCGGGCCGCGGTCGAGCTCGCGGCGGCGCAGCTGGGCGCGCACGCGGCCGAGCAGCTCGCGCACCGAGAAGGGCTTGGTCACGTAGTCGTCGGCGCCGACCTCGAGCCCGACGACCTTGTCGACCTCGGCGTCCTTGGCGGTGAGCAGGATGATCGGCACGGCGCTGCGCGAGCGCACGTCGCGGCAGATGTCGAGGCCGCTCGGTCCCGGCATCATGATGTCGAGGATCAGCAGGTCGTAGGGGATGGCCTCTTCGCCAACTTTCGCCGCCGCCTCGTCGCCATCGGTGGCGACGTCGACGTCGAAGCCGTCCTGCGCCAGGGCGTAGCCAACCGACTCGCGGACCGAGGGCTCGTCGTCGGCGACCAGGATGCGTCCGCTGCTCATCTCAGGCCACCGGGGTCGGGCTCGGGTGGGCAAGGGGAAGGCGGACCCAGAAGGTGCTGCCCTGGCCCTGGACCGAGGTGGCGCCGATCTCGCCGCCCATCACGTCGACCATGCGGCGGGCGATCGCCAGGCCGAGGCCGAAGCCCTCCTGCTTGCGCGACTCGCTACGACGGTAGAAGCGCTCGAAAACGCGCTCGATCTCCGCCGCGGGTATGCCTGTGCCTGTATCGATGACTTCCAAGATCACGTCCGTCTCGCCTTCGCGGCGGCCGCGTACGGTAACGGCGCCGGGGGGTGGCGTGTTCTTGAAGGCATTGGTCAGCAAGCCAATCATCACCTGGCGCAGCAGGGTCGGGTCGCCCTTGGCGGTCAGGTCGGGCTCGGATTCGACCACCAGCTCGACGTGTTTGGGCGGCTCGACCGCGGCGACGACGTCGCGAATCGCGATCGCCACGTCGACCACCTCGGTCTCCCCCGCCCCCAGTGACTCGACCCGGGCCAGGGTCAGCAGCGCCTGGGTGAGGCGGTTCATCCGCTCGGCATCGTCGGCGAGGCGGGCTAGGAAGTGATCGCGTGCTTTCGGATCGTCCTTGGCGCCATCACGGAGGACCTCGATCGCGCTGGAGATCCCGGCGAGGGGGTTGCGCAGCTCGTGCGCAGCGTTGGAGACGAAGTCGGCTTCGGCGAACTCGCGCCGCATCTCTTCGGTGCGGTCGCGAACGACGGCCAGCACGGCGCGCTCGTCGGGCAGCGCCCGGGCCTGCATCGCGTAGGCGCGATCGCCGATCCGCAGCGCCGGGTGGGCAGCGAAGCCGACTTCAGCGGCACGGGCAAGCTGCGGCAGCATCGCCTCGGGCGGGCGGCCGCCGTCGAGCAGCTCCACCGCGGCGCTATTGGAGAAGCGCACCGGGCCCTCGTCGTCGACCACCATCACAGCGTCGCCCAGGCCGTCGAAGATCGCCTCGAGCTTGTTGCGGTCGGCGGTGAGCACGCCGAAGCTCTCCTTCAGCGAGGCCCGCATCGACTCCAGGGCGCGGGCGAGGTCGCCAATCTCATCCGGCCCGGAGACCGCGAGCGGGGCGTCGAAGGAACCGGCGGCCATCTCGCCCGCGGCCTGCGCCAGGCGCGAGACCCGGTGGGAGATCGCGACCGCGATCAGGAAGCCGGCGAGGACGCCGATCAGCACGGCGACCACCAGGGCGCGGCGGTTGTCGCCGAAGAGATACACGGCGAACGCCGTGATCAGCGAAACCGCGGCAAAAGCTCCCGCCAGCCACAGTCGCATGCCTATCCGCCTCATGAGCAGTTACTAACACAAACGCCAGCTCGACAGGGCGTGTCTGACCTTAGCCACCTATATGGGGGGTTAAGGTCAGACACGCCCCCGGGGGGCGGGGGGCCGGGGCGCATGGGAGAATCGTTCGGTGCGAACACTGGTCTTTATCCCGGCCTGGAACGAGGAGGGCTCAATCGCCGAGGTGATCGCGGGCGTGCGCGAGTCGCTGCCCGAGGCTGACCTGCTCGTGATCGACGATGGCTCGAGCGACGCGACGGCGGAGCGGGCGCGTGAGGCGGGCGCTTTGGTCGCGCTGCTGCCCTTCAACCAGGGGCTCGGGGCAGCGTTGCAGACCGGCTACCTGCACGCGCTGCGCGAGGGCTACGACGCCTGCGCCCACCTCGACGCCGACGGGCAGCATCCGCCGGCAGAGGTGGCGCGGCTGCTGGAGGAGATCTACGGCGACCGCGCCGACCTGGTGATCGGCTCGCGCTACCGCGAACCCGGCAAAGCCGAGAGCGACGACTACAAGCCGACGCTCTCGCGGCGGATCGGCACCGGCGTCTTCCGCTTCTTCCTCACCCTGGCGACGCGCCAGCGCTTCACCGACACGACCAGTGGCATGCGGGCGGCCAACCGCAAGGTGATGGCGCTCTTCAGCGAGCACTACTCGCCCGATTTCGCCGAGATCGAGTCACTGCAGCTGGCCGTGCGCGAGGGCCTGCGGGTCGAGGAGGTGCCGGTGCGGATGCTGGAGCGAGCCGGGGGGACCTCGTTCCTGACGCCGCTGCGCTCGGCCTTCTTCATCTTCAAGGGATTGATCGTGCTGATGGTCGGCCAGTTCCGGCCACGCCACGTGGAGGCGGAGCGATGAGGATCCTGACGCTGGCCGCGACCGACCCCAAGGTCCACCTCACCTCGCAGACGCGGATCATCGCCGCGGTCCTCGCCCTCGCCTTCATGGCGCTGGTCCTCGACCTGATCCGCCGCGACCGCCTGCAGGAGCGCTTCAGCGTCGTCTGGTTCGTCGCCGGCCTGGGGATGCTGGCCGGGGCCGCCTTCCCGGGGCTGCTGACGCTGGTCGCCGACGCGATGGGCGTGCGCGACACCAACGTCGCCCTCTTCTCGATCGTGCTCCTCTTCCTGCTCGGCCTGGCGCTCAACTTCAGCGTGACGATGTCGCGCCAGGCGGCGCAAATCACCAGGCTCGCCCAGGAGCGGGCGCTGGAGAAGGCAAACGCTCAGACGCGCTCAGGCGAAAACGGCCGCGAGGCGGAAGGCCAGCGCCTCGAGAGCTAGCTCCTCGGAGACGTTGAGGTCGAGGCGGCGGCGGGTATCTTGGACCAGCTCGGCGGCACGGCGGGGTTGGGCCGGATCGAGGGCGGCGGCGCGGGACTGGAGGTCGTCGAGGCGGTCACGGTTGAAGACGACCTCGGTGGCGCCAGAAGCGGTCGCGGCGAGGTCGCGGAACCAGGTCGCGTTGAGCTCCAGGGCGAGGTCGAGCGTCTCCGTGCGGCGACGGCGGCCGGCGCGTTTGGCTTCGTCGGCGATGTCCTTGGCGCTGCGTTTGATGCCGGCTTCGGTTTCTTCGTCTAGGAGCTTGCGGGTGGCCTCTTCGGCTTCTTCGCCTGCTGATTCGGCGGCCGAGATCAGCTGCGTCCAGGGTGTCCCTGTGGCGGTGGGGGCCGTCGGGGATGCGTCGGCGGCGCTGGGTTTTTCACCGGACGGTGGACTCTCTCTCGCTGACTGGTCTGTGCGAAAAACATGACGCCGCGCCGCTGACGCACCCCCGACGGCCCTTCCCAGTTCTAGGGCTGCTGTGCGGAGGGCTCGGCCGGAGTCTGAGAGGAGGAAGCGGGCGCGGACCGGGTCGCCGGCGGAGAGGCGGGCTGCAGTGGCTCGGTCGTCTGGGGAGCCGGCGTCGGCGAGGGTGGCTTCAACAGCTTCTATTGGCAGCGGGGCGAAGTCGATTGGCTGACAGCGGGAGGCGATTGTCTCCAGCAGCATCGCCGGTTCGGCGGTGAGGAGGATCAGGTGGACGTAAGCGGGGGGCTCCTCCAAAGTCTTCAGCAGGGCGTTCTGGCTCTCGTCGCGCATCTGCTCGGCGGCCTCGATCACGAAGACGCGCTTGTCGGCTTCGAAGGGTCGGTAGGAGGCGGCGCGGATCACCTTCTCGCGGATCTCCTCGACCATGTGCTGGGCTCCGCGGGGCTTGAGCCAGACCAGGTCGGGATGCGGCGATGGGTCGATCAGGACGCGGCGGCGTGCATCGTCGGGGTCCGCGGCGCCGGCGGCAAGGATCTCGGCGGCGAAGGCGCGCGCGACCATACTCTTGCCGGCCCCGCGCGGCCCGCGAAAGAGGTAGGCGTGCGACGGCGTGGTAGCGAGCGCTGCGCTTAGCGCCACTCGCGCTCGCGGCTGATGCTCAGCGCTGTCGGAGAGGATCTCCGTCATCGACTGAGCCTAGCCACCGCATGCGGTCGTACTTGTTGCCGCATACCGAAAAGAACTACGACCGCATGCGGGTGTCGACAGCCTCCATCACTCGCCGGTGGACCTCCTCGACCGTGCCGGCGGCGTCGACCACGACAACGCGGTCGGAGGCGATCTGGGCTATCTCCTCGTAGGCCTCAGCTACGGCGCGCTGCAGGTCGAGGCCCTCGGACTCGAAGCGGTCTTCCCCGTCGGCCCGTCCGAGGCCGACCTCGGGGTCGACCCGCAGCAGCACGGTGACGTCGGGCCAGAGACCGTCGATCACCGTGTCGGTCAGTGAGAGCACGTGGCTGGTGCCGAGTTCGCGCGCACCGCCCTGATAGGCGACGCTGGAGTCGGCGAAGCGGTCGGCGACCACGTGCGTGCCCGCCTCCAGCGCCGGTCGGATCACGCGGCTGACCAGGTCGGCGCGGGCGGCGGAGAAGAGCAGCAGCTCGGCGAAGGGGTCGATCTCCAGCGCGGGGTCGGCGAGCAGCTCGCGGATCCGCTCCGCGGCGCTGGTCCCCCCCGGCTCGCGAATCAGCAGCGTTTCAGGACCGAGCGCCTCGGCGAGAAGCTTCGCCTGCGTGCTCTTGCCGGAGCCGTCGACGCCCTCCAGCGAGACGAACAACCCGCCGGACCTCAGCCTTTGGCCGCGGCCTTGGCGCGTTTGACGCCGCGGGTGGCGGTGTCGGCCTTGCTGACTTTGGTCTTCGCTTTCGCCTTGGCCTTCGCCGGGACCTTGTCCTCGTCGCCCTTGGGCAGTGGCTTCTCGGCCATCGCTTCTTTGGCCGCTTTCGCCGCTTCGCGCTCGGCGCGGCGTTTCTTCATCTCCTGCATCGACTCGCAATCGTCGTTGAGGCAGAGGTTCCAGGGGCGGCCGCGGAAGGGCTGCACTTTCAGCCGCGGCGTCTCGCCGCAAACCGAGCAGCGTTCTTCGAGTTTGAAGACGTCGCCGCGCTGGGGCAACGGGAAGGTCTGATCGCAGGACTCGGGATCGTCGAGGGTCCAGCCGCTGCAGCCGACAAAGCGCTTGCCCGACTTCTTCGCCCGGATCACCCGCAGCATGTGGGGCGAGCCGTCCTCCTTCTTGCGACCGGCTTCTTCGCAGACCTTGCAGGGTCCGAGGATGCGGTCCTCGTCCATCCCCTTCCAGACGACTTTGGCCAGGTCTTCGCGGCTCGCGTCGATTTCGGTCCATGTCTTGTGGAGCAGCTCGCGGCTGTCGCCAACGACGCCGTCCTTGGTCATCTCGCCAGCCGCGATCTGGTCCATCTCCGACTCGAGCTGGGCGGTCATCTCCGGCGTCGCCATCGCCGGCACGTATTTTTTGAAGGCGTCGTACATGGCGATCCCGGTCTCGGTCGGAATCGGCGGGTTGCTGTAGACGTAGCCGCGGTCGAAGAGCTTCTTGATGATGTCGGCGCGGGTCGCCTTGGTGCCGAGGCCGCGCTCCTCCATCATCTCGACCAGCTTCGCCTGCGAGATCCGC
>Ga0157302_10000035_pt1 | contig 28913 bp, 31 predicted proteins | sample NitcycUS103311B2_FD_108381 | JGI IMG/M metagenome (GOLD analysis project Ga0157302, IMG submission 108381) | Soil microbial communities from Arlington Agricultural Research Station in Wisconsin, USA - Nitrogen cycling UWRJ-S103-311B-2 | ecosystem: Environmental > Terrestrial > Soil >... | reverse complement strand
CCGTAGCCCCTGAACCACTCGGCGCCGTTGGCGACGATCCGCGGCACATTGGAGAGCGTCTCGACGTTGTTGATCAGCGTCGGCCCGCCGTAGAGGCCCTGGACCGCCGGAAAGGGCGGCTTCAGCCGCGGGTTGCCGCGCTTGCCCTCGAGCGCGTCGAGCAGCGCGGTCTCCTCGCCACAGATGTAGGCGCCGGCGCCGCGGTGGACGACCAGCTCGAGGTCGCGGCGCGTGCCGAGGATGTCCTTGCCGAGGTAGCCGGCCTCGTAGGCTTCGGCGACCGCGGCGTCGAGGATGTCGGCCTGCGAGTCGTACTCGCCGCGGATGAAGATGAAGGCGTGGCCGATGCCGGCGGCGAGCGAGGCGATCGCGATCCCCTCGATCAACTGGTGTGGGTTGCGCTGCATCAGCTCGCGGTCCTTGAAGGCGCCCGGCTCGGACTCGTCGGCGTTGCAGCAGAGGTACTTGTCGACGCCGCCGCCGCGCGGCAGGAAGCTCGCCTTTTTGCCCATCGAGAAGCCGGCGCCGCCGCGGCCGCGCAGCCCCGACTCTTCGAGCTCCTTCAGCACCTCGTCGGGCTCGAGCTCGCGGTAGGCCTTCTCCAGCGTCGCGTAGCCGCCGTAGTCCTTGTAGCCGGCGAGCGTGCGCAGCGCCGGGTCTTCGGCATTCTTCAAGAGCATCCGCGTCTCAGGCATCGGGTCCTCCCGGCAGCGGCCGCTTCTCCAGCGCCTTCTCGGGCAGCACCTCGGCGCCGTCGCGTAGCTGCTCGATCGCGGTCTTCGCCTCGGCCGCCTCGAGCGGGCCGAAGTAGCGCTCGTCGATCGAGGCCATCGGCGCGATGTCGCAGGCGCCGAGGCACTCGAAGCCGGTGACGAAGAAGCTCTCGTCGTCGCCGGCCGCCTCGCGGAAGGCGTCGAGCAGCTCGTCGCCGCCACGCATCCAGCAGCTGATGTTGGTGCAGACGGCGACCTTGTGAGTGCCGACCGGATCGGTGTGCAGCAGGTCGTAGAAGCTCGCCACCGACTCCAGGTAGGCGGGCGTCACCCGCATCACCGCGGCGGCCTGGCGGATTCCCTCCGGCGTGCACCAGCCGTAGAGCCGCTGCACCGCCCAGAGCGCCGGGATCGAGGCAGATTTCCGATCGGGATACCGCCCCATCAACGTCTCGATCTTCTCCCGCAGCTCCTGCGGGCAGTCGACTTCGTGCAGCTCGGGAACCTGCTCGGAAGAGCGGTCTGGGATGCGGCCCTCGGTGACCGCTCGATCCACCGGCAGGTTGGGATTAACGATGCCGGGTCCGTCGACGGGGCTCATCGGTCGACCCCGCCGAGGATCGGATCCAGCATGCCGAGGCTGCAGATCATGTCGGCGATGTAGGTGCCCGTCGACATGTCCTTGAAGGCCTGCAAGTTGACGAAGGAGGGGTCGCGGAAGTGGACGCGGGCCGGCTTCGAGGAGCCGTCGGCGAGGACGAAGCAGCCGAGCTCGCCGCGCGGCGACTCGATCGCGTAGTAGAGCTCGCCGGGCGCCACCCGGTAGCCCTCGGTGACCAGCTTGAAGTGGTGGATCAGCGACTCCATCGAGGTCGAGAGCTCCGAGCGCGGCGGCAGCACGTACTTGCGGTCGTCGGCGATGAAGGGGCCGTCGGGCAGAGCGTCGAGCGCCTGCTCGACGATCCGCGTCGACTCGACCATCTCCGCCACCCGCACCCGGTAGCGGTCGTAGTTGTCGCCGACCGTGCCGACCGGGATCTTGAAGTCCATCTCCGGGTAGGCGAGGTAGTCGAAGGCCTTGCGCAGGTCCCAGGGCTCGCCGGCAGCGCGTAGCAGCGGCCCGGTCACGCCCAGTTCCAACAGCCGCTCGCGCGGGACGATCCCGGTCCCCTTGGTGCGCGAGAGGAAGACCTCGTTGCGGTCGAGCAGCGCTTGGTACTGGCCGACCCGCACCGGCATCTCGGCGATGAACTCGCGCAGCTTCGCCTCGAAGCCGAGCGGGATGTCCTCGATCACGCCGCCGACCTGGAAGTAGCGGGTGTGCATCCGCTGCCCGGTCGCCATCTCGAAGAGGTCGAGGATGCGGTCGCGCTCGCGGAAGCAGTACCAGAGCATCGAGATCGCGCCGAGGTCGAGCGCCGTCGTCCCCAGCCAGACCAGGTGGGAGTGGATCCGGTTGAGCTCGAGGAAGATCGTCCGCAGGTACTTGGCCCGCGGCGGGATCTCCAGCTCGATCAAGCGCTCGACCGCGCCGCAGAAGGCCTCCATCTGGAAGAAGTAGGAGACGTAGTCCATCCGCTCGACGAAGGGGATGACCTTCCAATAGCTCTTGTCCTCGCAGGACTTTTCGATCCCGGTGTGGACGTAGCCGATCACCGGCTTGAGGTCCCGGACCACCTCGCCTTCGAGGTCGACGATCAGGCGCAGCACGCCGTGGGTGGCCGGGTGGTGCGGGCCGATGTTGACCGTCATCACCTCGGTGCGCGGCTCGGTCAGGCCGATCTCAGCCATAGTTGCGCTCGTTGTAGGTGAAGGTCACGGGCTCTCCGCCGACGGGGAAGTCCCGGCGTTGAGGCCAGCCAACGTAGTCCTCGGGAAGCAGGATGCGCGTGAGGTCGGGGTGGCCCCGGAAGACGATGCCGAAGAAGTCGTAGACCTCGCGCTCCTGGAACCCGGCGGTGGGGAAGAGCTCGACGCAGGAGTCGAGCTCCGGCAGCGCCCCCTCGCCGGGATCGGCGAGCAGCGCCTTGACCCGCAGGCGCTCGACCCGGTCGCGGTTGAGCAGCTCGTAGTGGACGGCGAAGCGCGGCTCGGCCGGCAGGTAGTCGGCCGCGTGCAGGCTGGAGAGGAAGCGGTAGCCCTGGCCCGGCGCGTCGCGCAGCCAGCCGAGCACCGCCAGCAGCTGCGCCGGGTCGATCGACATGCTCGCCGCGCCGTGGTCGAAGCCGGTGTCGAGGATCGCGCCGGGGTGGTGCTGCTCGATCTCCCCCCGGATCAGCTCCAGTCCGGGGGCGTCAGGCACCGATCAGCTCCCTGGCCGCGAGGTAGGCCTCCGCTGCCTCGGCGCTCGGTTCGCTGCGCGGGCCGCCCCGGGCCCACTCCTCGGTGCCGGCGGCGCTGTAGCGTCCTCGCCAGCCCTGGTCCGGGTTGCCCTGGATCTTGCGCTGCAGCTTGGTGAAGCCGTAGAGGACCGCCTCCGGCCGCGGCGGGCAGCCGGGGATGTGGAGGTCGATCGGCATGAACTTGTCGGCGCCCTGGACCACGGCGTAGTTGGAGAACATGCCGCCGCTGGAGGAGCAGGCGCCCATCGAGACCGCCCACTTCGGCTCCAGCATCTGGTCGTAGAGGCGGCGGACGACCGGTGCCATCTTGATCGAGACCCGGCCCGAGAGGATGATCATGTCGGCCTGGCGCGGCGAGGCCCGCAGCGCCTCGGCGCCGAAGCGGGCGAGGTCGTAGCGGGCGGTGACGATCGAGATCGGTGCCTCGATCGCGCAGCAGGCGAGGCCAAAGGTGAGCGGGAAGATCGAGTTCGAGCGCGCCCAGCCGAGCATTTTCTCGAAGTTGGTCATCACGACCTTCTCCTCGACGTAGCGCTCCAGCTCCTCACCCTCGAGGTCGCCGCGCAGCATGTCGCGGGCGCGCAGCTGCCGCGAGCGCATCGTCTCGCGGGTCTCGCGCTCTATTTCCAATCGAGCGCACCCTTTCGCCAGACGTAGGTGAAGGCGACCAGCAGCAGGGCGATGAAGGTGACCAGCTCGCCGAGGACGAAGACGCTGTCGGCGCCCTTCAGGATCACCCCGATTGGGTAGAGGAAGACCACCTCGATGTCGAAGAGGATGAAGAGCATCGCGATCAGGTAGAAGCTGACGCCGAAGCGCAGGCCGTGCGAGGCCTGCACCGGGATGCCCGACTCATACGGCTCGGACTGGCGTAGGCTCGCGGCGGTCGGGCGCTGCGGGCGTTTCGGCCCAATTACGTGATTGAGCATCGCGAAAGCCCCCCCAACGGTGACGCCGAGGAAGGCGAAGACGAGAATCGGCAGGTAGCTCTTCAGCACTGGGAAGTTCGATTCGCGGGCGGCTCGCGGGGCGCCGTTCGCCCCAGCTCACGCCTGCAGATGCCTTTATACACCCACCTTGTAACAGATTGCTACATAGTGATTTTCCGCATCAGCAAGCCGAATCCCGACCCTCTTAGGAGGAAATAGCCCTGTGGTTGCCGTCCACGTCGTTGTTGGCTGCGCCCTGATCCTGTTCAACCTCGTTGCCTTCGCGGTCGGCGGGATCGCTTGGTACCGCGACCGTCCCTCGATTCGCTTCTGGTATCTGCTGCGCGTCGCCCAGGTTGCGGTCTTCCTGCAGGCGATGCTCGGCGGCCTGCTGGTCTTCACCGGCCACAAACCCGACGAAAGCCTCCACTACCTCTACGGGATCCTCCCCCTCGTCGTCTCCCTGATCGCCGAGGGCGCCCGCACCGGCGCCGCCGAACGCGAGCTCGGCGACGTCGACTTTGAAGCCCTCCCGGCCGACTCTCAGCAGTCCCTGGCCCTGGCGATTGTCCGCCGCGAGATGGGGATCATGGCCGTCAGCTGCGGCGTGATCCTCTTCTTGGCGTTGCGGGCGGCAGGGACCAGCGGCGCTTTCTGACGACGCTTGACAACCATTGGGTGAGAGGGCCGGGTGGCCCCTCCCAAAACGCGCGGCAGGAGCCGCGCTTGAGTGTTTTGGGAGGGGCCACCCGGCCCTCCTTCAGGGATGACTACGGCGATCGAGGGCGAGCTGGACTACTGCGACGGCCAGGAAGAGGGTGCCTGTAGCTAGGTGGAGGACGGCGTCGGCGTCGTTGTTGGGGAAGGTGAAGATGCCTGCCGGGCTGGTGCTGAAAATTGCCCAGACGCCGGTGACGATCAGGGCCACGGCGACGTAGATCGCGTAGAGCACTGCCCAGCGTGGCTTCAGCGCGAAGTAGAAGGCAGGGAGGAAGAGGAGAAAACCGGAGAGGGCGTGGACGCCATTGAAGTCGACGCCCAGGACGCGTTGTGTAGACGCCCCGTCGCCGAAGTCGAAGGTCGGTTCGGCGATCAAACCGGCAACCGCCCAGGCGATCTGCAGCGTGGCGAGAACCACGATGCCCCACTGGGCGAAGGTCCACTGCGTCCGCGGGCCCGTCGTTGCCTCCATCAGGAAAAGCGTACTGCGGTCAGCGTCAGGCTTCCGGAAGGTTCTCCAGGTCCGCCCGGTCCTGCGCCCGGTCCTGCGCTTCCTTCATTTCGCGAAGGCGAGCGAGGGAGCACACCCGGACGGGCGTGCCGAGAAGGTCGCTGTCCACGGCGTCCTGATCCAGCTGTGAATAGACCGGCACGCCTTCGGCCAGCTGGACGATGTCCAGGCCGCCGAACTTCGTGTCGGCGGTGACGTTGCCTCCTCTGCGAATGACTCCGGCATCTCCGTCCGCATCGAACCGGCGATCGCCTGCCGTCGGCAGAGTTGCATCGAGAGAATCCAGCGCTGTGACGAGACGGTCGAGGTTCTCGGGGTCGGGGTCGGGCACGAGATCCAAGTCCGCTGTCGCGCGTACGTATCCGTGTGCGCCTACCGCTACCCCTCCAATGACGACGAAGCGGATGTCCTGCCCGTGCAACGTGTCGAGCAGGGAACGGAGGTCGAACTCGGTCAATGGCCCCGGGCCGCGCCCTTGATCGCGCTCATCTGCTTGCTGACGGCATGTACCTGCGCCAAGCGCTCGCTCATCGGTAGCGCCCAGCTGGCTTCTCGCCGAGCGGAAGCAGCTTGATCCAGATCTCCAATTCCCCTGCTCGTGGGAACTTTTTGTTTGCTCTCGTCGCGTTGGGGCATCGGACCTATCGTACCGCTAGCCTCTTTTGCACCATGCTTGATCACGTCGGCATCGAGGTCAGCGACCTGGCCCGCAGCAAGGGGTTCTACGAAGCGGCGCTGGAGCCGCTCGGGATCCGGCTGCTGATGGAGTTCGAGGGCGCTGCCGGCCTCGGCAAGGACACCGAGCACGGGCCCAATCCCTTCTTCTGGATCTACGAGCGGGGACGCCCGGCCGTCAGCGGCGCTCACGTTGCTTTTGGCGCTCGCACGAGCGAGCTCGTCGACGCTTTCCATGCCGCTGCCCTCGCCGTCGGCGGCACAGACAACGGCGCCCCTGGGCCGCGCCCGATCTACCACCCCGGCTACTACGGCGCCTTTGTCCTCGATCCCGACGACAACAACGTCGAGGCCGTCTGCCACCAAGCGCCGCAAGGCTGACTCAGTGGCGCCTTAGTCGCACATATCGCGACCAGCGCGCCACTCTCAGTCCAAGGGGCGATACTCGCCGCCGCTGAAGACGAGCGGGTCGCCCTCTCCCGTCGCCAGGTCGCGGACCTCGCCGGTGACGATCACGTGGTCGCCGGCAGCGACCACGTCGCGCAGCTCGCAGGCGATCCAGAGCAGGGCGTCGTCGATCGCGGGGATTCCCTCGCGCTTGCTCCAGGCGACGCCCTCCCACTTATCCGCCACCGGGGCCTTGGTGGCGAACGAGCGGGCGATCTGCTCCTGGCCCGCGTGCAGGACGCTGATGCCGAAATGGTTGGCCGCCTGCACTGCAAGCAGAGTGCGGGAGCCGCGGTCGAGGCAGGCCAGCATCAGCGTCGGCTCGACCGAGAGCGAGCAGACCGCGTTGGCCGTTGCCCCCGCCGGCCCGTCGGGTCCGGCGGCGCTGACGACGGTGACGCCGGTGGGCAGCATCGCCATCGCGGCGCGGAAGCGAGCGGGGTCGGGCGGACTCATGGCTGGACGGGACAATATGATGCCGCCGCGTGCGCCTGGCACTGATCACAACAACGGCCCTCCTCGCCGCCTGCGGGCTTGCCGCCTGCGGCATGGGCGAGGAAGGGGTCTCGGTTTCCAAGAGCGACTCCAACTACAACGGGGCCGTCCTCTTCGCCACGCACTGCTCCGGCTGCCACACGCTCAGTGCCGCCGGCAGCCAGGGCAGCGGCAATCGCGGCTTGCGCACGCAGGGGCCGAACCTCAACCAGCGAACCGAGTCATATGACGACGCTCTATTCGCGATCCAGAACGGCGGCTTCTCCGGTGCGATCATGCCGCAGAACATCATCGTCGGCGAGGAAGCCGAAGCGGTCGCCCGCTTCGTCGCTAAGTACGCGGGCGATGAAGCCGAAGAATCGCCTCGCCCCGGCCAGACCTCGCCCTAATCTTTTAGGGCGATGCTCGACCTGAAGCTGATCCGCTCCGACCCTGAGCGGGTCAAGATGGCGCTTGCCCGCCGCGGTGCCGCCGAGCAGGTCGACGAGCTGCTCGGCCTCGATGCCCGTCGCCGCGAGCTGCTGCCGCAGATCGAGGGGGCGCAGGCAGAGCGCAAGACGCTCTCCAAGCAGATCGGCGAAGCCAAGCAGCGCGGCGAGAGCGGCGAGGAGCAGATGCGTGCCGTCGCGACGCTGAAGGAGGCGATCGAGTCCGGCAAGACTGAGCTGGAGCGGGTCGAAGCTGACCTGCAGGCGATTGTCACGGCGCTGCCCAACCTTCCCGACCCCGACGCCCCGGACGGAATGACCGAGGAGGACGCGGTCGTCCTGCGTAAGGAGGGCGAGCGGCCCAGCTTCGACTTCGAGCCCCGCGACCACCTCGATATCGGCACCGAGCTCGGCCTGATCGACATGGAGGCCGGCGCCCGGGTATCGGGATCCCGTTTCGCCTACATCAAGGGCGACCTGGTCCTACTCGAGCTGGCCCTGGTCCGCTTCGCCCTCGACCTGGTCCGCGGCGAGGGCCACGAACCGGTCGTGCCGCCGGTGCTGGTCCGCGAAGAGGCGTTGGTCGGCACCGGCTTCTTGCCGGGCGACCGCGACCAGATTTACGAGATACCGAAGGACGAGCTCTTCCTCGTCGGCACCTCGGAGGTGCCGCTGGCAGCTCTGCACGCCGACGAGATCTTGGAAGCGGATCGCCTGCCGCTGCGCTACGCGGGCTTCTCGACCTGCTTTCGGCGCGAGGCCGGCGCCGCCGGTCGCGATACCCGCGGCATCTTCCGCGTCCACCAGTTCGACAAGGTCGAGATGTTCTCGTTCGTCGAGCCTTCCGAGTCGGCTGCCGAGCACGAACGGCTGCTGGCGATCGAGGAGCGGATCCTGGCCGAGCTGGAGATTCCCTACCGGGTCGTCAACGTCGCCGCCGGCGACCTCGGCGCGCCGGCCGCGAAGAAGTACGACTGCGAGGCTTGGATCCCGAGCCAGGATCGCTACCGTGAGCTGACATCTTGCTCGAATACGACCGACTATCAGGCCCGGCGCCTCGGCTGCCGATACCGGCCGGGTGAAGACGAGGCACCACAAGCTGTCCACACCCTTAACGGCACCGCAGTCGCGGTTGGGCGCACGATGATCGCCCTGATCGAGAACCGTCAGGAGCGGGATGGCGGATTCACGCTACCCACTATTTTGCATTCGTATGGTTCGCCTGAAAAGATCGGCCCACTATGAGTAGCGGTGTGCGCGATGCAAAGCGGGTCGTCCTCTGCGATGACCACGAGATCGTCCGTGAGGCGATCAAGGCCCGCATGGCCAATTCGAGCATCGTCGAAATTGTCGGCGAGGCCGGAAACGGACGCGACGTGGTCGACGTCGTCAAGGAGCTCGAGCCCGACGTCCTGATCATCGACGTCGAGCTGCCCAAGCGCGACGGGATCGAGGCGACCAAGGAGGTGCTCAAGGTTCGGCCGCGGACCAAAGTCATCATCTTCACCGCACATGCCCAGCCGGACCTTCTGGCATTGGCGCTGCGCGCGGGCGCCTCCGGCTACGTGCTCAAGTCAGCTCCGGCCGAGGACATCGCCCGCGCGGTCAAAGCGGTCACCGGCGGCGGCACCTTTCTCGGTGGCGACTTCGCCGGCGGCAAGCCATCGGAGGTCGAGAAGCTGCTCGAGCTCTCGCCGCGCGAGCGCCAGATCCTCGAGCTGCTGGCCGAGGGGCTGCGGGTCAAAGAGATTGCCGAGCGGCTTCAGCTCAGCCCGGCGACCGTTCACACCCACGTGCGCAATGCGATCGCCAAGCTTGAGGTGGACACGAGGACCGAGGCCGTGGCCCTCGCGGTGAAGTTCAGCTATCTGGGCGCCGGCGGCAAGGCCTAGCCGGCCTGCTCCGCGGCGGGCTTCAGCTCCAGAGCGCAGCCGTTGATGCAGTAGCGCTGGCCGCCCTCTCCCGGGCCGTCGTCGAAGACGTGTCCTAGGTGGGCGTCGCAGTGCTTGCAGACGACCTCGGTGCGGCGCATGAAGAGGCTGTTGTCGGGGCGCAGCTCGACGTGCTCGAGGTTTGCCGGCTCGGTGAAGCTGGGCCAGCCGGTGCCGGAGTCGAACTTCGTGTCTGAGGAGAACAGCTCGGTGCCGCAGCAGACGCAGGTGTACATCCCCGCGGTCTTCTCGTCGACGTAGGGACCGGTGAAAGCTCGCTCGGTGCCGGCCTTCCTAGTTACCTCGTACTGCTCGGGCGTCAACTCAGCGCGCCATTCGGCGTCGGTCTTCTGGACCTTCTTTGTGGTCTCGGTCATTTCGCTCCTTTCGTCTGTATCTAGGGTACGGGGAGGTCCTTACGGGGAGGTGACGGGCACTGCCTCGCCACTCCCCAAATCCCGCCGGAGGCGGGATTAATAGAGAGCCGCTCCGCGGCTGAGAATTACCCTGCGGTGCTGGGGGAGGGAGTGTCGAGGCAGTGCCCGTCACCTCCTGCATAGGATCGATACGTAGATGGCTGACGCGTTCTACGAACGGGGTGCGAGTGAGGGCCAGTACCTCGCTACTGAGCTTACGAGGGGTCCCTGGGATCCCGGATCGCAGCATGCTGGACCGCCATCGGCGTTGCTTGGGCGTGAGATCGAGCGTGTCGATGAGGCCGCCGAGTTTCAGGTTGGGCGGGTTGTCTTTGAGATCTTGAGGCCGGTTCCGATCGGGCAGGTGACCGTTGAGTCGCGGGTTATCCGGCCAGGAAAAAAGGTGCAGCTTGTCGAGGCGTCGTTGAGCAATGAGGGTGGGGAGCTGATGCGGGCTACCGCCTGGCTGTTGCGGACTTCGGAGCTTGAGTTGCCCGAGGGCGCTGTGGCTGATGATGCGCCGCCGGCTGGGCCGGAGGAAGGGTGGACGCCTGAGTTCTTTCCTACTGGGCAGGACGCTGGGTACCACACGGCGATGGAGTGGAAAGCGGTTGCCGGGGCGTTTCTGGAGGCGGGACCGGCGACCGTTTGGATGCGGATGCGGCAGCCGTTGATCGATGGGGAGGAGCCGTCGCCGTTGCAGCGGGCGCTGGTTGCCGCCGATGTCGGCAACGGGATCAGCGCCGTGCTGGACTGGCGCGAGTACGTCTTCATCAACGTTGATCTCACCGTCCACTTCGAGCGTATGCCGGAGGGTGAGTGGGTCTGCGTCGACGCCGTCACCCGCCCCCAGCCAACCGGCATAGGCACCGCGGAGTCGGTCCTCTCCGACCAGCGAGGCCGCATCGGCCGCGCCGCCCAGTCGCTCCTCATAGCGCAGCGCTAACCCCTCCGACCACAGGTGCAACATTTTCCGGCCCCACGGCGACCACAAAACGTTGCGCCCGCGACCGGATCGGCGGCCACTGCCGAGGTGCAACGTCTTTCGGCTCCGTGGGAGCCACAAAACGTTGCGGGCTTAGGGGGTGACTGGAAGAGCTTGGGAGCGGGGGGCGATCACGACGGCGATCGTGGCGGCTGAGGCCAGGGCGATCATTGCCGCTAGGAGGAAGGCGCCCTCGTAGCTGCTCAGTGCCGCCGCCGCTCCCGCGAGCGGGGCGCCGAAGCCTACGCCGGCGTCGAAGAAGGCAGTGAAGGTGCCAAGCGCCGCGCCGCGGCGGGTGTCGGAGACGCGGCTGACGACGATCAGGGAGAGGGAGGGGTAGAGCAGCGAGAAGGCTGCGCCCATCGTCAGGGCGCCGGCGACCGCGACCGGAAGGCTCTGCGCGATCGCGATCGTCGCCAGGCCGATCGCCTCGACCACGGCGGCGACGAATGCCACCCGCGCCGCGCCGACGCGGTCGGGCAGGTCGCCGCCGATCAGGCGGGTGAGCACGACCATCGTCGCGAAGGCGCCGAAGACGGCGGCGCCGTGGCCGACCCCGCGGGAATCGAGGTGCAGGACGACGAAGGCTGCCATCGTCCCGTAGCCGATCGAGCCGAGGGCGAGGGCGGCGCCTGGACGGACCGCCTCGCGCTCGATCAGCGTGTGGTGCTCTTTCTCGGGGTGGGGGACCGCGTGGAACGGGTCCGGCAGGCGGGTCGCGATCAGCGCCCCGAGCAGCGGCACCAAGCCGGCGAAGAGCCAGACCCAGGTATAGCTGGAGGCGTGCAGGATCAGCTCGCCGATCAGCGGGCCGATGCTGAGGCCCGCCCAGACCGAGAGTCCGTAGAGGCCGATCACGCGGCCGCGCCGCTCCGGCGGCGCCAGGTCGACGACCCAGGCCGAGCTGGCGGTGAACACCGTCCCCTCGCCGGCGCCGAGCACCAGCCGCGCCGCGACCAGGCCCGCCACCCCGAGCGGCAGCAGGTACATGAAGCCACCGATCGCGACCAGGATCGAGCCGAGCAGTACCGTCGGCTTGCGCCCGCGATGGTCGGCGAGGCGGCCGGCGAAGGGGCGCAGCAGCAGGCCGGTGATCGCGTAGGAGCCGATCACGATGCCGACCGCGACGTTGCCGCCATCGAGCGGGCCGTGGACGAAGCGCGGCAGCACCGGCAGCACCGCGCCGACCGCGACCAGGCCGCAGAAGGTGACGGCGAAGACGCCGGCGAAGGCAACTCCCGGCCGCGGCACGAGCGGCCGCGCGTCGTCGGCCACGGTGCTCACCGCAGGAGCCCGGCGAGGTCCTCGACGACGTGGTCCGGAGGCGGATCCACCGCTTCGGCCTCGGCCTGCGAGCTGGCGCCGCTCAGCACCAGGATCGTCTCCAGCCCCGCTTGCCGGCCGCCCCCGATGTCGGAGGCGATCCGATCGCCGACCATCGCCACTCGGCTCGCGCCCGGGATCAGCGCGCAGGCCCGCTCGAAGAGGTGGCGCTCGGGCTTACCGCCGATCTCGGCCGTCACCCCGGAGGCGGTCTCGACCGCTGCCAGGATCGAGCCGGTTCCCGGCCAGGCGCCACCCGGCATCGGCAGGGTCGGGTCGTGGCTGGTCGCGAACAGGCTGGCGCCGCCCTGCAGGGCCAGGGTCGCGGTCAACAGCTCCTTGTAGTCGAAGTCACGGTGGCCGCTGACGAGTACCGCATCCACTTGTCGCGCCGCTTCACCTTCAAGCAGCTCCAGGCCGGTTGAGCTCACGGTCTCCTTGAAGCCGGGAGCGCCGATCACGAAAGCGCTGCCACCTCTGCCAACCGCGTCGGCGGCGAGCTCCGCGGTGACGACCCCAGCGGTGACGACCCGGCCGTCCAACACGGGCACGCCCATCCCGCGCAAGCGCTCCACATACGTGGACGGCGGGCGCGCCGGATTATTCGTGACGAAGACAATCTCCTTGCCCCCGTCGATTAGGACCCGCAGCGTCTCGACTGCTCCCGGCACCGCCTCGCGCCCAACCCAAACCACCCCGTCGAGGTCGACCAGAAACCCATCGAATTGATCAGCAAGCGCCATCCGACCCGTCAGGCTATTAGGGCCTATTCCGGTAGGGGTGGAACGTCTTGTACTTTTTCGGCGATTCCCTGCGGCGTCAGCAATCGCGTCTCCACCGAAAAAGTTAAGTGGAACCCCTACCGGAATAGGCCCCAACCATCCGGGTAGATACGGTGCGCCCCATGAACGATCAGAACGGGCAGGTAGTAGTAGCCAACGACGTATCCCGCCGCTACGGTTCGGGGGATGCCGCCGTCGACGCCCTGGTCGACGTCAGCACCAGCTTCGAGCGCAGCCGCTTCACCGCGATCATGGGACCATCGGGCTCGGGCAAGTCGACCCTGATGCACATCCTCGCCGGCCTCGACAAGCCGACCTCGGGCACGATCGTGCTCGACGGCGACGAGATCACCAGCCTCGATGACGGGGCACTGACCAAGCTGCGCCGCGACAAGCTCGGCTTCGTCTTCCAGTTCTTCAACCTGCTGCCGGTGCTAACAGCCGAGGAGAACTTGGTGCTGCCGCTCTCGATCGCCGGGCGCAAGCCCGACAGCGCCTGGCTCGACCAGCTGGTCCGCACCGTCGGCCTCGAGGACCGCCGCACCCACCGCCCCTCCGAGCTTTCCGGCGGGCAGCAGCAGCGCGTCGCCGTCGCCCGCGCCCTGGTCTCCAAACCGGCCGTCGTCTTCGCCGACGAGCCGACCGGCAACCTCGACTCGAAAGCGAGCGAGGACGTCCTGCGCCTGCTGCGTCAGTCCGTCGACGAGTTCGGCCAGACGGTGATCATGGTCACCCACGACCCGGCCGCCGCCGCCCACGCCGATCGCTTGATCACCCTGCGCGACGGCGAGATCGTCCACGATGGCTCTCCTGGCTCGGCCGGCGAAGTGATCGAGCTGATGAAGCAGATGGGCTAGCGCCTTGACCGCGCTCGCCCTCAAGAGCCTCTGGGCGCGCAAGGCGCGCGCCATGGGAACCACTCTCGCGGTCGTGATCGGCGTCGCCTTCGTCGCCGGCAGCTACATCCTCACCGACACGATCTTCGCCGCCTTCGACGAAATCTTCGGCGAGTCGCTCAAAGGCACGAGCGTCGTGATCACCGCCGAGAACCCGGTCAAACAGGAAAACGGCGAAATCCCCACTGTCAGCGCTTCGCTGCTGCCGCGGGTGACGAGGACGCCAGGAGTCAAGCTGGCTGCCGGCGCGATCTTCACGCCCGGCGGCTTCTTCGACGCCAAGGGCGAGAAGATCGGCAACAAATTCGCGCCGAAGTTCATTTCCTCGGAGCTGCCCGGCAGCCTCGAGTCGCTCACCTACATCGAAGGCAACCGCCCGCGCGGACCGACCGAAGCCTCGATCGACAAGGCGGCGGCCGAAGCTTCGGACCTGAAGCTCGGCGAAACGATCAAGCTGATCGGTCAGGGCAGCGCCCGTTCCTTCGAGTTGGTCGGCTTCACCCGCCTCGGCGGCGCCTCCTTCGGCGGCGCCAGCATCGCCCAGGTGACGCTGCCGGTGGCGCAGCGCCTGACCCACAAGGTCGGGCGCTTCGATCAGATCTCGGTGGCCGCTGACAAGGGGGTCTCGGCGACGGCGCTGAAGGACCGGATCGCGCGCCAGATGCCGGCCGGCGTCAAGGTTGAGACGGCGAAGGAAAACGCCGATCGCGGCTCGGAGGAAATCCGCGAAAACCTCAGCTTCCTGCAGATCTTCCTGCTCGTCTTCGCCTTCATCGCGATCCTCGTCGGCTCCTTCCTGATCTTCAACACGTTCTCGATCACCGTCGCCCAGCGGATCTCCGAGTTCGGCATGCTGCGCACGCTCGGCGCTTCGCGCCGGCAGATCCTCACCGACGTCGTCGTCGAATCCCTGGCGATCGGGATCGTCGGGGCGGTGATCGGGATCGGCGGCGGCTTCTTGATCGCGATGCTGCTCAACGGCCTGCTGGAAGCGTTCGAAATCGACCTGCCGACCACGGCTCTGGTGATGGAGTCGCGCACGATCGTCGTCTCGCTCCTGATCGGGATCGTCGTCACCGTGCTCTCCTCGATCGTGCCGGCGGTGCGCTCGACCAGGGTGCCGCCGATCGCCGCGCTGCGCGCCGTCAGCCCAGCGCCCAGCCGCCGCCGTCGCCTGATCGGGATCGTGGTTTCGCTGCTGCTCGGCGCGGGCGGGCTGGCGATGATCCTGATTGGGCTCTTCGGCGGCGCCAGTTCCGGCACGGCCGCCGGCCTGATCGGTGGTGGCGCGGTGGTGATGGTCTTCGCCGTCTCGCTCTTCAGTCCGCACCTAGTGCCACCGCTGGCGACGGTCGCCGGTTGGCCGCTGCAGCGGCTGCGCCGGCTACTCGGTCGCCTCGCGCGCGAGAACGCCCAGCGCAACCCGAGCCGCACCGCGGTGACGGCGGCGGCCCTGATGATCGGCCTCACCGTGGTCGCCTTCGTCACCGTCTTCGCCGCCGGGCTGAAGAGCTCGGTCGCTCAGGTCGTTGATGAAAACTTCGCCGGCGGGCTGGTGATCCAGAACAGCGACGGCTTCTCGCCGATCCCCGGCGGCGCGGCGGTGGCGGCCCGCAAAGTGCCGGGGGTGAGCGCGGTTGCCACGATCCGAGCCGAGCAGGCGAAGCTGCTCCCCGGCGGCGCCGGCGCGAGGGTCTCGGCGGCCAGCCGCGACGTCGAAAGGACTGTCGACATCGAATGGAAGCAGGGGGGTCCGGCCGTGCTGCGCGGCTTGCGCGACAAGCAGGCGATCCTCTCCGACTCTTTCGCCTCCGATCACGGCCTCAAACCCGGTGATCGCTTTCGTCTGCTCAGCCAGACCCGCCACCGGCCCAGCTTCGAAGTGGCCGGCGAGTTCGACTCCAAGCTCGGCGTCTTCGGCAGCGTCCTGATCACCCAGGCGGCGATGGCCCGGGAGTTCGGCCAGACCCAGGACACGATCGACTTCGTGCAGGTCAGGTCGGGCGCCAACCCGGCCGAGGTCCAGGCAATCCTCACGCAGGGGGTCGAAAAGGCCTTCCCGGTTGCCGAAGTGCTGAACCAGCAGGAACTGAAGGAAAGCCGCGAAGAACAGGTCGATCAGCTCGTCAACCTCGTCTACGCGCTGCTCCTGCTGGCGATCTTGATCTCGCTCTTCGGCATCGCCAACACGCTGGCGCTCTCGATCCACGAACGGACGCGGGAGCTGGGCATGCTGCGCGCGATCGGCATGTCGCGGCGCCAGGTGCGGACGATGATCCGCTACGAGGCGGTGATCACGGCCCTGATCGGGGCGATCCTCGGCATGGCTCTCGGCCTGGTCTTCGCGGCGCTGATCGCGCAGCCGCTGAAGGACGAAGGCTTCACGCTCTCCTATCCGATCGGCTCGCTGATCGGCCTGCTCGTCTTCGCCGCCGTGATCGGCGTCATTGCCGCAATTCCGCCGGCCCGTCGAGCCTCGCGGTTGGACGTCTTGGAGTCCCTCCAGTACGAGTAGCGCTCAGCGCTTGACGAGGCGCCTGACCGCGGCCATCAGCTCGTCGGTCATCTCCTGCTGGTCGCCGCCCTCGGCACCGGCGACGCAATGTGCCGCGTGATCGGAGAGCAACTCCAAAGCGACCTTGTCGAGCGCCGCCTGGATCGCCGTCACCTGGGTGACGACGTCGATGCAGTAGCGGTTCTCCTCAACCATCCGCTCGACCCCGCGCACCTGGCCCTCGATCCGGCGCAAGCGCTTCAGCACCGCCTCGCGGTTCTCTGTGTATCCGTGGGTCATCTCGGTCTCGCTGCTCGCCATTGGCCTTACGCCAGTATGGCATACCCCCTAGGGGTATTAAGCGAGAGCCGGCGCGGGCTTCGCCGAAGTCAAGCCGAGGCCCATCCGCAGCGCCCCGGCGACCTCGAACATCGCGGCGCGGGCGCTGGGGCAGATCGCGGTCAGGTTGGCGAAGCCGTGGATCAGGCCTGTGTAGCGCCGCAGCACCACCTGCACCCCTGCCTCGCGCATCCGCGCCGCGTAGATCTCGCCCTCGTCGCGCAGTGGGTCGAAGCCGGCTGTCGCCACGTAGGCAGGAGGCAATTCGGAGACGTCCTTGGCGCGCATCATCGAGGCGCGCGGATCGGCTTCGTCGATCCCGTCGGGGATGTAGTGGTCCTCGAACCACTCCATGTCGTTGCGGGTCAGGAGGAAGCCCTCGGCGAAGGTGTCGCGCGACTGCTGGCCGCCGACGGCGTCGGTAACCGGGTAAAGCAGGAGCTGCATCGCGGGCTGCGCAGCGCCGCTCTCGCGGTTCTGCAGGCAGAGGGCGGTGGAGAGGTTGCCGCCGGCGCTGTCGCCGCCGACCGCGATTCGGTTCGGGTCGGCGCCGAGCTCGGCCGCATGCTCGTGCGCCCAGGCGAACGCGGCGACGGCGTCTTCGACCGGGACCGGGAAGGGATGCTCCGGGGCCAGCCGGTAGTCGACCGAGAGCACCCGGCAGCCGCTGTGCTCGGCGAAGAAACGGCAGACGCTGTCGTGGGTCTCGAGGTCGCCGATCACCCAACCACCGCCGTGGTAGTAGACGAGCAGCGGCTGCGGCGGCCTCGGCGCGCCCAGCGCGACGTAGAGCCGCGCCGGCATCGCGCCGCCGGGGCCGGGGATAGTCATCTCCTCAACCCGCGCCATTGGCCGCGGCGGCCCGCAGACCACCGGTACGCCTTCCCGGTTCTCGGCCCGCGCCTGCTCGACGCTGCGCCCTTCGACCAGCGACGTCTCGCCGCTCCATTTCGCCAGGGTCAGCAGCGCGTGGATGTCCGGGGCGAGCTCCTGCCCGTCGAGCCGCGGCGGTGGGCCAAAGATCCTCCGCTGCGCCCGCGGCGACAGGCCACAGGCTCTGCGGACGAAGCGGTGCTCTGCACGCGGCGGAAGTCTGGGCAGCTCCACGGACCAGGCAGGCTACGCGATCTGCGGGTGACATATCTCACACGTGTGTTCCCGCCGGGGACTAGCCTGGGAAGAGGCATGGAGGCAGCCACCACAACCGCTCCACGCCCGGCGCCCCGGGTCTCCGAGCGACGGCTGCCGCCCAGTCCACCACTGCCGAGCCCGATTCAGACCGCGATCTGGTCGCGGCAGGCACGTCGCATGCTCTACGCCTGCCAGGACCGCTACGGGGACATGTTCACGATTCGCGTCGCCTACGAAGGCACCTGGGTGTTGCTGGCCGACCCCGAGGCGATCAAGCAGGTCTTCACCGGCGACCCGCGGATCTTCCACGCCGGTGAGGGCAACGAAATCCTCGCCCCGCTGCTCGGTCGCAACTCGGTGCTCGTCCTCGATGAGAAGCGGCACATGAGTCAGCGCAAGCTCTTGCTGCCGCCATTCCACGGTGAGCGTATGCAGGGCTACGCGCAGACGATGGGCGAAATCGCCGAGCGTGAGATCGACAGCTGGCCGAGCGGCACTCCCTACAAGCTGCGGCCGCGGATGCAGGCGCTGACCCTCGACATCATCCTGCGCACGGTCTTCGGCGTCGGCAAGGATGAGGCCGACAAGCTGGCTGACCTGCGCGCCGCCCTGCGCGAATTCCTCGACATCACCACTAACCCCCGCTTCCTGCTGCCGCTGCTGCTGGTTGGCCCCAAGAGGATCCGCGGCGTCTCGGCCCTCCGTCGGCGGATCGACCGCGTCGATGAGCTGATCTACCGCGAGATCGCCGAGCGCCGCCGAGCGGGCGATGTCGAGGAGCGCGACGACGTGCTCTCGATGATGATCGGTGCCCACCACGAGGACGGCAGCCCGATGCGCGACGAGGAGATGCGCGACGAGCTCCTCACCCTGCTCGTCGCCGGCCACGAGACGACCGCGACCTCGCTCTCCTGGGCGGTCGAGCGGCTGGTCCGCCACCCGGACAAGCTCGAGCGCCTGCGCGCCGAGGTCGGCGACGGCGGCGAGGAGTACCTGACCGCGACGATCCAGGAGACCCTGCGCCTGCGCCCGGTGATCTCGATCGTTCTGCGCAGGCTCACCGAGCCGGTCGAGATCGGTGGCTACGAGCTGCCCGCCGGCGTCTCGGTCGCCCCCAGCGTCTACCTCGTCCACCGCAACCCCGAGATCTACCCCGAACCGGAGCGCTTCCTCCCCGAGCGCTTCCTCGAGCGCCCGCCCGGCACCTACACCTGGATCCCCTTCGGCGGCGGCGTGCGCCGCTGCCTCGGCGCCTCCTTCGCCCAGTTCGAGATGGCCGTGGTCCTAAAAGAGCTGGTCAAGCGCCACAACATCCGCCCGGCCAAAGCCGAGTCCGAGCGAGTCTTCAGGCGCGCGATCACCGAGACCCCGCGCCACGACGCCGAAGTGATTCTCAGCTAGCTCTCCCCGGAGAGGACGTCCTCGATGTCAGACCCCATCCGACTTTGACCCCACCCCAGGGGGGTCAAAGTCGGATGGGGATATCAAGCCCTAGATCGACTGGGGAAATGGCCCCAGACAGGGTCCTCGTCGAGATAGATCTCTTCTTTTCTCGATTGATATTTGGATGCTTGACCCAGCGTTCGGCTGCAGCGCGATGCTGAGCCCAACGGCAAGCCCGCCTGGTCGTATGACGAATGACGGAGGTGACGATTCCACCTTGGCTATTCGGCTACACAGGTCTTCAACTTCACCCGTTATTCCCTGGGCTGAGCCTTCCGCACAGCACAATTTGACAACCAGCATTCCTTCGTAGGAGCTGCTCACAGCTTTGCCTCAGCCGCAGCCGGTGTTGTTGCCGCACGAAGAACACGTGTAGCAAGAGCCGGTGCGCTGCATCATGCCGCCGCACTGCTCGCAGGCTGGGCCCAGCTCGAGCCCGGACATCTTGGCCGGGACCACCGGTGGTGTTTCGGTGAAGGCCGCCGCGGCCGGGACGGGCTTGGAGTGGCCGTTGCCGCCGTTGGACGGGCCCGCGGCGCCGCCGCTGGTATCGATCCCGAGGCCGAGTTGGGTGGTCTCGGCGTCGTGCTTGGCGCGGACCTCCTGGGTCATGATGCCGAGGTCCTCGAGCACGTCGATGTCGTCGATGAAGCGGCTGCCGAGCCAGCGCATGATGTAGTCGGGCATCGACTTGGCGAAGGGGATCTCCGGGTTGCCGGTGATGCCCTCCGGCTCGAAGCGCATGTAGCTGAACTTGCGCACGAAGGTTTCCAGCGGCACCCCGTACTGGAGGCCGATCGAGATCGCCGTGGCGAAGGCGTTGAGCAGCCCTCGCATGGTCGAACCCTCCTTGCCGATGTCGGTGAGGAAGATCTCGCCGACGTTGCCGTCCTCGTACTTGCCGGCGGTGATGTAGCCCTCGTGGCCGGCGATCGAGAACTTGTGGGTGATCGACTCGCGCTCGCGCGGCATCTTCTTGCGCACCGGCGCGACCGCAGCTGCCTCGACCTCAGCTCCCTTTTCATCCTGGGCGTCGGTGCGCAGCGCCTGCGCCGTCTTCGAGCCGTCGCGGTAGATCGCCAGCGCCTTCAGCCCGCCCTTCCAGCCGCGGGTGTAAGCGTCGGCGATGTCCTCGATCGTCGCCGTTTGCGGCAAGTTGACCGTCTTCGAGATCGCGCCGGAGATGAATGGCTGCGTCGCCGCCATCATGTCGATGTGGCCGGTGTGGGAGATCGCCCGCTCTCCCACCGCGACGTCGAAGACCGGCAGGTGCTCGTCCTTGAGATCGGGCGCACCGACGATCGTGCTGTTCTCGGCGATGTAGGCGGCGATCTGCTCGACCTGGGGCTCGGCGTAGCCCAGCGCGCGCAGCGCCAGCGGCACCGAGCGGTTGGTGATCGTCATCTGGCCACCGCCGACCAGCTCCTTGAACTTGACCAGGGAGAAGTCGGGCTCGATCCCGGTCGTGTCGCAGTCCATCAGGAAGCTGATCGTGCCGGTCGGGGCCAGCACCGTCGCCTGCGCGTTGCGGTAGCCGTGCTCCTCACCGAACTCGACCGCTTCCTCCCAGGCGCGCTGGGAGGCCTCGAGCAGCTCGCCCTTGATCCCGGCCGGGTCGACGTCGTAGGAGGCGTCGCGGTGCATCCGCATAACCCCGTTGTGGGCATCGCGATTGCGCTCGTACTCGTCGTAGGGCCCGGTCGCACCGGCGGCGATCAGCGCCGACTGGCGGTAGGCGCGGCCGGTCATCAGCGACGTGATCGCGGCGGCGACGTTGCGGCCGGCGTCGGAGTCGTAGGGCAGGCCGTCGGACATCAGCAGGGCGCCAAGGTTGGCGTAGCCGAGGCCGAGCTGGCGGAACTTGTTCGCGTTCTCAGTGATCCCCTCCGTCGGGTAGCTGGAGAAGCCGACGACGATCTCCTGAGCGAGGAAGACGATGTCGACCGCGTGCTCGAAGTCAGCGACGTCGAAGCTGCCGTCGGGGCGGCGGAACTTCATCAGGTTGAGCGAAGCCAGGTTGCAGGCCGAGTCATCGACGTGCATGTACTCGCTGCAGGGGTTGGAGGCATTGATCCGACCCGACTCGGGGCAGGTGTGCCAGCGGTTGATGATCGTGTCGTACTGGACGCCCGGATCAGCGCAGCGCCAGGCGGCGTCGGCGATCTGATTCATCAACTCGCGCGCATCGAGGGTCTTGATCGGCTCGCCAGTGGTGCGCGCGGTCAGGTGCCACTCCTCGCCGGCCTCGACCGCCTCCATGAAGTCGTCGGTGACCCGCACCGAGTTGTTGGCATTCTGGTACTGGATCGAGGTGAAGCCCTCGCCGTCGATCGACATGTCGAAGCCGGCTTCGCGCAGCGCTTCGGCCTTCTCCTCCTCTTTGGCCTTGCACCAGACGAAGTGCTCGATGTCCGGATGGTCGACGTCGAGCACGACCATCTTCGCCGCCCGCCGCGTCTTGCCGCCGGACTTGATCGTTCCCGCCCAGGAATCGGCGCCGCGCATGAAGCTGACCGGGCCACTCGCCGTTCCACCCTTCTTCAGCGGCTCCATCGAGCCGCGGATGTTGGAGAGGTTGATCCCTGAGCCGGAGCCGCCGCGGAAGATCCGACCCTCCTTGGTGTTCCAGTCCAAGATGCTCTCCATGGTGTCCTCGACGCTGAGGATGAAACAGGCCGAGCACTGCGGCGTCTCCTCGAAGCCGACGTTGAACCAGACCGGCGAGTTGAAGGCCGCCTTCTGGTTGAGCAGGATCGAGGTCAGCTCGGCTTCGAAGGCCTCGGCGTCCTCGGCCGAGGCGAAGTAGCCGCCCTCGCGTCCCCAGTTGGAGATCGTCCCGGCGACGCGGCCGACCATCTGTTTGACCGAGGACTCGCGCTCCTCACTGCCGATCTGACCGCGGAAGTACTTCTGGGCGACGATGTTGGTCGCGTTCTGCGACCAGCTCTTGGGGAACTCGACCCCGCGCTGCTCGAAGGCCGGGTTCTCGGGATTACCGATCACCGCGTCGCGCGTCTCCCACTCGATCTCGTCGAAGGGATGGGTCCCTGGAGAGGAAAAACGGCGTTCGATCGCGAGGCCCTTGAGACCGTTCTTCGGGGCACTGGTGGCGGTCTGGGACATCAAACTTCTCCTCTCGCAGCGACTTTCAGGGGTAACACAGCAGGATCGCTAAAGCCTCAGACGGAAAAGTGTCGAAAAGCGCAATTAGGGGCCTCGATTTTTCTGCCGCGCCGCCTCTACATGGTGGCAGTCCGCAATATCGGGACAAAGTTCGGAGTACCCTGGGGATATGGCGGATGATCTGCGCAGGAGCGCGGAGCGAATGGGAGAGCGAGCCGGGGCGGCTCGGGAGGCGATGGGCGAACGGGCGAGCGCGGCGAGAGAGGCCGCGGCTGAGCGGGCGGGGGCAGCCAAGGAGGCGGCCAGCGACGCGATCGCCGCGGTTAAGCCGAAGCTGCGCGGGGTCTCGCACGAGTGGGCCTTCTTCGTCTCCCTCTTCCTCGGCGCCGGCCTGATCATCGCCGCCAAGACGCCGAAGGCGACCCTCGCGGTGGCGATCTACGCGGTCAGCCTCTCGGCCCTGCTTGGCACCAGCGCCCTCTATCACCGGGTCAACTGGACCCGGCCCAACGTGCGCCGCTGGATGCGCCGCCTCGATCACTCGATGATCTTCTTCCTCATCGCCGGCACCTACACGCCGTTCGCCCTGCTCGTGCTCAACGGCCCGCTCGCCGACGCGATCCTGGTCGTCGTCTGGGCCGGCGCGATCGCCGGCGCCGTGGTGGAGATGGTCTGGATCGATCACCCGAAGTGGGTTGCGGCGCTGATCTACCTGTCGCTGGGTTGGGTTGCCGTTATTTCTTTCCCCGAGCTGTGGGACTCGATGGGGACCACCGGGACGCTCCTCGTAGCCGCCGGCGGCCTCCTCTACACCGCGGGCGCAGTCGTCTACGCCACCCAACGCCCCAATCCAAACCCCCGGGTCTTCGGCTACCACGAGGTCTTTCACCTCCTGGTCATAGCTGCTGCTGCAGCCCACTTCGCCGCAGTCGCGTTCTTCGCTTTGCCTGCTTCCTAGCCGGCGCTATCCTTACCTCTAGTCAAAAGTAAGGAATCAGATGGACGTGGCGGCGAAATTGACTTCCAAGGGTCAGATCACGGTTCCCAAGGCCGTGCGCGACAGCCTTGAGCTGGAGCCCGGCGATCAAGTGCTGTTCCGTTTGGAAGATGGGCGGGCGATTCTTGCCCGCACCCAGAACTTTCTCGATCTTGCCGGCTCGGTTCCGGTCCCGCGGGGAAAGCGGGGCGCTTCGTGGGAGGAGATTCGCCAGGAAGCGTGGCGGGCCCGGGGCAAGAGATTGAAGGAGCAGACTTGACCGTTCTGCTCGATACGAACGTTGTGATCCGCCACCTGACTGGTGATCCGCCTGAGATGGCACGACGGGCAACGCGGTTCTTGGCCACAAAAGCCGAGCTGGTTCTTGCCGATGTCGTCTTGGCAGAGTGCGTCTACGTGCTTCAGTCGGTTTACGAAGTCGACCGGCGTGGGACCGCCGAGCTGATGAGAGCGGCGTTGGCAATGCCGACGATCTCGGCAGACATGGAGCTCCTCCTTCGTGCTCTCGAGATCTATGAGCTCGATCGTCTCGACTTTGCCGAGGCGTACCTGGTGGCCGCCGCTGAGTTCACCGACGTCGAGTCGATTGCCTCGTTTGACAAGGCGATCGATCAAGTCTCGTCAGTCGGGCGGCTGGTTCCTTAGGCCGCGACGGCGAGTTCGGCCTCGGCCTCGGCCTCGGCCGCGGCGACCAGCTCGGCGAGGAGCTCATCCAACTGCTCTGACTGCTGAGGGGAGAGCTCGAGCTGGCCATCGACCAAAAGCTCCTTGGCGTGGCCCACCGGCAGTTCGGCCTCGACCACGCGGCCGCCCAGCGCGCCGAGGACCTTGCGCAGCTCGGCCTGGGCCCAGACCGCGCCGAACATGCCGGTCGAGGCGCCGATCGCCGCCGCCGGCACGCCGTTGAGGGCGCTCTTGCCAGCCGGGCGGGAGACCCAGTCGAGCGCGTTCTTCAGCTGGCCCGGGATCGAGTGGTTGTACTCGGGGGTCGCGATCAGGACCGCGTCGGCGCCCCGCACCGCCTCGCGCAGCTCCTCGACCACCGCAGGTGTCGCCTCCGCTTCGACGTCCTCGTCATAGGGCGGCACCTCGCGCAGGCGGTCGAACTCGACCAGCTCCGCCCCGGCGGGCAGCCGCTCGGCGGCCGCCCGCAGCAGGGCGCTGTTGAGCGAGTCCCGGCGCAGGCTTCCGGATATGCCCAGGACCCGCATCGTTACTCGGCCTCCTCGACCAGCTCCAGCTCGACCGCGATGCTGACCTCATAGTCGAGGACCTCGCCGCCGCTGGGCAGCTCGGCGTTCCAGTCGAGGCCGAAGTTGCGCCGGTCGACCGCCGCCTCAAGCGAGATTCCGACCCGGGAGTTGCCGGCGAGGTCGGCGCCGAGCTGGCCGAACTTCCCGCTCGCCTCGACCTCGCGCACCTCGCCGTGGATCTCGAGCTCGCCGCGCAGTCGCAGCGAGCCGTCGTCCTCGATGCTCAGCTCGCTCGACTCGAAGCGCAGTTGCGGGTAGTGCTGGGTGTCGAAGAAGTCGGGGGAGAGCAGGTGGCCCTTCAGCTGCTCCTCCTCGATCTCGATGCTGGCGACGTCGACCGTGCCCTCGAGCCGCGGGCTCTCGCCGCCGCTGAGCTGTGCCTCGTAGGAGCCGAAGCCGCTGCGGAAGGTGGCGACGCCGTTGTGGGTGATCGCAAAGGTGATCGACGAGTGGACCGGGTCCACCGCGTAGGTGCCTGCCGGAATCTGCTGATTGAGGGTTTGCGTGCTCATCGCTGCTCCTTCTCAAGTAGTTGCCGAACAAATGATTGACGCAGAAACAATCATAGCAGAAAAGCTTGTATCTACAACTATTGTCAGGGCAACATTCATCTGCGATGATGGTGAGGCGATGGAGCAAGCAACGGCAACCAAGTCCCCGCGCAGTTCCCACGGGGAGGCCTGGGGGGCGCTCACCCGCACCCACGCGGCAATCACCGGGCGCCTGCAGGAGGCTCTGACCAGCGCCGAATTCCCGCCCCTGCCCTGGTATGAGGTGCTCGCGACCCTGTCCGAGGCGCCGGATGAACGGCTGAAGATGGGGGATCTCGCCGAGGCCCTGGTGATCACCCGCGGCGGCCTGACCAAGCTGGTCGACCGCTTGATCAAAGCCGGCCTCCTGGAGCGGACCTTCTGCGAGACCGATCGCCGCGTCAGCTACGCGACCTTGATGCCGGCCGGGCGCGACCTGCTCGAGGAGATGCGGCCGGTCGTCGTCGCCGAGCTAAATGTCGCCTTCGCCGCCAAGCTCACCGCCGCCGAGGCCGATGCTCTTCGCGACACGCTCGAGCGTGTCCGCGTCTCAGCCTGCGGCGCTGAGTGATGCCGTAGCCCGCTCTTTGGCCGCTTCGATCAGCGTCAACAGCTCGGGCTCGAGCCCGTCGCGGATCAGCTCGACCGGGTCGGGGTCGCCGTTGACGATCCCCTCGAAAAACTCCTTGCGGTCCTGGTAGGTCGGCAGCGTCCCCTTGGCCCAGCCGCGGGCGTCGTTGAGGATCACCGCGAGGCGGGCGTACTCCTCGCCGAAGAGGTCTGCGATCTCGCGCTTCATCCGCTTCGCCAGGGCGGGGGAGGCGCCGGCGGTGGAGATCGCGATCGCCAGCGGTCCGGTGCGGACGATCGCCGGCAGGATGAAGTTGCACAGCGGCGGCACGTCGACGATATTGACCAGCATCGCCCGCTTCTCAGCGTCGTCGTAGACCTTGATGTTGACCTCGGTGTCGTCGGTCGAAGCGATCACCATGAAGACGCCCTCGAGGTCGGCGGCGCCCGCATAGTCGCGCTTCTCCCACTCGATCGAGCCCTCCGCCGCGAGGCTCTCCAGCTCGGGGTGGGCGACGGGCGCGATCAGGGTCACGTCGGCGTCACAGGCGAGCAGCCCCTCGACCTTCTCCAGGCCGATGTCACCGCCACCCACGACCAAGCAACGCCGCCCCCTCAACTTCAGGCAGGCGATGTAGAAGGGCGTCTCCAGCATGTCGCGCACGCAGGACTGGTCGCAGATCCCCTTGCGCAGTTGGCAGACGCACTCCTTGCCGGCATAAGCCTGGGCGGGCATACCCCAAGCCTAGTGATGCGCGCCGCAACAGCCCGCCGATGGGCCTGAAACGTGTCTATATGTCACGGTTGAGGCCCGTCGGCCGATTAGATCGAGTCGAGGGTGACGCGCAGGCCCTCGCTGAGGCCCATCTGCGGCGTCCAGCCCAGCTCGCGCTCGGCGCGGGCTGGGTCGATCGAGATCCGCTGGACCTCGCCGGTGCGGGCCGGAGCAAGCTCGGGCTCGAAGTTTTCGGTGTCGCCGAGCTCGCCGAGTGCCTGGACCAGCTCGAGTACGTCGGTCTCGATCCCGGTACCGATGTTGACCGGCCCGGTCGTCTCCGAATCCGCCGCGGCCAGCATCGCCGTCACCACGTCGCCGACGTATATGTAGTCGCGGGTCTGCTTGCCGTCGCCGAAAACGGTCGGCTGTTCTCCGGCGCGCAGCTTGCCGCAAAAGATCGCGATCACGCCTGCCTCGCCGAGCGGGTCCTGGCGCGGGCCATAGACGTTGCCCAATCGCAGCGGAACGGTGGAGAGGCCGTAGAGCCGTTCGTAGAGGGCTAGGTAGCCCTCGCCGGCGAACTTGCTCTGGCCGTAGGGAGCCTCGGGCGCCAGCGGGGCGTCCTCGGGGAGCGGCAGCTGCTGGCCGTCGCCCTCGCCGTAGATCGCGCCCCCGGTCGAGCTGAAGACGATCCGCCGCGAGCCCGCTACGCGCGCCGCCTCGAGCACGTTGGCGGTACCGCCAACGTTGATTGAAGCATCGAAGGCGGGGTCGGCAATCGACTTGCGCACGTCGATCTGGGCGGCGAGATGGAAGATGACCTCCGGCTTGTCCTCAGCGGCCAGCCGCTCGAGCGCAGCGCGGTCACGGATGTCGGCCTCGATCAGCTTCGCGCCGGCGCCGAGCGCACCATCGAGGTTTTCCCGCCGGCCGGTCGAGAGGTCGTCGACGACGATCACCTCGTCGTTTCGCGCGAGTAGAGCGTCGGCCAAATTGGAGCCGATAAAGCCCGCGCCGCCTGTTACCAGAGCCTTCACTGAGGTCGCGATCCTATGGACATTGCACCCCTGATCGGCAGGTCGCGGACATATATGTAGAGGCGCAGCCGAGTTTTCGGGCTGGGAGGGGTCGCGGAGCGCCCCTGCTACCCTCGCCGCCCCATGCGCCTCATCGTCACAGAGAAGAACAACAGCGCCGAGAAGATCGCGACCTTCCTCAGCAAGGGCAGCGCGACCAGCGACAAAACCTTCAAAGTCCCCTTCTACACCTGGAGCGACGCCGACGGCGACCACAGGACGATCGGGCTCAAGGGCCACGTGCTCGGCCCCGCCTTCCCCGAGGGCTACTCGAACTGGCAAAAAACCGATCTGCACGACTTGATCGACGCCGAGCTGATCAAGGAGCCGACCGATAAGAACGTCGTCAAAGCGATCCGCAAAGTCGCCAAGGAAGCCGACGAGCTCGTAATCGCGACCGACTTCGACCGCGAGGGCGAGCTGATCGGACTCGAGGCGCTGGAGGAGATGCTCGACGCCAATCCGACCCTCGGCAACCGCGAGGAAACCCGCGCCGGCACGCTGAAAATCAAACGCGCCCGCTACTCGGCGCTGACCAAAGAAGAGATCGAGCGCGCCTTCGGCGAGCTCGACGAACTCTCCTACCCGCTCGCCAACGCCGGCGCCGCCCGCCAGGACATCGACCTGCTCTGGGGCGCGACCCTGACCCGCGCCGTCTCACTCAGCACCCGCCGCTTCGGCTCCAACTTCCTCTCGGTTGGTCGCGTGCAGAGCCCGACCCTGGGCCTGGTCGTCGAGCGCGAGATGGAGCGCCGCGCCCACGTCGCCAAACCCTTCTGGGAACTGTTCGCCAAGTTCGAGCACCCCGATGGCAGCTTCGAGGCCCACCACGAGACCGACAAGTTCTGGGAGAAGGCCGAGGCCGACGCGGCGCTCGCCGGCACCGCCGCTCCCGGCACGGTCAAGGCCGTGACGGCGCGCAAGAACACGCGCAAACCGCCGACGCCCTACAACACGACCGCCTTCACCACCGACGCCTCCAGCCGTCTCGGCATCACCCCGGCCAGCGCGATGCGGCTCGCCGAGGATCTCTACATGGACGGCTTCATCTCCTATCCGCGCACGGACAACACGGTCTACCCGGTCTCGCTGCCCCTGCGCGAGCTGGTCAGCTCGCTGGTTCGGGTCAAGGAGTTCTCCGCCGCCTCCGGCCTGCTCGACGGCGAGCTCAAGCCGACCCGCGGCAAAAAAGAGACGACCGACCACCCGCCGATCTACCCGACCCAGGCGATCCAGCCGGGCGCCCTCGGCGACGGTCCCAAGAGGCGCGTCTACGAACTCGTCGTGCGCCGCTTCCTCGCTACCTTTAGCCCGCCGATGATCACCGAGTCGACCCGGGCCGACATCGAGGCCGGCTCGCAGACCTACTTCGTTCGCGGCTCGGTCGTCGTCGACCCCGGCTTCGCCGGCATCTACACCTACGCCCGCTCCTCCGATGAGGAGATCCCGGCGCTGCAGGAGGGCCAGACCCTGCCGCTCGACGGCGATCCCTGGATCGTCGATAAGGAGACCCAGCCGCCCTCGCGGATCTCGCAGGCGAAGCTGGTCGAGATGATGGAGGAGCGCGGCCTCGGCACCAAGGCGACCCGCGCCGACATCATCAAGAAGCTCTTCGACCGCGGCTACGTCTACAGCAACCCGCCGAT
>Ga0157302_10000034_pt1 | contig 30716 bp, 33 predicted proteins | sample NitcycUS103311B2_FD_108381 | JGI IMG/M metagenome (GOLD analysis project Ga0157302, IMG submission 108381) | Soil microbial communities from Arlington Agricultural Research Station in Wisconsin, USA - Nitrogen cycling UWRJ-S103-311B-2 | ecosystem: Environmental > Terrestrial > Soil >... | reverse complement strand
TGGGTGCCGTGTAGGAGGTTGGCAGTGCCGCTGATCACGGCGTTGCCGGCGCTGCGCAGCTTGGTGATGTCGGCGCTGCCGCCTCCGGGCAGAAAACGGGAGCCCTTGGCGAAGTCGGCGCCCGCCTCGAGCGCCTCGATGAAGCGCGGGATCTCGGCCGGGTCGGCGGAGCCGTCAGCGTCGAGCATGACGACAAGATTGCCGGTGACAGCCGCAAATCCAGTGCGGAAGGCATCACCCTTGCCGCGGCCGGTCTGGACCACGACCCGAATTTTCGGATAGGCGCTGCGCGCGGCCTCGATCGTGTCGTCCTCGGAGTTGCCGTCGACGAGGATCACCTCGTGCAGGCCTTCGGGAAGCTTTCTCAGGACGTGTCCAATGTTCTTGCCCTCGTTCATCGCCGGGACGACGACGCTGACCAAGGTCTTGCGGCTGTGACGCCTATCGGGGCCGGCATAGGGAACCGCTCCGCGTGCAGCGAGCGCCTCTACCTCGATCAAGGGCACGCCGCCGACCCGGCTCGGCGTTGCCGCGGGGGCCTCGAGCAGGTCCAGCGGACGCGGCAGCAGACTGACCGGCACGCCGATCGACTTGAAGGCCCTGACCAGGTCGAGCAGGCTCTCGTCATCGGCATGCTGAGAACCGATCACGACGCGGTCGGCGCGGTAGCGGTCGACGATCTCGAGCGCGGCGACGCGATCAGCCGGATTGGCGCGGTCCTCGAAGGGCGCCACTGTGCAGACGATGCTGGCGTACTCACGCAGGGGCGCGAAGGCCTTGAGACGGTCGGCGGTCGTCTGGTCGCCGACCAGCACCCAGCGCTCGACCTCGTCGAGCCGGCCGAGCAGCGGGGTGGTGAGGGCGCGTCCTGCTGTGTCGAGCAAGGCAAAGGTGCCCCAGAGCGCGAGCTGCGTGCCGCCATCGAGGGGAGTGAGCAGAGATGCGGACCAGGCGAAGACAGCCGCCATCAGCAGGCGGATCACGGGCCAGGCCATCCCGTCCTCGCTGCCAAGGCCTGCCTTCGAGGTGTTGGCGCCGTAGACACCGAGGATGCCGTTGAGGAAGACCAGCAGCAGTGGTGCCACCGGCAGAGCCGGAAACACCCCAACGCCGGCGACCAGGGCGACAGCGGTGAGGGCGATCGAGGAAGAGATCAGGTCGACGGCCGGGGACAACCACCAGCCGAGTCCGCGTTTCGCGCGTGGCAGGCTGCCCAGCATCGGGCGGTCCTGGACCAAGGCGCCGCGGCGCGGCTCGCTGGCAGGAAAGGTGCGGTCGAGGGGGACGTCGGTCGAGCTGTGCATGGAAGGGAGGAGTGCCTTTTTTTGGGGAGATTTATTAAACGAATTCCATAACTAAAAGCGCCGATTCCTATTCCTCCCCCCTATCGGCAGGCGCCCGGAATCACGTTAGCGCCTTGCGGAAACTGCATGGGGATTTGCTACGCGTCCCTATGGCTGTAACGGCCCAAAAATCGAACTGTCAGGGGTCTTTACGCTTCTTTAGCCCAAACAGTTCACAGACCGTATGTTGTGGCCAGCTCGGGGTCCTTGGCGGCCAGCATCTCGGCCAGCTCGACCATCACCTTGCACTGCTTCCAGGTGGCGTCGTCCTGCATCTTGCCGTCGATCATGTGCACGCCGGCGCCGTCGGGGATCGCCTCCAGCACTTTCTTGGCGAACTTGACCTCGTCGGCCGGCGGGCTGAAGACCTTCTTGGCGATGTCGATCTGCACCGGGTGCAGCGACCAGGCGCCGACGCAGCCCATCAGGAAGGCGGCGCGGAACTGGGTCTCGCAGCCGGCGGTGTCCTTGATGTCGCCGAAGGGACCGTAGAAGGGGAGGATCCCGGTCGCGGCGCAGGCGTCGACCATGCGGGCGATCGAGTAGTGCCAGAGGTCCTGCTGGGCGCTGACTCGGTCGGCCTCGGGGTTCTCGGGATCGGCCGGGTCCTCCATCACGCGGTAGCCGGGGTGGCCACCGCCGACGCGGGTCGTCTTCATCCGCCGCGAGGCGGCGAGGTCAGCGGGGCCAAAGCTCATCCCCTGCATGCGCGGGCTGGCGGCGGCGATCTCCTCGAGGTTGACCACACCCTGCGCGGTCTCGAGGATCGCGTGGATCAGGATCGGCCGGTCGAGGCCGGCCTTGGCCTCGAGCTGGGCGAGCAGGCGGTCGACGTAGTGGATGTCCCAGGCGCCCTCGACCTTGGGCACCATCACGACCTCGAGCTGGTCACCGATCTCGGTGACCAGGGTCGTGAGGTCATCGAGGACCCAGGGGCTCTCCAGCGAGTTGACCCGGGTCCAGAGTGCGGTCTGGCCGAAATCGGACTCCTTGGCGGCGCGGATCAGGCCGGCGCGGGCGGCCTCCTTGCGGTCGACCGGGATCGCGTCCTCGAGGTTGCCGAGCAGGATGTCAGTCTTCGCGGCGATTCCGGCGGCCTTTTCGACCATCTTCTCGTTGGAGAAGTCGAGGAAGTGGATCATCCGCGAGGGCTTGACCGGGATCTCGCGCAGCGGCTCGGGTGCGCCGATTGCTTGCGGTTGAAAGAAGTCTCTGGGGTTTCTCACGCTGCTCCTCGAGTCGTTCAGTTCTTGTCTGGCGGGAATCTACCCGAACGCCCGTTCGTGGCGAAGCGAAGGAGTTCGGCACCCGTCGCAGTACTAGGGAGGATGGAGGCCGCTGGGCACGACAGCACAGAGGAGTGGCTGCTCCCCGAGCAGGCGAGACCGCCGCTGATTGGCGAGCTCGAGCAGCGCGTTGATTTGGCCCTGGCAACCGCCCGCGCCTCCGAGGCCGCGGTGACGAAGGTCGGCGCGGCGGCGCTTGACGCCGTTGATCAGGCCCGGCGTGCGGCCGATCTCGCCGAGCGGGCGAGCGTCATCGCGCTTGAGGCGCAGACGAAAGTGGCACCCGTTGTTGTCGACCCAGTGCCCCCGGTCCGACCGGAGCCGGTCGATGACAGTCTCAGCAGCTTCAGCGAGCGGGCGGACCGGCTCGTCGCTCGCCTGCGAGGACTGCAACGGATTCCCCTTGCGCCACCGCCAGCCAGCGGCGTCGCAGGCCAGCCGCAACCCGCGCGCTGAGCGTCCCCGGCGCCGGCAGGGTGACGTCGTCGAGAGCCAGCACTGGCTCGATTCCTCGTACTGATCCGGACAGGAAGACCTCACGATCGCTGAGGCCCAGCAGGGGCAGTGGCTCCTCTCGAACCTCGATCCCGATGGCGCGGGCAGTCTCGATCGTCTGCCGCCGAGCGATGCCGGGCAGGATGCGACCGTCGGCCGGGGGCGTGGCCAGCCAGCCGTCGCCAACGGTGAAGAGGCTGGCGCGCGAGGCCTCGAGGGCGGTGCCGTCGGTGTCGACGAGCAGCGATAGCTCTCCCGGCGAGAGGTCGGACTCGGCGCGTTCAAGCAACCGCCGGTCGGCCCACTTGTGCTCGCCAAGCCCGCCTTCGAGGCTGAAGCTGCGCAGCCCGATCCCGTGCGCGGGACCTGGGAACACCGCCGTCGGATCAACCGCGACCGCGCTGACTCGCATTGCCAGTTGCGCCTCGTCCTCGCTCGGGGCGATCGTGATTCGCAGTTTTCCGCGCTCCAGGTCGTTGGCGCCCTCGCGCACCTGATCCGCCGCGTTGCTCGGCAGATCCTCGCCGTAGAGGACGATCAGGCTGCCGGCGAGCCGCTCCAGGTGAGCGTCGAGCTCAACCGGCATGCCATCGAGGACGAGCATCGTCTCGAAGACGCCGCGCTGCGGATCGGGGGTGAGGCTGACTCTCACGCCGGGATATCTTGACGCGATGCCGCTCCAGAGTCAGACAGAGGTATTGGCGGGGGGCGACGAGCGACGGCTGCTCCAGCGCCGACTCGACTTCCTTCCGGACCCGGAGCGGGCCTTCGTCCATATATATGGGTCGAGCGAAAACGCCTTCTGGCTCGACAGCAGCGCCGAGGGCGAGCGCGGTCGCTTCTCTTTTATGGGAGACAGCGAGGGCCCGCTCGGCGCGGTCGTCACCTACGACGTCGAGGCCGGGCAGGTGCGTGTGGAGCGCCAAGCCGGGGTGGAGGTTCACGACGAGTCGATCTTCGACTACCTCGGCCGCGAGCTGCGGCGGCTGCAACACCTCTCGGACGGGCTGCCTTTTGAATTCGATTGCGGTTTCGCCGGTTACTTCGGCTACGAGCTCAAGGCCGACTGTGGAGCCGCCGCCGCCCACCGGGCGGAGACCCCAGACGCGACCTTCGTCTTCGCCGATCGCCTGATCGCCTTCGACCACCAGGAGCGTCATACCTACCTCTTGGTCCTAGCCGACCCAACAGCCGAACTGCATCAAATTCCCAATCTGACAGGTAGGAAATTTGATGCAGTTCGGCTGGCTGAGGATGCGGAGAGCTGGATCGAGGAGGCGAGTCGGCGCCTTGCGGCGTTGCCGGTGCTAACCGAGCCCGAGCCTGACCCGGAGCCCGTCGAGCTCCACTTGCGTTGGTCGCCCGAGCGCTACCGCGAAGAGATCGAGACTTGCAAGCGCTACTTAACCGCCGGGCACAGCTACGAGATCTGCCTCACCAACAAGGTCGTCGCCGCGGCGAGTCCCGATCCGCTCGCGCTCTATCGCGCGCTGCGCCGAGTCAATCCGGCGCCCTTCGCCGCTTACCTGCGCTTCGGCGACCTCGCGGTGCTGAGCTCCTCGCCGGAGCGTTTTCTCGCGGTCGACCGGGAGGACTGGGTGGAAGCGCGGCCGATTAAGGGGACCAGCCGCCGCGGCTCGACCCCCGACGAGGACGCGCGCCTTGCCGCGGCGCTCTGCGCCGACGAGAAAAACCGAGCCGAGAACGTGACCATCGTCGACCTGCTGCGCAACGACCTCGGCCGGGTCTGCGAGCTCGGCTCCGTGTCGGTGCCGGAGCTGATGCGAGTCGAGACCTACGAGACGGTGCACCAGCTGGTCTCCAGCGTGCGCGGCAGGTTGCGCGGGGAGCTCGGCACCGCAGAGTGCATTCGGGCCTGCTTCCCGCCCGGCTCGATGACGGGGGCGCCGAAGCTGCGCACGATGGAGATCCTCGATGAGCTCGAGGGGGAGGCCCGCGGGCCTTACTCGGGCGCAATCGGCTACCTCGGCCTGGGCGGAGGCTGCGACCTCGGCGTCGCGATCCGGACGATCGTCCTCAACGGCGAGTCGACGTCGATCGGCGCCGGCGGCGCGATCGTCGTCGATTCAGACCCGACGACCGAGATCGACGAGATGCTGCTCAAGGCCGCGGCACCGGCCGCCGCGCTCGGCGACGGCGCGTCGATATCCTTTGCTTCCCTCGCCGCGCCGGAGCAGCTTCGGCGCCGCCCTCTGTCCCCGACACCGACGAGCTAGGAGCCATGGCCGTAGACACCGCCGCCTTCCGTGAGCAGACCGACGAGCAGCAGGCGATCACCGAAATGGTGCGCCAGTTCGCCGACGAGAAAATCATCCCCAACGCCGAGCACTACGACCACGAGGACTCCTACCCGGAGCCGATCGTCGAGGAAATGAAGGAGCTCGGCCTCTTCGGGGTGACGATTCCCGGAGAGTACGGCGGTATGGGCCTCGACCTGACCACCTACGCGATGATCGTCGAAGAGCTCTCGCGTGGCTGGATCTCGATCTCCGGCGTCGTCAATACCCACTTCATCGGCTCCTACCTCCTGATGAAGTTCGGCACCGACGAGCAAAAGGAGTACTTCCTGCCGAAGATGGCAACCGGCGAGATCCGCGCCGCCTTCTCGCTCTCCGAGCCCGAGGTCGGCTCCGACGTGCAGGGCATCAAGTCCACCGCGAAGAAGGGCGAGGACGGCAGCTGGGAGCTCAACGGTCAGAAGATGTGGGTCACCAACGGCCTCGGCTCTAGCGTCGTCTTCGTGCTGATGAAGACGGACCCGAAGGCCGAACCGGCCTACAAAGGGATGACCTGCTTCATCACCGAGAAGGAGCCCTGGGCGGAAATCAACGAGGGCGACTTCAAGGGCCTCAACGTCCCGCCCAAGATCAAGAAGATGGGCTACAAGGGCGTCGAGTCGACCGAGCTCGTCTACGACGGCTACCGCTGCCCGCCCGAGCGCGTGCTCGGCGGCGAGGAGGCGGGAGTCGGCGAAGGCTTCGTACAGATGATGGACGCGCTCGAGGTCGGCCGCGTCAACGTCGCCGCCCGCGGCGTCGGCATCGCCCAGCGCGCGCTCGAGCTCGCCCTGCGCTACAGCCAGGAGCGCAAGACCTTCGGCAAGCCGATCGCCCAGCACCAGGCGATCCAGTTCAAGCTCGCCGATATGGCGACCAAGATCGAGGCCGCCCGCCTCGTCACCCGCAAGGCGGCGCGGATGAAGGACGCCGGCGCCCGCTCCGACCTCGAGGCCGGCATGGCCAAGCTGCTCGCCTCCGAGACCGGCAAGGAGTGCGTCGAGGAGTGCTTCCGCATCCACGGCGGCTACGGCTACTCGAAGGAGTACGAGATCGAGCGCCTCTACCGCGACGCGCCGCTGCTATTGATCGGCGAGGGAACTTCTGAGATCCAGCGCATGGTTATCGGCAAGAAGCTCCTGCAAAGACACAAGATCTAGATGAGGAGCCACTGAACACATGGCATCGACCCCGGACCTGATCAAGACCGCCGTCGAGCGATTTCAGGCCGAGGTTCCGGCGCTGCAAAAGCTGAAACTGGTCTTTGGCTTGGAACTGAAGGCCAAACACGACATCCAGCTCTACCACGTCGAGGTTCCGGGGCCGATCATCAAGAAGGACCTCTCCCAGAACGAGCGAGTGCTGGTCCAGATCGATCGGCCCCAGTTCAATGAGCTAGCCGAGAACGGCACCGCGAAGAGCTACCGCAAGGCCTACGAAACAGGCCACATCAAGGCGACTGGCGACTCAAACGTGAAGAAGCTGATCGCCCAGGTAGTGGAACGCCACGAGGAACGGGCCCGACTCAAAAAGGCCCACTGAGCGCCGCCTGGCCTAGAGCCGGATTAGGTTCTCGGCGTCGATGCCGCGCGTGACGCCGCGGAAGTCGACGAGGAGGGGTGTGGCGGCGGCGATAGCCTCGTAGTCGAGACTTGGGTGGGCGGTGACGATCGCCGTTACATCGGCCGCGGCCAGGGCCGCGTCGAGCTCGACCGAGCTGAGGCCGAGCTTGGGCAGGTCCGGCACATGCGGGTCGTGGTAGGAGACGTCGCCGCCGAGTTCTTGCAGGAGGGAAGCGATCTTCAGCGCTGGGGACTCGCGGGTGTCGCCGACTCCGGCCTTGTAGCTGACCCCGAGCAGGAGGATCTTCGATCCCTTGACCGGCTTGCCGGCCTCATTCAGCGCCCGGTCGATTCGTTCCGCGCAGAAGACGGGCTGGGCCTGGTTCATCTTGCCGGCCAGCTCGATGAACTCGGGATAGAAGTCGTGTTCGCGGGCCTTGAAGGCGAGGTAGAAGGGGTCGATCGGCAGGCAGTGGCCGCCCATTCCGGGGCCGGGATCGAAGCGCATGAAGCCGAAGGGCTTGGTCGAGGCGGCGTCGATCACCTCCCAGACGTCGATCTTGAGACGGTCGCAAAGCTGGGCCAGCTCGTTGACGAAGGCGATGTTAACCGAGCGGAAGATGTTCTCGAGGAGCTTGGACAGCTCTGCCGTCTCGGGGCTGGAGAGGACGACGACCTCGTCGCAGATCAACGCGTATAGCTCGCGCGCTTTCTCAGTGCAGGCCGCCGTCATTCCACCGACGAGCTTGGGAGTTGTGCGGACGGTGTAGTCAGTGCGCCCGGGGTCAATCCGCTCCGGTGAGAAGGCGAGGTGGAAGTCGGTTCCAACCGAGAGTCCCGACTCCGCCAAGATCGGAGCTAGGCGCTCGCGTGTGGTGCCGGGGTAGGTTGTCGACTCGAGCACGACGAGCTGGTCGGGCTGCAGGACCTGGGCAAGCGCCTTGCCCGCATCGAGCAAATAGCTGAGGTCGGGCTCGCGAGAGCCGGTCAGCGGCGTCGGCACGCAGATGATTACTGCGTCGCACGAAGCGAGGTCGGCATGGCGCGTGGTGGGCCGCAACCGCTCGCCCAGAGGCGCCAGAGCTGAATCGGCGATGTCCTCGATGTAGCTCTTTCGCTGTTCGAGGCTCTCGATCTTGCGCGTGTCGGCGTCGAGGGCGACCACGTCGTGCCCACTCTCCGCGAAGGCGACGGCAAGGGGGAGGCCGACGTAGCCGAGGCCGATGATTCCGATCTTCATCGCGCGGGAGTCTAGCCTCGGCTTAGGCGGCTGCTCGTCGCGGCCCGGTAGGATGCCGCGCCGCTAACCCGACAGGAGAAGAAACCGAGAATGAGCGAGAAGACTTTCGAGTTGACCACCGACCAGGCCGAGCGCGAGGCGTCCGGCGCCCACGCCTACGGCCGCTACCTCGAGGAGTTTGAGGTCGGCGCGATCTACAAGCACTGGCCGGCGAAGACGGTGACCGAGGCGGAGGACCACCTCTTCTGCCTGCTGACGATGAACCATCACCCGCTGCACATCAACGATGTCTACGCCGCGCAGTCGCAGCAGGGACGTAACGTCGTCGCCGGTCCATACGTGTACTCGGTGATCTTTGGGATGACCGTCAACGACATCAGCGGCAAGGCAATCGCCAACCTCGCCACCGAAGGCCTGAGCCACCCCAACCCGGTCTTCCATGGCGACACGCTCTTCGTCGAGTCCGAGGTGCTCGAAGTCAAGCCCTCGAAGTCGAAGCCAGATAGAGGCGTGGTCAAGGTCCACACCCGCGCGCTCAACCAGGACGGTGTCCTAGTGGCCGAGTTCAAGCGCCTGGTCCTTGTCCCCCGCAAGAACCCCGGTGAGGCGCCAACGCCCGAGAGCGCCGTCGAGTAGCCACGCCTCAGGGCGCTCCCCGTCACATAGCCGCGCGCGATCCGCAACGTTTTCCGCACCACCCGCGCGCCGGCTTTCCCCAGGCTCCGGGGCATGCCCGAAGCCAACCAGCCCTCCAAGCCCGAACTGCATCAAATTCCCTCTCTGGCAGGTAGGGAATTTGATGCAGTTCGGGAGTCGTGCGGGTGCGGGAGGTGAGGGATCGAGAGGCGACTCAAGCGATTCGTGCGCTGGCTGAACGACAGCACGGAGTCGTTGCACGCTGGCAGATCCTCGAGACAGGGGCGAGCGAAGGCTTGATTCAGCGGCGCACCGTGGGGGGAATGCTGATACCGGTGTTTCACGGGACGTTTACGCTCGGACGGCAACGCCTAGATCGCAAAGGTCGGTGGATGGCAGCGGTTCTTGCATCCGGACCGCAAGCGGTGCTCTCGCATGCAAGTGCAATGGAGCTTTTCGATATGCGCAGATCGCGGGGGCCTATCGAGGTGCTGCGCCCGTCGGGTGGGGTCTGGCATCGCCATGTGGAGATTCAAGTGCACCAGACCCGCTCGCTGCCATCGGAGCAGGTGACCTACGAGCAAAGTATTCCGGTGACGACGGTGGAGCGAGCGTTGCTCGACATGGCGGGCCGTCTCGATGCAAAACAGCAGGAGCGCGTGTTGGTAGCGGCCGATAGGAGCGGTCGGGTCAGTTGGCCGACGCTCCAGCACCTCGTTATGCGCGGCCGTGGAAAGAAGGGGATCCGCCGATTGCGCCGTGTGGCGATGGAAGTCGATCCGCGCGCCGTTGACACGCGCTCCCCACTGGAGGTGGACTTCTTGGCGCTCTGTCGCGAGTTTGAGATCGTGCCGCCTCAAATCAACGTCTTCGTTGGGTCATATCTCGTCGACTTCTTCTGGCCGGCCCAAAGAGTCGTGGTCGAAACCAATGGCTACACATATCACCGGGACCGTTCAGCTTTCGAGAGCGATCACGAGCGCACAGTTGCTTTGACCGCCGCCGGCTACGAAGTCCACCGAGCGACATATCGAATGCTTGCCTGGAACCCCGAGCCCTTCATGAATCTGGTCCGCCGCTCCCTCCGCAAGCAAACTGCATCAAATTCCCTACCTGCCAGAGAGGGAATTTGATGCAGTTTGGGTGGTCCGTGCGGGCTAGTGGGCCTCGCCGCTGGCGTGGGCGGGGGGCCTTGACTCCTCGGCTAGGGATGTGATCTCAAGGGGGCCGTGGGCGGCTGCTTCGAGCACGTCGGTTGCCTCTTCGGCTGAGCGGGCGTAGAGCTCGACCAGCATGTGGATCACGATCTGCTCCTCGTCGTGCTTGTGGAAGCGGACGTGGGTGAAGAACTCGCGTACGCCGGCCTCGCCGAAGGCGCCGTAGGTGAGGAACTCAGTCGCTTCCGGGCCCGAGCAGGTCTCGACTCGGTCCTGGTCGACCCGGACGGTGCAGGAGGCAACCCATGGGGTGCCGGCGACCATCCGTTCCCAGCGGTCCTCGATCGGCACGACGTGGTTGTCCTGGAAGGTCAGGTGCGGCTGGTCGTGCATGCAGTCGACGCACTGGACCAGCGCCTCTTGAATCTCGTCGATGCCTTCGGCGAGGGCGCCGCTCTCGGGGTCGATGCGACGGATCGCGTCGTAGTGGATCTGGATCTCGAGGCTCTGCGACCAGCAGCGATAGCAGCGCAGCCAGGCTGATCGGTCTCCGTTGAGCGAGTCCATCGCTTCATTGTCGCGCGTCCAACCACGCGGCGCTATAGACGATCAGGAAAGTAGCCGGTGGAGTCGCGGCTTGAGCCGCTCAGGCGGCCGTGGGTGCGCCGGCTTTGCGGCCGACCAAATCGACGATCTCGCCCATGATCTTGTTGATGTCGAAGTCCTTGGGCGTGTAGACGCCGGCGACCCCGGCCGCGCGCAGGCGCTCCGCGTCGGCGGGCGGGATGATCCCGCCGGCGACGACCGGTACGTCGACCTCCGCCTCGCGCAGCATCCGCACGACATCGGGGACCAGCTCGAGGTGGGAGCCGGAGAGGATCGAGAGGCCGACCACGTCGACGTCCTCCTGCAGGGCCGACTCGGCGATCTCCTCGGGGGTGAGGCGGATGCCCTGGTAGATCACCTCCATGCCCGCGTCGCGGGCGCGCAGGGCGATCTGCTCGGAGCCGTTGGAGTGGCCGTCGAGGCCCGGCTTGCCGACCAGGATCTTGATCCGGTGGCCGAGGGTGTCGGAGACCTCGTCGACGCGGCGGCGGATATCGGCCAGCTGCTCGCGATCGGTCGCCGGCGCGGCGCCGCTGACACCGGTCGGCCCGCGGTATGCGCCGAACGCCTCGCGCAGTACTTCGGCCCACTCGCCGGTGGTGGCGCCGGCCTTGGCGGCGGCGATCGTCGCTGGCATGATGTTCTGGCCGTCGTCGGCGGCGACCCGGCCGAGCTCCGTAAGCGCAGCCTGCACGGCACCCTCGTCGCGCTCGCCCTTCCAGGCCTCCAGTGCCTCCACCCGCTCGCGCTCGACCTCGGGGTCCGGGGTGAGGATGCCGCCGTCGGCGCCGGCGGTGAGCGGCGAGTCCTCGCTCTCGGTGAAGCTGTTCTGGCCGACAACCTTCAGATCGCCGCTCTCGATCCGGGCGACCCGCTCGCGGTGGGACTCAACCAGGCGTGACTTCATGTAGGGGACCGCTTTAACCGCGCCGCCGTGCTCCTCGACCACCGCCATCTCGGCCCGGGCGCCCTCGCAGAGCTCCTCGACCAGGCCGTCCATCACCACCGAGCCCTCGAAGATGTCGGGGTACTCGAGCAGGTCGGTCTCGTTGGCCAGCACCTGCTGGATGCGCAGGCTCCACTGCTGGTCCCAGGGGCGGGGAAGGCCCATCGCCTCGTTCCAGGCCGGCAGCTGCAGTGCCCGGGCGCGGGCATCGCGGCTCAAGGTCACCGCGAGCGCCTCGAGCACGATCCGCTGGATGTTGTTCTCCGGCTGCGCCTCGGTCAGCCCGAGCGAGTTGACCTGGACTCCGTAGCGGAAGCGCAGCATCTTCTCGTCGCTGACGCCGTAGCGCTGGCGGCCGATTTCATTCCAGAGCCGGCCCATCGCGCGCAGCTTGGCGATCTCCTCGACCAGGCGGATGCCGGCGTTGACGAAGAAGGAGATGCGGCCGAAGACCTTGGGGAAGTCGGCCTCGGCGACCTGGCCGCGGGCCTTCACCTCATCGAGCACGGCGATCCCGGTGGAGAGGGCGTAAGCGATCTCCTGCACCGGCGTTGCCCCGGCCTCCTGCAGGTGGTAGCTGCAGATGTTGGTCGGGTTCCAGCTCGGCACCTCGTTGACGCTGAAGGCGACCATGTCGGCGATCAGCCGCATCGAGGGCTGCGGCGGAAAAGCGTAAGTGCCGCGCGAGAGGTACTCCTTGATGATGTCGTTCTGCGTCGTCCCCTTCAGCTGGGCGCGCTCGACCCCGTTCTCTTCGGCGACGGTGACGTAGAGGCCCAGCAGCCAGGCCGCGGTCGCGTTGATCGTCATCGAAGTGTTCATCGCATCGAGCGGGATCCCGTCGAGCAGCTGGTGCATGTCGCCCTTGTGGGCGACCGAGACGCCGACCTTGCCGACCTCCCCGCGGGCGAGGATGTGATCGGGGTCATAGCCGGTCTGGGTCGGCAGGTCGAAGGCGATCGAGAGGCCGGTCTGGCCCTTGGCGAGGTTGCCGCGATAGAGCTCGTTGGAGCGCTTGGCGTCGGAGTGCCCGGCGTAGGTGCGCATCACCCAGGGGCGGTCGGGCTCGGGAAGGCGGTGCTCGCTCATGCGACCAATGATATTTGGCTCGGCTCGAAATCCGCCGTTCATGCGCATCTGGGCCGCAGCTTTCCCCCTGGGCTGTGTTTAGGCTGCGAGTCGTGAGATTGCTGCGCACAGCCGTTTTTGCCCTGCTGCTTGCCGGCGCGCTGGCCTTTGCCTCCAGCGCCGGCGCGGCCCTGATCGGCATCTACCGCAACAGCATGGAATCGAAAAGCCAGCTCGCCCAGGTACTCAAGCTCTCCGGCAAGCGCTGTGGGCGCAGTGGTTCGGACGGCACTTTCCAGATCGTCGTCGGTAAGGAAACCAAGGAGTGCTCCTACCGCACGCCGGTGATCGGCCGCGACCTTGAGATCGCCGCTACCGAGCGTCTCTTGGGCAAGACACCGAAGCCAATGCAGCGCTCGGCCTATCTCGCGGTTGACCTGCGGGCCGGCGGTGGCGCCCGCTACCAGCTGGCCGTCTTCCCGCTGCAGCGCAAGGCGCAGCTGCGCAAGGTACTTGCCGACGGCACGATCGAATACCTCGACATCGAGAAGAACGTCGCCGCGATCGGCGGCGCGGACAAAGCCAACCAGCTGCGCCTGCGCGCCTTTAACATCACCTCGGGCGATGCCCGGGGCAACTGTCAGCTCCTTGCCTTCATCGGTGGCGAGCTGATCGCCGAAGTCACCGATGAAGGCGCCGGTGACCTAAGCGGACGGGCCTCGGGTTTCTCGGTCGGCTCGACCAAGAACGCAAAGGGAGCGCAGGCGAGCGTCGACGACGTCGTCGTGCGCGTTCCCAGCCCCTTCTAGTCCTTCTCCTGCTCCAGCGCTCGGTCCGCCACTCGGTAGATGTGTTCGATCGCGCCGCGGCGCTGCTTCGTCTCGGCCAGCTCGATGCAGCCCAGCTCGCGCAGTACGCGGACGTGGTAGGCGACGCCGCGAACGTCGAGGTCGAGCTCGTCCGCGATCGCCTTGGGGCTAGCGACGCCCTCGGCGATCAAGGCCAGGGCGCGTGCGCGAAGGGGGCTGGCCAGGGCCTTGGCGAGGCGCTGGTCGATCGAAATTGGACGCGGTGCCATCGCGATCCGGTTCTCCAGAGTGGTTTACGGGATTATTGCCAAAGTCTAGGGCACGTAACTAATCTGAGTAGTTAAGTGGACTATTGACCGAAAGGGCGGGTGCAAGGCAACGACCTGCCCGTTTAGCGGAACTCCCGCATAATGCGAGGCGATGTCGACGACGACGGTGGAGAGGCCACGCACGGGCGGCCCCGGCTCAGGCCTGGGTGGGGACTGGCGGGTGATTGTCCGCAACGACAACCACAACACCTTTGATCACGTCGCCGAGACGCTGGCCCGCGTGCTGCCCGGCGTCACCCTGGACCAGGGCCACAAGTTCGCCGAGAGCATCGACAGCAAAGGCCAGGCGATCGTCTGGTCGGGGCAGCGCGAGCCGGCCGAGCACTACTGGCAGCAGCTCGAGGCGGCCGGCCTAACGATGGCCCCGCTAGAGCGCTCGTGAGAGCGGCGGAGAACAGCTAGGCGCTTTACTCGGCGGCGAGCAGCGTGTGCCAGGCCGGCAGCAGCGGGATGTCGTAGAGGTCGATGACGGCGGTGCGGGCGGTCTCGATCTCCTCCGAGAACCAGTAGCGCTCGAAGTCGGAGCGGCTCTCCCAGACCGAGGTCTGGCGGAAGGCGAGGGGGTCGTCGTTCGAGCGGGTCAGCGACCAGCTCTTGGCGCCGAAGGCGGGCATCCGCGCCGCGGCGCCCTCCCAGACGTCAAGCCAGCGGTCCGCCCGGAAGGGGGCGATGTGCCAGTCCAGTACGCATACCTCGCTCATCAGGCTCCCACCTCCGCCCGGATCGCTCCTGGGCCATCCTCGTTCTTGCCGTCGTCCTCAGACTCGGCTCCGACCAGGATCGAGATCTTGCCGAGGTGCTTGTTTTCGTGCAGTAGCTGATGTGCCTCGGCGACCCCGTCGAAGCCCATCGTCTGCCAGATCACCGGCCGGACCTTGCCCTCGGCCATCAGCTGGTTGGCCTTCATGCACTCGTAGGCGTTGGCGAAGTGCGAGCCGATGATCTGCTTCTGGCGCATCCACAGGTAACGCACGTCGAAGTCGAGCTGGAAGCCCGTCGTGGCGCCGCAGATCACGACTTTGCCAAAGGGCTTGCAGACGAAGACCGAGGTCGGGAAGGTGGCCTGGCCGACGTGCTCGAAGACGATGTCGGGAGCGTCGCCGAGGATCTCCTTGACCCGCTTGGCGAAGCCGCGCGAGGCCTTGAAGCGCTCCTTGTCCTTGGCCGGGTCGGCAAGGTTCTCTTGTGTCCGCATCATCTCGCCGAACTCGGCCCGGTTGATGTAGTCAACCGCGCCCAGCTGCTTGATCAGCTCGCCCTTCTCATCAGAGGAGACGACGCCGACCGCGTTGGCGCCGGCTGCCTTGCAGAGCTGGGTGGCGAAGACGCCGAGGCCGCCGGCGGCGCCCCAGATCAGCACGTTGTGGCCGGGCTGCAGCTTGCATTGGTCGATCAGCATCCGGTAGGCGGTGAAGTAGGTCAGGCCATAGGAGGAGGAGTCGGCCCAGGAGAGGTTCTGGGGGCGGGGCAGGAGCTGCTGCGCCTGCACCTTGGTGAACTGGGCGAAGGAACCCCAGGTCGTCTCGTAACCCCAGATCTGCTGGCTTGGCGCGGCGAGCGGGTCGAGCCCGTGCACCTCGACGTCCTCGTAGGAGGCTTGGTTGCAGTGGACGACGACCTCGTCGCCTGGTTTCCAGCGAGTGACGCCCTCGCCGACCTTCCAGACGATCCCGGAGGCATCAGAACCGCCGATGTGGTGGCCGTACTCGGGGTGATCGCCGTAGGGGAAGACCGAAACCGGCTTGCCCAGCGCCGCCCAGACGTTGTTGAAATTGACCCCGGCGGCCATCACGCGGACGATCACCTCGAAAGCACCGGGCTCGGGAACCTCGATCTGCTCGAGCTGGAAGGCGTCTTTGGGCTCGCCCTCGCGCTCCTGGCGGATTACCCAGGCCGCCATCGTCTCCGGCAGCTCGCCCGGCTCGACGTCCAACTTCGCTAGTGCGCTCGTGTCAACGGCCAACTCTGATCCTCCGCGGTCTTCGGGAACGGGCGGCGAATCCTAGTCAAGCACGGGGGTCTCGGCCTCGCGCAACTCCGGCGCCGTGATCTCGCGCACCGTGATCTCGACCGGTTCTGGCGGCTCGATCGCTTTGCTCGGCGTAACGCCGAGCGACTCGACCTTGCGCAGCTGCGGCAGCAGGCGGCGCTCCATCGAGCCAACCGCGGAGTCGTAAGCGTTGGCCGCCGAGGTCAGGCCCCTGCCGACTTTGTCGAAGTCGCTGAGGAACTTGGCGAAGCGAGCGTGCATGGTCCCGGCCGCGTCGGCGATCTCGGCCGCCTCGGCGACCATCCGCTCCTGGCGCCAGCCGAGCTCCATCGTCCGTAGTAGGCCGATCAGCGAGGTCGGGCTGACCAGCAAGACGTTGAGCTTCAGCGCGTAGTCGAAGAGCTCGGGGTCAGCGGTGAAAGCGGCGTGCAAGGCCGGCTCGTTGGGGATGAAGCAGATCACTAGGTCAGGCGTCTCGCCCGCCTTGAACTGCCCCTGGTAGTCCTTCGAGCTGAGCGCGCGGACGTGCTCGCGCGCCTGCCGCGCGTGCCGTTCCAGGTGGACGCGTCGCTCGGCCTCGACCTCCGCCTCCTGGGCGTCGAGGAAGGCGTCGAGCGGCACCTTCGAGTCGGCGACGAAGCTGCGCCCTTCGGGCAGCAGGAAGCGGGCGTCGGGTCGCAGGCGGCCGTCTTCGGTCTGGATCGTCTCCTGCAGCTCGAAGTCGACGTGCTCGGTCATGCCGGCGATCTCGATGCAGCGGCGCAGCTGCAACTCGCCCCACTGGCCGCGGGTCTGCGGCTGGCGCAGGGCCTTCTTCAGGCCGGCGGTCTCGGCGTTGAGATTGCCGACCGTCTGGCCCATCTGTTCGAGCAGGGTGCGCGTCTGCAAGTCGCCTTCGCCGCGTTTGCGCACCTCCGCTTCGATCTTTTCCTGGCCCTTGGCAATGCGTTCGGTCAGCGCCTTGATCTCCGCCTGGCGCTTGTCGAGCGTCGCCTCTGCGGCCTGGGTGTCGAGCTTGCGCGACTCCTCGTTGACCCGCAGCAGGTCGGCGACGGCCTGCGAGGTCGCCTCCTGTATCGCCGGGCCGGGGTCGAGCGGGGCCTGCTCGGGCCGCGAGGCGACGACGTATATGAGCGCCGCGACGAGCGCGAGCACGGCTATGGCGAGAACGATGGTCACGCCGCCGATGGTGACGAGCCGGGCAGACGGAGCGGGGCGGTGAGAAAGCCGCTCTTAGGGCAGAAGCAGGTCGTTCTGCGAGGAGCTGCGGTACGGGCCGATCGTGAAGTGAACCGGCTTGACGCCTGCGATTCCGGCGGCTCGCACCGAGTATGCGCCGCTCGGCAGCGAGGCCTGGAAGGAGCCGTTGCCGTTGGCGACGAGCAGGTCGGACTTTGCATCTTTTGGCCCACGCAGTTCCAGTTTTGCGTCGGAGGTAGTCATGTTCGCGGCGACGAAAACGACGTCGAGCGGTGCCTTGGAGTCGATCTGCGGCTGGCCGGCGTGCTGGTTCTGCGGGATCTGCTGACTCGGTTCCGGGCCGAAGGCGATCCGCGGCGGCTGCACCGTGATCGCCCGCGGCGTCAGCGTGACGCTGACCCGGGTCGGCGGCTGCGGCCGCGATTCGTTGGCGTGCTCCTGGGCACCGCAGCCGGCGGCGACCAGCGTGATCGCGCCGACGACGCAACCCGCAGCGAGCGCTCTGCCTCTCCCACGACCCATCGCGGCGGAATCTAACCGAAGGGCAAGTCGACTACTTGAGCCGTAACGCCATCTTCACCTACGGTGAGCTCGGCACCGGGCTCGGCCTCGCGGCGCAGGATCGCCAGCGCGATCGGCCCGCGAACGGGGGAGACGCAACTGCCGCCGACCCTACCGACCTCCTTCTCGTCGGTCAGCAGCCTGGTGCCCGGCGCGACCGGAGCGCTCAGGCGCAAGCCGCGCAGGTGCCGGTTCGGCTTGCCCCGGTAGTGGAGGCGGGCGACCGTCTCCTGGCCGATATAGCAGCCCTTCTCGAAGTTGACCGCGGCCTCGACGATGCCGGCCTCGGCGGGCATCGTCGCTGAATCCATCTCGGCGCCAAAGCGCGGCGTGCCCGCTTCGATGCGGAGGATCTCGACTGCGTCGGGGCTGACCTCGACCGCGCCGGCCTCGGCCAGCGCAGAGCGAAGCTGCTCGCGATCTGCGGCGGAGGCGAACAGGTCAATGCCGAGCGCGGTGCCAACAGCGAGGCACCCGATGCCGTTGACGTTGAGTGGTTTCCAAGCGTGCTCGGGAAGCGGGGGGGCGCCGGAGAGCTCGGCGCTGCGCGGGCCGATCAGCGAGAGCAGCGCACGCGCCTCGCTCACGTCCTCGACCTCGACCTCGCGACCGACCTTGTACATCTCGAGGTGGCGGCGCGCCACCGGCAGAGCCTCGGCCTCGGTGTCAACCAGGACCTCGTCGTCAGCTATCCGCAGCACCCGCATATCTGCCTGCATGTGCCCCTTGCGGTCAAGCAACGCCGCGTAGCAACCCTCACCAAGCTCAAGCGCCTCGATGTCGTTGGTCAGCTGCCCCTGCAGGTACTCGGCAGCTTCCGGTCCCTTGAAGAGCAACTTGCCCCGCGCGGAGCGATCGAGCAACCCGCACTCTTCGCGCAGCTGCCTGTACTGAGCGTCGAGCTCGACTGTCACGGCTTCGGGCATAAGTCAATTCTAGGAAGCGCCGGAAATGGGCGGCCCACCACTCCTCTTTTAGATATGTCAAACTCTTTTAGACGTGTCTAAACCTTCCGAGGCCATAGAGGATTACGCGAAGGCGATCTACGCCCTGTCCCAACAGCGCCAGGGCCCGGTACTAAACGGCGAGGTGGCGACCCGGCTGGGAGTGACACCGGCAACCGCGACCTCGATGCTGAAGAAGCTCGGCGAGATGGGCCTGGTCGACTACCTGCCCTACAAGGGCGTCACCCTGACCCTGGCGGGGGAGAAGGTGGCGCTCGAGGTGATCCGCCACCACCGCCTGATCGAGGCCTACCTCTCCGAGGCGCTGGGGATGCCCGACGATCGCGTCCACCAAGAGGCCGAGGTGCTGGAGCACTACATCTCCGAGGAGCTCGAGTTGCTGATCGCGGCGAAGCTGGGCGAACCCAGTCACGACCCGCACGGTACGCCGATTCCCGGTCCTGACCTGCGTCCGCCGGTCGAGGGGGCAAGCGGCCGTTGAAGCCGCCCCCGGTGATCGAGGCGCCTCGCGAGGACGCTCGTCCTCCTGAGGCGACCGTCGAGGACGTTCTCCCCGGCGAGGCAGCCGTCGCCCGCGCCGCGCGCCGCTCGCTTGACGGCCACGCCCGCGGACTCTCGCGCGTCTGGCCCTTCCTCGGCCCCTCCTTCGTCGCCGCGGTTGCCTACATCGATCCCGGTAACTTCGCCACCAACATCGCCGGCGGCGCCAAGTTCGGCTATCTGCTGCTCTGGGTGATCCTCTCGGCCAACCTGATCGCGATGGTGGTCCAGACCCAGTCGGCGAAGCTGGGTATCGCCACCGGTAAGAACCTCGCCGAGCTCTGCCGTGAGACCTTCTCGCGCCGTACCTCGATCGGACTCTGGCTGCAGGCCGAGGTAGTGGCGATGGCGACCGACATCGCCGAGGTGGTCGGCGCCGCGCTCGGCCTCAATCTGCTCTTCGGCATCCCGCTTTTCCCGGCCGGTCTGATCGCCGGTGCTGGCGCCTTCGCCATCCTCGGCCTGCAGCAGATGGGCTTCCGGCGGCTGGAGGCGGCAATCACGGCCCTGGTCGGGGTCGTGGTCGCCTCATTCGTCTTCGAGCTGATCCAGGCCAATCCGGACGGCGGCGAAGTGGCCAAGCACCTTTTCGTGCCCGGCTTCGCCGGCACCGAGAGCATCCTGCTCGCCACAGGGATCATCGGCGCGACGGTGATGCCGCACGTCATCTACCTGCACTCCGCTTTGACCCAGCGGCGGATCGTCGGCCGCGACTCCGCCGAGCGAAAGCGGATCCTGCGCTTCGAGAAGATCGACGTCGTCATCGCGATGTCGCTGGCCGGCGTGATCAACCTCTCGATGATGATCGTCGCCGCCGCGCTCTTCCACGAAGGCGGCCTCTCCGGGATCGACTCGATCGAAGGCGCCTACGACGGGCTGAAGTCGCTGGTCTCGATCAACGCAGCGACCGTCTTCGGCATCGCCCTGCTCGCGTCGGGGTTCGCTTCTTCCTCGGTCGGGACGATGGCGGGGCAGGTGGTGATGCAGGGCTTCATCCGCCGCCGCATCCCGATCTTCCTGCGCCGCGCGATCACCCTAGCACCGGCGCTGGTGGTGCTCGGCATCGGCCTCAACCCGACCGATGCCCTGGTCGGCAGCCAGGTTGTGCTCTCGTTCGGGATCCCCTTTGCCCTGGTGCCGCTGCTGATGATCGCGGCGAAGAAGAGCGTTATGGGCGATCTCGTTAACCCGCGTTGGTTGACCGGGTTCGCCGGGGTGCTTGCGGCGATGATTATTGGGCTCAACGTCTTCCTGCTGCAGCAGGTCTTCTTTGCCTGAAGGTCGGCGGGTCAAACGGGACCCCTGCGGCGGGGCTCCCCTCTGGGAGTGGGTGGAAGGATGGAGGTTGGTGTGGGTCGCGAGTTCCCGCCGCAGGGGTCCCGTTTGACCTCGTAGCTATCAGCCTCCGAGGAGCTTGCTTACGAGGGCTGGGAGCTCGCGGGACATTCGGGAGCGGGGGACCACGAGCTTCAGGCCAGCTGCTTCTGCGCGTTGCTTGGTCTCAACGTCGACGTGGGAGTAGAAGCCGAGCGTCGGGACGGGAGCGGCCGCGACGGTGTCGAGGTCAGCGGTGTCCAGGTCGCAGACGATTGCTTCTGCTTCGACGGGGTCGGGCAGCTTGGGAACGACGGAGACTTCGTGGCCCGCGGCTTTCAAGCTCTCGCTGACGCGGCTGGCCAGCATCAGGTCGGAGACGATGGCGACGATCTTCGCCACTAGAGCGAGCGGCGTTCGCGGAACTCCTCGCGAACGCTCTCGGGGCGCCCCCACATCTGCACGACCTCGGCTCGTCCCTCTCGAACCTCACGAACGACCATCTCGCCGCGAGTCCCGTCGGCATCGAGTTTCGCCAACACCCCTTTGACCGTCTCAGGAGCAGCTGCATGCCCGAAGCTGTGAGCAACCATCAGCCGCCAGTCCCAATCAGCTTGCGAGTAAGGCCGAGCATTGACCTGACTCAAGGCGACAGCCGTATCTACATACTTGCTCTCGTCCTCGATCCGCAGATCCAGCTCCAGATCGGTCCAATCCGGCGGCATCGAATCAAGCACCTGCTGGAAATCCTCGGCCAAGCTCACGAGCAAGAGCGTATCTGGAAGGGCGCGGGGTGGCCTCGCCTGCGCGCGGCGTCATGTTTTTCGCAAAGCCCACTCAGCGAGAGCCGTGACGCGCCAGGCGAAAAACCCAGCGCGCAGGCGAGGCCACCCCGCGCCCACCCGGCTCAAGGTTCAGCAAACGCAGCTTCGACCTCAAGCGGCCGTTCGAGCAAACCGTGCTTCAGGTCCCAGGCAGCCCATTCGCGCAGCACCGCGGTGTCGAACGGCAGGGGGTGGAGATCCGGCGATAGCGCCTGCAGCTGCGCTTTTTGGTCGGCCCGGTCGAGGCTCGGCACTTCGGCGAGCAGATCATCGAGGCCCTTCCCGGGGTCCTCAACCGCGAATTCGTAACCGCGCCTCGTCGCATCGACGACCGAACTGACCAAGTCTGGATCGCTGTTGAGCGTCTTGCGGGTTGTGGTCAGGATCAGCTCGGGATAGGGCGGCGCCCCGTATTCGTTGACCTTGAAGATCCGGATCGGCACGCCCTGCTGGCGCAGCGCCACCCCCTCTGCGTTCCAGAACCCGGTCGCCGCGTCGACCTTGCCGGCTGCCAGCGAGCTGACCGCGTTGAAGCCGATCGTCACCCGCTTGACCTTTGCCGGGCTGCCGCCATCGGCGCTGACCTCGGAGTCGACCACCGCTTCGTCGGAGGGCAGCCCGGTCACTCCCACGGTCCGGCCTTCGAGTTCGCGCGGGCGCCGCACGCCGCTGCCGCCGCGGGCGATCACGGCGGCCAGCGGCCGCTGCACCAGCGGCATCACGCCGACCAGGTCGAGCCCGCGCTCGCGGGCGATCCCGAGGTCGTGGATGTCGAGGACGGCGAAGTCGGTGCGGCCGGCCGCGAGCAACTTCGGGGCGTCGGTCGATTCACCCGGCTGGCGGATCGTCAGGTCGATTCCCGCGTCGCCGTAGTAGCCCTCGTGCCGCGCCGCGTAGAGGCCGGAATGAACCGCGTTCGGCGTGAAGTCGAGCACCAGCGTCGCGCCGACGGGCGCGCCCGGTTCAGCGCCGCTCCCGCCGCAACCGGCGGCGCCGGTGAGCAGCAGGGCGGCCGCCAGCAGCGCGGCAACCAACTTCATCAGGAAGGGAACCTATTTCATCCGCTCAATATGGGTAGACTGGCGCCGCCCCAGTCGAATTCAGGGATCTAGGTAGGAGGAGAGAGAGTGCAGGAACGAGGACTCGCGGCATATCTTGCTGAGCTGATCGGCACCTTTCTGCTGGTGTTCTTCATCACCAGCGTCGTAGTGCTATTCGTCTCAACTGGCGAACAGGCCACGTTCGGGTCGGATTTCGCCGTTATCGGGCTCGTCCACGCCTTCCTGCTCTTCGGCCTAATCGTCATGTTTGGCGTGGTCAGCGGTGGGCACTTCAACCCCGCGGTGACGCTTGCGGCCTGGGTGATCAAACGGATCGGCTCAGTCGATGCCCTGATCTTCATGCTCGCCCAGTTCTCGGGTGGCGTGCTTGGCGCGTGGCTCTGCAAGGGGCTGCTGCTCGACGAGGGTCGCGCCACCCACTACGGGGCGGCGACCGTCAGTCCCATCCTGGGTGGCAATTTCCAGGGGGCGATCATCGAGGCGATCGGCGTCTTCTGCCTGGTCCTCGTGATCCTCGCCGCGGTTTACTCTCGAAAGAGCTTCAAGGAGTGGGCGCCCCTCGCGATCGGTACGACGCTGGGCTTTATCGTCATGGTCGGCGGCCCGCTGGACGGCGGTTCCTTCAACCCCGCCCGCTGGTTCGGCCCGGCGCTGATCGGCAACGAGTGGGGCGGCGTGTGGCCCTACCTGGTTGGCCCAATCGTCGGCTCGCTGCTTGCGGCGGCCGTCTTCAAGTTCGTGCTCGAGAAGGGCGGCCTGCCGCCGACGGAGCCGGCAGAGCCGGTGCGGCCCCCTGTCCCGAAGTACTCCGAGGGCGCCCGCTAAGCCTCTGATTCGGCTTGGGTAATCCGCCGGGCCACAGGGGGCTCGGCGGACCGTTGCAGTAGCTTGGCACTGTGCGAAGAGTCACCTTCTCGCGGAACTACACGCTCTCCCTCTCGCGCACCTGCCAGTGCTACTGCAAGTACTGCGCGTTCGCGACTCATCAGGCGCATATCCATGCTCCCGATGAGGTTGAAAGACAGCTCGACCAGGCTCTAAAGAGGAACGCCAAGGAGCTGCTCGTGCTGACCGGGGAGAGGCCTGAGGTCAACCCTGAGGTCGCTGCCCGCCTTGCTGAGTGGGGCCACGACGACTTCACCTCATACGTTGTTTGGTCCTGCGAAAGGGCTCTTGAGCGCGGAATGCTTCCGCACACGAACATCGGGGTTCTCGACCATGGCGACCTTTCTCGCCTACGCGAAGTCACTGCCTCACAGGGTCTGATGCTGGAGTCCATTTCTGAGCGGCTGATGGAGACCGTCCACGCTGGTTCTCCCACCAAGCACCCATCCATGCGCTTGGCAACAATCGAAGCGGCCGGGAAGCTGAGGATTCCGTTCACGAGCGGCATCCTGGTGGGTATTGGAGAGACGGAGGACGAGCAGGTGGCATCTCTCGAAGCGCTCGCGGGCCTGCATGAGCGTTACGGCCACCTCCAGGAGATCATCCTCCAGAATTTCGTTCCCCATCCGAAGTACTACGGCCAGGAAGTGGCCGATATTGCAAATGACGCGGCGTGGGAGCGCTGGAAGACCGCCGGGGTCCCCTCCGACGGGAACTCGCGACCCACACAAACGCTGACCCCTTCCTCGCGACCTCATGGGGGAGCCCCGACGGAGGGGACCCCGGCGGTCTTCCCCGATTGGGCCACGCGAGTCTCCGTCGACGACATCAAGCGGTTGATTCTGGAGTGCAAGCGGTTGATGCCGGATGTTGGGGTTCAGGTGCCGCCGAACTTGTCGGACGCTTGGGGGGAGCTTGTTGCTGCTGGAGCTACGGACCTGGGCGGGCTCTCGGCGAACGGCGACCACATCTCTCCTGAGCATGCTTTTCCCAGTCCGCACGAGGTGCGGAAGGAGCTGGCTCCCAAAGGCTTCGCGCTGACCGAGAGGCTTTGTGTCTATCCGCAGTACATGGATTCCAAGTGGATGGAGCAAGGGGTCCTCGACGTGATCAAGCTGAAGTACTGGAGCTTCATTCCACGCAAGGGGTCTGGGCGGCGTAACGACGAGGCGATTAACGGCAAACTTGCTCCCCAGGCGATCGAGAAAGGTCGGGCGGGACAGGAGCTCAGCGAGGATGAGCTGGCGGCCCTGTTCGCGGAGACGCGGCCTGAGGTCATTGAGGAGATGCGGGTTGCTGCTGATGAGCTTCGTGCTGAGCTTGCGGGGGATCGGGTCACGTTTGTGGTCAACCGCAACATCAACTTCACCAACATCTGTGTCGTCGGTTGTGCCTTCTGTGGGTTCGGGCAGGGGAAGAGGTCGCCCGATGCTTATGAGGTCTCCGAGGAGGACTTTGCTGCTCGGATTGAGGATGCGGTGGCGTTTGGGGCTACGGAGCTCTGTATGCAGGGGGGGATCCATCCCGATCTGACCCTTGAGGAGTACGGGAAGTGGCTGAAGTTGGCCAAGGAGGTGGCGCCTCAGCTGCACCTTCATGCCTACTCGCCGATGGAGGTCCACTACATGTGCGAGCGCTCGGGGAAGGGGCCTGATCAGGTCTTTGAGTATTTGATCGAGTGCGGGTTGGGGTCTACACCGGGGACCGCGGCCGAGGTGCTTGACGATGGGGTGCGGCAGCGGATCTCGCCTAACAAGTTGCCGGCGCAGCGCTGGGTCGAGATCATCGAGGCCTCGCACCGGGCGGGGCTGCGTTCGACCTCGACCGTGATGTTCGGCCACATCGAGGAGCCGCGCGAGCTTGCCCGTCACATGCGAGTGATTCGCGCCCTGCAGGAGCGCACCGGCGGCATCACCGAGTTCGTCCCGCTCAGCTTCATCCCCTTCAACACGATGCTCGGCCGCACCCATGGCATCGAGGAGATCTCCGATGCCGAGAACCTCAAGCACACCGCCGCCTTCCGTCTGGCGCTTGGCAAGACGATCCCCAACCTGCAGGCGAGCTGGGTGAAGATGGGCCTCGGCGCCGCCACCGAGGCCCTGCGCTGGGGGGTCAACGATCTTGGCGGCACGCTGATGGAGGAGAACATCTCGCGCATGGCCGGGTCCCAGCACGGGGTCAAATTGGAGCCCGAGCAGCTGATCGAGGCGGCTCGCGCCGCCGGCCGCGAGCCGGCCCAGCGCACGACCCTCTACGAGATAGTTGAGACTTACTAAACAAGCGGTATCGTTGATCGATCGCTTCGCGTTCGTCAGAAGCTAGGGGAGGGTTTTCGGGAGTCGCGGCCTTTTCGCTGCTCGGTTTGGCGATTGTGCTCGGCGTCGTTGCGATGGCCGGCTTGAGGCCGTGGGCGACCACATCCGTAGCTCCTGATTTGAGCGTCTCGCCGGGGATCGGCGTCGGGCTGGGTGACTCGACCGTCGTGGCTCATGCGCCATCGCCCGGAGGCGGGCCTGGCGGTATCGCCGCTCCCAAGTCAAGCTCGGCGGCCGCGGTTTCCGCGCCCGCGCCGGTGGCCGGATCGACTCCCAAGCAGCCTGCCTCGCGGCCGGTGCTCGCGGTTTCAGCCGCTCGCGCCGTGCGGACTTCGGCGCCCGCCCCGGTTTCGGTGCCGCCAGCCGCTGCGCCGGCCCCATCGCCCGGACCTGTTGCTGCGACGCCGACGCCGGCTCCCGAACAGGCGTCGGCACCGCCGCTCGTGGCCACGGTTGACAACGGCTCCCCGCGCACTTCCGGCCGGCCCGGCACTTCCGTCGTCGGCGGCGGCGGCGAGCCGGAACAGAGCTGCGAGGCAGGCGAATACGTCATCACCGTGACCTTCGAAGGAGTCGAAGGCGAGGAAGTGGATTACGAGCTGGACGAGGGCGACATCCTGGTCAAAGGCGTGGGTGCCGACGGGAGCGAAACCGAAGTTGCTCTGCGCGGTGACCTGACCGACGTTCGCAACCTTGTCGCCACCTTGGTCTCGGAAGGCAACTGCGCGCAGGTCAACGTGGTGCCACCCGGAGGCGAGCCAGTGGAAGGCGCCTCGGAAGCCGACGCCGACGCCGCCGAATCCGGCGAAGCCGCAGAATCAGCCCTACCCTGAACCGATGCGCGCGATGGTCCTGCAGCGGCAGCGTCAGCCGTTGCGGCTGGAAGACGTCGCGGAGCCGCGGCCGCGCTCGGGGCAGGTGCTAATCGCGGTCAACGCCTGCGGCGTCTGCCGCACCGACCTCCACATCGTCGACGGCGACCTCGATCAGCCGAAGCTGCCACTCGTCCCCGGTCACCAGATCGTCGGCACCGTGGTTGAGGCGGGGGAGGGGGCGGAGCGCTTCGCGACCGGCGACCGGGTCGGCGTGCCCTGGCTCGGCTGGACCTGCGGCGAGTGCCGCTACTGCCGCGGCAGCCGCGAGAACCTCTGCGACCGCGCCCGCTTCACCGGCTACGACGTCGATGGCGGCTACGCCGAGCTCGCGGCAGCCGACGAGCGCTTCTGCTTCCCGATTCCGGAGGGCTATCCGGACGAGCAGGCGGCGCCGCTGCTCTGCGCCGGGCTGATCGGCTATCGGGCGCTGCGCCTGGTCGGCGAGGCCGAGCGGATCGGCTTCTACGGCTTCGGCGCCTCGGCCCACATCCTCTGCCAGGTCGCCGTCCACCAGGGGCGCCGCGTCTTCGCCTTCACCCGCGAGGGCGATGAGGAGACGCAGGCGTTCGCACGCCGGCTCGGCGCCGAGTGGGCCGGTTCCTCGGAGGATCAACCCCCGGAGGAGATCGACGGCGCGATCGTCTTTGCTCCGGTCGGGGCCCTGATGACAACGGCGCTGCGGGCCAGCGCCAAGGGGGCGCGGATTATCAGCGCCGGCATCCACATGAGCGACATCCCCGCCTTTCCTTACGAGACCCTCTGGGGTGAGAGGGTGCTTGGCTCGGTCGCCAACTTGACTCGGAGGGACGGCCAAGAGTTCATGGCGCTGGCGCCGCGGGTTCCGGTCAAGACCGAGGTCGAGGTTCACTCCCTCGAAGACGCCAACGTGGCGATTGACTCGGTTCGGGACGGCAGTCTCCGGGGGGCGGCTGTGCTTCGTGTCGCAGGGTCGGCGGGCCCATCCCGGTAGGGGTTCCACTTAACTTTTTCGGTGGAGAGAGAGCTGCTGACGCCTCAAGGTGGGCGCCGAAAAAGTACAAGACGTTCCACCCCTACCGGGATGGACCCGATGTCAGCGGAAGAGATCCTCGTGGGGCGGGCGGCGAAGGGCCGCTGCACCGGGGCCATCGTCGGCGGTGACGAATCGGTCGAGGCCGCGGACGATGACTGCGGGCACTTGGCTGTTCTTGCTTCTGACTAGATCGGCCGCCGCTGCGGCCTCGTCGGCGATCGCGATCATCGTTGCTTCTAGCTTTTGGCCGTGGGCGTCTTCGCGGCCTCGCCAATCGTCCAGCGGGGTGAGTCCGGCGCAGCCGATCGCGACCTCGGCTTGACCCAAGCGCCAGGCGCGGCCGAAGCTGTCAGCAATTACCACTGCGATCTGGGAGGAGAGGCTGGGGTGGGCCTCTTCAGACACTCCCCGCTTTTGTCTGGTGAGGTCCACCGCAGCCTCTCCTACGACCACATTGAGCTCATTCCTGATCCTCCGGGCCGATGCGTCGGGGTCCTCTGGGAGTAGGCAGACGGTGCCGGTCTCCGGGAGGTTGGAGGTGTCGATGCCGGCGTTGGCGCAGATGAAGCCGTGGTGGGTCTCGGTGATCAGGACGTTGCGCTCGGCTCTCAGGATCTCTTTGCTCTCGTCGAGGATCAGCTGCACCAGGTTCGGCTCCTTGCCGAGCACCGCGGCGAGGCGGCGGGCCTCGGCGCCTGGGATTGCCGATGAGAGGGGGGCGACCCGATCCTCGGCCTTGGAGACTGCCTTTTGCGCGATCACGACGACGTCGCCGTCATGCAGCTCGGCCAGGGCGGAGATCAGCTCGCCGAGGTTCGCTCCCGCTTCGATCTCGGGCAAGCCGGAGATCGGGAGGACCCGCAGCTCGTGAGCTCCTCCGTTCATATGCTGAGCGCCTTGGCCGTGCGCTTGGCTCGGCCGCTGCGCGTCTCTAGCTCCCGGGTGAGGGCGACGACGTCGGCTGGGGTGTCGAGGTCGAGCGCTAGCGATGGCAGCTCCTCGACCCCGAAGGGAATGCCGGCCTCGCGCGCGGCGGTGACGTGGCGGGCGCAGCTGCCCTCGCCGAAGGAGGGCTCGATCGCGTCTGGGGGTGCGAGCGCGAGCGCGTTGGTGCCGGTGCCGTGGCGGTCGGGGACGATCGCGACGTAGCGCTCGGGCATGCCGGTGAGCAGGCGTTCGAGCTCGCGCGACTCCATCAGCGGGCAATCGATCGGGAGCAGCACGACGCAGCCGGCGCCGAGCTCGCGGGCGCGGGTGATGCCGGCGAGGGCCGCGCCCGAGTGGCCGCCCTCGTCGGGGTCGGTGATCAGCTCGGCGTGGACAGCGGTCGCCAGCTCGATCGCACGCGGCTCGCTGGTGACGACGATCGTGCGCTCGATCGAGCGGGCCGCATCGATCGCCTCCAGCACGTCCTCGAGCATCGCCGCCGCCAGCTCGGCGCGGTGCGTGCTGCCGATGCCAGGGGCGAGCCGCTGCTTGGCATCAGCGAAGCGCTTGACCGGCAGGATCGCGGTCGCCTTCAAGCTGCGCTGGAGTGGGGGTCAGGCACCTTCGACGAGGCTAGCGGCGTAGTCGAGGACGATGCGCGCCACGCGGGCTCGCCCCGCTGCACCCTCCATCAAGGTTGAGGCTGGGTGTGTGGGGATCTCCGCCGGAGGGGGATCGGGGTCACCCGCGTCGACGACCATCGCATCGATCAGCCCGGTGTAGAGGGAGGCGACGCCGGCCGCGGTCGAAGGGCGTCCCAGCGCCTGCATAAAGCGCTCGGTTGGTCCCTTGACGACCTGGCCGGCGACGAAGGGGCTGACCGCGACGACGGGGGCCGGCGAGGCCGTGATCGCTTCGGTCATGCCGGGCACAGCGAGGATCGGGCCGATGCTGATCACTGGGTTCGAGGGACCGATCACGATCGCCTCGGCGCCGCGCAGCGCCTCCAATACTTTCGCGCTCGGCTCGGCCGCCTCGATCCCCTCCAGCTCGACCCCATGGACCTCGGGCTGGCCGCGGTCGACGATCAGGTACTCCTGCAGGCCGCGCACGCCGCCGGTGGTCAGGACCTTGGTCCGCACCGGCGCCTCGCACATCGGCAGCACCCGCGCCTCGACTCCGAGCCCCCGCGCGATCTGGGCCTGGGCGTCGGTGAGGCTGCCGCCCTCCTCGAGGAACTGGCGCCGGTAGAGGCAGGCGGCGAGGTCGCGATCGGAGAGGCCGAACCAGCTCGGGGCGCCGAGCTTGACCAGGCGCTCGAAGACGGTGAAGCTGTCGTCCTTAAGTCCCCAGCCGCGCTCCTCGTCGATTTCGCCGCTGAGCCAGTATGTGACGAGGTCGGGGTCGGGGGAGACGTGGACGCCGAGGGCTTCGATGTCGTCGCCGCTGTTGGCGATGACGGTCAGGTCGGAGCCGATCTCCTCCTGCATTCCGGCGGCGAGCTTGGCGCCGCCGGTGCCGCCGGCGAGCAGGGCGATCCTCACCGCGACCTACCTACTCCCAGTGGTCGGCGTCGGGCAGGCCGGTGAGCTGGATCCCGGCGTGGGCCTTGTAACGGACGTTGACCGAGATCAGCAGCGGCGTCAGCTGCTCGACGATCCGGGCCATCTCCAGCGGGCCGGCGTTGACCGCGCGCAGACCGGGGATCAGCTCGATCAGCCGCGCCACCCGGGCCTTGTCGGCCTTGCGGTCGCCGCAGACCAGCACGTCCTCGCCAAGCTTGGCCTCGCCGTCGGCAAGGGTCGGCGCGCCGACGGTGTGCAGGGCGGCAACGACGGTGACCCCCTCGGGGACCATCTCCTGCGCCTGCTGGGCAGCCGAGCCCTGCCAGACGCCAAGCGAACGGGTCGCCTTGCCGCTCACCGCGGCGGCCAGGGGGACGGTGCAGTCGACCAGGATCTGGCCGGGCCGCAGCGCCTCGCGCAGGTTGTTGAGGTTCTCCGACTGGTTGCGGAAGGGGACGGTGAGGAAGACGATCTCGGCGCGCTGGGCGGCCTCCTCGTTGAGCAGGCCCTCGACCTCGGCGCCGGGAACTTTCTCGCGCAGCTTTGCCGCGGCCTCCTCGGCGCGCTCGGCCGAGCGCGAGCCGATCGCGATCGGGGCGCCGGCACGGGCCCAGCGCAACGCCAGACCGGCGCCGAGGGCGCCGGTGCCACCGACAATCGGGATGGCCGGGAGATCCGTCACGAGCGCGCCAGTCTAGGAGGGATTGGCAAAACCCGGGTGTGCGACTGGCGAGCGCCGGACCAAGCCGGACAAGGACGCAGGGGAGGCCGCATAGCAGCGCTAGTGAGTATCCGGTTCGCTCAGGTGGGGTCGCCCCGAGGCCGAGACCGACCCGCTCGAAGCGGCCGGTCAGGCAGCCCATCCGACATTCACCCCACCCTGGTGTGGTCAAAGTCGGATGGGCTGC
>Ga0157302_10000033_pt1 | contig 31964 bp, 30 predicted proteins | sample NitcycUS103311B2_FD_108381 | JGI IMG/M metagenome (GOLD analysis project Ga0157302, IMG submission 108381) | Soil microbial communities from Arlington Agricultural Research Station in Wisconsin, USA - Nitrogen cycling UWRJ-S103-311B-2 | ecosystem: Environmental > Terrestrial > Soil >... | reverse complement strand
GCCACGCCGACCACGGCGAGGCCGGTGAGCACGGCAAAGGCAATGGCAAAGCCAATCGTCAGCCTGTTGGCCAGCGACGGGCTGAGCCGAAGACGGCGTCGGGAATATGCTTGCGCGGCTATGGGCGACGAGGCTACAGGCATGGCCGACGGTACTGCCGAGGCTCCGGAGGGGATCGACCGGGGCGGGGTCGAAGCCTGGTTCGCCGAGCACGTCCCCAGCGTCCAGTTGCCACTCTCCTTTGATCGGATCTCGGGCGGGCACTCGAACCTGACCTACGGCGTGCGCGACGCCGGCAGCGGGCGCTGGGCACTGCGCCGGCCGCCGCTCGGCAAGCGCCTCGGCTCGGCCCACGACATGGGGCGCGAGCACCGGGTTGTCTCGGCGCTGGCGCCAACTCCCGTTCCGGTGGCGCCAATCGTCGGCCTCTGCGAGGACGAGAGCGTCAACGACGCGCCCTTCTACGTGATGGAGTTCGTCGAGGGACCGATTCTGCGCGGCCTGGCCGAGGCCGAGGCCTTTCCCGACGAGGCAGACCGCAAGGCGATTGGCGAGCGCGTCGTCGACACCCTGGTCGAGATCCACGCGGTCGACCCCGACGCGGCGGGTCTCGGCGAGCTTGGCCGCAAGGAGGACTACGTCGCCCGCCAGCTGCACCGCTGGCAGGGCCAGTGGGAGAAGTCGAAGACGCGTGAGCTGCCAGCGATCGACGCTGTTCACGCGCGCCTCGCGGCGCGCATCCCCGCGCAGGGGCCGGCGACGATCGTCCACGGCGACTACCGGCTCGACAACATGATCCTCACGCCAAGCGGCGAGGTGGCGGCCGTGGTCGATTGGGAGCTCTGCACCCTCGGCGACCCGCTCGCCGACGTCGGCCTGCTGATGGTCTACTGGCCCGAGGCCGGGGAGGAGCTGGTCGCCCTCGGCCAGCCGGCTACCCTGGCGCCCGGCTTCCCCAAGCGCGAGCAGCTCAAGGCCCGCTACGCCGAGCGCTCCGGCCGCGACCTCGCTCAGCTCGATTTCTTCATCGCCCTCGGCTACTGGAAGCTGGCGATCATCCTCGAGGGCGTCTACGCTCGCTACGCAGCCGGCGGATACGGCAAGGTGGACCCCGGAATTGAAGCCTTCGCCCGCCTCGTAGAGCGCCTAGCCGAGGCCGCCGAGCAGGCCGAGCGACGCGGCTGAAGACCCGTCCATTCCGCTTGACATCTGCTTTAGCGGCCTGAAGGGTCTTGGTGAGCGACCTCGAAGGGTCTCTTACCCCTCGTCCATCAAACAAGGAGATTCCGTGAAGCAGATACGCAAGCGACTCACGTACGCAAACGTGATGTCGTCAATCGCCGTCTTCCTCATTCTTGGCGGCGCTACCGCGTTCGCCGCAAAGAAGATCGTCAGCAGCGAACTCGCTGGCAATGCGGTCACCACGGGCAAGATCAAGAAGGAAGCCGTGAGCCGAGCCAAGATCAAGAACGCTTCGGTTGACGCCTCGAAGCTCGCTGATGGCGCGGTCACCAACACCAAGATTGCCGACAACGCCGTAACGACCACCAAGATTGCGGACAACGCCGTTACAACGAGCAAGATCGCCAACGATGCCGTCACTGGCGCTAAGGTCAACGAGTTGACCCTGGGCGATGTTCCCAAAGCGACCAACGCGACCAACGCGACCAACGCAACCAACGCAACCACTGCCGCTAACGCAAACGCGCTCGGCGGTGTTGCCGCTTCGGGGTACGCACGAAGGTTCTTCGCCAGGGTCAACTACGGCGATGCGACCCCGACGATCATCGCATCGAGCCCCGGGGTCATTGCGAACGGCGAGGGGGCGATCGGTTTCCCGCGTGTCATATTCCCGCAGTCAATGACCAACTGTGCTGTGGTGGGGGGCACCAACACGGGCGCGGGGACCCAGACAGTCCGCCGCTCGAGCACGGTCACAGGAGCCGAAGTCCAGATGGCCATACACGACGATGCGGGAACCTCGGTTCGCGCGGACTTCGAAATCATCGCCGTCTGCTAATCCGATCTGTCTCGGACGGACAGGGCCGGGTAAAAGCCCCGCCCTGTCCGTCCAGCCTGCTTGACAGCATTTACCGGGCTTGAAAAGGTCCTGCATTACTCAGAAATCTGAGTAGAGGCCACCGCCCCCCGCGTCAGCCTGCTGCTCGCCTCAACTGAAGGAGAATTCGTGAAGCTCATAAGCAAGCGACTCACGTACGCAAACGTGATGTCGTCAATCGCCGTCTTCCTCATCCTCGGTGGCGCCACCGCCTTCGCCGCCAAGAAGATCGGCTCGAACGAAATCAAGGGCAACTCGATCACGACCGGCAAGATCAAGAAGAACGCCGTCACCGCGTCGAAGATCAAGAGCAACTCAATCACCACCGCGAAGATCAAGAACGGTGCGGTCACAGGTGCCAAGATCAACTTGACGACGCTGGGCACGGTGCCGAGTGCTACGACCGCGGCGACGCTTGCTGGGCAAACTCCCTTCTTCATTCGTCTCGGCTATGGCGGCTCCCAGACGATCGCCTCCAACGGCGCCGTTTCACTGGTTGCGGTCTGCGACCAAAACGGTGGCAACGATCGTGCCAGGATCCTCGAGCAGACGACGGTAAATGGGGCCGTGACAAACGGAGCCATTGACTTCACCGGCGAAGGCGGCAAATTTCTCAACCCCGCCACCCCCGCCGACGAACGAATCTTCATCGAAAGCGCATCGCCCAGTGGGCAGCCTTTCGTCGGGCACTACATCGACCAGGGCTTCGTACTTGGCCCCGAAGGCAAGATGCTCACTGCCAATTCAGAGGGAATTGCCCTTGGCGTGAACTACGGCAATAGCGGCTGTCTTTTCGCCGGCATTGTCAACGCCATCGGTTAGCTCGAGCGGACTTGTGATCAAGAGAGGGCGGCAATTTTGCCGCCCTCTCTTTTGCCTCCGCCTTCCGTCGCGATCACCGAGGCATCCGCCCGTTCCTCAGGCGTGGCATCAATTTGCTTGACAGGCTTCGGCGAGCTTGGAACTGTCTTCAAGTGCCCTAACGGGACATTGAGCGCAGTTCGCATGGGTTTGGCTCGGCCCTCACCCTCGATCAAGGAGATCTTGTGAAGCTCATAAGCAAGCGACTCACGTACGCAAACGTGATGTCGTCGATCGCCGTCTTCCTCATCCTCGGTGGCGCCACCGCCTTCGCCGCCAAGAAGATCGGCTCGAACGAAATCAAGGGCAACTCGATCACGACGGCAAAGATCAAGAAGAACGCGGTGACCGCGTCGAAGATCAAGAAGAACTCGATCAGGACGGCAAAGATTTCCAAAGGCGCTGTGACGAATGCAAAGATCGCGGCGGGATCCGTGGAAGCAACGAAGCTCGCCCCCGGCTTCGTCGCCCCGACTGCGGAAAAGCTGACCCACTCGGCAAACATCTCTGTCAGCGGCACGGTTCTGGCTGGAAGCATTGGGATCGCCCAGGCAAACGTCACCCACACGTCAACCGGCTTCTATTGCTTTTCCGGTCTCAGCCCGGCTCCGGCTGGAGGCGTGGCGACGGTCGACTATTCAGAGGCCGGCAAAGACGTAACGATTCAGCTCGACACCGGGCAGCCTCCAGGCACTCTTTGTCCGGCTGGAACGCAGGCATTTGTCGACCCAAGGGAAAAAGCTGGCGAACCGGTCGACGCCGGGTTCTTTGTGCTTCTTTACTAATCGCCAAGCAATAAGTGTCGAAGGCCGGGAGAAAGCCCGGCCCTCTTTGCCATTCTTTCTCGACTGTCGTCCTCACGATTCAAGGAGGCCCCGTGAAGCAGATCCGTCAGCGCTTGACCTACGCCAACGTCGTCTCGACCCTTGCCCTCATTCTCGTCGTCGGCGGGGCCAGCGCGATCGCTGCGCGCAAGGTTCCCAAGCACAGCGTTGGTCCGCATCAGCTCAAGTCCAACGCGGTGACGACGCCGAAGATCAAGGCCAATGCGGTGACCACGCGGAAGATCAAGAAGAACGCGATCACCGCGGTCAAGATCAAAGACAAGGCGATCAAGGGCGAAAAGCTGGACGACAACGCGGTCACGACGGCGAAGATCGCCGATGGCTCGGTGACTGGGGCCAAGATCGACGCCGCGACAATGCCCTTCGGCCGGATCGTTCAGGAAGCACGCGGCAGCTCGACCAAAGCGCTTCCCGATGCGACCTTGACCGTGTATCCGCTGCCAGCCAGCACCTACACGCAGCCGGCGGGCCGCGATGACACCTACATCGGGCAGATTGAAGTCGTGATCCCCGAATCCTGCACCGGCACGCGGAAAATCACCGCTGGCCTGCTTGTCGATCCGGCCGATCCGACCGCGCCCACGAGCAAAGAATTCGTTGCGAGCCGAGAATTCCAAGACACGAGCACAGATCCGCTAACCGTGCGCCTCAGCATCGGCCCGGCTGCCAGCTTCCAGCCAGCTAAAGCGACCACCCACTCGCTTTATCTGGCGGCGATAGCCAGCTGCGAAAGCGGTAGCGGTGTCACCGCTACCTCCGGCGGCATCGACGTGATCGGCACCGAATAGGTCAGATCGCCCGGCGGGAGTGCTTGGGGTCGAGTTCTCCCGCCGCCTCTGCCTCGGTGCGCATGCGCACCATCAGTGCAGCGGATGGAGTGACTTTGCCGGTGGCGTAGGTCGACAGCCGCGACGCTGACGTACCGATCCGAGACGCGAAGTCCGCGCGCGATAGACCGGATCGCTCTATGAGGCGACCTACTTCTTGCGCGACCGCATCTCGCTCCGCTCGTTCCCTTTCGACTCGTGCCCGGTCAATGACCCTTTCCATCAACTCGGATACACCGTAAGGACGGCTGTAGCGAAGCACTTCCTCTATGCGGCGGGCGACCGTGCCCCAAGGGTGGGCCCTTGCTGCGCTCGCCAGCTGTCGCCAATCCGAAAGTCCGCCACGCTCGAGTGTGGTTTGGATGGCCTCGGTCGGCCAGGCCGAGACGGGATCACCGGGAGGGACCTCTACGTTGCGGAAGGTCAGGCGGCTCACTGACTCGCCATGCGCTCGGCCACTTCGCCGAGGATCACCTCTACGGCGTTCCAATCACTCCACCGTTTTTGCAGGCGACGATAGGAGGAGAGCTGATCGATAACCGCCTTGTCGGCAGGCTGGGGGCTCGAAAGCTGGCGCGCAAGCTGTGATGCCACGCCATCGCCGCTTTCATGCTGATCCGCGTAGTAGTCGTCGATCTGAGTAAGCACGCTCGCTGCCTCGGCGACGCCAAGCTGCTCGGCCAGAGCCGCAAGGTCGAGATAGTCACGCGTCTGATTGCGGCGCACGATCAAGAACGCCTTAATTCGCAGCGTCTCCTCAATCGTCGGCACGGTCACGTTCCCGCCAGAAGGCACGGAAATAGTCGTGACCTCGAGAGGAGCCTTCCGCATCATCTGTCGGACCCCGGCTTCGATGCCGTCGAGGTTGCCGAGAATAACCTTGCCGGGAGTTACCCGATTGGTTGCCCAGCCGTCGTCTTTCTCAACCGCTTCAAGCACCATCTCGAACCGGTCGGCAAGGTCGGCGACGACGTGGTCGTGGTCACGAGATTCACGGTGGTCGGCATAGAGGATGGCCGCTGACCCACCTACCAGGACCGCTCCAGGCACCAGCCGCTGCAGGTGCGCAGCCGACTCAAGCAGCGCTATGAACTGCGGATTTCGCTCGCCGGCTTCCACCGGAGCAGATTATCAGATACGATAATCCTATATTGCCCGGCGGGAGTGCTTGGGGTCGAGTTCTCCCGCCGCCTCGGCCTCGGCGCGCTTGGCCCAGCGGTTGAGCTCGCGGCGGGCGAGGACCATCTTGTGGACCTCGTCAGGGCCGTCGGCAAGGCGCAGCATGCGGCTGAAGCGCCAGAGGGCGGCAAGGGGGGTGTCGTCGGTCATGCCCAGTGAGCCGTGGACCTGAATCGAGCGGTCGAGCACGTTCATGACGATGTTGGCGGCGACGATCTTGATCGCCGAGATCGCCTGGCGGGCGGCGCGCTTGCCCTCGGTGTCCATCTTCCAGGCGGCGTAGAGAGTGAGCAGGCGGGCCTGGTCGATCTCCATCCGCGAGGCGGCGATCGCCTCCTGGACGAACTGCTTGTCGGCCAACGGGCCGCCGAAGGCCTGGCGCTCGTTGGCGCGGCGGCACATCATCTCCAACGCCCGCTCGGCGGTGCCGATCGCCCGCATGCAGTGGTGGATGCGGCCGGGGCCGAGGCGGTCCTGGGCGACGACGAAGCCCCCGCCTTGGGCACCGAGCAGGTTGGCGGCGGGGACGCGGCATTCTTCGTAGCGGATCTCGCAGTGGCCGGGCCCCTTGTCGTGGCCCATTACCGGGATTGGCCGCACGAGGTTGAAGCCGGGGTTGTCGGTGGGCACGCAGATCATCGAGGCGCGGGCGTAGGGATTGGCCTCGGGGTCGGTGACGACCATCGCGATCGCCAGGTCGGCGCCGACCGCGCCTGAGGTAAACCACTTGTGTCCGTCGATCACCCACTCATCGCCGTCGAGCACAGCCCGCGCCTGCAGCAGGGTCGGGTCCGAGCCGGAGACCTCGGGCTCGGTCATCGAAAAGCACGAGCGGATCCGTCCCTCTAGTAGTGGCTCCAGCCAATCTTCCTTTTGCTGATCTGAGCCGTGCTCGGCGAGGATCTCCATGTTGCCGGTGTCCGGCGCGGCGCAGTTGAAGGCCATCGGCGCCGCCACCGGGCTGCGGCCCATCTCCTCGCAGAGCAGGCCGTACTCCCAGTTGGTCAGCCCCGGGCCGAAGCGCTCCTCCGGCATGAAGAGGTTCCACAATCCCTCGCCCCTCGCCTTCTCGCGGATCTCGACCAGGATCTTTGGGAAGGGGACGCCCGGGGCGACCTCGGCGTCGAGCGCCTCCATAATCTCCCGCTCCTGCGGGTAGATCTCGGCGTCGATGAAGTCGAGGATGCGCTCGCGCAGGGTCTCGACCTGGGGACTGGGGGTGAAGTCCATCTGTTCCTCTCTTTGGGCGCTGGTCGCCCGAACGCTACCGCCAGCCCGGTGACTTCGTCTTTAGTGGCCATATGGCCGTAAAAGGCGAAGTCAGCCTGAGGGTTTGCGGTAGCGGGCGAAGAGCTCGCCCTTTTGCTCCAGGAGCCAGGCCAGCTCTAGCTCCGCTATCTCGGGCAGCGGGCCGGCCTCGATGATGCGCGGCGCCTCGGCGCCGGTCATCCGCGGCGCCGTGGTGAGGAAGAGCTCGTCGACCAGGCCGGCGGCCCAGAGCTGGCCGTGCAGGTGCGGCCCGCCCTCGCAGAGCAGGGCGCGGACTCCGCGCTCCTCGCCCAGGTGGCGCAGCGCCGCCACCATGTCTACCTGGCCCTCGTGGCGAACGACGCGCAGGCTCGTCGCCGTCTCCGGCGGCTCCGCCTCGGAGGCGGTGAAGATCAGCACTCGTCCACCGGCGGCGGTGAAAAGCGGGGCGTCCCAGGGCAGGTCGAGGCGGCCACTGACGATCACCATCAGCGGGTCGTGGGGGAGGCCGATTCGCTCGCGTCGCTCGCGCTGCTCCTGGTCGCCGACGACGCGGCCGTAGCGCTCGGCCCGCATCGTGCCGGCGCCGATCATCACCGCGTCGAAGCGAGTGCGCAGCCCGACCAGCATCGCCGTGTCGGTTTTGGAGCCGATCGGGCCGGAGACGCCGCCGATCGTCGCCCGCCCGTCGACCGTGGCGGCGAAGTTGGTCGCGACGAAGGGCCGTGTCTCGCGCGGTTGCTCCCAGGGCCGGTAGGAGTCGAGCTGCTGCTCAACGGTGGCCTTGCCGGGATTGGGGATCAGGCGCTGCATCGACCCGAAGCCTATTCGGGTGACTTCGTCGTTATTCCCGCATAGCGAGACAAAACACGAAGTCAGCAGTGATTCAGGAGTAGTTGTGCCAGCCGGCGAACTCGCGGCCGGCGAATTTCTGCAGGCCGGCGACGTCCTCGCCGAAGCGGCTGCGCACGGTCTCGAAGAGATCGTCGGGCAGCTTCGGCTTCGGCGCTGGCGGCTTCTCGGGGTCGTGGACGAGCTTCTCGACCCGCCAGCGCAACGGCTCCGGCAGCCGGTCGAAGTTACGGTCGAAGGAGCGGAAGCCGGGCAGCTTGATCAGCTTCTCCATCAGCTGGTATTTGTCGCCCTCCTTGGCCCCTGACTTCTCCCACTCGCGGTCGAACTGCTCCGACTTGAAGGTCTCGTCGACGCCGGCGAAGGCAAACGCCTTGCGCATCGTCTCCTCGCGTTCGCTCTGCAACTCCTCCTGGGCGATCACCTCGATCTGCTCGCGCTCGAACAGCTCCAGATAGGGCTGCAGCTGCAGCCAGTACTTGGAGCGGTTCATATAGGAGGAGTTGGGCTCGGAGAGGACCTCGACCAGATCACCGGTCTCGTAGCCGGCGCCGGTCGCGTGCACCCAGTGGGAAAGGATGCGCTTGATCGGGTCGCGCACCATGTAGAGCAGGCGCGCGTCGGGACAGTGCTGGTGGATGCGCTCGGAGACCCCGGTGAAGCGCGGCAGGTTGGTGTAGTGCGGGGAGGACTCGCCGCGCACCTTGAAGCGGTCATCGAAGCGGCTCGCGTACCAGTCGAGGCCGAGGTCCCAGTTGAGCTCCTCGGCGAAGAAGTTGAGCTCCTTCGGCTTCGACATCTGGATTTCGGGATGCAGGCCGAGGTAGTGGTGGATGCTGGTAGTGCCGCACTTGAGGCCGCCGATGATGATCAGGTTGGGCAGCTTGGCGTGACGCTTGCGCCGGCGGCGGAAGCGGCTTTTGCGATCGGTGCTGTAGCGCTCGCGGGCACGCGCGCACATCGCCTCGTCGGCGGGGTCGCGGGGGGCCTTCGCAGTGGCGATCTGGGTCTCGGCCTCTGACACGAGCGGGCTAGTGTAACTGCGATGCCGTACGCCGATCTCAGCTCCAGCTTCAACTCGTTCTTCAACGCGACCACGGCCTTCTTCGCGCACCTCTCGGATATCCGCTGGACGCCGTTCGCGATCGCCCTCGGTTTCCTGCTCGCGATGCAGCTCTGCCGTGCCTGGGCTTGGCGCAACGTGCTCCACGCGGCTTACCCCGGCGAGCGCATCTCCTTCACCCACCTGAGCGCCGCCTACCTCGCTGGGGCGGGGATCAACGCGGTGATTCCGGCCCACGCCGGCGACGTCACCAAGGTCTTCCTGGTCAAGCGCCAGATTCCCAACTCGTCCTACCCAGCCGTCACCTCCTCTTTCCTCGTGCAGACGGTGTTTGACACGACCGTCGGCGCGCTGGTCCTCGCCTACGCGATCACCCAGGGACTGCTGCCGCCGCTGCCGCAGATTCCCAACTTGCCGGCCTTCGAGATCTCGTTCTGGGCCGACCACCCGCAGACGCTGCTGATCGTCACCGCGGTGCTGCTGCTGGCGATCGTGATCGGGGTCTACTACCTCGCCCACCACGTGCGGCGCTTCTGGGACCGGGTCAAACAGGGCCTGGTCATCCTCAGGCAGCCGCGTCGCTACGCGCGCGAGGTGGCTGCCTGGCAGGGCGCCGGTTGGCTCTGCCGCTTCGGCGCCTTCTGGTTCTTCCTCGAGGCGTTTGGCATTGGCGGCTCGATCGGCAACGTGATGCTGGTGATGAGCGTGCAGGCGATCGCCAACATCATCCCCTTCACCCCGGGCGGCGCCGGCGCCCAGCAGGCACTGCTGGTGGCGACCTTGAAGGGCCCGTCGCGCTCCGCCGTCCTCTCCTTCTCGGTCGGGACCCAGATCGCGATGGCGGCCTGGTCGGTCGTGCTCGGCTTCGCCGCGATGCTGCTCGTCTTCAGGACGACCGACTGGCGCGGCCTGATCCGCCAGGCCGAAGACGAGGCGGCCTCGGAGACCGCCATGCTGCGTCCTCAGTCGCCTGAATAGCGCTGCTATTCAGGCTCCCTGCGTCCTTGCCTGACGACCTCCGAGCCTCGCCTCGCGCCAAATGCGATTAGTCCCGCCAGTGGGTCGCGGCCTTCCCACTCGCCTTCGGAGCAGTAGGGGCGGAAGCGGATGAAGGCGGATTCGTGGTGGAAGGGGCGCTCGCGGTCGGCCCGTACGGCAGCCATGTGGGTTCCTCCGTCACGGTAGGAGTAGTCGCGCATCGCCGCGGCGCTGTCCCAGAGCGAGAAGGTGGAGACAAGGCGCGGCGGGCGGGCAAAGCCGATCGAGGCCAGTAGGCCCGGCGCCGCGACGACCTCCTCTTCGGCCGGGCCGGCACTGCGCAGAAATGGCCGCAGACGCGTCAGTCGCGGCCGGCCGAGCGTCAGCACCGCGACCGGCTCGTCGTCATCGACGGGAAGCTGCCGTTCGGGGAGCCCCGGCATCGCCGGCCAGGCGCCGGAAACGCGCAGCGGCTCGAGGCGGGTGTGCCAGCCGGCGACGAGAAGGCGCGCCAGCGGATCGGCGCTGCGGTTGAAAACGTCGAGGGCGTCGTCATCGTCCCAGGCGGCGATCAAGCCGAAACGCCCGGGGTAGAGCGGCAGTCCGCTGGTCCCCTGTCGCGCCGTGATCGTCGTCTCGGCGTAGCGCAGGCCCGCAACAGAATTTGGGCGCGGCCGTCGTCGCAGTGCGGAGAGCATCCGTGGGAGGCTGACATCGACGATGTGCACTGAGACGATCATGCTGTCCTTCCTGCCGCGATGGAAGTTAACCTAGTGAATACTAGGAAGTTGTCGGACCGTACTTAGGGATGATTAGGTTGTCAAGCGCCGCGAAGCAGACACCGAGAAAGCGCCTCAGCGCCGCCCAGCGGCGAGAGACGATCGAAGACGCCGCCACCGGGCTCTTCGCCGAGCGTGGCTACCAGGGCGCCTCGATCGACGAGATCGCCCGCCGCTCGGGCGTGACTCCGCCGGTCGTCTACGACCACTTCGCTTCCAAGCAGGACCTCTATCGGTGCCTGCTGGAGCGCCACTTCGCCGAGCTGCGCCAGGTCTGGCGCACGCACTTCGTCGGTGACGATCCGCCCGGGCAGCGCGTTGCCCATTCGTTCGACGCCTGGTTCGCCTACATCGAGGCGCATCCCTTCGCCGGCCGGATGCTCTTCCGCGACACCACCGGCGATCCGAAGATCGAGGCGATGCACCAGGAAGTGGCGGCGAGCAGCCGCGCCGCGATCATGGCCCTTTTCGCCAGTGACCCCGGCGCCGAGAGGGTGATCGGGCCTGAGGCCGAGGAGGGCCTCGAAATGGCCTGGATCGTGATGCGCGGCGTGCTCCAGGGCCTAGCGATGTGGTGGTACGAGCACCCGAAGGTCCCCCGCGAGCGGGTCGTCACGACCGCGATGAACGCGCTCTGGGTCGGCTGGGAGCGAGCCCAGGCCGGTGAGGCCTGGTCGCCGGAGGTCAGCCAATCCTGAGTCCAGGTGCCGCCCTAGCGGCGTCGGAGCCAGCGTTCGAGATCGCGGCGGTTGACAATCGCGTGAACGAGCAGAACCCGCTCGTCATCGAGGAGGTCGAACATGATGCTCTGCTCGCCGACCCTGAGGCGGAAGAAGCGATCTTGCCTGCCGCGGATTGATTTCAATGACTTGGCCCCTCTTGTGCCTGAGGACGGACTCTTCGCTTGTCAAGGAGCGTGCTCAACTCGACCAACCTGGATAGGTAGCGCGGACCTTCCACTGCCACGGTGGGCGCTCGCCCGAGGGAAAGTCGTAGTGGTTGCGGCCGGGGAGGGTCTCGAGCGGGATCAGGGCCGGGTCGTCTTTGAGCAGGACGGAGACGCTGGCGGCCGCGTCGATCTGGGCTTGGTCGGCGCGGCGGACTATGCGTTCCCAACCAAGGGTGGGGCGGTAGAGCCAGTAATTCAGCTCGACCCAGCCGTCGGAGCGGCGGCGGTCGAAGAGCTCGGTGAAGGCGGTGGTGCGGCGGCCCGAGGCGGTGAGGTGGGGGCCTGCGGCGACGGCGCAGCTTTCGCGGCGGCAGCGGCGGAAGTCGACCGGCATCAGGGGGAGGCCGGAGGGGCCGGGCCGGGCCTCGGGTGCCGGCGCCAGGGCGCGGGCGAGGCGGGCCAGCGGCCAGCCGTAGGCGGGGACCAGCGGGTGGTGGTGGCAGGCGTCGGGGATGTGGGGAGCGCAGGCGATCTTCTTTGCGACTGCCATCGCCAGGGAGCGCCCCGCGTCTACTTTGCCCCCCGCGGCGACGGCTGCGATCGCGGCGAGCAGCAGCAGCGCGATTAGCGCCACCAGGCCGGCCTGCTCGACACTCGCCGATCCGCGCTCTTCCTCTCGCTCGTGGGCCATGGCATCGACGCTAGGGGGAGGGAACGCGCGCGTGGCGCGCCAAATGTCACGACTTTGTCCCATCGCCGTGTTCTGCTTTCATGTGAGGCCAATGGAGGACAGTCCCTTCAACCTCTTCGGCGACCCCGATGAGTTCCGCGCCCGGATGGAGGAGCTCTCGGAACAGATGCAGTCCTCCCAGCGCGTCGCCTGGGCCGACAACGCGATCAAGTTGGCGGTCGAGATGACCGTCGCCTCGATCGGGCGGCTCGACCTCTCTGGCAGTCCCGATGAGCAGGCGATGCAGGTGCGCGACGCGATTCGCGTTCTTTTTCCCGAGTCGGTGACTTTGGTTCGCGAGGCTCGCGAGGGGCTTTCGTAGACGGACCCATCCCAGTAGGGGTTCCACTTAACTTTTTGGATGGAGAGTCGCCTGCTGACGCCTCAGGGTTGGCGCCCAAAAAGTGCAAGACGTTCCACCCCTACTGGGATGGGTCCTAGCTCAATCGCTTAGAGAAGTTCGAAGCGCAAGGAGGTTGCGCTGCCGCGCCTCGTGGCTGCTGCCGTTAGCTCCAGGGGGACGGCGGCGAGCAGGGCTGGGATGGCGACGACTACGCAGATCAGGGCGTCCAGGCGTCGTTGCCAGGGCTTCTCGGCCGGGATTGCGCTCGCCCGGTCCAGGGCTCCAAGGGCTACGTTGCGACCGAAGGTGAAGCCGTTGAGGATCGTTTGCCACATCGTTGTGACGCCGGCGCCCGGCGACCAGCGGGCCTTGCTGATGACCTGATCGCGGTTGGCGGCGAGGCGGCGCACCGACTCGATTGTGAACAGGTAGCGGCCGCCGGGCTGCAGCCCGGCCCAGCCGGCGCCGCCGATCCAGGCCGCGAAGCCGCCCCGGTTGGCGATCCGCGTAACGTCTCCATCGCTGCAACGGTCGAGGGCGGCGAGGGCCTCCTCGATCCCGCCTGACTCGCCGACCACGCCGAGGCCGCAGCTCTCGCAGCGGCTGACCGGGCCGGCGAGGCCGGCCCGCTGGTCGATCCAGCCGAAGAGCGGCTCGCCGCAGGCAGGGCAGGGCGGGTTCTCGGGCCCGCCGCCGGCCTCGAGCGGGACGACAGGGGCTGGCCGCAGGCCACTTGGGGTCGCTCGCTCACTGCGCATCGCAGGTAGCGTACGACGCGGTGAAGTTGAGCGAGATCATGACCGCCGGCGTCGTCACCGCCGCCCCCGAGGCGAGCGCGATCTCGGTTGCCCGTCAGATGCGCGATCACCGCGTCGGCTCGGTTGTGATCGTCGACCCCAGTGGCTCGCCGCTGGCGATGGTCACCGACCGCGACCTCGCCCTGCGCGTCTTCGCCGCCGGCGTCGATGCCGAGGCGGCCGTCGGCGATCACGCCTCGCGCCCGCTGATCTGCGGCGAGCCGGCGATGGAGCTCGAGGAGGCCGCGGCGCTGATGGTCCAGCACCGGGTGCGGCGGCTCCCGGTCGTCGATGCGGATAGGCTCGCCGGCATCGTCACGCTCGACGACATCGCGGTGCGCACCGGGGACCTCGAGGTGGCGCAGAAGATGACCGCCGAGGTGATCGAGGGCGCGCTGCCCCAGTTCTACTTCCGCGAGCGGGGCTGAGGCATGAGCGCACGCCGGGCCCAGCTCGACTGGGAGGAGCGCTGGTCGCGGCCGACGGCCATGGCCACCCTCGCCTCGGTGATCTTCGTGATCGCCGCGATCGTCGTCGCCACCCAGGGGGTCGGTAGCGGCAGCGGCGACTCCGGCCTGCTGCGCGACGTCGACCAGCACGCCGCCGCCCAGATGATCTCCAGCATCCTGCAGGCGATCGGGGTCGGGCTGCTCGCGGCGCCGCTCTACTACCTTTTCCGCGCCGCCAACTCGCGCAGCGACCGCATGCGCGGCCAGCTCGTCGGTGTGGTCATCGCCGCGCCGCTCTTCCTCGCTGCCCTGGCGATTCTCAGTGGTATCTCGACCCTGCACGCCGCGTCGGATTTTGTCTCCAACGAAGTCCCGCGCCTAATGGCCAAAGGTGTCGCCCTAGACAGCGACCGCGCCAATGAAATCGCCAACGACACGATCAGCGAAGCGCCGCTGCGCCCGCTCGCGGCCGGCTTCGGCCTCGGCGGCCAACTCGGCTTCGCCGTGGCGATGGTCTACACCTGCCTCTACGCGATGCGGGTCGGCTTGCTGCCCCGCTTCTGGGGCTCCCTCGGAATGGCCCTCGGCGCCGTCTCCTTCATCTTCTTCCAGTTCGCCTTGCTCTGGTTCATCTACCTGGCCTTCCTCCTGATCGGCCGAGTTCCCGGCGGCAAACCGCCGGCCTGGGAGACTGGCGAAGCGATCGCCTGGCCCTCACCGGGAGAGAAAGCCGCGGCGAACCTCGGTCCCGAAAACGAAGAGCCGATCGAGCTGCCCCCCGGCGGACCGAAGGACTCTGGCTCGGTCTAGACGAGAAGTCGAGCCGCCCGCTCAGGCCGCTGCGACGAAGCCCTGAGTGACCTGGTTTCCCGCTGTCGCCTTCTCTGCTGCGTCAAGCGCCAACGGGTTGCCCTCGTTCGGAATTAGCTTTCGGTAGGCCTGCCATCCCCGGAAGTTGCCGCTCCACTCGCCTTTCTCGAGATCGCTGGGATCCAAGGGGCGGGCCGGGTGCTCCATCGGCGACATGTGGCCGCTCTCGAGCAGGCGGTCGTGGAGGGCGATGTCCGCCTCGTGATCGCGCTTGCCGGAATGGGTCAAGTAACTGACGCGGGCGCAGCGCCCGGCCGAGATCTTGATCAGATCCTCCTCCGAGTGAGCCTCCTCGCGGTCTGAGTCACCGACCAGTGGAAGGTGCCACTCGCCCCAGTCGAGATCGCTGGGTGACGACGCTCCGACCGCGTCGCGCATCATCGTCGCGACGCGCCTGATCTCCGGTTGCGCATCGGGGTGACAGCGGAGGTTCCAGAAGTTGTCCCAGTCGGACGCGGTCACGATCACCGTATGCCACATAAAGGGCTCGAGCAGCCGGTTGGCGACCTGCTTGTGCACGTTGAGCCACTGCGGCCGCTGCTCGCGCGCTTTGATGATGCCTTCGACCTGGCCGAGATAGTCGAGGAGATCGGCGTCGCTTGGCACCTCCGAGGGATTGCTCACCAGCCCGAGCACGTGCCGCACGGCGGAGTCGCGGGCGCGCAACCACTCGCTTTCCGCGGCCAGCTTGGCCTCACCTGTGAGCGCCGGCCCGGCCTGCATGCCGGGCTGATTGGAACCAAATTCAATCGGTACATAAGGCTGCTCGAGGACGCGCCGCAGCTGCTTCGTGATCGGGATCGCGCGGGAGCTTGCCGAGTTGCGAGAGAAGACCCGATGGGTGTTGAACTCGGCGAGGATGAAGCGCGGGAACGTCGTCTCGAGCGTGGTCAGGCGGTAGCCCGCCGGCGACCGTGAATCAGCAAGGACCTTGACCGCGAATGCCATTGGCTCAGGTGAGGGAGTCCAGCTTGTTGCGCCCAAAGCTCATGCACCTCAAATCTGTCACGCCCGATGGACGGAAAAGACCGTTGCGATCAGCGGTCTATGCGGATGGTTACCCATCATGACGCCTGCCGGCCGCGGGCGAAGGGCGTAGCTTCGTTGGCCCCGTCTAGGGCCGGGCCGCCATCACCTCGACTCGGTAGCCGGCGGGGGCGATCACGATGGCGCGCGGCGCGCCCCAGTGTTCGTGGCGGCGTTCGACCTCGAAGCCGCGCTCGCGCAGCTCCGTCAAGGCGCCCTCGAAGTCGGGTACGACAACCGCCGTGTGACCGCGCGGGGGAACAGTGGGCGAGTCGGTGGGCATCAGGTGGACCTGGGTCCCGTCCCGTTCCAGCCAGATGAATTCAGCCAAGGTCAGGGGAGGCTCGACCCGGACGAAGCCCAGAGCCTGCCAGAGCTCGACCGCACGCTCCAGGTCGGCGGGTGCGGTCTCAATCCCAACGTGGTGAAGCATCGCAATAGAAGCGAAGCACAGCGCCCGTGGGCCTTACTCCGCGGAGCGACCCCCGGCGCCCTCTTTCTGGACTGCCCGGCGAAGGTCAGCGATGAGCGCGTCGAGGCTGTCCGCGATCCCGCCTCCGGATGCGATCAGGAAAGACTCGACCTGGAGGTTGACCGTGGCGCCCCGCTCGCCGCTCTGGCGGTGGTCGGTGCGAAGGCCGAGGCAGACGAGGCCGAGGGCGCTGGCGTAGCCGACCTCCGCTGCCGTCCCGGAGTCGATCTCCTGGCCGTCGAGAACCGCGACGAGCAGCCGGCAGCTTTCCAGCGCCTCTTTATTGCGGCGCCCGATCTCCGCCGCGAACTCCTTCTCGGTGCCAGCGTCCAGGGCAGCGGCGATCTCTTGATCGCTGACGAGCGCCCAGGGGTCGACCGGCTCGACCAGCTGGGAGAGGGCAGGCAGAAGGACCTCGGCGTAGTAGTGACGTCCCGCTTCGGAAAAACCAAGTGGGCTCGCGATATAGCACCGTGGTCCAGGGGTCATGAGCACAGTCATGGTGACGAAGGCCGGGGACGTGGCCGGCTCGATTCCGACCGCGTCCGGCTCATAATTCTTTTGAGTGATCCATACATCTCGTTACATGATCGCGCGCCGAGCGCAATGAACGCCGGCGAGGGGGGCCGCAATATCGCTGGGGACGGTACGGAGCGAACCGAATTCGACTACGCCTGGGGCTGGTTTCAGTACCACGCTTCGCAGCGACTGACCGCCTTCAACTTCTTCCTGATCATCATCGGCCTCCTGCTCGTCGGCTATGCCCAGGCGATCGGCCACGACTGGAGCGGCTTCGGCGTCGGGCTGGGACTGCTGGGGGCGCTTGTCGCGGCCGGCTTCCTGGCTCTCGACGTTCGCAACGAGGAGTTGGTCACTCGCGGTCTGCGGGCGCTGGAGGTGCTGGAGGAGGAGATGCGGATTGAACTGAGCGATTGCGATCTGGAGCGCAAGACGCTGAGCCAGGCTTTCGGCAAAGGCAAATTCGGCAAGTGGTTCGGGCGCCGGGTCGACGGAAGCATCGGGAAGGATCGAAGCTGGCTCTTCAGGCACCGATTTTGGCTGCGTTGCATAATCGCCGCGGTTGGCGCCGGCTTCGTCTTCAGCGCGGCTTGGGCCGGCTGCGGCTTCCCGGGCGCGGATAGTCCGGCGACTTTGAACTGCCGGACCTCGAAAGTGCTCGTGCTGCACCGCCCGGGCTATGACCTGAGCCTCGTCCAGCGCTCAGAACAGGAGCGAGAGCAGAGCGGCCCCGACGGCGATCGCAGTCGACCAGGTGACGGCCTCAGCGGTGATCTCCATGTCGAGTCCGTAGGCGTGGGCGATCACAAGCGAGTTGAGACCGGACGGCATTGCGGAAAGGAGCCGGTAGGCGGCGGGTAGGTCGATCAGCGGTGCCGCCAGCAGCATCAACAGGGCCGGGACGACGGCGAGGCGGGTGCCGATCGCCAGCGCCACCGGCTTCGTCATCGGCGGTGGCATCGGTAGCTCGCCGTGCTCGGCGTTCTCGGCCAGGGTGGCGCCGACGGCGAAGAAGCCGATCGGCAGGATCGCCACGATCAGGGCCTGGGAGACGTCGACGAGGACGTCGGGCGCCAGGGCCTTCGGCGCCAGCAGGCCGGCGATCGCCGCGTAGAGCGGCGGGTTGCGGGTGAAGAAGGCGCCGACCCGCTCACGCGGGGTTTCACCTGCCTTGGTGCCGAAAGCCGCGCCGACGGCGAAGGCGCCGAGCAGCAGGCAGGGACCGGTGACGAGGACGTCGTAGAGGACCGCGGTCGAAAGCTGGTCGCGGCCGAGCAGCGCCACCGCCAGCGGGTAGCCGAGGTAGCCGGTGTTGACGCTGAGCACGCAGCAGACGACCGCGCCGACCTGGAAGCGGGGCAGCTTCAACACGCGGCTCGCGACGAACCAGGCGAGCAGGGCGCCGAGCGAGGAGGCGATGATCCCCAGCACCAGCCCGACGCCGTGGCTGAGGTCGATGTTGGCCGCGGCGATGTTGAAGAAGATCACCGGCGGCAGGAAGACGTAGAGCAGCAGCGTCAGCGAGCGGCGCGCCGCGTTGGCCGCGCCCCGCGGCCAGCGATGCTCGGACCAGACGCCGAAGGCGACCGAGACGACGATCGCGGCAGTTGTGAGCAGGACCCCGATGGCGGGACCCTATGGACAGAGGCTCAGGCGGAGTACAGCGCTTCGATCTCGGCTTCGTACTTGCGCTCGATCGGCCGGCGCTTCAGCTTCATCGTCGGGGTCAGCTCCTCGCCGCCCGGCAGCCACTCTCCGGAGAGCAGCTTGTAGCGCTTAATCTGCTCGACCCGGGAGAGGCGGGCGTTGGCGGCCTCTACCGCCTCTGTGATCTCCTTCGCCACCCTGGGGTCGTCCGGCGTCGCCCCGCGGGCGGCGAGGCTTTCGGGGTCGAGCGCGATCAGGGCGACGTTGTAAGGACGGTTGTCGCCGATCGTCACCGCCTGCGCGATCAAGGTCGAGGCAGCCTTCAGCTTCGCCTCGATGTTGGCCGGCGACATGTTCTTGCCCGCCGCGTTGATGATCAGCTCCTTCTTGCGATCGACGATCCGCAGATACCCCTTCTCGTCGAATTCGCCGATGTCTCCGGTCAGCAGCCAGCCGTCATCGGTCAGCGCCTCTGCCGTCTTCTCGGGCAGGTTGCGGTAGCCCAGCATCACCTGCGGGCCGCGCACCATCACCTCGCCGTCCTCGGCCAGCTTCACCTCGGTGTTGGGGATCGGCGGGCCGACGGTCCCGACCCGCGTCCCGCCGGGCGGGTTCAGGGTCGTTATTGCGGTCGTCTCCGACATCCCCCAGGTCTCGCGGATCTCGATTCCGAGCGCGAGGAAGAACTCGAGCACCTCCGGCGGCGTCGGCGCCGCCCCGACCACGAACGATTCGACCTGGTCGAGGCCGAGCATCGCGCGGATCCTTGCCAGCACCTGCTCGTCAGCGTGCTTCCATTCGGCCTCGAGCTCGGCGGGCGCCCCGCCGTCCATCTTGGCGCGAGCGCGGCGGCGGCCGAGCTCAATCGCGGCCACGGTTGCTTCGCGTTTCGCCTCGTCGGCCTCGGCCGCGATGCCGATCTCGATCGCCGCCTTCAGCTTTTCCCAGATCCGCGGCACGCCGCCCCAGACCGTCGGCTTGACCTCGATCGAGTAGGCGACCATCTGGCGCGGGTCAGGGCAGCAGTAGACACAGCTGCCGTAGAACATCTGGGCGTAGAGCCCAGCCCAGCGGTCGGCGATGTGGGCGCTGGGCAGGAACGAGATCATCCGCCCGCCCGGTTTGGTCGCCTGGACCGCGTCGCAGGCCCGCCAGACGGCGACCATGTTGGCGTGCGTCAGCTGCACACCCTTGGGCGGCCCGGTGGTGCCCGAGGTGTAGATCAAGCAGAGCACGTCGTCCGGCTCCACTGCGCGCCAGGTCGCCTCGAAGTCGAAGCCGGGATCGCCCATCTCCTCCAGCTCAGAGATCGAGATCGTCCCCGCGGGTGCCTCGCCGTCGATGACGACGACGTGCTCGAGGTCGTCGATTGCCTCTCGTGCGGCCAGCACCGTCTCCAGAAACGCCTGCTCAGTAACGATCACCTTGTTACCTGCGTCTCGAACCACATACTCGACTTGCTCCGGAGAAGAGGTGTTGTAAACCGAGAAGCAGGTGGCCCCCAGGTGCATCGCCGCCGCATCGGTCAGATGCAGCGCGGGCCGGTTGACCAGCATGAACCCCACCGTGTCGCCCCGCTTCACCCCCAGCTTCGCCAGCCCGGCGGCCCGCCTCCGCACCGCCTCCGCGTAGTCCTGCCACGACGCCTCGTAGTCGGAGTCCTTCAGCCGCAGCGCCGGGGACCCAGCCCACTCTTCAGCGCTGATCTGAAACGCCTCGCACATCGTCGAGGCCGATAGTGCGGCCGGTCGATCTCCCATGCTGATGACCTTATCGCTGACTTTGCGATTGGTACTCCGCATGCGTCCCCAAGGGACGAAGTCAGCGGCGGAAGCTCAGCAAAGGAGGGCGATGCTGAAGCCGTCCGAGCCGCCGCCGCTGTTGAGCGCTTTCAGGGCTCCCGCGCTATTCCTGAAGAGGACGAGCAGCTTGTTGGTGGGGATGCCGCCGGGGTGGCCGATGGAAATCTCGCCATCGATCGGGAAGGCCGCGTCCTGAGAGCCCTCGCTGACGAGGGGAACGCAGTTCAGCACGCTCCCACCAGGGAGCAGGCTGGTGTCGAAGGTCACTTCGTATTGGCCGGTGCCGGCCACTTTCGCCGCCGTGACCCCGTGTCCGTTGATGACTTGGGGTGGGTCGAGAGCCGGCGCCCCGCCACAGCACCCTCCGGTGCGTACGAAGGCGTAGATCCTTGTCGCCGGTGTTCCGGGAGTGCCCGGGGTGCCGGGCTGGCCCGCGGGCCCCGGCTCTCCCTTGTCCCCTTTGTCGCCCTTCTCCCCCTTCAGCAGCGTGCCCTTGGCAAAGTCGCTCGCCTGCAGCGAGAAGTCCTTCACCTCGGCCGAGCGCACCGCATCGGCCTTGATCTGCTTGGCCCCGACGCTGTCCTTGGGAAGCTGGGTAAACGCGATCGCGGTGCCGCCAAGGGCGATGAAGACCGCGGTCACGGACATCACGTTGGCGAACGTGAGCTTCCTGGTCAGGCGTCTCATCCCGGCCATAGTAAGGCGGGCGAAGGACTGATTGGCGAGCGCCGAGCTAGAAGAGCGAGGCGCCGGCGTGTTCAGCGAACTTGACCAGCGGCTCCGGGATGACCCCGAAGAAGACGACCCCGGCGGCAGCCAACAGGGCCGGCGCTACGAGGTAGATCCGCCGCCCCGCCTCGGGGTCAATCGGATCCGCTTCGGGCGACGCCCCGGAGATCGCCGGAACGGCACTGGTCGACTCGGCCCCCATCCACATCGCCGCCACCACCCGCAGGTAGTAGGCCAGCGAGATCATCGTGCCGACGGCGATGAAGACCGCCAGCCAGGTGTAGTCGCCTTCGACCAGCGCCTCGATCAGGTAGAGCTTGCCAATGAAGCCGACCGTGGCCGGGAGGCCGGCGAGGCCGAGCATCGAGATCGTCAGCGGCCAGGCGAGTAGCGGCCGCTCGCGGCCGAGGCCCTGGACGGAGCGGATGTCGTCGCCGTATGGGGTCTCGCGCTCGCGGGCGACCACCACTGAGAAGGCGGCGAGGTTCATCAGGGCGTAGCCGGCCAGGTAGAAGACCAGCGCGTTGACGCCGGCCTCGCTGGCGACGACGAGGCCGCCGAGGATGTAGCCGGCCTGGGCGATGCCGGAGTAGCCGAGCAGCCGCTTCAGCGAGCTCTGGCCGAGCGCGCCGACGTTGCCGATGGCGATCGAGATCGCGGCGAGGACGGCCAGCGCCGGCTGCCACTCGTTCGCTTGCGGCAAGAGGGCGACGTCGAAGAAGCGTATGAAGACGGCGAAGGCCGCCGCCTTGGTCGCCACCGCCATGAAGCTGGTGATCGGCGTCGGTGCGCCCTCGTAGACGTCGGGCGTCCACTGGTGGAAGGGCGCGACCGAGGTCTTGAAGGCGAGGCCGACCGCGGTCATCCCGATCCCGACCAGGACCAGCGGGTCGTCGAGCAGGCCGTTGCGCGAGATCCCCGCCGCGATTCCGGCGAAGTCGGTCGAGCCCGAGCCGCCGTAGAGAAAGGACATCCCGTAGAGCAGCGTCGCCGAGCCGAGCGAGCCGACGATCAGGTACTTCAGCCCCGACTCGAGCGACTTCTCGCGGCGCATGTTGGTGGCGCAGAGGATGTAGAGCGGGATCGAAAGGGTCTCGATCGCGACGAAGAAGGAGACCAGGTTCTGGGCCTGGGAGAGCAGGACCATCCCTAGGACCGAGCCGAGCAGCAGCGCGTGGTACTCGCCCAAGCCGACCTGTTCGGCCGCGGGCTCGCGGATCGAGAGCAGCACGGCGAAGCCGGCGGTGAGGATCGCGATCAGCGATATGGAGATCGCCAGGTCATCGAGCCGCAGCGAGCCGGAGATCAGGTCGGTCGCGTCGCCCCACTGCCAGGTCAGCAGGCCTGCGGTGGTCGCGAGAGTGACCAGCGTCAGCCCCGGCGCGGTGCGGCGCAGCGGCTTGAAGACGCCGCTGAGCAGGACGATGCAGAGCCCGACGGTCAGCGCCAGGACCGGCGAAAGCGCGGCGTAGTCGATGTGGGGGGCGTGGAAGTTCACTGCGTTGCTTCCTGGCGTGGGTGGGCCGTCGAGGGGGCCTGCCAAAACGCACGCTCGCGATGGGCGGAAGTGGTTGTGGACGGGCGGTTCGGGCGCGACCTGCTGAGTGTTTTGGCAGGCCCCCTCGACGGCCCTTCTACGGCGACAATCGCCTGGGCGACCGAGGAGTCGGTCCGCTTGAGGATCAGCTGCGGGTAGAGCGCCAAACCGAGGACGCAGAGCACTAGAGGAGCGAGGACCACGCCGTCGCGCCAGCCGATCTCACGCGACTCAAGGCCGTCCGGCTTGCGGTTGTGCATCGTGCGCTGGTAGAGCCTCAAGGCGTAGTAGGCACTCATTGCCACCCCAGAGATCGCGACGATCGCGAAGACGATCTTCGAGTCGAAGAGGCCGTTGAGGATGTAGAACTCGCCGATGAAGTTGGCTGAGCCGGGCATTGCCAGGGTTGCGAGGGTGACTATTAGGAAGAGGGCGGCGAGGACGGGGGCCTTCATCGCCATGCCGCCCATCTCTCGGAGGTCTTCCGTGCCGGTGCGCTCGACCAGGAGGGCGATGATCACGAACAGCGGCGCGACTACCAGGCCGTGGTTGACCATCTGCAGCACCGCTCCGTCCGCCCCGTCGGCGGAGAGGGCGAAGATTCCGGCGGTGATGAAGCCGAGCTGCGCCACCGAGGAATAGCCGGCGACGAGCCGCACGTTGGTCTGGGTGAAGGCCATCACCGAGCCGTAGAGGATCGAGGCCAGGGCGATGACCAGGATCACCTCCTGGAATTCGATCGTCGCCGCGGGGAAGAGGGGCAGGACGACGCGCAGGAAGCCGTAGGCGCCGACCTTGGCCAGCACTCCCGAGAAGACGGCCAGCGCCGGCAGCGGCGCCGCTCGGTAGGCGTCGGGCATCCAGCCGTGCAGGAGGAAAGCCGGCATCTTGACCAGGAAGGCAGCGGCGAAGAACCAGAAGATCCAGTGCTGGCTGCCCTCGCCGATCGGGTGCTTGGCCAGTTCGGCGATCGAAAAGGTGATGTGACCGCCGTCGGCGGCGATGATCGCGGTGGCGATCGCGGCGACCAGCATCAGCAGTGAGCCGATCAGCGTGTAGACGATCATCTTCAGCGTCGCCGCGGCCGCCGTCGGGCCGCCCTCGCGGTCGCTGCCCCAGGCGCCGAAGAGGAAGTAGAACGGAACCAGCATCAGGTCGAAGAAGAGGACGAAGAGCAGCAGGTCCTGGGCCAGGAACGAGCCCAGGGTCGCGGTCTCGCCGAGCAGCATCATCAAGAAGAAGAGGTGCGGGCGCTCCTGCTCGCGGAAAGCGGCGAAGGCCGTGCCGGCCGTCCACAGCACCGCCGTCAGCAGCAACAAGAAGACGTTGAGCCCGTCGATGCCGAGGCTGTAGTCGACGCCGAGGCCGGGGATCCAGTTGACGTCGACGGTGTCCTGTAGGCCCGAGGCGCTCGAGTCGAATCCCGCGACCAGCGAGATCGCCAGCCCCAGCGTCACCACGGCGCCGAGCGTCGCCCACCAGCCCACGAGGCGGCGCGGCACGACAAGGCCGACGAGGCCGAAGACGAGCGGTGTCCAAAGCAGCGAATTGGTCATGAGCTGCTCAAGAGGAAGTAGAGGGCGAGCCCGGCGAAGCCGACGATTAGCAGCAACGCGTAGCTGCGGACGAAGCCGCTCTGCACCACCCGGACGATCCGGCCGCTGCCGCCGACGAAGTCCTCGGTGCCGTTGACGAGGCCGTCGACGACGATGCGCTCGAAGGTGCGGTTGGCGAAGCGGCCTATCGCAAGCGCCGGGCGCACGATCAAGAACTCGATCGCCTCATCGAAATACCACTTGTTGACGAGGAAGGTGTGCAGCGGGCGCAGGCGCCGGATCAGCATCGCCGGGGTCTCGGGGCGGGCGATGTAGAGCCAGTAGGCGATCCCGATGCCGACGATCGAGATCGTCGCCCCGATTGCCAGGCCGGCCCAGGAAGCGCCGACCGAAGGCACGATCTCCGCCAGCGGCGAGTCGGCGAAGACCGGGTCGAGGAACTTGGTCACGACCTCGTCGAGCCCGGGCACCTGGATCAGCCCGGCGAACAGCGCCAGGAAGGCGAGCACGCCCATCGCCGCCCGCATCGGCCAGGACTGCTCGGCGATGTGGTGATCGGCGCCGGGGAAGCCGACGTCGGTGTCCTCCTCTTCGCCGGTCGCCGGGTTGAAGGGATGGGCGTGGTGGACGTGGCCGGTGTCGATCAGCTCCTGTGCCTCCTCACACGGCCTGCCCGGCAGCACGCGGAAGATCAGGCGGAAGGTGTAGATCGCGGTCAGCAGCGCGCCGAAGTAGCCGAGCACGGTGAAGATCTCGTACATGCCGCCGCGCGCCGTTGCGTAGGCGAGGATCTCGTCCTTGGAGAAAAAGCCCGAGGTGCCGGGGAAGGCGGCCAGCGCCAGGCCGCCGCAGAGCATCGTGATCGAGGTGAAGCGCATCGCCTTGCCGAAGCCCTTCATATCGTCGATGTTCTGGTTGTTGGCCATCGCGGCGATGATCGAGCCGGCCGCCATGAAGAGCAGCGCCTTGAAGAAGGCGTGGGTCATCAGGTGGAACATGCCGGCGCTGTAGGCGCCGATCGAGACGCCCATGATCATGTAGCCGATCTGGCTCATCGTCGAGTAGGCGATCGCCCGCTTCAGGTCGGTCATCACCAGGGCGATCGTGCCGGCGACCAAGAGCGTCGCCAGGCCGGTGAAGGCAGCGATGTCGGCGGCGGTCGGGGCGAGGACGAAGAGGGTGTGGGTGCGGGCGATCAGGTAGACGCCGGCGGTGACCATCGTCGCCGCGTGGATCAGCGAGGAGACTGGGGTCGGGCCCTCCATCGCGTCGGGCAGCCAGGTGTGGAAGGGCAGCTGCGCCGACTTGGCGAAGGCGCCGACCAGGAGCAGCAGGCAGATCGCCGTGATCGTCCACTCGTTGGTGCTGAAGACCTGCGGAGCCTTGGCGAAGACCTCGCTGTATTCGAAGGTCCCCAGCTCGCGGAAGATCAGGAAGGCGGCGAGGACGAGGCCGATATCGCCGACGACGTTGATCACGAAGGCCTTCATCCCCGCCTTGGTTGCCGTCGTGCGCCGGTACCAGAAGCTGATCAGTGCGTAGGAGGCGAAGCCGACGAAGGCCCAGCCAACGATCAAGAGCACAAAGTTGCCGGCGAGGACCAGCAGCAGCATGGAGAAGACGAAGAAGTTGAGGTAGCTGAAGAAGCGGTGATAGCCCTCGTCCGACTGCATGTAGCCGTACGAGTAGAGGTGGATCAAGGTCGAGACGCCGGTGACGATCAGGACCATGAAGACCGAGAGCGGGTCGACGAAGATGCCGAGCTTGATCTCGAGCCCGGCGACGCTGGCGTAGTCCCAGAGCGAGGAGGCATGGTGGCGCGCCTCGGGAGCTTCACCCAGCAGGCTGATCAAGGCCGCGACGCCGCAAACGAAGGCAAGGCCGATGGCGGCGGTGCCGATTGCACCCGCTGCCTTGGAAGGCAGGACTTTGAACCCCAGCGCGATCGCTATCGACCCCAATAGCGGGAAGAGCAACACGAGCCAAGCCCACGCGGTAGCGTTCATCCGCGCAGCTCCCGCAGCTCATCCACATCAAGCGGAAGCTTGCGTCTGAAGATCGCCACGATCAGGCCCAGCCCAACCACCACCTCACAGGCCGCGACAACCATCACGACGATCGCGAAGATCTGCCCCTGCTGATTGCCAACCATCCGACTGAACGCAACCAGCGACAGGTTGCCTGCGTTCAACATGATCTCTAGACACAGCAGGATCACAACCGGGCTACGACGGATCAAGATCCCCATCGCCCCCACCGCGAACAGCAGTGAGGAGAGGACGATGTACCACTCGGTGTTCACGCTGTGCCCCCGGCGTGGGAGGGGGCTGCGAGCGGGTCCTCAGAACGCTCGGCGGGAGCCTCGCTTGAGTGTTCTGAGGACCCGCTCGCAGCCCCCTTGCCGGCTCCCTCGGTCCTTGCGCGACCGGCGAGGACTACAGCGCCGACCGCGGCAAGGAGCAGCAGGATCGACGAGGCCTCGAAGGCGAGCAGGAATCGTTCTAGGAGCAAACGGCCGATCCCGGCCGGGTCGCCGAATCCTGGGTTGACGTCCGGACCGTGCGTGCCTAGAGCGACTAGGGACGAGCCGAGGACTGCTATCGAGAGCTCTACGAAGATGGCGGCTCCCATTAGCGGAGCTAGGAAGCGCTGGCCTGGGATTGGCTCCCAGGCTGACTCAGTGTCGCCGCCTACATATGCGGTGACGAATACGTAGAGGACCATCACGGCGCCGGCGTAAACAACTACCTGGGCAGCGGCGACGAAGGCGGCGCTCAAAAGCAAGAAGAGCACCGCCAAAGAGAAGAGGTGGACTATGAGGGCGAGGACGCCGTAGAAGGGGTTGCGCAGGGCGACCACGCCGACTGCGCCGCCGAGGGCGCCGAGCGCCGCGAAGAAGAAGAGGACGGCTTCCATCTACTCGCCCTCTGCCCGCAGCGGAGCGCGCTCGATCGGCTCGGCCAGCAGCATCTCCTTGGTGAAGATCAGGTCGGAGCGGTCGTAGTCGGCCATCTCGTAGTCGTGGCCCATTGTGATCGCGTCGAAGGGACAGGCGATCTCGCAGTAGCCGCAGAAGATGCAGCGCGAGAGGTTGATCTCATAGACCGCGGCGTAGCGCTCGCCGGCCGAGACGCGGTCGCCGGGGATGTTCTCGGCGGCGACGACGCGGATGCAGTCGGCCGGGCAGGCGGCGGCGCAGAGGGAGCAGCCGACGCACTTCTCGAGGCCGGTGTCCTCGAACTTGTGCAGCTTGTGGCGGCCGCGGAAGCGCGGGTAGACGGGGGTTTTCTCCTCGGGGTACTGGATCGTCATCGGGCCCTCGATCAGCCGCGCCATCGTCGTCTTCAGCCCGCGCAGGGTCTCACCGAAGGCGCGGTAGGCGCCACCGACGCCGCCCGGCTCGGGCCCGCGCTGGACCTCGACCACGCTGTCGTCTTTGAGGTAGGGGAACTCAGCCACGCCAACCCCCGGTGCAACGCTTTGTGGTTCTCCGAGCGACGTAACGCGTTGCGCCTGAACTACGGCTGAGGTCGCCGCACTTGGTGCAACGTTTTACGGTCCCGATAGCGACGTAACGCGTTGCACCCATCAGGTGACCACCACCAAGACAGCGGTGACCAGCACGTTGAGCGTCGCCAGCGGCAGCAGCACCTTCCAGCCGAGACCCATCAGCTGGTCGTAGCGCAGGCGGGGCAGGGTCGCCCGCACCCAGATGAAGAGCAGGACCAGGCCGAGCATCTTGGCCAGCATCCAGATCGGATCGAGCCAGCCGGGGCCGGGACCCATCCAGCCGCCGAGGAACATCGCCGCGGCGACGCCGGAGACGACGATGATCTCCATGTATTCGACCAAGAGGAAGCTGCCGAAACGCATGCCGCCGTACTCGGTCATGAAGCCCTGGACCAGTTCGGCGTCGGCCTCGGGCATGTCGAACGGGGTACGGTTGGTCTCGGCGAAGCCGGCCAGCATGAAGATCAGGAAGCCGACGAACTGGGGGACGATGAACCAGATTGCGCCCTGGGCCTCAACGATGTCGACCAGCGAGAGCGAGCCGCCCATCATGATCACGCCGAGGAGGGCGAGTCCCATAGCCACCTCGTAGGAGATCAGCTGGGCGGCGCCGCGCATCGCGCCGAGCAGGCTGTACTTCGAGCCCGAGGACCAGCCGCCGAGCAGCAGTCCGTAGAAGGCGATCGAGCCGACGGCGAAGAAGTAGAGGATGCCGATCGGCACGTCGATCCCGTAGAGGCCGACGCCGCCCTGGACGTTGCCCCAGGGGATGATCGCCAGGGCCAGCACGCCGGAGAGGACCGGCAGCAGCGGACCGAGGATGAAGAGGGTCCCGATCGCGTTGGCCGGCCGGAAGGCCTCCTTGGAGAGCAGCTTGCCGACGTCGGCGAGCGGCTGCAGGATGCCGAAGGGGCCGACCCGGTTGGGGCCGTAGCGGTGCTGGAAGCGGCCGATCAGCTTGCGCTCGAGCACCGTCATCAGCGGCAGAATTCCGAAGATCACGGCGAAGATGACCAGGCTCTTGACGATCATCACCCAGGTCGCTTCGACGACCGTCGTGTCGGCGATCGGCAGCATCAGCCGCCAGTCTTCTCGATCGTGACGCTGACCGGCGAGCTGTTGAGAAGGGCATTGGCGTTGGACTCGGCGGTGCCCTCGAGCAAGAAGCAGGTGCCCTCGCTGACCCGCTCCCGGATCGCCACTCGGGCGCGGACGCTGGTGCCGTTCTGGGCGACCTTGACCTCGTCGCCGGACTTGAGGCCGAGGCGGCCGGCGTCGGGGATCGAGAGCTCGACTCGTTGTTGCGGGACCAGGAAGCGGAGTGGGGGGTTCAGCTCTGTGATGGGACCTGCCCAGAGATCGCGGTAAGTCCCAAGGGTTAGGGCGTCCGGGGCGGGGTCCCCAAAACGCTCGGCAGGAGCCTCGCTTGAGTGTTTTGGGGACCCCGCCCCGGACGCCTCATCGGGCTTCGGCGCCGCTGCGCGAGACGGGGTGTCCTGCCAGCGGATGCCGCGGCCGCCGATGTCTGCGTCAGTAATTCCGGCGTAGAAGGGGACTGCGTCCACAAGGGCGGCGAAGGCCGAAGGCTGAGAGCTGATGCCCGTGTCGTGTCCCAGCGCTATCGAGAGCTCTGCGAGGACGCCCCAGTTCGGGCGGATGTTGCCGGGGCGGGGAGCGCTCGGGCGTACGCGCTGCAGGCGACCGTCGGGGTGCGAGACGGTGCCGTCTTTCTCGGCGTGGGTCTCCAGGGGGAAGACGATGTCTGCCATTGCCGTGGTGGCGTTCTCGAAGGTCGAGAAGGCGACGATGTGGTCTGCGGCCGCGAGGGCTCGTTTCCATGCTTCGGTGTCTGGGAAGTCGCGCAGGGGGTCGACGCCGAAGAGGAGGAGGGTCTTGAGCTCGCCGGACTCGAGGGCGGCCCGGATCTCCTCAGTCGACTTGCCGACGAGACCTGCATTTCCCATCTCATGCATGGGAAATGCAGGTCTCGTCAGGCCTGGGCCGGCGTCGGGGAGGCAGCCGGCCTCGCGCAGGCCGCGGGCATTGGCGAAGTCGGGGATTTCCAGGAGCCCCGAGCCGTCTTGGCCGGCCAGGTCGAGGGCAGAGGCCACGTCGAGCAGGGCCGCGATGGCGCCGCCGCCGGCGCGGCCGATGCGGTCGCCCCAGAGGACGACGACGGACTCGGCGCTCTTCAGCGTCTCAGCCATCTCCGAGATGTCGCCACCACCGCGCACTCCGCTCGCCAGCTCGGAGAGGAAAGCGCCGGCTCCGCCGGGTGCGTAGCGCGCTACCGCGATGGCGCCGCCGTCGAGGGCCGTCGGCTGTTCGGTCGCAACGGCCAGCTTGGCGCCATTGCGGCGGATCGCCTTGCGGATGCGCAGATCGAGGATCGGGCTGCTGTGCAACGGGTCGGTGCCGACGACGAGGATTACCTCGGCGTTGTCGATGTCGCGGACCCGGGCCGAGAGCTCGGGGTGGTCGAGGCGGACTTGGATCTCGCGCGAGGGGCCGCGCGAGGGCCGCGAGTCGATGTTGGGCGAGCCGAGCGCCTCGCGCATGATCCGCTGGACCAGGTAGCCCTCCTCGCTGGAGGCGTCGCCGACGATCGCGGCGCTCTGGGCACCGCCGGCCTTCAGCGCCGCGGCGGCCTTGGTGATCGCGTCCTCCCAGCTCGCCTCGTCGCCGCCGCGCAGGCGCGGGCCGCGCACGCGCTCCTCGGCGCCGAACATCTCGAAGCCGTAGCGGCCGCGGTCGCAGAGCCAGCCGTCGTCGACCTCGGCGTTGTCGCGCGAGACGACCCGCTTCACCTGCTCGTCGCGGACGGTGAAGCTGACGTTGCACTGGCTCGGGCAGAGCGTGCAGACCGAGCCGGCCTGCTCGATGTCCCAGGGCCGGGCGCGGAAGCGGTAGGTGTAGCTGGTCAGCGCGCCGACCGGGCAGAGGTCGGTGATGTTGCCGTGGAAGGGCGCCACGTAGGGGCGGTCGTCGAAGGTGCCGACGAAGGTGCGGTCGCCGCGCTCCAGCAGCTGCAGCTGCTCGTCCTCGGCGACCTCCTGGCTGAAGCGCACGCAGCGGTAACAGAGGATGCAACGCTCGCGGTCGATCGCGACCAGCGGCGAGAGCTCGATCGGCTTCTCGAAGTGGCGCTTCTGGTCGGTCATCCGGCTCTTGCCCGGACCCCAGCCCATCGAGATGTCCTGCAGCGGGCACTCGCCGCCCTTGTCGCAGACCGGGCAGTCGAGCGGGTGGTTGACGAGCAGGAACTCGACCACGGCGCTCTGCGCGTGCTTGACCTGGTCGGTGCGGGTGTGGACGACCATGCCGTCGCGGACCGGGGTCGAGCAGGAGGTCTGCAGCTTCGGGATCCCCTCGATCTCGACCAGGCACATGCGGCAGGCGCCGACCGGGTCGCCCAGCTTCGGCTCGTAACAGAAGACCGGGATCTCGACGTCGCCCCGCTTGGCGGCGTCATGGAGCATCTCGCCCTCGGTCGCGCTGACCTCGCGCCCGTCGATGATCAGGTTGATCGTCTTGCCGCTCACGTCGCCGCTCCCAGAGTTTCGGGCGCGCCCTGCACGACGGCGATTCGCTCGGCGTCGGGCAGCCCACCCGCTTCCGCCATCACCTGCTCGAACTCGCCGCGGAACTTCCTCACCATCGCCCCAACCGGCATCGCCATCGAGTCGCCGAGCACGCAGAGACAGTGGCCGATGATGTTCTCCTGCACCGAGGCGACGATGTCGAGGTCCATCGGCGTCGCCTCGCCGCGCACCACCCGTTCCAGCATCTTCACCGTCCAGTTCGTCCCCTCGCGGCAGGGGGTGCACTTGCCGCAGGACTCGTGGTGGTAGAAGCGCGCCGTGCGCAGCGCCATGTGCGGGATCGAGACGCGATCGTCGGCGACGATGATCGAACCCGAGCCGAGCATCGAGCCCGCTTCGGCCATCGCCTCGAAGCTGTAGGGCAGGTCGAGGCCCTCCTCGGCGGTGAGCACCGGTGATGACGAGCCGCCGGGATAAAAGGCCTTGACCTCGTGGCCCTCGGCCGGGCCGCCGGCGAGGCCGTAGATCAGCTCGCGCGTCGGGATGCCAAGCTCGACCTCGTAGTTGCCGGGCCGCCGCACGCCGCCGGAGATCGAGACCACCTTGGTCCCCGGCGACTGCTCGGTGCCGAAGCCCTTGAACCACTCGGCGCCGTGGTTGACGATGTGGGGGACGTTGGAGAGCGTCTCGACGTTGTTGATCAGGGTCGGCCCGCCGTAGAGGCCCTGCACCGCCGGGAAGGGAGGCTTCAGCCGCGGGTTGCCGCGCTTGCCCTCGAGCGCGTCGAGCAGCGCCGTCTCCTCGCCGCAGATGTAGGCGCCGGCGCCGCGGTGGACGACCAGCTCGAGGTCGCGG
>Ga0157302_10000032_pt1 | contig 32863 bp, 32 predicted proteins | sample NitcycUS103311B2_FD_108381 | JGI IMG/M metagenome (GOLD analysis project Ga0157302, IMG submission 108381) | Soil microbial communities from Arlington Agricultural Research Station in Wisconsin, USA - Nitrogen cycling UWRJ-S103-311B-2 | ecosystem: Environmental > Terrestrial > Soil >... | reverse complement strand
GCCTCGCTGGTCGACATCCGCCGCGTCCACAACCTCGACGAGTTCATGGGCCAGACGCTCGAGTGCAAAGTGATCGAGCTCAACCGCAGCCGCAACAACGTCGTGCTCTCCCGCCGCGCGGTGCTGGAGGAAGAGCGCAAGGAGGTGCGCGAGCAGATTCTCGGCCGCCTCGAGCCCGGCCAGGTGGTCGAGGGCAAGATCTCCAACATCGTCGACTTCGGCGCCTTCGTCGACCTCGACGGCATCGACGGCCTGATCCATATTTCCGAGCTTTCCTGGAGCCACGTCAACCACCCCTCAGAGGTGGTGGCAATCGGCGACACGGTGCGGATCAAGGTGCTCGACATCGACCGCGACCGCCAGCGCATCTCGCTGGGTCTGAAGCAGACCCAGGAGGACCCATGGCAGCGCGTAATCAGCGCCCACCGCCCCGGCGACGTGCTCGGCGGCACCGTGACCAAGGTCGTCGCCTTCGGCGCCTTCGTCGAGATCCTGCCCGGGGTCGAGGGTCTGGTCCATATCTCCGAGCTTGCCGATCACCACGTCGAGAGCCCGAGCGAGGTTGTCGAGCCAGGGGCTTCGCTGGACGTGAAGATTCTTGAGATTGACGAGGAGCGCAGGCGGCTCTCGCTGAGCATCAAGCAGGTCGAGGAGCAGCGGATGCCGATGGGCGACCTCGGCGCGCAGATTCAGGAAGCTTCCGAGGGTTCGGCTGAGGGTCCAGACCCAGAGGCCGCGGGTCCTGTCGCGGAGGAGGACCCGTCGTCCTCGCAAGCTGCGGGCGACGTCCCCTCCTCCACGCCACCCGCGGACGAGGCGTCTGAGGCTGAGCCCGCTGCCGAGGAAGTATCCGCCGAGGAGGCGCCCGCCGAGGAGGCCGCGGCTCCTGAGGTTGAGGAGGCTCCGGCGGTTGAGGAGGCTCCGGCCGAGGTGGCTGAAGAGCCGGTTGCTGAGGCGCCTGAGGAAAGCGGCGAGGAGCAGGAGGGTGAATCGGTGCAGGAGCGGCCGGATTCCCCCGATGACACCGATGAGGCCGCTGGTGAGTCCGGCGAGGCCGAGTCGCCTGCTGAGGAATCCTCCGAGTCCTAGCTCGTTTTGCCGGTCACTATTGGGCTGACCGGTGGTATTGCGGCTGGGAAGTCGACTGCGCTTGCTGCCTTTGAGCGACTTGGGGCAGCGACCATCTCCAGTGATGCCGTGGTCCATGAGCTGCTCGATTCGGAGCCGTTGATTGGCCGACTGACCGAGCGCTGGGGGGAGGAGGTTGCGCCTGAGGGGCGGGTGGACCGGAACAAGATCGGCGCGATTGTGTTTGCTGATCCTGATGAGCTTGGTTGGCTTGAGTCGCAGATTCATCCTCTGGTCGGCGAACGGATCGGCGCCTGGCTCGGCTCACTGCCCGGCGACGCAGATGTCGCCGTGGTCGAGGTGCCGTTGCTCTTCGAGGGCGAGATGGCGCCGGTTTTCGACACCACGGTTGCCGTGGTCACCGCCGACGAGGTTCGCCGGGTTCGCGCCGAGGCGCGCGGGCACACGCTGGTCGGCGAGCGCGAGGCGCGCCAGCTGTCCCAGGACGAGAAGGCCGAGCGAGCCGAGCACGTGATCGAGAACGACGGCACGGTCGAGGAGCTGGAGCAGCGGCTGTCCGCCTTGGTCGCGAAGCTGAGGGGATGAGCGCGGGGCGAAGTCGCCTGATTAGGAAACGGAGAAGGCGGCGCCTTGCCGTTGGCGCGGGGGTGGTCGTCGTCGCTATCGTCGCCGTCATGTTGCTGGGGCTGCCGGGGAAGTTGGATCACGCGATCCAGGAGCTCACCCTGCCCCTTCGCCATGAGGACGTGATCCGCCAGCAGGCGCGCGAAAAGGGAATTGATGCAGCGCTGATCGCGGCCGTGATCTACTCGGAGTCGAAGTTCAGCGACCGCACCTCGAGCGCCGGGGCGCGCGGTCTGATGCAGATCACTCCCGAAACGGCGAACGAGATCGAGCGCCACAGCGGCGGCACGACCTTCAAGCTTGGCGATCTGTCCAACCCGGAAATCAACATCCGCTACGGGACCTATCGCCTGCGCGAATTGCTCGACCGCTACGACGGCGACGTGGTCGCGGCGCTCGCCGCCTATAACGCCGGCCCGACCAACGTCGATAACTGGGGTGGCAGCGAACTGACCGTGGAGACGATCGGCTTCCCTGAAACCCGCGCCTACGTCGAAGAGGTGCTGGAGAAGCAGCGCGCCTACCGCGACAAGTACGGCAGGGAGCTGGGCTACTGAACCCCGAGGCCCCCCGACCGCGCGTCGCCGCGCTGGCCCTGGCCGTCGGCCTGGTGCTGGCCGATTCCTCGATCGTCGTCCTGGCGCTGCCGGAGATCTACCGCGAATTGGACACCAGCGTCGCCGGGGTGACTTGGGTCCTGATCTCCTTCAACCTGGTTATGGCGCTGGCGGCCGTGCCCGCCGCGCACATCGCCCGCCGGGTGGGGCCCGGTCGCGCCGCCGCGGTGGGGCTCGCGATCTTCGCCGGCGCCGGGCTTGCGTGTGCCGCCTCGGAGACGCTCGCCACCCTGATTGCGGCGCGCTGCGTGCAGGCGCTCGGCGGCGCCGCTGCGGTGACGGCGGTGCTCGAGCTGCTGCCGGCGACGGTCGGCTCGGAGAAGAGGGCGACGGCGATCTGGGCCGCCGCCGGCGCCACCGGGGCGGCGCTGGGCCCGGCCGTCGGCGGCCTGCTTACCGAGCTCGTCTCCTGGCAGTCGATTTTCCTGATCCAGGTCCCGATCGCGCTGATCGCGGCGGTGCCGATCCTCGCCGTCGCCAAGCACGAGGCCGCGACCGGGGTGCTCTCAACCGAGCTGCGCCAAACCGGCCGACCGCACATGCTCGCCAACCTGGCGCTGGCGATGGTCTCGGCGGCGATCGCCGCCGCCCTCTTCCTGCTCGTGCTGCTCTTGATCGAGGGCTGGAATCTGAGCCCGATCGGGGCCGCGATCGTGGTCAGCGTGATGCCGCTCTCGGCCTTTGTCGCCAGTCGCTTCGATCAGCTGGTGGCCAGCGAGAGGGCGCGCGCCGCCGCGGGCGCGATCTTGGTTTCCGGCGGCCTCGGTGGCCTGGCGCTGCTGCCCAAGGCCGAGGTGGCGCTGACCGTGCCGCCGCAGGTCATGGTCGGGATCGGGCTCGCGCTGGTGCTCTCGGCGCTGACTGAGACGGCGTTGGCCGGCCGCGCCCCGCAGGCGATCCACGGTGGCTGGACGATCTCGGCCCGGCATGCCGGCGTCGTGATCGGCCTGCTGGCGCTGACGCCGATCTTCACCCACGACATCGCCCAGCAGCGCAGCGACGCGGTCGACGCCGGCACCGCAGTGATCCTCGACTCGCACGTGCCGCCCCTGGTCAAGCTCGACCTGGCCGGGCGGATCGAGTCGCACCTGGAAGATCAGAAGGGCAAAGTGCCGACGATCGGCGCCGCTTTCGAGCCGCTGCCCGAAGACCCCGAGGAACGCTCCGAGGTGGTCCAGCTGCGCGAAGAACTCCAGGACCAGCTCGACCGTGGCGCCACCCATGCCTTCAGCCCCTCGTTTGGGCTGGCGGCGATCCTCGGCCTGCTCGCCCTGATCCCGATCGGCCTCTCGCGGAGGATTGACCTGTGAGCGCGGAGACGCGGTCGCGGGTGCTGGTGGTGGGGGCGATCGTCTCCGCGGTAGCCCTGGTCGGGATCTACCTTGCGGCAGGGGGTTCCTCCTACGCGCCGGCGAAGACCCAGGACCCCTGCAAGCACCGGCCCTGGCGCAGCCCGGAAGGCCTCGACCAGATTGCCGAGCAGTTCTCACTCTCAGCGCTAGACGGCGCCGCCTGCCAGCTCGGAGTAAGCAGGGAGACCCTGGCCCAGGCCCTGGCGACGCCGGAGGCACGCGAACAATTCAGCAAGCGCTACGGAATCGGCGACGCCGAGCTCGCCAAAGCAATCCGAGCCGGCCTCCTGCGCGCAATCAACGACGCCGAACAAGCGGGGGCCCTCAACCCCCTCCTCGCGGCGCCCCTGCGCGACACAGTACGAAGCATCCCGCTCGATCAGGCAATCGAACTAATCCAAAACGCCCGCTCGCTGCTCGACAGCGCCGAAAGCTTTCTCGGCCCTGCCCAAAGCTTCCTAGAACAGTTCCTCCCCTAAGACCCAATCCCGGTAGGGGTGGAACGTCTTGTACTTTTTGGGCGCCAACCTTGAGGCGTCAGCAAATCCGTCCCCATCCAAAAAGTTAAGTGGAACCCCTACCGGGATTGGGTCTGGCGTGCCCTATTTCTTGATCTGAAACTTCCCTTTGTCGGGCAGCCACCGAACGCCCTCGCAGAGCTGTTCCGGCGTAGTGTCGAGCGAGCCCGCCAGCTTGACGATCGTCCCCAGCCGCGGCTCCCGACCGCCGCGCTCAAGCAGCGAGATCTCGGTGCGGTGCAGATCGCAGCGAAAACCCAGCTCCTCCTGTGAGACGCCTTTCTTTTTGCGCGCTTTGCGCAGATTGATTGCAAATCTCTCGCGTGGTTTCATTCGGCAATTCTCTGTCTGCGAATACAGAAGCGCTACAGCCAAAAACATTCACAGACAAAACCGCGCGTTTATCCTACGCCTTAGTCGCGAGTTGCGCGCCAGACCCACAACATCGCCAGCGGCTGCAGCGGCAACCGCGCCCAGAGCGCCCAGCGCGGGGTCCGCTTCAGATCGAGTCCTTTGACCTGCTCGGGGTTGACCGCCATGTGGACGTTGGCGGGGAAGACGGCAAGCAGCAGGGCCAGCAGCCACCAGCGGCTGAAGCGCCTGGTCGATGGCGCCAGCACAGCGACGCCACCGACTATCTCAGCGATTCCGCTGACCACCACCGCCTCGCGGTGTCGTGGCAGCGAGGGCGGCATGATCGCTTCGTATTGGCGCGGGATGACGAAATGCATCGTCCCGGCAAAGGCGAAGAATCCAGCGAGGGCCTTCTGTGAGCGGCTCATCGGTGGGGCAGTCTTTCACTCCTGCTCGATCGAGGCCGGGTGAGTCCCTCGCTAAGGTGAGCCGCGTGCCCGAGTTCGAACTCAATCCGGCCTACACGCCGACCGCGGACCAGCCCAAGGCGATCGCCGGGCTGGCCGAAGGCCTTGCCGCAGGAGACCGGTTCCAGACCCTGCTCGGGGCGACCGGGACCGGCAAGACCTTCACGATGGCGGCGACGATCGCCGCCGTGCAGCGACCCGCGCTGGTGATCGCCCACAACAAGACGCTGGCGGCGCAGCTCTGTAACGAGTTCCGCGAGTTCTTTCCCGAGAACCAGGTCGAGTACTTCGTCTCCTATTACGACTATTACCAGCCCGAGGCCTACGTCCCGGCCCAGGACCTCTACATCGAGAAGGACTCCTCGATCAACGACGAGATCGACCGCCTGCGCCACGCGGCGACCGCGGCACTCTTCGCCCGCCGCGATGTGATCATCGTCGCCTCGGTCTCCTGCATTTACGGGATCGGCTCGCCCCAGGTCTACAACGAAAAAATGCAGCTCTTCAAAGTTGGCGAGACGATCGACCGCGACGAGGTGCTGCGCAAGCTGGTCAAGATGCAGTACCAGCGCAACGACTCGGTTTTGGGGCGCGGCAGCTTCCGCGTGCGCGGCGAGGTCTTGGAGATCATGCCCTCCTACGCCGAGTCGGCGTACCGGATCGCGCTCTTCGGCGACGAGATCGAGGGGGTGCAGCACTTCGACCCGCTGACCGGCGAGGTGCTCGACACGATCGATCACGTCTCGGTCTGGCCCGCCTCCCATTACGTCACTCGCGACGAGACCCTGGAGCGGGCGGTCGAGGAAATCCGCGCCGAACTGCACTCGCGCACGGAGGAACTCGAGGCCGAGGGCAAGCAGCTCGAGGCGCACCGCCTGCGCCAGCGCACCGCCTATGACATCGAGATGCTGAAAGAGGTCGGCTTCACCTCGGGGATCGAGAACTACTCGCGCATCCTCGACGGCCGCCCCGAGGGCAGCCCGCCGCACACCCTGATCGACTACTTCCCCGACGACTTCGTCGTCTTCGTCGACGAGTCCCACCAGACGATCCCGCAGATCGGCGGCATGTACGAGGGGGATCGCTCGCGGAAGCAGACCCTGATCGACTACGGCTTCCGCCTGCCCTCGGCGATCGACAACCGGCCGCTCAAGTTCGGCGAGTTCCTCGAACGGGTGCCGCAGCTAGTGATGGTCTCGGCTACGCCGGGGCCATTTGAGAAAGCCGAATCGACCCGGATCGTCGAGCAGATTGTGCGTCCGACCGGGATCATCGACCCCGCGATCGAGGTGCGTGAGACGCGCAACCAGATTGACGACCTGATGAACGAGATCAAGGGCATCGCCGAGGTCGGCGACCGCGTCCTTGTCACCACCCTGACCAAGAAGATGGCCGAGGACCTGACCAACTACCTGCTCGAGTACGGGGTCAAGGTCCGCTACCTGCACTCGGAGATCGACACCCTGGAACGGATCCAGATCATCCGTGACCTGCGCTTGGGGGAGTACGACGTGCTGGTTGGGGTCAACCTGCTGCGCGAGGGGCTCGACCTGCCCGAGGTCTCGCTGGTGGCGATCCTCGATGCCGACAAGGAGGGCTTCCTGCGCGGTGAGACCAGCCTCGTGCAGACGATCGGGCGGGCCGCCCGCAACGTCAACGGGCGGGTGCTGATGTACGCCGACAAGGAGACCGATGCGATGCGGGCGGCAATGCGTGAGACTGACCGCCGCCGGGCGATCCAGCTCGCCTACAACGAGGAGCACGGGATCACCCCGGCGACCGTGCGCAAGGGCATCTCCGAGATGAGTGAGTTCCTGGCGATGGAGGACCGGGCCCCGGCCAAGCGCCGCAGCAAGCACGCCGCCGACTTCGCCGATCCGGACGAGCTGGCGCGGGCGATCGTCGCCCTCGAGGAGGAAATGCTGGCGGCGGCCGACGACCTCCGCTTCGAGGAGGCCGGCCGTCTTCGCGACGAGCTCAAGGAGCTGCGCCGCGACCTCGACGGGATGCGGGCCGGGGCGTAGGGCTGCCACCTACGCCCCGGCGGCTCCTAAGCCAGGACCTTGGCCGCCTTGGCGCTGTCAGAGTAGAACTCGCCGCGCGTGATCTTGCCGTCGGCGAACTTCATCAGGTGGGCGAACGGCGCCTCGAAGCTGCCGCTGTCATTGCCCGCCCGCTGGGTTCCGCGCACCACGACCCAGTCGCCCCCGTCGATGAACTCTTCGGGCTCAACGCTGAACGATGACCAGTAGTTGGGGATCTGGGCGAAGTCGCCGATGATCGCGTCGCGACCTTGAGTCTCACCTCCAAGCGGCAATTCCTCAGACGTGTACCAGGTGCCGTCCTCGGACAGCATCTCTTTCAGGGCATCCAGGTCGCCGCGGCCGAAGGCCTCATAGGCGGACCGGGCGGTGTCGACATTCGACATGTCTCCTCCTCGATTGGGCTGACCCTGCCCAAAGTCCACGCTACCGCGCTCGGGACGATACGCAAGGTGGCTTAACTAATCTGCGGGCATGGCGGTCGATGTCAACGAGGCGGAGTTCGAGAAAGATGTGATCGAGCGCTCGCGCCAGCTCCCGGTTGTGGTCGATTTCTGGGCCGAGTGGTGCGGGCCATGCCGCACGCTGACGCCGGCATTGGAGGAAGCGGAGGCCGCCCGCGACGGCCAGGTCGTGCTCGCCAAGGTCGACGTCGACGCCAACAAGGCGCTGGCCGCTCGCTACGGGGTGCAGGGCATCCCGGCTGTCAAGGCCTTCCGCGACGGCGCCGTGGTCAACGAGTTCGTCGGCGCGGTGCCGAAGGCAAAGGTCGAGGAGCTCTTCGATTCCCTGGTCCCATCGCGAGCCGACGAGCTGCTCGCGGCCGGCGACGAGCTCTCCCTGCGCGAGGCCGCCGAACTGGAGCCGCGCCGCGCCGACATCGCCGTAGCCCTGGCCCGCAAGCGCCTCGAGCGCGGGGCAGAGGAGGATGCGCTCGAGGCGGTCAAGGCCCACGAAAGCGACTTCGCCGCCAAAGGAATCGCCGCCCGAATCGCCTTGGCCAAGGCGGACGTGGGTATTGAGGCCTTCAAGTCTCTAGACCGCGGCGACCGCGAAATCGCCCTGGACGGCCTGCTGGAGGCGATGCCAGAGGCCGATGTCGACACCCGAGAGCAACTACGCCAAGCCGTAATAGGCATCCTCACCGAGCTCCCACAGGGCAGCCCAACCGCAGCGAACTACCGCCGCCGCCTAGCCACCGCCCTCTACTGACCGACCCCTCAGCGCGCATGCGGTCGTATTTATTTCCGCTATCCGTAAAGAAATACGACCGCACAGTGCTATGAGTGTCTGGCTGATCGCCCCAGGCCTATGCATGGAGGATGTGCCGGCGCTGGGCGAGTAGCGAGCGAAGCGTAACGGCGACTTGGTCTGGTTCGCGTTCGATACGCCTAGCGGTGACGCGGATCGCGTCTATTCCCGCCAGCTTGAGCTTCTCGATTCGAACTGGATCGCGCTCAAAAGCGGCTCTGGTGCCATGGGCCGCGTAGCCGTCGAGTTCGACGGCAAATCGCTCTCGCTCCCAATAGGCGTCGATCTCGTGTCCGGCAATGAAGTAGTTGATCGCGGGCCTCGGCAGACCTGCTCGGCGCACAAGGGCGATGAAAAGACGTTCTGTTCGAGCTCGTGTCATGGCCGGATCTCGATAGATCGCGGTGGCGGCGAGTAGCCGCTTGCGGCCGAGGTGACGGCCGCTGCGGGCAGCGAGAGAGTCGATAGCGTCAACCTCGAGCAGTCCCAGTCGCTCTGCCTTCTCGAGCATGCTTTCCACGTACTTTTGCGGGGAGGAGATGGCAAGGTCCATCAACGTGCGAGGTACGGCTGTCGTCGGTACTCGTTCGACGAGGGTTCGGTCTTCTTCCTCGAGGATCGTCGAGTGGTGAAGGCGGATGGTCTTTCTGGAGTGGCCTCGGATCGGTGTCGTCACATGAGGAGGGTCTGGCCAACGCGCAGACAGCCCCCAGAGCCAGGCCGCTGATCCGTGGCTGACCACGGCGTCGCGACCACAGGAAAGTGTCGCTGCCAAGCATTGGCCATGCCGCGATACGTTCGAGTGGCCAAGCGCATAGGCGCCTCGGTGAAGTCGATGCAGGCGCTTTGCTTCTAGGCCACGCGCAATTGCCCCAGTTGAGTAACCCAGATCCCTCAGTTGAGCATGCGAAACGACCCCCTGCTGCACAGCGGCCAAGTCCGCCAACTCCCCGTGGGGTCGTACTTCCTTCCGCATACCGGAGATAAGTGCGACCACAGCTAAATTCGCCCCCCAGTGACCTTGCGGTCGTATTTTTCTCCGGATAACGGAAAGAAATACGACCGCATCGAGGGTAGAGGTGGGGGAACATCTGTTCGGGTGCGTAGAATCGTTCTAAGTGGCCGCTTCTGAGCGAATCGTCATCTCGGGAGCGCGGGAGCACAACCTCAAGGACATTGACGTTGAGCTACCGCGCGACGCGCTGATTGTGATCACCGGGCTTTCCGGCTCCGGTAAGTCGAGCCTTGCCTTCGACACGATTTATGCCGAGGGACAGCGGCGCTACGTCGAGTCGCTCTCGGCCTACGCGCGCCAGTTCCTTGGACTGATGGAGAAGCCCGACGTGGACTCGATCGAGGGGCTCTCGCCGGCAATCTCGATCGATCAGAAGACGACCTCGCGCAACCCGCGCTCGACGGTGGGCACCGTCACCGAGATCCACGACTACCTGCGGCTGCTCTGGGCGCGGATCGGCGTTCCGCACTGCCCCCAGTGCGGGGCGGAGATCACCGGCCAGACCCAAGAGCAGATCGTCGACCGGCTGATGACCCTCGAGGAGGGGACGAAATTCATGGTGATGGCGCCGGTCGTGCGCGGGCGCAAAGGCGAGTACGGCAAGCTCTTCGAGCAGCTGCGCCTCGAGGGCTACTCGCGGGTTGAGGTCGACGGCGAGCTGCGCCGGCTCGACGAGGAGATTGTCCTCGACAAGAAATTCAAACACGACGTCTCAGTGGTCGTGGACCGGCTGGTGATGAAGCCCGACCTACGGCGGCGGCTCTCGGAGTCGGTCGAGGCCGCGGCCGGTCTTGCTGCAGGTCTGGTCGAAGTCGAGCTGGTCGATGACGCGAAAGCCGAGCCGCTGCTCTTCTCCGAGCAGTTCGCCTGCCTTGAGTGCGGCACCTCGATCCCCGAGCTGGAGCCGCGGATCTTCTCCTTCAACTCGCCGCATGGTGCCTGCGAGCGCTGCCACGGCCTCGGCTTCCAGCGCGTGATCGACCCCGAGCTGGTCGTCCCCGACCCGACGCTCTCACTGGCCGAGGGCGCCCTGCAGCCCTGGAACCGCGGCATCACCGCTTATTGGAAGCGGCTGATTGCGGCGGTTGCCGAGGAGAACGGCGTCGACGCAAATAAGCCCTGGGCGAAGTTGAAGAAATCGGACAAAGAGATCTTCCTCTACGGCACTGGTAACGACCGCCACCAGGTCACCTACACCAACCGCTTCGGCCGCAAGCGCTCCTACAAGGTCCGCTTCGAGGGGATCGTCAACAACCTTGAGCGCCGCTACGAAGAGACCGACTCGGAGACCAACCGCGAGCGGATCGAGAGCTATATGGCCGAGCAGCCCTGTCCTGACTGCAAAGGCGCCCGCCTGCGGCCCGAGAGTCTCGCGGTCAAGATCGGTGGCATCAGCATCGCCGAGTACAGCGCGATGTCGGCCCGGGCCGCCGCCGAGTGGATCGACACGCTCGACCTAACCGAGACCGAGCGAGCGATCGCCCGCCTGATCGTGCGCGAGATCTCCGAACGGCTCGCCTTCCTCGAGAACGTCGGCATCGGCTACCTCTCGCTGGGCCGCTCGGCCCGTTCGCTCTCCGGCGGCGAGGCGCAGCGGATCCGCCTCGCGACCCAGATCGGCTCCAGCCTGGTCGGCGTGATGTACGTGCTCGACGAGCCTTCGATCGGGCTGCACCAGCGCGACAACGAGAAGCTGATCGCGACCCTCGACCGACTGCGTGATCTCGGTAACACGGTGATCGTGGTCGAGCACGACGAGGGGACGATGATGGCGGCCGATCACCTCGTCGACCTCGGCCCCGGCGCCGGCGAACACGGCGGCCACGTGATCGCCGCCGGCACGCCGAAGGAAGTCGCCAAGAACCCCGCCTCGCTGACCGGCCAGTACCTCTCCGGTAAGCGCAAAATCGAGCTGCCCGAGGAGCGCCGCCAGCCCAGCGGCGCCCTGCTCGTTCGCGGCGCCCGCGAACACAACCTCAAGGACGTCGACGTCACCGTCCCGCTCGGCGTCTTCTGCTGCGTCACTGGCGTCTCCGGCTCGGGCAAGTCGACCCTGGTCAACGAGACCCTGCACCACTCGGTTGCCAACCGCCTGCACCAGGCGAAGCTGCGCCCGGGTGCCCACGACGGGGTCGACGGCCTCAGTCAGATCGACAAGATCATCAACATCGACCAGTCGCCGATCGGCCGCACGCCACGCTCCAATCCGGCCACCTACACCGGGGTCTTCGACCACATCCGCCAGCTCTTCACCCAGACCCAGGAGGCGCGGACGCGCGGCTATAAGCCGGGCCGCTTCAGCTTCAACGTCAAGGGCGGCCGCTGCGAGGTCTGCCGCGGCGACGGCCAGATCAAGATCGAGATGCACTTCCTGCCCGACGTCTACGTTCCCTGCGAGCAGTGCCACGGCAAGCGCTACAACCGCGAGACGCTCGAGGTCCGCTTCAAGGGCAAGAACATCGGTGACGTGCTGGAAATGTCGGTCGAGGAGGCGGTCGAGTTCTTCGAGAACGTGCCGAAGATCGCCCGCCGCCTGCGCACCCTGCACGACGTCGGCCTCGACTACATCCGCCTCGGCCAGGCGGCGACGACGCTCTCCGGCGGCGAGGCGCAGCGGATCAAGCTGGCTACGGAGCTCTCCAAGGTCGCCACCGGCAACACCCTCTACATCCTTGACGAGCCGACCACCGGCCTGCACTTTGCAGACGTGCAGCGCCTGCTCGACGTGCTCGGCCGCCTCGTCGACGCCGGCAACACGGTTGTAGTCATCGAGCACAACCTCGACGTGATCAAGACGGCGGACCACCTGATCGACCTCGGCCCAGAGGGCGGCGAAGAGGGGGGAGAGGTGGTCGCCACCGGCACCCCCGAGGAGGTCGCGGCCGTCACCGGCTCCTACACCGGCCGCTTTCTCGCCGGGCTGGTCGAGCCGGCGAAGCCGAAGAAGCGCGCCGCGGGCAAGCGCCGCGAGCCGATTGCCGCCTAAGCGAACCCCTGGTAGGAGGCGCTTGCGAGCGCTACCTTAGGTGTGAAAGATCGCGCGAGCGGGTATGGCAGGGTCGCGGGTAATGGGCAGGGGTGAAAGGAATGGCTCATGTCCCTATCGGCTTCAAGGCGGTTTTTGGTCTCCGTCGGCGTGCTGCTGGCGTCCGTTCTGGTGGCGGTCGGCTGCGGAGGGAGCAGCGGCGGAGGTGGGCCGAAGATCGCCCTCCTCTTGCCCGAGAACCAGACCCCCCGCTACGAGTCTGCCGATCGCCCCTACTTTGAAGAAAAGGTCGAAGACATCTGCGAAGACTGCGAAATCCTCTATAGCAACGCGACCGAGGATCCGTCCAAGCAGCAGAGCCAGGTCGAAGCTGCCCTGACCCAGGGTGCCGACGTCTTGGTGCTCGATCCGGTCGACGCGGCCTCAGCCGCGGCAAGCGTCGAGAAGGCTGATGCTCAGGGCGTCCCGGTCCTTAGCTACGATCGGCTGGTGCTCGGCGCGGAAGTTGCCGTCTACGTCTCTTTCGACAACGTACGGGTGGGTGAACTCCAGGCTGAAACGCTCTCCAAAAAGCTGAAAGAAGACGGCAGCCCCAAAGGCCCGATCGTAAAGATCAACGGCGATCCAGCCGACAGCAACGCGGCCCTGTTCAAGGAAGGCTCGAACAAAGGATTCGAAGCCGCCGGCGTCGAGATCGCCAAGGAATACGACACGCCGGAATGGTCGGCGACGAACGCCCAGAACGAGATGCAGCAAGCGATCACTGCGCTCGGCAAGGATGGCTTCGCCGGTGTTTACGCGGCAAATGACGACACCGCGGGCGGTGCGATCGCGGCGATGAAATCGGCCGGTATCGATCCCGAAGAAAGGCCCACCACAGGCCAGGACTCGACGGTCGCGGGCGTGCAGCGAATCCTCGTCGGTCAGCAGTACATGACCATCTACAAGGCGATCAAGCCGCAGGCCTCGACCAGCGCCGAAATCGCGGTTGATCTGGCCAACGGCAAGGAAATCCCGAAGGGCAAGGTCACCGACGAACTCGACAACGAAGCGGGCAAGGTGCCCTCGATCCTGTTCGAACCGGTCGCGGTGACCAAAGACAACATCAAACAGACGGTGATCGCCGACGAATTCATTACCGCCGATGAACTCTGCACCAGCGCCTACACCAAGGCGTGCGAAGAAGCGGGCATTTCCTAGCCAGGCGATGGGATGACCCCGACCGCCCTGCTCGAGATAGATGGCGTGAGCAAGAAGTTCGGCCCGGTCCAAGCTCTGGATCGGGTCGACTTCGCGGTCGAGGCGGGTGAGGTAGTCGGTCTGGTCGGCGACAACGGCGCCGGCAAGTCGACCCTGGTGAAGACGATCGCGGGGATCCATTCGCCCGACACCGGCTCGTTTCGCTTCGCCGGGAAGGAGGTCTCGATAACCCGCCCACAGGACGCGACGGCGCTCGGAATCGCAACCGTCTACCAAGACCTCGCCCTCTGCGACAACCTCGACGTGGTCGCCAATATCTTCCTCGGCCAGGAGGTGGTCACGGGCGGGGCCGCCCGGGCCACGCGCCAGCTCGACGAGGCGAAGATGGAGCACCGCGCCGGCGAGCTGCTCTCAAGCCTCGCGGTGACGATCCCCAGCACGCGCACCGAGGTCGGGACCCTCTCCGGCGGCCAGCGCCAGCAGGTCGCCGTGGCGCGCTCGCTCCTTGGTGAGCCCAAAATCGTGCTGCTCGATGAGCCGACGGCGGCTCTCGGCGTGCCCCAGACCAAGCAGGTGCTGGAGCTGATCGGGCGGCTGCGCGAGCGTGGAATGGGCGTGGTGGTAATCAGCCACAACCTCGCCAACGTCTTCGAGATAGCCGACCGGATCGTCGTCCTGCGCCTCGGCCGCACCGCCGGCGACTTCCAGGCCGAAGCGACCACCGAGGAGCACGTGGTCGCGGCGATCACCGGCGTCGGCGACAAGAAGGACGAAGAGGAGGGAGTCGCATGAGTACCGCAGAGAGTGCCGCGCCAGCGGCAACCGGGGAGGAGGACGCGAGCACCACCTCCCAGGCCGTGCGGCGCTTCGTCCAAGGCGATCTCGCCTCGCTGCGGGTGGTGCTCGGGCTGGCGGTGATCTGGGCGATCTTCCAGTTCGAGAATGACCGCTTTCTCTCCGCCGAGAACCTGACCAACCTGATGCTGCAGATCACCGCGGTCGGCCTGATCTCGATCGGCATCGTCTTCGTGCTCCTGCTCGGCGAGATCGACCTCTCGGTTGGCGCCGTCAGCGGGCTCGCCGCGGCGATCATGGCCGTGCTCAATGTCCAGCACGGCTGGAGCCCCTACCTGGCGATCGCGGCGGCGGTGCTGGCCGGCACCGCGATCGGACTCTTCCAAGGATCGGTGTTCAGCCGCTTCGGGGTGCCCTCATTCGTGGTCACCCTCGCCGGCCTGCTGGCCTGGCAGGGAGCCCTGCTGCAGGTTCTCGGCTCGACCGGCTCGATCAACATCACCAATCCCAAGATCACCGGCCTCGCCAACACCTTCTACTCCGACACCGTCGGCTGGGTCTTTGCCGTGGTAGTGATCGCCGCCTATGCCGGCGTGGTGCTTGCCGGCTACCGCAGTCGATTGGGTCATGGCCTGACGGGGGAGAGCCTCGCGCCGCTGGCCATACGGATCGCCCTAGTCGCCCTGATCACGATCGTCGCCGTCGCCATCCTCAATTCCGATCGCGGCGTGCCGCTGGCGCTGCTGATCCTGCTCGCTTTCGTTGTCGGCTTCGAATACATCGCCAGGCGGACTCGCTTCGGCCGCCATGTCTACGCCGTTGGCGGCAACGCGGAGGCGGCGCGCCGGGCCGGCATCGGCGTCAACCGAATCCGTGTCGCGGTCTTCGCCCTCGCCAGCACGATGGCCGCGATCGGCGGCATCCTCGCTGCCTCGCGCCTGCTCGCGGTCAACCAGAGCTCCGGTGGCAGCGAACTGCTGCTGCTGGCGATCGCCGGCCCGGTGATCGCGGGCACAAGCCTCTTCGGCGGCCGCGGCGCGGTATGGACCGCGCTGCTCGGCGCCCTCGTGATCGGCTCGATCGCCAACGGCATGGACCTGCTCGCCCTCTCCTCGGCGGTCAAGTTCATGGTCACCGGCGGCGTACTGCTGCTAGCAGTGATCGTCGACGCGATCGCCCGTCAGCAGCGCCAGGCTGCTGGCCGGATCTGATGCGATGCAGAAGGCGACATCTGTCGCCTTCTGCATCATCCTGAACTTGCTGCGCTTGAAATGGAACTTTGCTGCGTCTTGGTGCGCTCAGGCTAAGCGACGGACGGGATTAAATTCTGCCGTGCTAGATGATTGAAAAGGCATAGCCTTTATAGATTCCGATCAGTTCTACGATTGCGCTCCCGCTGGCGAACGCTTCGTTTATTCCGTAGAGCAGTTTGTCACCGGTTAATTTTTGGATTGCTTCGCTGAAGGTTATTAACGGTTTGACTCCGGCTACTGATGGAGCTTGAGCCGTAACTGAACCTTTGACTTCTTGTTTCGCCGGAACTGGGCAACCAAACCCGGTTTCATATTTTATTGTAGTAAAAGCTGTCGCCGGAGAATCTGGTTCGGCTAATGCGAATAATTCTCCTCCGTGTAATATTGGTAGAAGTTTTGCGGTAGCCACTATTACGTCTTTTTCAGTTCCATTGAGAATGTGGCAAGGTAGTTCTTCTCCTCCTGGAATTGCAAATACTTTGCATCCTGTAAATTTGGCCGACACTAAGGCTTCCTGCTGGGTAATAAATTTGCCTTCTGCGTCGCTACCTGTGCATTTAATTTTGATACCGAGCGCGGAAACAGAGAGTTCTGCTGTTCCCTCCGTGGTGGCTAAGACTTCAGCTCCCGAAATGACCGGTTCGCTGAGTTCGAATTTACCGACCGTGCTTTCGCCGGGTAAGGCAGCCCTGATCGCTACTGCCCCAAACACCATCATTCCTAGTGCAGCGAGAAAGAGAATCCCAAGGAGTCTAGGCCCAGATTTGCTATGTCGCATGTCGTTCTTCTCCTAGTAGTTGCTTGCTACAGAAGCGAATGCTCTGTAGCTTTTAAGCATTCCACTATGGCTGCCAAGGTGCTGCCAGCTGCCGGGCCGATGGCCTGGGGGAAGAGCCTAGAAGCTGGTCTAGTCGGCGAAAAGCAGCGAGGCGCCGATTGCGCCGCCTAGGTCGCCGAGGGAGGCGACGCGGACTGCTGGCGGGCGTTCGTCTACAAAGAGATGCTTGGCCATCTCCTTGGTTAGCGGCTCCATGTAGCGCTCGCCGAAGCGGACGCCGAGGCCGCCGCCGATGATCACCGCTTCGGGGTCGAGCAGGTTGACAGCCGAGGCGACGCCGGTGCCCAGCGCCTCGATCGCGCGATCGATCAGCTCTTCGGCGAGGTCGTCGCCGTGTTCGATCGCGCGATCCCAGATGCCACTTGTGAGCCGGTCTTTGCCGTGCTTCTCCATCAGCTTGAAGAGGTCCGTCTTTGTGCCCTCCTTGTGCTGGCGCCTCGCCTCGCTCTCCATTGCGGCGCGTCCGGCGTAGGCCTCCATGCAGCCCTTGCGCCCGCAGGGGCACTTGGCGCCACCGCGCTTGACGACCATGTGGCCGATCTCACCAGCGGCGCCACGGCCGAGCCAGGGCTTGCCGTCGAGCACGATGCCGCCGCCGACTCCTGTGCCCCAGAAGACCCCGATCAGGCTGGAGAACTCTCGTCCCGCGCCGAGGTGGAACTCGGCTTCGGTCGCGACCTGGACATCGTTGCCGAGTCGGACCTCGGTGCCGAGAGCCTTCGACAGCGTTTCGCCGAGCGGAAAGCTTCCCTCCCAGCCGGGCAGGTTACGCGCCCCCGAGACGACGCCGGTCTTGCCGTCAGCATCGCCCGGCGAGCCGACCCCGATCCCCTGTAGCTCGCCCGGCTCGACGCCCGCGGCTGAGGCTGCCTCGAGCAGCGCGTCCTCCATTGCCCGCGCCACGTCGGCCGGGCCGCCCGAGGTCGGGGTGGGGTGACGGGCCTCGCCGAGGACCTTGCCGCCGGCGTCAACGATCGCCGTCTGAATCTTCGTCCCACCAAGGTCAATACCACCGCGCAGCTCAGCCATGCGCGGCAGTCTATGTGCCGACGGGCCTAAAACGGGTCATATAGACACGCTTTAGGCCCGTCGGCCGGGGTTTCGTAGGGTTGCGCATGCAGATGAGCGGATCGGGACAGCGAGGTTGGCGGGTGTGGCTTGCGAAGTGGCGCTGGTATGAGCGCAACCGGCGCGCGGCCCGACGCTGGCGCCTGGCCCGTCACGCCGCCCGCGGCGGCTTCTTCATCCGCCAGCCGCTCGAGGGGGAGGCGCTGGAGGCGCTCGACGAGAGGCGGCTGCGGATCGGCGAAGGGACGCTGCTCGAGCCCGGCTGCTGGTTGACCCTGGCGCCCGAGGCGCGGATCGAGATCGGCGCCGGTTGCTTCCTCAACCGCAACACGATGCTGGCGGCGCTCGAGCTGATTGAGATCGGCGACCACACGATGTTCGCCAACGGCTGCTTCATCGGCGACTCGTCCCACCGCTTCGACGATCCGGACACGCCGATAACGCAGCAGGGCTTCACCTCAAAGGGACCGGTGAGGATCGGCTCCAACTGCTGGTTCGGCGTCAACTGTGTGGTCACCAGCGGGGTCACGATCGGTGAGCGTTGCGTGATCGGCGCCAACTCCGTCGTCACCCGCGATCTTCCCGACGGCACCATTGCGGCGGGTGTCCCGGCGAAAGCTATCGGCGAAGTAAGCCTCTCGTGAACTGTGTCCGCATACCGGTGTGTTTACTTAGCAATACTTGACAATTCTAAATTCCGTGGAATATGTTCGCGGCCGTCATGGCGACTCCGCTGCGATCCCCGATCCTGACGACGCCCCGCGTTCGTCACCGCAAGAGCATCGAGAAGCTGCGGCCCGATCAGCTCAAAGCCCTGCGCGATGGCTTCGCCGCGATCAAGAAATTGCACGACACGAACGGCTTCTGGTTCTGGGCCGAACTGCACGGTGCGCCGAAGAACAAATGCGAGCACTCACCCGAAAATGGCTACGACAACCTCTTTCTGCCCTGGCACCGCGCTTATCTATACCGGCTCGAGCTCGCCCTGCAGACCAAAGTGCCGGCTGCAACGCTGCCCTGGTGGGACTGGCCGGCATCGCGTACGAGCGGTGGAATTCCGGCGGCGTACGAGGACCTCGCCGGCGAACTGAACCCGCTCGCCGGCGCCGATTTCCCTCCACGAATCGCTGAACTTACCGCGGCGGAAGGAATGCCTACCAACACTTGGCGGGAACCTGGAGATCCGAGTCGCCTGCCCAGTAAAGCCGAAGTCAACTCAATCCTCGAACTTAAAAACTTCGACGACTTCTCGAAAACCCTCGAGGTTCAGCTCCACAACCGTGTACACGGTTGGGTGCGGGGCTCGATGGGAATCGTCGCGATCGCCGCCTATGACCCAATCTTCTGGGCGCACCACACAATGGTCGACCGGCTCTGGGCTCTCTGGCAGACCTTACATTCGAGCCGCGGACCGCGGCCGGGGGTTTGGAAACGAATCTTGCGCGGCGGTCTCGACCTGACGGTCGGCGACGTGCTCGACACCCACGCGCTCGGCTACGACTACGCGGCGAGCACCGCGAACCGGGTGGTCGATTCCTGATGGAGCGCTACGCGACTCCAGCCGACGAGCCGTTCGCGGTGCCGGTATGGGAAGGCCAGCCGGACTTCTACCGTGCCGACCTTCAGTTCCATGGGGTGGGTCACCGCGGTGATTCCTACGAGGGACGTGTCTTCTTCGACGCCCCGGACGCGACGCCCGCGACGCCGCTGGAGCTCGACGCGGGTTACGCCGGTTCCTTCTACGTCTTCGGCCACGGACCGTGTTTTGGCGATGAGGGCCACTGTGAGGTGCCGCCGGGCCCGATTCATCCTTTCGACTACCGTACCGTCCACCACCTGGCACCCCAGTCGATGGTGGTGACCGTAACCGAGGCGGTCAAACGTGTGATCGCCGCCGGAAAATCCGAGTTCGCCGTCACCGTCGTGCCGACCAACGTGCGCGACGAGGAGGTCGGCGACATCCTCCACTTCGAGCGCCTCTCCCTCGTCACCTACGACTGAGCCACGATGCCCGCCGCCCACATAGCCGGCATTCCCATAGAGGAGACGCTGCTCTCGCTGGGTGGCCCGGCCGTGATCTACCTGGCGACGATCGGTTTCCTCGCGGCGCTGCGGAGGACCCGCTCCCGGCTCGGCTCCCTGGCGCGCCGTAGTCTGGGGGTGGGCGGATGAGCGAGCCGATCTCGATCATTGCCCACGCCAACTGCGACGACACCTACGTCGTCTGGCGCTACCCGAAAGCGATCACGGACTGCCGCGGCTTCGCCCTCTACCGCAAGCCGAAAGGCGGCGATGAGGAGCCCGTCCACACCTTCATTCCCTTCGCCGGGGAAGAACACAAACCCGGTGAGCACCGGCCGAGCAGCGAGTGGCCGATTCAGAAATTCGCCTGGGCGGACGTGCTCGCCCGCTCGGGTGAAACGGTCAGCTACAGGGTGGTGCCGATGGTGGGCAAAGCGGGTTCGCTCAAAAAGCTCACCGCTCAGGCCAGCCCTTGGAGCGATCCCGTAGCGGTGACCGCCGACGGCGGCGACGGCTTCTTCGCCTACTTCAACCGGGGGGTGCTGGCGACCCAGTCGGTCGCGCGGCGCCTCAAAGCTGAGGAACCCTGGGGCAAACAACTGCGCACGATGATCGCCACCCCGGGCAACATCACCCGCGAATACCTCTCTGGCGAATTGCGACTGGCGCTGCGCAGGGTCCTGTCCGACGCCAAGGCGAATCCGAAAGCGGAGATCTACGCGGCCCTGTTCGAGCTCGACGACCCCGAGCTGATCGAGGATCTATGCGCCCTCGGCCCACGCGCCCACGTGATCCTCGCCAACGGGGCGGATCACAAGGAGGACGAGAACAAGGAGGCGCGCGCGACGCTGAAAGCGGCCAAAGTCGACGTGCGCAAACGGTTCACCGGCAGTCGCCTCGCCCACAACAAGTTCCTCGTTGTCTGCGAGCCGGCGAAAACGCCGAAGCTGACCTGGACCGGCTCGACCAACTGGACGATGACCGGGCTCTGCACGCAGGTCAACAACGGCCTGCGGATCGAGAACGCCGCGATCGCCAAGTACTACAAAGCCGAGTGGGACGCGCTGGAGGAATCGGGTGACAAATTCCCGCCGAAACTGCTCGATGGCAACGCCGCCAAACGCTCCGCGCGGGTGGGCGAAGGGAGCGTCGGCACCTGGTTCGTGCCGGTGCACAAAGAAGTCGACCTGGTCGAGGCGCGCGGACTGATCGCGGCGGCGGAGCGCGGCATCCTCTTCGAGTTCTTCAACCCCGGCCGCAAAGGCACCCTGTTCAACGCGATTATGGACCGCGTTGCCGCCGACGAAGCCGACGGCGGCGACTCGCTCTACGTGCACGGCATCCTCAATCAGGACCCCGAGGCCGGCTCCAAAGACCCCGCCCTGGTCAACCTGATCCATCGTGGCCAGCTCGACGAGGCGAACCCCGACATCGTCCTGCCGAGCAAGATCGACAAACGCTTCTCCTCCTGGGAAAAAGAGATCGACCGGCTCAGCCTGGTGATGATCCACTCCAAGGTCGTCGTCCTCGATCCGTTCGGGCCAAAGCCAATCGTGATGACCGGTTCGCACAACCTCGGCCCGCGGGCCAGCGGCAAGAACGACGACAACCTCAACCTGATCTCCGGTGTGCCGAAGCTGGCCGCCGCCTACGCCACCCACATCATCTCCGTCTACAACGCCTACCGCTGGCGCTACGTGCGCTCAAAAGCAGCGAAAAAAGCGGGCAAGGAGTGGGAAGGCCCGGAAGACGGCAAAGCCTGGCAGGACAGTTATTACAGCGGCAAAGACGCCGCGGCCAAGCAGAGCGAGCTGGCCTTCTGGCTGGGCGAGTAGCGGCGCCTATACGACGCTCGTTATGCAAAACCTGCCTTTTGTGATCAAGCCGTCGTAACGGCGCCGATCGATCCCTATAATTTGGCTCTGCGGCCGTGACCCGAAGGGCATGGACCAAATGAACCTCGTCGAACTCGTCGATTCCTCACACGCAACTGGCGACGTGAAGCTCTTCCGCGCGAAGGACGAGCTTCGAGCCGCGCTTGCTCCCGTCCGGCGCGAGGGCAGCTCGATTGGGCTGGTGCCAACGATGGGCTTCCTGCACGAGGGCCACCTCTCGCTGCTGCGCGCCGCCCGCGCCGAGTGCGACCTCGTCGTCATGAGCCTCTTCGTCAACCCGACCCAGTTCGGGCCTGGAGAGGACCTTGACCGCTACCCGCGCGACGAGGAGCGCGATTTGCGCCTCGCCGCCGAGGCCGGCGTCGACCTCGTCTACGCGCCGCCGGTCGAGGCCGTTTACCCGGAGGGCTTCGCCACCCAGGTTGAGGTCGGCGGCGGGCTGACCGACGTCCTTGACGGCGATCCCGCCCGACGCGGCACCGGTCACTTCCGCGGCGTTACCACCGTTGTCGCCAAGCTCTTCAACACGGTCGGGCCCGACGTCGCCTACTTCGGCCAGAAGGACGCGCAGCAGGTGGCCGTTATCCGTCGGATGGTCCGCGACCTCGACATCCCGGTACGGATCGAGGTGCTGCCGACGGTGCGCGAGCCCGACGGCCTGGCGATGAGCTCCCGCAACGCCTACCTCGACCCGCGCGAGCGCGAGCGGGCGACGGCGCTCTCGCGGGCGCTGCGCGCCGCCGAGGCGAGCGCCCGCAGCGCCGGCCTCGCAGCCGGTCTCGAGGCGGCCCGCGCCGAGCTGCGCGCCGCCGGCATCGAGCCCGAGTACCTGGAGGCGCGCGACGCCGAGAACTTGAACCCCGTGGCCGACCTAATCGGCCGTCCCGTCCTAGTTGCCGTTGCCGCCCAGGTGGGCGGTGCGCGGCTGATCGACAACGTCCTGATCCAACCTTGAACGCTCCAACCCGAAAGAGCTGACACGGAGGCCAAATGCAGAGGCAGATGCTCAAGTCCAAGATCCACCGGGCGACGGTGACCGACTGCGATGTTGACTACATCGGCAGCATCACCATCGACACCGAGTTGATGGCCAGCGCCGACCTGATCACCAATGAGCAGGTCCACGTCTGGGACATCGACAACGGCGCCCGCTTCGTCACCTACGTAATCGACGGTGAGCCCGGGTCGCGGACGATGCAGGTCAACGGCGCCGCCGCCCACCTGACCCGCCCCGGCCACAAGATTATCGTCGCCTCCTTCGGCGCCTATGACGAGAGCGACCTCGAGTCCTACTCACCGGTCGTCGTCCACGTCGACGAGGACAACGCGATCAACGCCGTCGACAGCCACCCCGAGGTGCTGCTCTCATGAGCGCCGGCGGGCTCTCCCACACCGCGCCACCGCCAGCCGGCCGCCAGCCGGTGAACCTGCCGCGCCTGGTCGAGATGAAGGCGAAGGGCGAACCGATCGCGATGATCACCGCCTACGACTACCCCTCGGCCAAGGTCGCCGAGGAGGCTGGGGTCGACATCGTTCTGGTCGGCGACTCGGCGGCCATGGTCGTGCTCGGCTACTCCGGCACCGAGCCGGTCTCGATGGAGGAGATGATCGTCCTCGGCAAGGCCGTCCGCCGTGGTCTGAGCACGCCGCTGATGGTCGGCGACATGCCGATGGGTAGCTACGAGGCGAGCAACGAGCTGGCGATCCAAAACGCACAGCGCTTGGTCAAGGAAACCGGTTGTCAGACGGTCAAGCTCGAGGCGGGGGGGGTCTCGGTCGAGCGCGCCCGAGCGATCGTCCGCTCCGGTATCCCGGTGATGGGCCACGTCGGCCTCACTCCGCAGACGGCAACGGCCCTAGGTGGCTACAAGGCCCAGGGCAAGACGGCCCAGAGCGCGATCCAGCTCTGCGAGGACGCGCTGGCGCTGCAGGCGGTCGGTTGCTTTGCGATCGTCTTCGAGGCGGTCCCGGCGGCGATCACCGAGGCGATCGTCGAGAAGCTAGAGGTCCCAGTGATCGGCATCGGCGCCGGCCCGGCCCCCGCCGGTCAGGTCCTCGTCTTCCACGACCTGCTCGGCATTACAACCGGGCGGATGGCGAAATTTGTCAAGCGCTACGCCGACATCCACGACCAGATGGTCGGCGGCGTGCGCACCTACATCGACGAGGTCCGCACCCACCACTTCCCCGAACCCGACCACGTCTACGGCGTCGAGCCCGCCGAGCTGGCCGAGTTCAGGCGCTACCTCGACCAGGAGAGCCTGACGTCAGCGAAGGCCTGGGACTGGGAGCCGCTGCCCTGAGCTAGGGATAGGGCCTGATCTGTGAATCGCCAGGCAGCGAATGCCCGGGCGTGCGGTCGAGCGGGTATTGGCCCCCGCCTGGCCCTGGCGATGGCCTTCTCATGTTGTCCCAAATCCGCCCTGGAATCGATCTGAAAGGGCCGGGAGGGGGTGGGGGAGATGCGGCTGGCGGAATGAAGGTCCAGGCGATGTTTCCCGCGCTGTCCCAGCCCGTATGCGCCCAGTCAAACCATCGTCCGTTGGCAAACTGGCGATGATAGTGCCAGCCTCCGTGCCACTGGCAGTACCATCCGGGCAGCCCGACAATGGGGTTGAGTCCAGTATTTGGCTGCGGCGGATATGGGGGCGTGGCCGGTTGGGCGCCCGCTACCTGCAGTCCGTTTGGATCGCCTTGGTTCACGGGGCTCTGTTCCGCATAGCCATAGGCTTCTCCCGTTTCGGCCTCGAGCGGATCGCGGCTCATGAACTGCGCGGGGCTCGTCGGGTCTAGGACTCGCGCCCTGAGATAGATAAATCCGGTGTCGGAGTTCGTGTACTGGGCGTCGTAGCCGAGAGGTGTCGACGCGGTGCCCGTATGAGCTTCGGTGGCGCCATAGGGCGTATAGGTGTAGGTGCCTTTGGTTTCGCCCGAGGCGTTGCTCAGGAGCCGCGTCGATCCCTGCTGGTCGTGGTGCAGATAGGTGGCCGTTTCCGATGTGATCTGCTCGAAGGGGAGGCCTTCGGGCCCGTAGAGGTAATAGTTGGTCCCGTCGTAGAGCAGCAGCGGCAGCGCAGCGGCAGCGTCCCACGCCATGTGGGTCGTGGCGCCGTTGATCGTCTCCGAGGCCCGCAGCCCGTTGCCGTTGTAGGTGAAGGTGTCTTTGATTTCTTTGATTTCGCCTTCGGCTTTGCGCGTCACCGAGATCAGGTTGCCGGCCTGGTCCCAGCCGTAGGTCGTGGCGGGGCCTTTTTCCGGCGTCCGGGTCGTCCGCTGGCCGACTTTGTTGAAGGCGTATTTGGTGCCGCCGCCTTCTTTCAGCTCGTTGGCGTTGTCGTAGCTGTAGGTGGTGGCCGCGACTTTGGTCGTGTTGTTGGCGGCGTCGTATTCGAAGGCAGAGCCTGCGCCGGAGGTCATTCGCTCCTTCGTGTCATAGCCGTATTCGAGTTTTTCGCTTCCGGGCAGGCCTTTTTGGGTCGCCGTTTTGAGCTGACCGGCGTTGTCGCGCGTATAGGTGATCGAGGCCAGTGTTTCGGCACTCTTCAGCATCGTCGTTTTGGTCAGCTGGTCGGCGGTGTTGTATTCGTATTCGTCTTTGTTGGTCGAAGTCGCGGGGAAAGTGGTCGATTTGGGCATCGAGTCGCGATTGTAGGCAAATTTAGTTTCTTTGCCCAGCCAGTCGGTGACCTTTTCCAGACGCCCGGCAAGATCGAAGGTGCGCGTGATCGATTTTGTATTCGGATAGGTGATTTTGGTGATCTGATCACCCAGGTTGTATTCGTATTTGATGACTTCGGCGTTGCCGTTTTTGATTTCAGTCAGGCGGCCTAGTTCGTCGTAGGTGCTGGTCGTCGTTCCAGTTCCGTCTTTCATTTCGGTCACGTGCCCGTCTTTGTCGTATGTATAGGTGACGGGTTTGGTGGCTTCTTCTGAATATTTGATTTCTTTGAGCCGATCGCCGGCGTCGTAGGTGTAGGTGGTAGTCCGGCCTTCGGCATCTTTCAGTTCTTTGAGATTGCCCTCGGTGTCGTATGTGCGGGTTGTTTTGCGTTCGAGAGGGTCGATTTCTTCGGTGACTTGCCCGAGCAGATTGCGTTCGTATTTGGTCGTGTGGGCGTTGCCGTCGGTTTTGCTTTTTACCCGACCCATGTTGTCGTAGGCGGTTTTGGTGACGTTGCCGTTGGCCGCTTTAACTTCGGTGCGCTGGTCGGCGTTGTCGTAGACGTAGGTGGTGGCATGGGCGTTGGCGTTGGTCAGAACTTCGAGGTTGCCGTTGGCGTCGTACTGGTTTTTGGTTTCGTGCCCGAGCGAATCCGTCACCTTGATTGGCCGTCCCTGGGCATCGCGTTCGGTTTTGGTTTCGAATTTGGAGGCTTCCGCGCCTTCTTCGTTGCCTCGCGGGCTGACTTCTGAGATCTGCATGCCGTTTTCGTCGTAAGTCCAGGTGCTCTTGTCGCCCGCGGCGTTGATTTGGGCTTTGCGGTCGCCGCGGCTGTCGTATTCGAATTTGGTCGTGTGCCCGAGCGGATCCGTTTCTTCTTCGAGGTCGCCGTTGGCGGCCCATTTGAATTTGCTTTCCTGGGTCGTTGCGCCTGGCGCCGGCCGTTTGATCGTTTCCGGGTCGCCGGCGGCGTTGCGCGTATACGTCGTCGTCTCGCTCTTCGGCGTCGTCATCGTGCTGACGTCATGCGTGCTGTTGTAGGTCCATTTGCTTTCGTTGCTGTTGGGGTCTATTTCGCTCGTCTTGTTGCCTTCAGCGTCGTAGCCATATTTGGTCGTATGGGTGTTGGGGTCGGTGATGGCTTTGAGGTTGAAGGAGCTGTCGTATTCGGAGCTCGTGGTGGCCGCGATCGCTGTGCCAGAGGCCCTGGTGAGGCTGGTCGGCTCCCCGGCGCTGTTGAAGACGCCAACCGTCACCGAGGCGTTGGGCTCGGTGACTTTGGTTTCGGTGCCGGTGGGGTATTCGAGCGTGCGTTTGCGTTCGAGCGCGTCTTTTTCGAGTTTGACCCGCTGTGAGCCGTCGTATTCGAAGCTCGTCGTGTGGCTGCGCCCGTCGGTCAGGCCGGTGATCTGGTGGGAGGCGTCATAGCCAAATTTCCAGCGCAGTTTTTCTTCCGGCAGCGTGACTGTGGCCAGGTTGCTCGATTCGTAGGTGTATTTGGCCAGGTGCCCCATCGGGTCTTTGACGCTTTCGACCTGGCCTCCGGCGCTGTAGACAAAGGTCAGTTTGCGACCCGCCCCGTCGGTTGCCGTTTCGAGCTGGCTTTTGGCGTTGTAGGCGAGGGTGATCGCGTTGCCGTGGCGGTCGGTCTCTTTGGTCAGCTGGCCGCTGCTGTTGAAAGTCAGTTTGAGCTGATTGGGCAGCGTGTAGATGTAATTGGTGCCTTCTTTGGCCAGTTTGGCCTGAATCCAAGGTGCCGCCTGGTATTTGCCTTCGACCAAATAAAAGAGAGCGGTGCTGCCGTTGTCGTTGCGCACGGTCACCGTTTCGGCCACTTCGTTGACGACGAGGTTGGCGCTGTAGGTGCTGGTCCAGCCATAGCCGAAGGCGCCTGCTGATTTCGCGGCCGCAGCTAGCTTCGAGTTGTAGTAGCGCGTCAATTCGAGCGCCGGTCCTCGCCCGTTGGCCGAGAGGTCGCTCTGTGCCTGGACGAGGTTGCCTGTCGCGAGGTTGATCTGGTTGCCCTCGAATGATCGGATCACGTTCGGCTCGGCGGGGTTCCCGGTGCCGTAGCCTTCTTCCGCGGCGAAGGCGAATAGGCCGCAAAGTGCGCAGACGCCCCATTTCGCCCCTTTGTGGACGCCGGAGAGTTCGCGATTAGAAGTGCCGACGACGAAGGCCGGCGAGGTTCCGGCGAGCATCGAGGTTCCGGCGGCTTCGGCGATGGCTTTCGAAAATTTCAGCGGCTGTTTGGCGACTTCTTCGAGCCCCAGTTGCCCGGCTGTGCTGCCGGTCAATTTCAGTTCTTTCGGCAGCGCGCAAGTTTCGTTTTTGAGCAGCAGCGTGGCGAAGACTTCGCCCGTCAGCGGTTTGAGGACGTCGTAGACGATGCCGCCTTTCTTGATCAGTTCGGTTTTCGCTTTGATCGTGATCGCTTCGCTTACCGCGCACGTTTTCGGTTCCACGACTTTGCATTTCGACAGTTCCATCGTCGCTTCATCGGTGCTCGTCGAGATGATCTTGCCGCTGCCTTTTTCGGCTTCGCATTCGATTTTGAGCAGAAGTTTGGGAACTTCGATCGTGATCGGCGCCGCGGCGCTGGTGACCGATTCTTCTTTCAGCGCCAATTCCGTCATCGTTTTGCCTTCGATCGTCCAGACGGCAGCCGACGCCGCGCTTGCGCAGAGGGCGACGATTACGAATGCGCTCGCTAGCAGGAGAAGGCTGAAGGCAATCGTGCTGCGCCTGTGGCTCATGAACCCTCGATTCGTCGCTCGATGTCAGACGAGCTTCTCGTACAATCAAAAGTTTGCAAGTAGTTGCGATGAAGTTTTCTTCGCACATTGCGAACGATCGCCCGGCGCTACGGCGGTTCCGGCCTCTTCGATCTACGATTGCGGGCTGATGCCCCTCTACGAGTTCGAGTGCCCGGACTGCGGCCGCCGCTTTGAGGAGCTGGCGCCCAGTGAGACACGCAGCCTGGTTTGCCCTGGGTGCGGGTCGGAGCGGACCCGGCGCCTAATCTCGCCCGTTTCTCCCCCTGGCCGCCAGCCGCGTGGAGCTGGCGTGCGGAGTGATGAATTGCGACGGGGGGAGCGGGAAGCGGCTCGCGGTGAGCGGCTTGCCGAGACCAAGCGCAAGCGGGCGGCCGGGGAACCGCCGGGACCGCGTCGTGGCGGGGGCGGGGCTTGAGCTCGGCAAGCGCTGAGCAGCGGCGGGAGCAGCTCGTTGCGCTCTTCGAGGAGGTCAAGGCCTGTGAGAGGTGCCCGCTGCACGAGACGCGCACCAAGACCGTGTTCGGCGCCGGCGACGCCAACGCGGACCTGATGTTCGTCGGTGAGGCGCCGGGTGCTGAAGAGGACCGCCAGGGGCTGCCCTTTGTCGGTCGCGCCGGGCAGTTGCTGAACCAGATGCTTGAAGAGATCGGGCTCTCGCGCGAGGAGGTCTTCATCGCCAACGTGCTGAAGAGCCGTCCGCCTGGCAACCGTGATCCGCAGCCGATGGAGATCGAGGCCTGTCGCCCTTACCTCTTTGAGCAGGTGCGCTTGATCGAGCCGACGGTGATTTGCACCCTGGGCAACTTCGCCACCAAGCTGCTCAGTGGCAATCCGGCCGGGATCACCAAGGTGCGGGGCGCACCGCAGGTGCATGAGATCGGCGGTCGCACGGTCTTCCTGCTGCCGCTTTTTCATCCTGCGGCGGCACTGCGGACCCCGGCGGTGAAGGAGACGCTGCGCCAGGACTTCGCCACGCTGCCCGAGCTGCTCGCGATGGGACCACCGGTTGCCGCCGAAGAGCCTGATGAGGAGGCGGCCAACGACGAGGACGAGCCGGCGCCCGAGCCCTCCGCCGACCAGCTTGACTTCTTTGGCTGAGACAAGGACCAGCTCCGCCGTCGAGACCGAAGCGCTCGGTGCTCAACTGGCGGCGACGCTCGAGCCCGGCGACGTGGTTGTCGTCAGCGGGGAGGTTGGCGCCGGTAAGACGACGCTTATCCGCGGCGCCTGCCGGGCGCTGGGGATCGACGGTCCCGTCACCTCACCCACCTTCACTATCGGCCACCGCTACGAAGGCGGCCGTCTGCCCGTCTCCCACCTCGATCTCTACCGGCTCGAAGGCCTTGAGGGCGAGGAACCGGCGCTGCTCGATGACTACCTCGTCCCTGGCTCGGTCGCCTTCGTCGAGTGGCCTGCGGTGGCCGAGCCGCAGCTGGCCGGCCGCAGGATCATCGCTGTGCGCCTCGCTCACGCCGGCGGCGACGGCCGCACGGTCGAGCTCCCCGCCGCATCCAGTCACGAATAGACGTGTTTCGATGGGGGCGGTGCATGTAGCATCGAACCGAACTTGTTCTGCGAATGGAGGGACGCTTGATGAAGGGTCTGAAGACGCTGGCCGCAGTGCTGCTGGGATCGGCGCTGCTCGTGTGCGCGATACCGGTGATGGCGAGTGCTGCCGCCTACAAGCACTACGTCGCCTGCGGCGTCTCCCAGAACGCGAAGCCGGCGCACAAATGCCCGAAGAAAGCCAAAAAGGGCGCCTTCTTCAAAAGCCTCAAAGGCGACGTCAACTACAGCGTCTGCGTCAAGTTCCCGACTGGCAAAAATATCTGCGCCAAAGCCCAGCCTGCCACGCAGGGCACGCTCTACGTCAACAAGATCACCTCCAACATTCCCGGCAAGCACCGCGTGACCTGGTTCGTCGAAGGCAAGCGCGTCGGCTCCTTCGCCTTCAATATCACTGGCTGACCGGGGCGCGCAGGAAATGGGGGTTGTCGGCTTCGACACGGCGACCGCCGATACAGCCGTCTGTGCGACGACGGGCGGCGGCGAGGTCCTCTACGAGGAGCTGCTCGGCGTCGCGCCCGACGGCAGTCCGCGCCACTCGACCGGGCTGCTGGTCGAGGTCGAGCAGGCGGCGGCTGCGGCCGGTGGTTGGAACGAGGTCAAGCGGCTCGCGGTCGGGCTCGGCCCAGGTTCGTTCGTCGGTATTCGCATCGGCATCGCGACCGCGCGCGGGCTTGCGACCAGCACCGGCCTGCCGGTCACGGGCGTCTGCACGCTAGATGCGCTCGGCCGTGCCCTCGGCGAGTATGCCGGCCCCGAGCGCAATCGCCTCGCCGTGCTCGACGCCCGCCGGGGTGAGGTCTTCGCCGCGCTCTACTCGCCCACCGGAGAACGCCTTTGGGCGCCGCTGGTCGCCGCCCCGGCAGAGTTGGCGGAGCGGGCCGCAAAGCTCCCGACGCCGCCCCTAGCGGGCGGATCTGGAGCGGTACGATTCCGCAATGAGCTGGCGACGGTCGGTGCCGACGTTCCCGAGGACGGCGACGCCGTGCACAGGGTCGCTGCGCGGCACATCTGCGCCCTCGCTGAAGCCGCGCCGGAGCGAGGCGACGAGGGCCTCGAGCCGATCTACCTGAGAGCGCCCGACGCGGAGCGATGGCGTGAGCGAGACACTTCCAAGCGAGCCCGGTGAGGTGACGGAGGCGACCTCGATCAGGCGCCTCGCCTACAGCGACCTGCCCGCCGTGATCTCGATCGAGCGCCGTTCCTTCCCGACGCCCTGGTCACTTGCAATGTTCGTGCTTGAGCTCTCCAAGCCCTCCGGAATCTGCCTGGCGGCGACCGAAGGCGACGAGCTGCTCGGCTACCTAGTCTGCTCGCGCTACGACCAGGTCTGGCACCTGATGAATGTCGCCGTTGCGCCAGAGCGCCGCCGCACCGGCGTCGCCCGCAGCCTGATCGCCAGGCTCGTCGAGGAGGGGGGCGGCAAGCTGCCCTTCACGCTCGAGGTAAGGGTCACCAACCGGCCGGCGATCGCGATGTACGAGCGGCTCGGCTTCCGCTCGGCGGGAGTGCGCCCTCGCTATTACCAGGACAACGGCGAGGACGCACTCATAATGTGGCTGGATTGAAGATCGAAGAGTGCTCGCTCAGCGCATTCCCCATTTCATGCCTGCGCTGACGCCGGAGAGCGATAGCCCGACTGTCGTCTCTAGGTACGCCGAATCGACACCGTACGTAAGGCCAGCACTTTTCAAGAAGGTTACCCCCTGTGTAATTGCTTCACCTTCTTTTGCTAATCCGATCGTCGTTCCGCGAATTACTCTTTCACCTGTCAGAAGAAGACAAGATTCACCATTGACGGTGAACCGAATAATGCTGTCTTTTGCTTCTCCGCTTGGAGGAGAGAAGACCAGGAACGGGCTGCCTTCAGAGACGTTCGCCAGGAACGACGTTTCGGCTTTGACCGATTCGACCGTGCAACCTTTTTGTATTATACCTTTCCCATCGGTAAGCACGCATTCTTTGAAGTTAAATATTGCCGACCCCCGACCAAGTTTTTCGAGCGTACCACTTCCCGAAGACTGGTTGCATGCAATGACAAAGCCAAACCCCAGATAGCTTGGCACGCTGATTGTTGCCGTGCCTCCTTCGGCTTTGACCGATTCCGAGGTGAGTTTGTGTTCTTGGAGCACCACATCTAGTGGTTTACTCCCGACCGTAAACTCAGGCATGATAGCTACGCCCCATAGTTTACCTTTATTGACGCCATTGAGTTTCGGCAGCGACTGCCCTTCTATCGTTGCGGTGTTTATTCCAAATTTTACCCCACAAGGGGATATGATTTTGCAGATTAATTCATTAATGGTTGGAGAAAAGAATGTTTGATGAGTCGTTCCTTCTCCGGATTCCACGAGAGCCGCGAAGGTGCCCGACATTTTAACTTCGCCGGGAAGCGTGCATCCCGCGCCTTTGAATTTAAGCAATGTGAATGCTTCGCCTTCCAACGGTTTCAGCACCTCATAGATTCCCGCACCATGCGCAAGTAGTTCGCCTTTTGCTTTTACGACTATAGGTTCGGCGACTTCGCAGGTCGACCCCGCGACAGAGCATTTGGTGTAGGTGCTGGTTCTGTCGGATTTACCTTCGATCGAAATCGTTCCTTCGAGGGTTTCCAGATTGCATTTAAGGGTTGTGCTCAGTTCGGGAATTAAAAGCAGAAGTCCGCCAGATATACCTTTAACAGCTTCTGAGGCTGTGACTGGCGTGCCATTGATCAGATACCGCGTGGCACCCTGTGCCGCCGGCGCCATTAGCCCGATGAGGCTGAGCAGAGCGAGGAGGCAGAGTCCAGCGATCCTGGTGTCGCGTCTTTTACGAGTCATCTTGGGTTCCTTTTGTGGTGATTGACGAAGCGTGACAACTGCGCGGCGAAGCGCAATCAGATTGTGCAGGCCTAGATCGGAATGATCAAGACAGCTAAAGCAAAGGGCTCTGGCTCTCTCGGGGTCTGCGATGAAGTGGCTGGAGCGTTTTCGCGAGGGCTCGCGTGCTTGAGCTGATTACAAGCTGCGACGCAGCGGAGTTCGGGTACGTCGCGTCTGAGGTGGCCTCGCGGCGCCCTCTCGATCTGGCGCGTTCGGGTGGCTGAGGTGGTCCCGAGGGAGGCGAAGGTGAGGCTGGATGAGATCGGGGTCGGCACGGCGAAGTCGATCGTCTACCGGGCGGAAAGTGCAGTCCCTGCACGCTTGATCTAGAGGACTGACGCTACGGAAGCGCTACTTCCTCGTAAGCGAAGCTGCCGTGTCCAGAAGCCGGTTCACCGGTGATGTTGAACCACAGCAGAGCCCCGGGTGGTGAGGCTCCTTCTCCTCCGGCGCTGAGGTCGGTGACACCCTCGAGGTGCGAGTCATCAACCGGCCAGCGATCGCGATGTACGAGCGTCTCGGCTTCCGCTCAGCCGGAGTGCGCCCTCGCTATTACCGAGACAACGGCGAGGACGCACTCATAATGTGGCTGGACGGCGAGGTGGATAG
>Ga0157302_10000031_pt1 | contig 32946 bp, 18 predicted proteins | sample NitcycUS103311B2_FD_108381 | JGI IMG/M metagenome (GOLD analysis project Ga0157302, IMG submission 108381) | Soil microbial communities from Arlington Agricultural Research Station in Wisconsin, USA - Nitrogen cycling UWRJ-S103-311B-2 | ecosystem: Environmental > Terrestrial > Soil >... | reverse complement strand
CTTGGCGATGTCTCACCTGCTGAGTTCGAGTCTCTCTACGCTGCGGCGGGGGATCAACGGATCTCCCTCAAAATGAAGATTGGATCCAACTAAAACGGTCTCCGTCAAACCCGGTCCGGCTCACATCGAGGGGCGTCGGCTCTGAAGCGAGGCGAGACCTGCCCTCCTCTCGCACCTACTGCTATCTGTGGTCGACAGGGCGAGCGATGCCTGGCGCTGCGCTTGGTCGATCATCTCGACTAGCCATCTGCGCCAGATCCGCCTTGATGCCTCGTAGGCTTGGCCAATTCGAGAGCGAGCCTCACTTCGAACCAGTCCACGAGAGGGACGAGGCCATGCGCCGCCGCCCTCATAGTCCCCGTTAGAAAGGCCTTCGATACCTACCTCTGCGCGCGAGGAGAAGCGCCCTTGGCACCCTTTTCCTGGGCCTACTGTGCTCGCTGAGAAAGCGCTCCGTCAACAAACGTCAACTCCCACGACGCGTAGGACAGTATCCGAATTGGCCGAGATTGGCCTTCGTATATCACGGCCACGGTTTCCGGAGCGCCAAGCTTGGTTTCAACCTCCTTGAGCTTTGTGCCTATCTCGAGTTGGAGCACCTTCTTGGTGACTTTCGGACTTTGGAGGACCAAGTGACCATTTTTCGGCCCAATCAGCTTGGAACGCGTCTCTAGGCGATTGTTTACAAAAGAGAGCTGCCAAATTCCGTAGCTCAAGCTTTCGCTGTTGCCACCACTCCTCTCTGCGTCAGGCTCTCCAAGACGTTGCTTTACTAAATCGACTGACACTCCTTGCTTGAAATTAACAATTTGGCGAGCGAGAGCCCTGGGTGTTGCTTCAGTCTCCTGGTGCGAGTCACCGCACCCGACCAGAAATGCTCCCAGCATCACTACGCACGCCAACATCAGCCATACTCCGATCCCGCCCAGAGGCGCCATCCTCAAAGCGCCGAGCCTCAGAGCTTGCCTATGCGGATCCAATATAGACCTTCTAACCCGACTTCATTGCTACTCGCATCGTGGCAAGGATTCCCGGCCGATGGACCGATGCTTACCGTCATAAGCAACGACCCGCCGTGGACACACATGCTTTCCGGCGACGAGCCGGTCTGCGAAACCTACTCTCGCTGGCACCCGAGCTGCAGCGCGACTGGCTGGACTCAGTTGCCTGGCGGCTATTGACACCCAGCGAGCGGGTCGCCCCGCAACGTTGATCAGCACCCTAATCTCCTTTACTTCAGGAGATCTCACTAGGAAGAACAAGAGACTTTGTGGGGAGCGGCCACCAAGCACGGTTCCAGTCGCGGCTAGCTGGGATCTATGTGATGGCACGCTATACCCGCACGTCACGTTTTCGCCTGTGACCTGCCCACGGTAGAGCGTTCGAGTTGCCCAGCAGCCTCGCCCACTTTTGCCAAATAGCCAGACTCCCCAGGATGAGCCAGCTCCAGCATGGCCATCAACTACCTTCACTGCGCGACTTGGAATCGAACCACCTGACGCAGCCGTCGTAGACGGACTAGACAGCCATATGGCGGTAGCACATACCATCACAGCCCAACCAGAAACCAGCCAAGAGGGCCCCCGAAAAATGGCATCCAACTTCACAGGCGACAAGGATGCCGCCTTCTACGTGTCCGTACTTGGACAGGTTTGGTCAACCGACACATGCAAATAGTGTTCCGCTCCTTCGCCATTGAAATTAAAGATAAAGCCCCAGGTGATGCTAAAGCCATATTCCTTCCCAGCTTCACAATAATACAGCGCAGCGGTCTTCTGGTAGTTCTGGCACGGTGCAGTGATCTCCACACATGCTGCTTCGATCGCTGGATACACCCGTGCTGGGCCCGAAATGTCATGCCAGCCGCCAGAGTATGGACCCCTCTTCGACCACTGTGATGCGAGGCTCTGAAGGGTAATCCCACCAAATCGGTTGCACTTTCGTACCACGGTCAGGAACAGAGTCCCCCGTTTGCTGCCTTTGGCCATGTGCGCCCACATCTTGCACTGACAGCCAGCAAAGCCCGCATAACAATCACTGCCTCCTGGGCTTTCCCCACTTAGATCAAATTGGTTGACGGGGTCCGCATTGCCATAGTCATATGCGTTGGCCGATCCGCCTTGCATTGGATCAGCCGAGATAAATCGACCGATCGCGGGCACATAGCTCCGAACGCCCATTTGTGTTACGCCTGAAGGAAGTTCCGCGCGCCGTTGCGCACCTCCGAGCCAGCCATATCTCCCAGCTCCACCTTTTTTCGGATTGCCGAACTCGTCAAATTCGAAATTGGCGATCGGTTCTTTGGCTGTCGGGCTGAGGCTTGCGGTGGCGATGATGTCCCCGTGCAGGTTGGTCAGCTGGAGGCTCGTCGTCCCGGAGCTTTCCCTAATGGCCGCCAGTTCTCCACCGATTCCAACGATGCTGCGAGTCCAAGTCCCGCTGCGTTCGGTCCACGAGGTTGAGTCAGAGGACATCGCGTAGTGAAGGACTTCTGTACCTGTTTTGGTTCCGGTCTGGACGACCTGACGGGGTCGGCCTGCCGCGTCGAGCTGATAGGTGTTCGTTAGTCCGCCCTGAGACTGCGTAGCGATCATGTCGTTTGAGTAGAAGGTCGTCGCCAGGGCGCTTCCTCCTGCATATTTGCTCGGCAGGCTCGTGATGCGGCCGAAGCCGTCGTACGTGACTTCGCCCGTGAGCCGGTCGGCAGCGTCGTAGGCGTAGCTCTGGGAAGTCCCTTCGGAGCTAGTGTCGCAGGCGCCGCCGGGCGCACGGGTCGTCAGTTTGGTCCGATTGGAGTCGGCGTCAAAGAAGTACTGCCGGGTCGTGCAACTGCCGCCCTGCGGCGTGTCCTTGGCCAGCTTGAGCCTGCCAGCATTGTCATAACTGTATTGCTGGCTCGATCCCAGGCTCGTCTGGGAGAGGATCTGGCCGTAGATCGAGCGTTCGTTGCTTTCTTCAAGCCAAGTGCATTTTTCCGAGCAGCTCGTCACCTTCGTGTAGGCGAGTTTGGTCGGGGCCCCTACCCCGTCATAGGTTGTTTTCGCCACCAAGCCGTCGGGCAGGCCGCGTTCGGTCATGTTGCCGTCCGCGTCATATGCGGCAGTGAAGGTGCCGGCAGCAGAGTCTTCGAGTTTGGTCAGCAGGCCCGAGGTCGCGTCGTAGCCAAAGGTTTGGGTGCCCTTGCCGTCGTTCGTTTTCACGGGGCGTCCCAGTAGGTCGTAGGTCGTTTCAGAAGTATTGGCGTCGGCATCCGTGTATTTTTCGGGGCGGCCGAGTTTGTCGTAGGCGGTGACTACAGCCTGATTGTCAAAGCCTTCGCATTTGGTTTCGCAGGTGAGCTTCTGTTCGACCGGTCGCCCGCTTGAGGCGTTGTAGATGGTCTGTGTCGGTGGCAGGGCTGTCCCGCCGCCGACTTGTTTGCTGCTTGTCCGGCGTCCCGCAGCGTCGTAGGCCAGGATCGTTTTGCGGGTGGTGCTTTCTTTTCCCCCGGGACTTTCAATCACTTCGGTCGCCTCGCCAAGGGAGTTGTAGGAGGCGTAGCGCGTTACAAGGAGTTCGGGCTGGCCCGCGGGGTCGGGCTGCGCCGCCGGCATCACCTTGCAGGGCAGGTTGGCGTACTGGGGCTTGTTCTTGCAGGCTTCATCTGGACTGCTGACGCCTTCGGCGACGTAATAGAGCGTCTTAGTGCTTCGGGCGTCGCCGCCGTTGGGGTTCGCGGGAAGTCTCCGTTCGGTCGGCAGGCCGCTTTCGGCGTCATAGCTCATGTGCGTGCGCAGGTTGAGCCCAGCCGGATCGACGATCGTGTCGGTCGGCTGTAGCAAGGTCCAGTCATAGAGGGTTTCGATCACCCGCTGGTCTTTGTCTTGGCCGGGGTCTTGGCCCCAGATTTCAGCACCGGTCGTTTGCCGGGTCGGAAGATGAGGCTTCAGGCCGGTTCCAGGCCAGCCTTTGTCGTATTCGACGGTCGTGTGCGCGCGGGCCTGCACCACAGAGCCCGATTCGAGCCGCGTTTCGTGCAGGGGTCCCCATTCGGCTTGCATATCGGTCCCGTCGGCGGAGAAGGTACGGTGGGTGTCGAGCTGCTGAGCGCGTTCGGCAGAGGTAACTCCCGCGGCCAAAGCGCGAAGCCGGTTCTGGGGACTCAGTTCGCGCACGACGTTGCTGTGTTCGTCAGTTTCGGTCGTCGTTATCGAGGGAGCGCTCGTACCTGCGGGCGATGGCGTTGCGATGTTGACGCTCTGCCCTTCGGCGTCCATGTAATAGACGGTCGCTCGCGAGTAGCTCGTCGGCGGGCTGGCCGGAATCTGATCGGGCGGGAAGATCGCCGTCGCATCGAGGGGCACGTCTTGCTGGGCCCATTTTGCGATCCCGCTGGCGCTGAGATCATTCGGCGCCCCGCTGCCGCTTACCGGCACCCCATAGGCGATCGTCGTCTGTGCCACTGTGGGGCTGGCGAGGAGGCTCGGCCGCTTGACCTTTGTCAGCCGGCCTTCTCCTGCTTCCCCCGCCGCGTATTCGAGCGTCCACGGTTCTTCTCCGGGAGGGGTGATCGTGCTGAGCATGGCGCTGCCCGAGATGTAGGTATAGGTCTCTTTGAAGACTTCGGAGACCTGCGGGTTCAGTTTTTCGATCAGCCTGCCTGCGGGGTCGTATTTGTATTTGACGACTTCCGTCTGCGTGGTAGTTGAGCCCGAAGGGCCGAAGTAGGTAATCGACGAGAGCCGTTCGCCGTAGGAAGGGGGAGCACCCCATTTCGTCGCCGGGGAATAGTTGAAGACGAGCGCTTTGCATCCCAGTTTGGTTTCCGCATTGGCTTCGGTGCAGGTCAGATTGGTTGCGGTGGGCGCTATGACCATTTTCAGCCGGCGCTGGGTGCCTTCGAATTTGTAGACCATCTTCGTTGAGTTGTTGGAGCCGCCGGTCTGGGTAACGGAGACTGGCAGGTAGGTCGCCGGAGCGCCGGAGCTGCTTTCGAAAGTCGTCCGGTTGCCCGCCGGATCGGTGAAGACGAAGTGGGTCGCGTCCTGGCGGAAGAGCTGAAAACCGGTTACTTCCGGCGGAGAGATATACAGCCCCGTTTCGGCGGAGAGTTCGAAGGCGTATTCGAAGCCGTCGCTGCCGATGAGCAAGGCGTAGCCGTTCAGGCCTTCTTCTTGTTCTTCGGCCGTCGCGTCCACAGTGGTCACGCTTTGCCATTCCGAGCCGCCCGCGGCTTCGACCGGGACGCTCGGCGCCCACCCCGCCCCGAGCACGCTGGTGTTCCCCGGCGCTCCGGGCTTGGCCCAACCGCGCGAGTTGTTGGTGCGCGAGAATTCAAGCGCCGAGCCGAAGCCGGGAATCGAGACGTCGGTTCTGGCCACGGTCAGGTTGCCCGTGAGCAGGTCGACCGTGCCCGGCCCGACGCTTGCGGTCGCGTCTTTCGGGCCGCCCACAAAGCGGTCCAGCACCGCAGCGACCGGGGCGCTGTAGCCGGCGACTTCGGTTGAGCCCTCAAACAGCGCCCGCACTTGCGTTTGCATGCCAGGATCGGGCAGGGGGGTGACGGCCGTCATGTCGAAGTAAAGCGGAGCGCTTTCTTTGCCCGACACCGCCACCGGCCAAGACACCGCTTTGCCCTGGCCGTCTCGGACCAGGCCCGGAGGGATCGCGGTGAACGGGCCGCTCGCGCCCTGCCGGTACTGGAAGGTGACGCCAGTTGTCCCCGCCACCGCTGCAGCGGCCTTCAGCTTCAGCCAGCGCGCCGTGCGGGTGCCTTCGCTGGGCGAGACGACTTTGCTGGTGGCGGGTGCGGCCGGATAGTAAGTGACCGACATGTAGGGGCGCAGGCTTGGGTTCGCGGCTGCGCTCGAGCTGAAGTCGACCCAGCGCTGCGTGCACGAGGTTGCGCCGCATTCCCGTTTCTGGTCGTCGATCAGCTTGACGAGGAATCCGAAGTTAGTATCGCTCGCTTCGTCTTTGGATACCCAATCCTGGACCACGCTCGTTATCCCGCCTGAGGCAGGCGAGGAGTCGGAGAAGCTCCACCAGCCGGCCTGATTTCCGCGTTTGCTGGTCAGGATTTCCGTTCCCGCCGGGGAGTAGTCGCCGCCTTCGGTGGTCCATTTGCTTGAGCCAGAGCTAGCCCAGTTGGCTTTGTCGGTCCACTTTCGGGTGACCTTGCGCAGCTCCACTCCACTGGTGAAGCCCGCAGGGTTTGGGGCATACAGGCCAACGGTCGCGCTGGTGACGTAAGCGCTCGCAGGTATCGAGCCGACTTTGAACTGAAGCAGGGAGTGCCGCCAGCTGTCCGGTGCGGTGGTCGAGGGCAGGTACCGAGCTTCCAGTGCCTGGGCCCCGGCCGACCCACAGCCTCCCCAGCCATTGATTCCTTTCGACCCCGAGATCGTGCAGTCCAGGGTTGGGCTGAGAGTGACGATGGTCGGGTCGATGCGCACCGGCCAAACGCGATCCGCCTGGGTGAGCCAGTCCCGATCAGCTTCGACCGTGAGCGGCCAGTGGCCCTGGCTAGGGGCGCCCAGCTCGTAGTGAACGGCGTTTGAGGCCTGCAGCGGGTCCTGGGAGCTGTCGGACATAACCGGTGCGGGCAGGACCGCAACAACTTTGCCGTCCTCGTCCCGAAACTCGATTGCGCCGTCAACAAGCGTGGGCGTAACTCCGTCAGATGCCGTGAGGTCGAAGGCGAAGGTGCTGGGCTGGGAGGGATCCGCTATTTCAATGTCCTCCTTGAGACCGTTCGCGAGGCCGGTGAAGTCATATGACACGTCAGTGTGCGTACCGTCATAGCTGGCCGTCTTGCCTTCGAGCTGCACAGCTCCGGCGTCGGGGCCGATCAGCTTGCTTGCGACCCACTGGTCGTCTACTGACAGGCGAACTGCTTCAGCGTCGATCTGCTTGGGGAGACTGACATCGAAGTCGTTTGCCCCGTTGGTGATCGTCGCGCCAGGGGCCTCTTTCAGGATCTGGCCTATCGGTTCCCAATCGCCTTCGTCATCGCGGTAATGGATCGGGTTCTCGAAGATCCTGGTTTCGAGTGCTCCATCGGGCAGGCGGAAGGTCTGAGAAGTCGCGGTGCGCTTTGCCTCCAGTTCAATGCCGGAATCGGCTTGCGGCGCGGCGCTGAGAGAGGAATCGGCTTGGCTGGATTCGCTCCCCGATTCGCTCTGCTCGGCAAATGCGATCCCTGAACTGAGAGCGAGCAGCATGACTACGAGCGCCCCAACGAGCCTGATCCCCTTCACGAAACGTCCTCCCCTTTGTGTTTGTCTTAGTCCCTGCCAAAGCCCCTGCGGGCTCAGTGCGCTTGGAATCCGCAAGCGCTAGCGGCACCGCTCCCTGAAAGATGGTTCGCGACCTACGCCCCTCTCACGAGGCGAAAATGAAGTTCTCGATAGCCGAAAACCACCTCCACCACCTTCGCCTTCACGAGCGTGGAAAGGTGGTACTCGAAAATCTCTAGAGCCTTGTACTCTGCCCAAATCTTCTGAAGTTCGGTGGATGTCACAGGGCTGTCGAGTTGTTGCATCACAGCGACGATTGCCCGCTTGGTCTGATTGACGATGACGGGAGCGGACGCAGCCCGGTTTAGAGTGCGTCCGCTCCCACCTCTCGCCTTTGCCCCTCGTCCATCGAGCAAACTTGGTGGCGCAGACACGCGCCGCCGCCGACTTATAGAAGTGGCGGCGGCGCGATGCTGCTGGGTAGAAGTTCGTTGTCTTAACATGTGACTGGTTGGTGCAGCCCCGGGCAGCCGCAGATTGGGTCGCCCAGGCAACGAGAGCCGGATCTTCCTCCGGGCGCGCTGACGCGCCGTGAGCAGTTATCCAGTCCTGAGTGTTGGAGAGTTTCAGATCGGAACGCTTCCGTCTATCGTCATTTCTTAAGTGCGTTATTTGTTACTTCTCAGATTTTTCTGGGAGAGTCGTAGCCGACATCCGGTCGGCCGGGTCGGCTGCGCTCAAAACCGATGAGTGAAGCCACCATTGCTATGCCGCTCTCGCCGGACTTCGCAAGGCGCTTGTCGTTCAAGGCTTCAATGGCTAACAGCCGTTTGTCTGCCCTGGTCAAGCAGGTGGCTACTTCCTGCTTACCCCTGCCGTCGAGGTTGAGGCAATCCCAGATCAACTGCACCCTCTCATCGTTCTCCAGCTTCCTGCTTCGAAACGAGGCGAGGGTCTCGACAATGACCCTTTGGACAATGAGGCCAATGACGTCGCGGCGCTCTTCAAACGACAGGCTGCGGTATTCCTCGATGCTGATACGAGGCAGCGTCACTGCCCGATAGAAGTGCTTATTTGTGTTTCTAGCCTTCTCGGTCCCGACGTCTTCAATGCAGCCGTAGTCATACAAGTGGCGTACGTGGTCACTAAACCTCTTCAGATCGACACCGAGGAGGTTGGCAACCTCGGCGACGCTGATCTTCCCCTCAGCGAGGATCCCTAGAGCGTCAACCCTGATTCTGTTCCCGGCGGCATAAGCCACAGCATCTGCAATGTCTTTTTCTCTTTTAGAGACTGGCTTGCGACCCCGTCCCCTTGCTATACGGCGAGCGGTTGCTTTCTCCGTATGCGGCATCCCTGGTCGACTTCGTTCGAAGGCGGTCACGGAAATGATCGTTGTCGTTCCAGCTTTCTTGGACTTAGACAAGCGATGGGCGTTCTTGACCTTGATGTCGATGAGCTGCCGATACACATCGAGCACATGCTCTTGCACTTCGTCCTTCCCTTGGGCGTCAACGCGTAGATAGCGGCCAATAACCCGTGCGTTCTCATCGTCGTCCAGCTTCCCCGCACGGATAGAGGCCAGGGTCTCGGCGCTAACTGCCTGGGTGACAATGCCGAGAGACTCGCGGCGTTCGACTGGAGACATTTCCCGGAACTTCTCGTCGTCTATGCGCGGAAGCACTACCGCCCGATAGAAGTGCTCGTTCGCGTTGCCGGACGTGTCTTCTCCCATGGATTCGATGCAGCCGTGGTCGTACAGCCCGTTGATATGGCCACTCAGGCGGTTCACGCTTATCCCGATCATCCGAGCAACTTCTGCAACGCTGAATTTGCCCTCAGCAAGGACCGCTAGCGCCTCGAGCCTGATCCAGTGCCCGAATGCGTAGACGATCGCGTCAGCCTCCTCCTTCTTCCTCTCTGAGGCCGGCTTGCGAGTCCCCTCGTCTGCGGCACCTTTCTTTCTTCCTGCGGCCGGCGGGCAAGTTCCCGGTCGCGGCATCGACTCCCCCTTCCGATCAAGGTCTTCTGGCCAAACGAGCGCCGGAGCTTAAAAGTTTTTGGATGTAGTGGCTTAGCGCACTCGCTTTTAGACGACTACTCAGAAGTTTCTTACCCTCCTTCTTGACCCGGCAGAGCGCCGGGGCTGACGACAGAGGGAGGTGAGAGGGATGACGATCACACCAGTGATGCCTGTTTTGCCGGCTATGACCGTGAAGCACCGCTAAGGAAAGATGGCCGCCCGCGGCCCGTCCCTGGGACGCGGGCGGCCGACCACAATTGTCCGCAGCCGAGCGTGAATGGCGATTGACTCTCTTAGCGAGATGTCGGTGCGTCATCGAACGACCTTCTGTTGACCTCTCATGCCCAAATTGCTTCCCGCAATCAGCTTACTTCGTTCTTTCTATAAGTGCGGAACGGGGCGGACAGGCAGCGTGCGCTCGTGCCCCGAGCCCGCTATGACACCCCGCCGCCAGAGCTAGCTCGTCTGGGAGCGGCCGTGAAGGCGCTTCGAGAAGCACGCGACCTGAAGCAAATCGAGGCAGCCAGCCGCGCCGAAATGACTGAGAGCCAGGTCAGTGACATCGAGCGAGGCAAAAACAATCCGGGATGGCTACTGCTGATGCGGCTCCTCTATGCGGGCTTGGATGCAAGCCTCCACGATCTGGCCGACGCCTACGAGAACATCGGCAGTCGCGAGGGGCATTAGCCGACACCTCCGGTTGCTCAGTCGTCGGCGGGTGGGAGGGAATGCCCCGGGCCGGATTCGAACCGGCGGCCTGTCGCTTAGGAGGCGACCGCTCTATCCAGCTGAGCTACCGGGGCGTAGCTCTCATTATTCCGCGTTGGACTAGACGAATGAGCGGATGGTCAAGGTATGCCCCAGCAGGAACGGTCGGGGTCTCGACCGAAGCCCGGACTGATCCCGACGCGGCAACCGGTCACCGACCCATTCGAGCCCAGAACTAGAGGACGCAGCCAGCCGGCCTGCGAGGTGCTCAGGGAAGCGGCCAGTTCATGTAATGCGCGGCGATCAGCTCACCGCTGCGCTCGGCGGAGAAACCAAGCTCGCGTAGCAGACACGACTGCATCAGCGCCGTCGCCCAGCGCGCGCAGGTGAATCCCGCGTATTCCAGCGTGTCGGTCGAGTACCCCTCGCGCTCCTCAAGGTGGGTGTAGTAATTCCGTGCCTCCGCAACCAGTCGCAGGTTCTCCTCGGTGCAGTGATTGGCCTCGGCATCTACGCCGTAGTGGTCTTGCAGCGCCGTCAGCGTCTTACGGAAGGAGCCCCGCGATCCGATCGTCGCCTTGGCGTAAGCCTCCAGCCCCGTCACGCACTGGATCAGACGACCAGGGAAGTAGGAGTTGCCGCTGGCCAGGGTTTCCGCGAACACCGCTAGCGGCAAGCCCGCTCGCTCATACAGCTCAAACCAGCGGCCGAGCAGTACGGAGACGTCATCGCAGTCGGCGGCCCGAAACAGGTAGCCGCCATCACCGGGACTCCACTCGCGCGACGTTGCTCGAGTGCCTGCGTGTAGTGCCCTGACCGGGTCCTCGTGCGGACCCTTGCTCAACACCACTTCACTGGCCGCGTCGTGACGGTCTGCGACCAATGTGCTGAAGACAACCATCGGACGCCGGAAGCGGCGCTCGATCTCATTGGCGCCGAGCGGCTCCTCGCAGAGGATCCCCAGGTTCAGGCGGGTGACGAATTCCTGCTCTGGCGAGGTGTCGGCCGGTGCGCTCAGCCCAACGCTCAACCTCAGCTTTGCTCCTTCCAAATCCACCTCCACCGCTGCGGGCGGCCTCCAACCCGCCTTCACCGATTCGACTCTCCAGTTCCCATCGTGCTCATACTCTGGGCCTTCGATGCCGGTTTTCCCGAACCACTCGTGCATATGGGCGAGGCGAAAGTGCATCCTGCCCCAATGATCGCTGCGCTCTGTGCAGGCTCCCAGGTCTAGCTGATAGCAGCGCAGCGTGAGCTCGATGAAGCCGCCGTGGCGGTGGCGGCGAACCGCCGCGGCCGGCAAGCTGACAAGGGTGTTGTCGGCAAGGAGGCCGTAGACATCGCGCTCGTCATTGAGATCAAGCGCTCCCCAATGCGCGGGTGGGTCGGGGAGCAGCAGGGTGGCTCCGTCCTCCTCGCTCCAGGAAAGCATGCCCAAGGTGTCATCGGAGTCTTCCAGTTCGGCCAGGGTGAAGCGGCCGGGAATCCCCGCCCCATCCTGAAGTCGCGCCAGCGTCCGCTCATACATCGAAGACCGCCCCCACGCCCGCCCCACGACGCCTCACTGAAAAAGCTCCTCCCAGCTTGCCTCATTGAATTCGCACTCCATCATCAGCGTCCACAGCTTGGTGGCTGCAAAATGCGCCGCCGCGAAGGGCGCCTCGATTCCCTCGCGGATGTGCAAGGGCGCCAGCTCGGAGCCGGGGATCGGGGGATTCCTGCGCAGTGGCTGCTGGCGCTCAGGCGGGTAGCCGAGTGAGATCAGAATCGCGTCCGCGGAGTGGGCGCTGATATTGCGCAGATCCCAGGCCCGACTGCTGAGCGCCTCGATGTCGTGCTGGTCGAATCCCCGAGCGGCCAGCTCCTCGACGATCGCCAGGTTCTCGCTCAGCGCTTCCCAGCGCTTTTGCCAGGAGCCGCGCCCGCCCGGAAGCTCGCAGATTTGGTTGCGGGCGCGCTGCACGAGCATCAGCCGGTCGATCCACTGAAGGTCGGTCTGCGGGCGTGCTGCCAAATAGAGACTCCAGGCCGCACCCAGCAGCCGGACCGCAGGGCGGTGGCTCGCAGCCCGCTCGATCGCCGCGATTGGCGCCCGGCGCAGCTCACCCTCCGGTGGGCGGTAAAGCGCCAGCTCGTCCTCGTCGTAAAGAACGGTCGCGTTTCGTTCACGCTCGTTGTCCGCAACATCGACTGAGCGCTGCATTACATGGAGGTAGGGCTGTGGCAGCCACTCGCTCGCCACAGGCCAAAGCGACATGTATCTCTCGGTCTTTGGGGGCTTCAACAGGGTCCAGGTCGCCAGCACCAATCGCGCCCGCACCATCGCCCGCTCCTCGCCGACATCGAGACTGCCGCTCTCCCTGGAGACGAGCCAGGCACCACGACGCGTGTCGACTGGTTGCCCGTCGCTGTCGTTGACGACACGGCCGTCAAGCTGGTGAAAGGTCGAGCCGAAATAGGAGTTCACTTCCTCGCGGATCTGAAACCAATCGCCGTGCTGGGGGCTTGCCGGAACCAGCGCCAAGTCCTCACTAAGCGCTTCCAATTTCGTCGGCGGCATCAGGTTGGCCAGGGGTGAGGCGATCACCCAGCCCTGCTCGGCGACCGCTTCGAGCTCGGCGAACAGATCGCCCGCGGAGGACACTGAGGGCTCCTCGTGGTCGAAGAGGCCGATGATCGCCACGTGAAGCTCCTCCAGTGAGCCATAGCATCCGAAGAGTTCCGGGCGCTCGCGCTCGATCCTCGAGACCAACCTTGCCACGGTACTGCCGGTGCTCTCAGAGATCTCTGCCCATAGGACCTCGTGACCGGGCGCGCGCAGCCGCGAGCGCTCCTCCGCGAGCTTGCGGGCCAGCGCCGCGACTTCCTCCTCTACTGACACCCGATGACCCACAGTCCGAACTAGGAACCGCTTGCTTCTTGAGCAGATCGCTCCCAAAGCGACAGACCAGCCGCTCTTCCGATCTCCCGCTCCCACCGTGCCGCTAGCTCAAGTCGATCGCTCTCGTCACTCGGAGTGCCAAAGACTGCGCTACCGCAATGAACTTCGGAACGCAGTGGGTAGCCGAATGTCTTGAGAGAGACTTCGTCCCGATCGTGGATAAGGTGAAGATCGAGGACAGCATCTCCATAAGCCTCGGCTTCCGTGAGGAGGAGCGCAACTGCGTCGATCGCAGGCTGAATGTACTTCTGGCGCAGATCCTCGATCTGAACGACATTGGGCACCGGCCGAGAAGCAGCAGCACCAAAGATGCCAGCGCAATCGGCAACTGCTACGGCCTGGTAAATCGGACTCGGCGGCGGCTTTAGGGGTGCTGCCTGCGCTGATACCGCACGACCGTACGGCTGAAGCGATGTCGTAAAACCCTGGGGTGCTTCAACGCCTTCGGCGAGGAGTTCGGCGGCTTTCTTGCAGGCATCGTGGCCATTGCTGACCGGCCACTCCGAGAGTTGCGGCGTGACAGTCAGCGGTGCCGCCCGAATGACCGTACGCAAGTGGTTTGTGAATATCGGATATCCGCTGCCCGGAAGCCCCAAGGCTCCCGAGGTAAGACCGTTTTCATCCGGACGCTTGCCCGCGTTGTCCTCAGCTTCCCTGCCGGAACGCGCAAGTTCCAACAAGGCTCGATGATCGGAAATTGGAATCTTGCCGCCAGCGTCGCGCGTATAAACGGCGCCGCTGCCGCGCACAAGCACAGGTACCGATGCAGCGAAACAACGAACAAAGCCGACGGTCAGGGTGTCGACCTCAAGCGTCCCGGCGAGAAAGGGCGGCACCGGGTCGACGGCCTTTCGCAGGAGATTGCCGATGTGCGACTGAAGATCCGTGCCTTTCTTGAGCCGAAGGTCCTCTAGCTTGCGAGTCTTGTCATGGACGCCCAGCAGGAGCCAGCCACCGAGCATGTTCGCCATCGAGGCGACCTCGGCGCCGAGCTTCTCCGGCTCTGGGATTTGTGCCTTGCGCTCGACCAGCAAATCCTCACCGTGCGCCGCGAGGTCTTTGTAGAGAGCTTCATTAATTTCAGCTGCGGCCAGCCGTTGAATCTCCCTGATCTCCATCCTGCGATCCTAGATGCACCTTGAGCCAGCAGGAATGGGTAGGAACAGGGGTAGGAACAAAACTGTCCTCAGAAGTCCCCTCGTGTCCCCTTATGTCCTCTCGGAAATCGGCTTCAGCAAGCCAAATCCGCTCTACAAGCCAAGATTCGGGCTTGACAAAAACTCCCTCCTAAGGAGTAGGCCGCTGGTTCGAATCCAGCTCGGGGCACTGTTTTGGCGACTAGGAGAGCGCCTCGAGAATCGAGGCCTTGACCTTGCTTGCCGGCACCGCTTTACCGCTACCGATCACAGTGCCGTAGACCTCCAGAACCTCGACCGACGCGCCGAGATCGGGCTCGACCCTGACGCCGCGGCGACGAGCACGGCGGCGCCTTTTCTCCTTCGCCTTGGGCTTGGCGCGGGCGGAGGTCTGGGTGTCCTGTCCTTGGTTGGCCATGTTCTACGCCTCTTTGAAAGCGATCGCGGAGATTTTCTCTCCGGCGACGTGCACGCCCCGATCATAGACGACAAGGCCCGGGGTGCCGTCTTTTTTTACCTCGTAGGCCTGCTCGAGGTAAACCTCGGGCTGCTGCGGCGAGACGGTTGCCCGCGAGCGATCGGCGAACTGGCCGGCGACCTTACTGCCGTCGTCGAGTGTGATCACGACAAGGAGCGGGTTACCGCTTTCGGTCACCTCCTGCCAGGCGAAATCCCAGGGCGTTCCCCGCGTGCTCGCGATGCCCATCGCACGCAGGATCCCCGAAATACCCCACCATTTCCCTTTCACCGCTGCACCAAGGATCCTGCCCACTACATATGGCGCGACGATCAGCACCGCCGCCCTCCAGGTCACGGCGCCGGCGCTGTGTAAATCCACGGTGTCATTGCCCACCCACCTGATCAGCGCCTCCGTCGCCCACCACCAGGTCACGATCAGCCAAAGGACGCTCGCCACCACCGCCTTCGCCAGCACGTGCAGGTCGGGAAGGTCAGCATCGACGTTGCGGCCCTGAGCGATCCCCTGCGTGAGCAGGTATCCCGGTGCAATCAGGACGGTGAATATGACCACGGCCTCGACGGTCGAAGGCATTTGCGCAATGCTATATGGGACGGGGTTGGTGTGCCCCTAGCCGCTCAGGTGACTCCACTGCGAGCGCTCGTCTCGTGCACACGGCCACAGTGGCATCCGCGATTGATGGTCAGTGTGCTGATCGAGGAACCTACGGAAGGCAGCGAAGTCGGTGCCGTTCAGCGCGAGTACCTCGGCAACGCGGCGCATCGTCAGATAGCGGACTCCTCGTGCCTCGGCGCGGTCGCAATAGCTCATCAGTTCGGCCTCCAGCTCGAACATTCGCTGCTTGCGAAGCTGCGGCGCGCTTCGGGCAGCCCGGGCGCGTACCGTGCGCCGCTCGATCTCCAACTCCGTGCGACCGCATACCGCTCGCGCGCGTTCCTCTGCCGCCGTCAGCGAGCGTGTGCCGGCTACCGCTGCCGCGACGAGGTTGCGCTGGTGAACCTCGCGATACTCGAATTGGTGGATCCGCGCACTCTCGGAATCGAGTAAGACCGTCAACCCGTCAGCACGCATCTCCACCTTGCCGCGGTAACCGAGCGCAGCGAGACAGGCCATGCCGGTCGCCTCTGAGGGATGCCAGGTGAAAAAGTCCCGGTAGCGGCGTGCGAGGGCGCCCGGAAGCGGGCTGCTCGTCCCCCACCCCGCCGCCATCGCATCGTGGATGAGGCCACGCCGCTCGGCGACGCCAAGCTCACCATCGAGACCGAGGCCGAGGCAAAAGACGACCGGCTCCGGCAGGTCGGATGCCGCCGCCAGGGCGAGTGCGTCGGCAAGCGGACTGCGCAGGCCCGGCTCGTCACCACGCGCGAGGATGTCGCCGCCGACGTCGACGAGCAGCGTTTTGGTGATCCCCCGCAACTCGGCCAGCTCGGCCAGCTGACGAGCAAGCCCGTCAGCACCGGACGCCGGGTCGAGCAGGAACAGTGGCACGGCAGTTCCCGCTGCCAGTTGGGGCAGAAAGCTCTTTCCTCCCAGCAACCGGGAGCGCGGGGAAACCTTCCAGTTGCGGGCTCCGCACCGATCGAGGCCGGCGAAATCGCGTGGGCCGCGCGGGCCCGGGCGTGGGTCGAACATCTTGCGCTCCCAAGCGAAGGTCGCGACTCCGGCCGCATCGTCGCCCAGTGCCTCGGCAAGCATCAGCGCGGCAAGCGCGTCACCGCCACCGCCGGTGGCCACCACGAGGATGTCGCCTTCTCTGTTCAAAGCGTCGTGCTCAGCTCATTTGGATTTGCCCGCCGACGTTAGCGCGTACACGGCCTGTTGGGAACGCTTTCCTACAGGTTGAGCGCTGTACCGGTCAGATAGGGCTGCACGCCGGCCGCGGGCACCCGAACCACCTGCCGGTTCCGTCGCGGACCCGGCCAGGAGATGCGGGTCCCGGGCAGATTGGCGTAGAGGAAGACCAGGTCGTCACGATCGCTGGTCGCGTCGACGACGATCTCGCCCAGGACGCATTCGGGCGAGCGCTTCGCCAGCTCCGCGTCTTGCAGCTCAACGACCCAAAGCCAGCGCGCCGAGGGAACCTGGGCGTGCGCATCGGCAACCGCCTGGGGCAGGCCGCGCGAGCGCAGCCTCGCCTTGTAATCCCTTACCTCCGCCACGTACTCGCGGACCCGCGTGCGCCGTTCGCCGAGCAAATCCGGCGCAGTGAAGCGAGCCGCCAGATCGGCCAGCTCTTCGAGGATGGGTTTTTCAACCTCCTCGTAGGGAGCGTAGATTCGTCCCGGCAGAGGCGCGAGCAGCATCTCCCAGACATCACTGTCCTTCTCGGCCTCGCCACTGCGTTCCTCGGCCGTGGGGAACCGGATCGGGCGGCGCATGTAGACGCCGTGCTCGTCGTCGCAGCTGATCACCTCGAGGCGACCGCGCTCATAGCCGGCGCCGATCACCGCGGTCAGATGGCCCGGCGTGGCCAACGCCACGGGCATTGCCGAGTTGAGGTAGCGACGCAGCGTTTTTTCAAGGTCTGACTGGGTCAGGTCATCCTCCTCGCCGATTCCGTACTGCAGCGCGCCCAGATCCAGATAGCGCAGAGCGGCGCCGACCTGATCATCGGTGAGGCCGTCGGAGGGAACGACGCGGCCGAACTCCACGCTGGCGGCCGCGCTGACGATCTCCGACATAAACCGCTGGGGGGCGCCAAAACGAAGATGGTGGTACTGGGCGATCATCCAGATCACCGCGTGCGCGCAGCGGCCGTACTGGCGATCCTGGCTGATGTAGGGAAACGCCTCGATCGTATTGCGTATTCCGTACGGGCTCGCCGAGCCTGCGGCAACGCAGCTGACGTCGTCCTCGAATTCGGGTCCGGGCGCGAGCATCGTGCGGCCCACCGGCCGTCCGGCGATCGGCCTCAGTGAGACATAGCCGAGGTACCGGTTGCGGCGAGTCCAGAAATGAAGGCGCTCACAGCGATCGGGAATCCAGCGGAACGTCTTCGCATAGAACTGTCGGTACTCATCGCGATAGTCACGGTCCAGGTACTGATGCTCGAGCAGCGCCACGCTCGCTCCAAGCGAACGCACATGTTCGAACACCCACTCAAGCGGCGACGAGGGGCCGAGTGGCTTGTAGCGCCGTTCAATCGTCGCCCACTCGCGGGGCAGGTCAAGCAGACGGGGCTCGCCAAGCCCGAAATCGGCAGGGTGCACTAGCCGAAGAGCAGGCGGCCGCCGCGGCTCTTTGCGTTTCGCCGCGCCTTACGGTGACGAAGGGTGGATTCCTGCGACGCCTGGATCGCCTCACTCGAGAGCGCATCCGGGACCTGGCGCGTGTCCTTGGGGGCTTCAGGCGCTGCCTCGGCGGGCTCTTTCTTCGCGGGCGCCAGCTTCGTCTCGACCAGCGAGGCGAAAGCGGCCGGGCCGCTTGCCTGGGCAGGCGTGGCCAGCTTCGCCCGTCGGGGCGAATACGGTCGCTGTTTGCGCTTCGCCTTGCTCATTGGCCTCCCTGCACTTCACTCGTCTGCGCCGGGAATCGCCCCGGCTCAAATTCGAAGCCGGCAATGTACCGAAAACGACTACGGATCGTTCCGAGCGCTTGAGCATGGTAGGCCGCTGCGAGGATTGCAACGAATTTGGACCGCAGAAGCACGGCTGCAGGCACGCCGGCCCGCCCCTCACCGCACCCGGCAGCTCTCCATCACCGTGGCGCTCAGAGCCCCCTCGCCAGCGAAGCTAAACGCCGTCCGCGCCAGGGGAAAGCTGGCAAGAGAAGCGCCCTTGGAGGCGGGGCAGCCGGAGCTGATGTAGCTGTGGCGCTCGCCGCGGTAGCGGTAGCTGCGCGAGAGGGTCATCTCAAGCGCGGTCAGCCTCCCCCAGGAATCCATCGCCTTGGGCAGGGGCGCGAGCAGTTCGGTGCCGTAGACGCCGTGGGCGAGCGCTCGCACCGCGAAGACGATCACGAAGGAGGTGGCGAAGGGGCGCGGGGAATAGATATGGCCGTAGAGGACCGGCTTGCCGGCGCGACGGCCGTTGAAGACGAGCAGGCGGCCGTGGGTCGGGTAGGGCGCCTGGCCGGCGAGGGTGATGTCGGCGCCAAAGGAGCCCCGCCCGACCAGGGCGGAGCGACAGGCGGCCAGGGCGCGCGAGTCTGAGGCGGGCTGGATGCGCTCATAGACGCAGCTGGGCAGGCCCTCGTAGTCCAGGCGCCCGTGGCGGTTTAGCTCGATCCGCAGCGACTTCAGCTGCGGCGGCAGGCTCTGGTCGGTGGTGGTGATCTGCCCGGCGACCGAGACCGCGATCGGAGCCCGGCCCGAGCGCGGCAGCCGGCGCGGGGAGAGGCGGCCGTTGACGGCGAGCCGCAGGGTTCCCTTCTGGGAGATCACCGAGGCGGCGGCGCTCGGTGGGTGAGCGGGCGCGGGTGAGGCGCCGACGCTCGCGCTCGCCGAAGCGCCCGAGCCCGCCCCGCCCGTGTCCGGGGGCGGCGGTATCGAGGGCGCCAGGGCGGCGGCGGTGATTGCCGATCCCGGCGCATAGGCGTAGAGCCCCGCCCCGCTGGTGTTGCCCGAGGTGACGTAGACGCGGCCCTGAGAGGCCTGGGAGGAGTTATCGACGGCAAGGCCCGCCGGGCGGGCGTCGACGATCTTGTATTTGAGGTGGCCCTCATAGGTGCCGTCGGGGGCAAAGACCTCGACCAGCGCCTGGGGCTCCTCGGCGTGCTCAGGCTGGGTGTCATCGACGACGTAGAGCTCACCGCTGGCGCGATCGACGGCGAGGGCGGCGTCGCGCAAGGAGACGAAGGCGCTGCCGGGCGGGCCGCTGATCACCTGCACCGGTTCGCTGAGGCTGATCGCCGGGTCATAGGCTTTGACCTGATCGGTTGCCGCGTCGGCGAGGTAGAGGCGCCCCGCCGTGCCGGGGAACTGGGAGAAGGCCAGGCCGTAGCCGTCTGTGAGCTCTCCCACGCCGATCCGCAGCGGCAGCCCTTCGCCATCGGTGATCGGCGCCCCGGCGGAGTCATAGACGCCAATGTGGGTGCGCTCATCGACGTAGACGCGCCCGGCGGTGGGATCGACGGCGACGCCGGTGGGTTCTTCTGCGCTGGCAAATACCGGGCCCGGGGTGAAGGCGGGGCTGGGAGCGAACTTGGCCACCGCGCGGTGGTAGTCGTTGAGGTAGAGGTTGTTGGCGGCGTCCAGGGCCAGGGCGCAGGGGCCGTCGAGGGGATCGACGCCGGGCAGCTGGGAGATGAACAGCGGCGGGTCGATGAAGGGACTGGAGGGGGCGATGAAGAGGTCGACGGCGTCGTGGTAGTAGTCAGAGACGTAGAGGCGCCCGAAGCCGTCGACGGCCACCCCGCAGGGGCCGTTGAAGTAGCCCGTCGGGGGCGGGATCGGCGGCGGCGGCGGTTTGCCTGGATCGGCGGCTTTGGGCTTGGGCACGAAGGTAAAGAGCGGATCGCCGCTGGCGCCCTGGGCGTTTGGGGCGGCCAGGGCGGCGAGCGCCAAGGCCAGCGCCAAGATCAAGCTGGGCTTTCTCATCGCTTCGGCCCTTTGTCATTCCTCTTGGCGCACTGCCCGCGCAGGGTCGAGCTGAAGCGAGCGCCGAGGTTGTTTTGCCCCAGGGCGCTGACGGTTGCCAGCGGCGGGGCTTTGCAGATGTTGGCCGAGTTGACCAAGAGGCCTCCTTTGCCGCCGTCGAGGGTCATCACGAAGCGGTTGATCGGGGCGTCGGGGACGCCATCAAAGAAGGCGCGGATGCCGTTCTTTGCCGGGCCGATCTTGCCTTCGATCACGATCCGCACGGCGCCGCTGCGAAGCGAGGCGACCAGGTCGGGAAGCTTGTGGGTGGAGGAGCGCAGGTAGACGTCACCGCGCAGGGGCTCGTCAAAGAGCGGGGTGTAGGCGACTGCGTGGCCGTAGACGGAGCCCGGCGGGCAGCGCTCGGCGTCGAATTGCTCAGCGGTGCAGACGGTGCGGATGTGGTTTTGGGCGAGGAAGAGGGAGTGGGGCATCGTCACCCCGATCTGCTTGAGGTTTGAGTCCTGGGGCCCCCGCGCGGCGAAGGTGGCGCGCAGCGAGGGGTACTGGCCGCGCCGCGAGCCGCCGCGCAAGCGCAGGCCGAGCTTTGGCCGAAAGCCCAAGGTGAGGCAGTTGAGCAACTGGAAGTGGCGTGAGATCGTCGCGCTTGAGTCATCGGCTGGGTCATCGAAGCGCGCGCCGGCCCCGGTCAGGGTCGAGACCAGCGCCGAGGGTTCACAGCTCGATGGGTTGTGGGTGAACTGGTAGCGGTCCATGTATACGCGGACGTCCCTGAGGTGCAGGGGGATGCCGTCGATGATGTGGGGGATCGGGTCTGAGGCGCGCGAGTCGATCCGCAGCTGGGCGGTGTGGGGGTCGACCGAGAAGGCCGATCTGATCACGATCGTGCCGAGGTCAAAGGGCCCGACCGTGGCGGAGTTGATCGTCACCAGCGACAGCGGCTGGCCGTGGTAGGGGCCGGCCAGGTAGATCCGCCCCGGCGCGTAGGTCAGCGCGGCGCCAACTCCGTAGCCGGTCAGGGTGCGGCCGACCCGCGAGGCGGCCGGACAGGAGGGCGCGGTGCTCTCCGCCGCGCCGCGGCGCTCGCGCGCGGCGGCGATCGCGACCTCGGGGCAAAAGGGGATGCCGGCGAGCTTGCCGGTGATCCCCTTGGGCAAGACCAGCGAGTAGGAGGTGATCTCCTGTTCGGTGTCTTTGCGGGTGAGGTGGACGAAGTAGGGGGTGTAGGAGCCGACGTTGGAGTTGACCCCGCCGGTGACCGCGTCCGGTGAGAAGGGCGGCGCGCCCGCCGGCGGGCAGGGGCCGGCGTCGATGCCGCTAGTTATCAGAGAGCTGGTCGAGGTCGTCTCGGCGGCCGCCGAGGCCCATGAGGTGGCCTCGATCTCGGTCTTTGCCTCACCGCAAGCCGGCGGGCTGACCAAGAAGGCGCGCTGGCCGGCGCGGAAGGTGAGGTCCAGTTCGGTGTAGGGCAGCTGGGGGAGGTTGTCGAAGATCGCGGTGATGTCACCCGAGCCGGGGTCGGTGGCGATCTTGCCGGCGAGCTTTACCAAGACGCCGCGCTGGGGATGCTTTGCCACCAGGTAGACGGCGACGAGGGAGTCGAAGGGGTTCTCGGCGCCGGGGGTGGTGGTGGTCGGGTCATCGGGGGTGGCGAGGTAGATCGCCCCTTCAAAGAGGCCGTCAAAGAGCGGCGAGCGGACGCTGAACTCGCCGATCTTGGAGCCGTTGGGGCAAGCCGCGCCCGGGGCGGAGGTGGCGCTCTCGGCGGCGTAGCCGGCGGGGCTGCAGGCCTCGAGCCCGGCGCCGACCGAGGGGTTGACCGTGACCCCTTTGGGCAGCGAGACGACAAGGCGGCGCACCGGCGAGGGGGCCCTGAGGGTGGGCTCGGTGAGCCCTTCTTGGATCGCCGAGAGCAAGAAGTTATAGCCCGATCCCGAGGAGGCCTTGGTCGTGTTGAGCTGGCCGGCGCCAACCGGTTCGAAGGGGACACTCGCGCAGCCCCCCACGGCGGCGGGGTGCCCGAGGGAGTCGAGGCTTTGGGCCTGGCGGGCTCGCGGCGCGCCCTGTTGCCAAGCATCGGCGCTGATCGTGAAGTCAAGCCCCGGCGCGCAGCGGGCGGGCATCGTCAGCAAGGCCGCCGGTCGGTCGGTGGCGGGCTCGCCGACCGAGCACTTGGCCCAGGGGAATTGCGGTTCTGCCTCCCGCAGGCAGTTGCCGCGTTCTGGGTTGTGGGAGGCCGCCCAGGGGACGCCCCACAGTGAGATCTCCAATCCCGAGAGGTCGAGGGACTGGGGCACGTTGGTGGCCCGCAGGCTGAGGGTGTAGGTGGCCTCGGGGCCCAGGGTGAGGGCGGCGTCGAGGACGATCGGGACGCCGTAGGGGGCAAAGCCCAGCTGCGCGGCGGTGCCAGGGACCGGCTCGAGGTTAAAGAGGCCAAAGCGCCGCGGCGCGGAGCCGCCGAGGCTGGAGTGGACATCGACGGTGCCAAGCTGGGACTTATCGGGGCAGCTCTCCCCCGAGCGGGAGGCTTCAAAGGGGGAGGTGCGGGGGGTGTGGAACTGGGTCAGGGTGCACTTGGCGAGGGCGTTGGGGTTGGCGATCAGCCCCGGTGGCATCTCGATCCGCAAGTCGCGCAGGTCGCCGTCGGGGAAGGAGACGCCGGGCTGGGCTTCGAATTCGGTGCCCTGGTTGAGGCCAACCGTGAGATCGAGGCTGTAGGGGTGGGAGGCGGCTTGGGTCGCCGCCTCCCCCCCGGCGCCAAAGATCGAGGCGCTAAAGCCCGCGGCGCCCGCCAAAAAGCCGAAGCCGTGGCTGGTGGTGAAGCTCGCCGGCGCGCTGGTCGTAGTGGCCGAGGAGTTGCTCGCCACCAGCCGGTAGTGGTAGGTGGTCTCGGGGCTAAGGCCCGAGACCACCGCCCGCGCCGGCACCGCGGCGGTGCCCGCACCGGCGGTGGTGGGCGGCGTGGCGGCGGCGGCCGCAAAGCCCGCTGCTTGGAAGCCGGTCTGATCGACGTACTCATAGTGGTAGGTGGTGGCGAGGCCCTCGGGGTTGACTGTGCCGATGAGCAGCGCCGAGACGCCCTGGATGTTGGTCGCCAAGAGCGGGCCGAGGCTGGGAGCGGCGGCGCTGGCGGAGGCGGCGAGGAGCCCCAGCGCCGCGGCGGCGAGGGCGAGCGTGGCCAGGGCGCGGCGCCTCATCGCCGCCCTCGGTGCTCTTTGGCCTTGCCCGGCTTGGCGCATTTGGCGCCTTGCTTTTTGCTCGCCCGCTGGCACTTCTTCTTGTGTGGGTAGTTGCTGTAGTGGACTTTGGGGTTGCCGGGGCCGGCCAGCACCGTGGTCAGGGTCGGGTCGGTCGGTTCGGGCGGCAAGACCTGGCAGGCATCGCCTTGGCAGGGGATCGGCGCCGGGGCTTCGCCAAAGCCGCCGCCGATGCGGGCGTCGTAGAGGTCAAGCGAGCCGGGGTCTGAGCCGACCAGCGAGCCGGTGGTGAGAAAGAAGGCGTCTGAGCCATCGGCGGAGGCATCAACGAAGGAGGCGCCTTCGCTGGCGCGCCCAGAAGAGATCAGCCCCAGGCAGCCGCCCGCGGCGGCGCAGGATCCCTCGCCCTGGGCCTGCCACTGATAGACGTCGGTGTCGTTGTTGGTGTCGGAGGGCACGAGCGCATCGGCGGAGTCAAAGAAGGCGCGCCGCCCATCGGCGCTCAGAGCGCGCGGCTTATAGGCGCTGGTGTCGCCGTTTTCAAGCGCGCCGGGGACGCTTGAGCGCCCGACCGGGCGCTCGCTGGTGGGGTTGCAAGACAGGCAGGCAAGCCCGGCGGCGGAGTCATAGAGGTAGACCTGGCTATCGGGGGCTTTTGTAGCGAGGTCGGTGTTGTCATAGCCCGTCAACGGCGCGGTGGAGACGAAGAGCAGCTTGGCGCCGTCGGCGGAGAGGCGGGCGGTGCCGCTCGCCGCGGGCCAGTTCGCGGGATCGGCGGCGCCAGCGCCGGCGGCGATCGTCGTCGTGGTTTCCCCCTGGCGCAGGCGCAGGCCGGCGGCGTCTTGGTAATAGACGGCGGCGCCGTCAGCCGAGGCGCCGAGCACGCCGAGCAGGCCGCCGGCGGGGGTGAGGTCGGTGGCGGTGTCGGCGGCGGCGCTGTAGCGGTAGAGGTGCCCGGCCTTGCTGAAGTAGGCGAGCGAGCCGTCGGCCGAGGCGGCCTCAAAGGTGCCCCCTCCCCCCGCCTGCAGGTCTGGCTGGGCCAGCTGGGTGCCCTCGCGCAGGTAGAGGTTGCCGGCCTGAGTGAAGTAGACACGCTGCCCGTCGGCGGAGATCGCGCCGGCGGGGGCGCCGAGCGCCGCCCCGGGGGCGCTGTTGATCAGGCTGAGCCCCGTGCCCTGGGAGAACTCATAAAGATTGGCTGCGCCGCCGCCGCAGCCATCGCTGGCGGCGGCGAGGAGCGCCGCGCAGCTGGAGAGCACGAGGTGGCGCAGGTCGGGCGCGGCGCCGGCGAGGGAGACCTCAAACTCGGCCGCGCCGATGCCCGAGCGGGCGATCTCGGTGGGCCCGAGCAGGGCCTGATAGGCGCCGGCTTCGCGCAGGTAGTAATTCTGATAGCCCGCCGGGGCATCGCTGCCGGGGAGGGGCGGGTTGGCGACCGCGCAGCCGCTGGCCTCGCCGCGACAGTGGTGGCCGTTTAGCAACAGGGCGCGGGAGAGCTCTTCACTGAAGAGCCGGTAGGGGACGCCGCCCGATTCGGTGTCATATGTGCCGGAGAAAAGCGGCGCGGTGAGGTTCTCCGTCGCCCAGCCGCTTGTGGTGCGGGTGGCGAGGTATTGGGAGGCGGGTGGGGCGCCCTGCCCACCGGCGAAGGAGGCCGCCGAGCCGTAGGTGAACGCACCGCCTTGGGCGGCGGCCTGTAGGTCCCCGCCGCCGGCCAGGGCGCCGGGGGGATCGACCCGACCGCCGTTTTTATCGACCGGGGAGACCATCTCCCAGCCGCGGCCGCCGGCCGGCACGCTTTCCCCGGCAAGCGGGCGGGTGAGGAAGGTCAGGCTCGGCCCCGAGGCGCTGTCGTCGGTGTTTTTGACGACGATCCGGTAGCGGTAGGCGGTCTCGGGGGCAAGGTTGAAGAGCAGCTGGGTAACGGTGATCGTCGTCGCCCCCGCGCCGGCGCTTGCATCGGAGCCCGCCGGTGCGCGCGAGGCGCCGGCGAAGGGGTCTTTGGCGGCGGCGAGGTTGGCCTCATAGGCGACCTGGGTGATGTAGTCGAAGTGGTAGGTGGTGGGCGCGGAGCCGGGGTTTACTTCGGCCGCCAGCCGCGCCGAGGCGGAGAAGACCTGCGAGCTCCAGGCATCGCCCAGGCTGGGAGCGGCAGCCGGGGCGGCCGGGGCGAGCGCAAGGCACGCCAGCGCGCTCACGAGCAGTGCCCCGACACCGAGGTGGCGGTGCTTTTGGCGGGGGCGCAACTGGCCCGTCCCGCCCGCTAGCCGGCCCGGCGCTTAGCGCCTTTGCCCTTGGCCTTGGCCTTGGCTTTTCTGGCCTTCGGGCACTTCGCCTTGAGCAGCGGATGCTCGGTGTAGGTGAGGCCGTTGTGGGCGGTGTATTTGACCGTCGCCCGGTAGGGCTTGGCGCAGATGTCGCGGCTGTTGACCAAAAGGCCCTTGCCGGCGCCTTGCAGCTGGGCGGTGAGCTTGGCAAAGGGGGCGTCGGGGACGAAGTCGAAGGTGTTGCGGATGCCGCCGTGGATCGAGTCGGTGCGCCCGGCGGCTTCGAAGTGCAGCGGGTAGGAGGGAGGGCCGCGCAGGTCGGCGACGAGGTCGGGCAGCTTGTTGGTGGAGGAGCGCAGCAGCAGGTTGCCGGTGAGCGGGTAGGCAAGGAGCGGCGTGCTGACCTGGGTGGTGCCGTAGACAGCGCCCGCCGGGCAGGCGTCGGCGGCGAACTGCACGCGGGTGCAAACGGTGCCTATGTGGGCCTGGTCGAGGAACTCCGAGTGCGGCAGGGCGACCGAGAGCGAGGCGATGTTGGCGTCGCCTGGGCGCGGCGTCAGGGTGACGTTAAGGGCGGGGTGGGAGCCGCGCTTTGTGCCGCCCTTCAGCGCCAGGGTCATCTTCGGCTTGAAGGGCAACCGGCCGCACTCGCCGAGCTGAAAGCGCGAGCTAAGCGGCGCCACCTGCCCTAGGGTCGAGGTCAGCGAGCCGCTCACCGTCGAGGGGTCACAACTGGTCGGGTTGAGCATGAATTCGGTCCGGTCGAGGCTGACGTCGATGCTCCTGACGTCAAGCGGGATGCCGTCCAAGATCGAGGGGATCGGATCGGAGATCGCGCTCACCTGCGCGGTCTTGGGATCGACCGCCAAGGCGGTGCGCACGACGATCGTGCCGAGGTCAAAGGGCCCCGCGACGGCGGGGCTGATGATCGCCAGGCTCAAGGGGGCGCCTTTGTAGGGGCCTGTGAGGTAGGCGGTGCCGGGGGCGTAGTAGGGGGCCGGGCCCGCACCTGCTCCCGCCACTACCGAGCCGACTCTTGAAGCGGCCGGGCAGGAGGGGTTGGCCTGCTCTTGCTTACCGCTCTTTGCCGCCGCCGCGGCCAAGGCGGCCTCTGAGCAGGTGGCGGTGCCGGCGAGCTTGGCGATCAGACCCGGCGGCGGGCTCAGCTTCAGGGCGGAGAAGTTCTGCGAGCCATCCTCGCGCCTGAGGTGCACGACGAAGGGGCTGTATTTGCCCGCCTGCGGGGAGACCGTGCCGGCGTCAAAGGCGGGGGCGTTTGGCAGTGCCGCCAATGAGGCCGCACAGCCCCCGCCGGGGCCGCGCTCGATCGACCAGGCATCTGCGGGAGTCGCCGGCGGGCCGGAGTCCGGTGCTGACCAGGGGGTCATCGATGAAGTGGTGGTGTAGGGGGCGCAGGTTGGTGGGGTGCGCAGGGCGCCGTGGGGGCCGGACTTGAAGTGGACCTTGAAGTCTTCGAAGGGGACCTGGGGGTTGTCTTTGAAGGAGGCGGTGAGCCGGCCGGTGTTTGGGTTTGCCTGTACTTCGCCGGCGAGCTTGACCACGGTGGCGGTCTTTGGGTCTTCGAGGGTGAGGTAGACGGCGATCAGCGAGTTGAAGGGATTCTCGTGGGGGGTGGCGAGGTAGATCGCTCCGGGCACGGGGTGATCGACCAAGGGGGTGTCGACTTCGACCGTGGCGAGCTTTGCCGCGTCGGGGCAGTGCGCCGGGCCCTCCCCATTCAGGTTGGCCTGGGCCGGTGAGCAGGCGCCGAGGCCGTTGGCCTGGGCGGGGTTGGCGACCAGACCCTCGGGCAGGGTGATCGTGGTGTCCCTGAGGTGGGCGGTGGCGGTGCCCGCGGGGTCTTCGTTTTGGGGGACGTGGAGGTCGACGTCCAGGCCACTGGGGGAGTCGGCGACGTTGGTCGTCGGCCTTGCTTCAAGCGTCGGTTCGAATTCAAGCGCCGCGCAGCCCGTCATCGGCAAGAGGTCTTCGGGGCCGCCGGGGCCGTGGGTGAGGAAGAAGGAGCTGTCGGTTGAGCTCAGCCAGCTCCTGACGCCGATGTCGGAGCGAAGCGGGCCCTCACAGGAGGTCGGCATCGAGACGAAGGGCTTGGCCGGGGCGCCGCTGCCGTGATCTGACGGCACTCCCCAGAAGGTCACCGAGGAGGAGAAGATGATCTTGATCTGGGGGATGTTGGCGAAGTGCAGGATCACGTGGTAGGGGGGCGCCGAGCTCAGGGTGGCGTCGATGATGATCGTCACGCCGGCAACCTTGAAGCCGAACTTGGCCGCCTCGCCGAATTCGGGTTCGAGGTTGTATATGGGTTCGGTGAAGGTGGAGAAGGGCGTTTGGTCGCCGATCTGGGCGACCGCGGTGCCGGCCCGGGTCTCTTTGGGACAGGCATTGCCGGAGCTGTTGAAGGCGGCGGTGGTGCAGATCGGGACCGCGTTGGGGTTGCCGAGCTGGCCGGGAGGCAGGTTGACGGAGATGTCCTTGATGTCCTCGTCGGGTACGACGGGGGCTTCGGGCGGATAGCCAGGCGGGGAGGGGATCGTGTTGAAGACGATTCCGGCGCCGGCTTCGTAGGGGTGGGAGCCGGCCTGGGTGACGGGGTCGCCGAGGGCATCGACGTTTGAGCCGTCAAAGGAGGAGAGCCCGAAGCCGGCATGGGCGGGGGATGCGATCGCCGCCATCGCCGCCAGGGAGAGCAGGACGCTGATCAGGGAACTCCTCTTACGCATCTTCATCGGTGGGTCCTCCGCTCGTGCTTGGCGGCTCGTTTGTGGTGACGGGGCTTGGCTTTGGCCACGCAGCGAGCTTTGCCGCGGTGGGTGACCTTGCGCTTGCCCTTCGGGCAGCCCTGGGGCGTTGTCGTCGTGTTGCCGGGGCCTTGGAAGACCGCCGAGCCGGCGCCGGTGTTGTGTGGCGGGCTACTCCCTGCGCCCTCGCAGGCGCCGGTGCCGAGGTCACAGGGCGGCTGTGGCGGCGTCGGCGGCGGGAAGCCACCGTTTTCGCGGGCGTCGTAGATGTCTCGCAGGGTGTCGGTGTCGGCGCCGTGCAGACGTTCGTCTGACTTGATGAAGACATCGGTGCCGTCGGCGGAGGCGTCGATGAATGCGGCGTCGCGGGGGCTCTGGCCGCTGGTGATCAGGCTGAGGCAGCCGCCGTTTGATTCGAAGTAGTTGGAGTCGCCGGGGTCGCATTCGCCGGTATCGGTGGCCTGCCACTCATAGACGTCTTGGGCAGTGCTGGTGTCGGTCGGCAAGAGCGCGTCAAAGCTCTCGAAGAAGACGCGGTTGCCGTCGGCGGAGAGCACCCGCGAGGCGTGGAAGGAGTACTCGGCGCCGGGGATCAGCGCGGCGAGGTAGGAGAATTCCCCCGCGCTTCCCGTATTGGCTTTCTTGGTCCGCGGCCGGGCGCCGGTCGGGTTGCAAGAGACGCAGAGCAGCTGCCCGGCGCCGCCGTTGGCGCTCGCGTCGTAGTGGTAGACCTCGGTGGCCGGTTCGCCGCTGGCACCGGCGGTGTTGTCATAGCCCGTCAGCGAGGCCTTGGAGACGAAGACCGCGTACTCGCCGTCGGCGCTGACGCGGAACGGGCGGTCGTAGGGGTAGCCCGAATCCACGCGCAGGTTGGCGATATATGGCTGGCCCTCAGAACCGCCGGAACTGCCGGAGGCGATGAAGGTGAAGCCCTGCCCCTCCTCATAGAGGTAGAGATTGGACTGCGCGGCGCTGGCGTGGGGGGCAAGTACCTGTTTGGAGAGGAAGTAGATCTTGCTCAGGTCCTCGGAGGCGCCGAGGACGGGCGCATCGCCCTGCAGCCCGGCGGCGATCAGCGTCGATGTCTGGGTGGCGAGGTCATAGGAGTAGAGCTCACCGGCGTGGGAGCCGCCGCCGAAGGACGCGAAGTAAAAGAGCGCCTTGGAGCCGTCGGCGGTCGCCGCCACGAAGCGGGCCGCGCCTTCTCCGGAGGTGACCGATCCCGAGACCGCCAGGGTGCAGGCCTTGGCCGCTTCGGAGCATTTGCCGGCGGGGGTGAATTTGCTCTGCGCCTGGTCGGCGTTGATGCGCAGGTAGAGCTTGGTGTGTTCGTTCGCACCGACGGGTGAGCTCCAATACACGCGGCTGCCGTCGGCAGAGGTGGCGCTGGCGAGGGTGTCGGCGCGGAAGTTGACCGGGCTGTTATCGCCGGCCCCGACGTTGGAGTCGGTACCGGCCGGGCTGCCGTCGGGCAGCACGCTGACCAAGCGCAGGCCTTTGCCGTCTTGCAGGTAGATCTGGTAGACGGGGCCGTTGGCGCCGCCGGTGGCGCTGGAGGCATTGGGGATGAGCTTGGCGTTGACGCGAAAGACGGCGATCGAGCCATCGGCGCTGAAGCCCTGCACGCGGGGGAAGTAGGTTTCCTGCCCGTTGGCGGGGGGGTTGTTGCCGATCGGCGCGGCGCTGGTCAATAGCTGGTAGCCGAGCGGCTGCTCGCAGGTGCTCACGCGGTAGAGGTCGGGGTAGCCGTGCTGATCGCCGGGGGTAAGGGCGACGTCGGCGAACTGCCAGTAGTAGGCGGTGCAGAGGTCGGGGCTGAAGGCCTGGAAGCTGGTTTCGAGCTGCAGGAGGTAGTAGTTGACCGCGGAGGTCGGTGGCGCGATGCTGCGGGTCTGCCAGCCGTTGGCCGGATCGCGTTCGGCGGTGTATTGACTGGACCAGGTTCCGGCGCCGGGTTCGGCGAAGGGACGCTGGGCGGAGTAGGTGAGGGCGGAGCCGCTGGCCGTTGCCTGGTCGATGCGGGCCAGGCAATCGAAGCAGGTGAGGGTTCCCGGCTCGTCGAGGTCGTTGCCGCCCTTGGCAAGCGGGCTGACCATCTCATAGGCGCGGCAATCGGGCAGCGGTTCGGAGGGGGTGAAGCTGCGGAAGGCCTGGTTGGGGCAGGCGGTGTTTGGCGGGTCGGGGACCGCGAAGGTGTGGAAGCTGCCTTCGGGGCCGCGCACCGGCCCGCCGCCGGAGCTTTGGGCTACGAAGCGGTAGTGGTAGGTGGTGTTTGGTTCCAGGCCAGCAAGGGAGACCGGGGCGTCAAACGGTGTCTTAATCACCTGTGAGGTGAGTGTTTTGCCCGGCGCGGCCGGCTGCTCTTGATCGCAGCCTCCGGCCGAGCAGGGCGCGGTGCCGTACTCGAGGTAGTAGGTGGTGTCCGCCCAGAAGTTGGGGTTGATCTTGGCTTTCAGTTCGGCTTCTTCGGTTGAGACCGAGGAGACGAAGGGGTCGCTGATTGTCGGTGGCGACGCCGGTGGTGGGCAGGTCGCCGGGTTCGGCGGGGCGCCGAAGATGTTGAAGTAAGCGTTGTTTTGTTGAACGCCACCGCCGAAGTGCGCCAGGTAGACGTCTGTGGGCCCGCAGGCGCTGCCTGTGCCGATGCCCCACAGGACCGAGGCGTCGCTGGAAAGGTCGAAGCTCGAGACCACCACGCCGGAGGGGTCGAATTCGAACGCCCGGCCGCCGGTGGTCGCGTAGAGGCCGCCGGCCGGATTGGGGGTTAGGGACGTTACGAATTCTTCCACCGGGACCGTGAAGCTCGGTTCGAGAAAGCCGGCGTTGGGCCCGCTCGGTTCGAGCGTGCGGATCACTTTGCCCGGATCGGAGGGAGAGACAACGAAGCTAACGTAGAGCTTGCTGGCGCTGGCGGTGATCGCCCGGATTTCTTTGCCGGCGGGCAGAGTGATCGTTTCCTCATAGGCGCCGTTTGGGTCGAACTTCTGGATCCGTTCGTTCTCGCCGACGAAGATGCTGCCGTCGCTCGGGCTTACCGCGAGCAGGCCAACGTAGCCGGGGGTGCCATTGCCGAAAATTCCGTGACCGAGCTGGCCGGGGCCGTTGCCCGCCGTGCCAGCCTGGCAGGTATCGCCGGACGCGGTGCAGACGTCGCCGCCTGTAGTCGCGTTGACGCCGTCGCCAAACATCAGCAGGAAGTCGCCGTCGGAGTCGAACTTCTGCACCCGGTGGTTGTTGCTTTCGATCACGTAGATATCGCCGCTGGAATCGGCGGCGATGGCCTCCGGACGGTTGAACTGGCCGGCGCTGGCGCCGGCGATTCCTTTTTGACAGGTGGAGGCAGCCGTGCAGGTCTCGAAGGCCGCGGCGCCGCTGTCGACACCCCAGCCGAAGGCCTTGACGAATTCCCCCCAGGGTGAGAAGACGTTGACTCGGTTGTTGTCATCGACCACGTAGACATCACCGGGCAGGTTCGGGTTGGCCACGATTCCCTTGGGAAACGAGAGCTCTTCCGCCGCTTCACCGGGAGCGGGGTCATCGGGCGCGCTGGTGAGGAACCCCGGCGCCGCAGCCGCGCTCGAGGCGAGGGCGAGCAGGGTCCCCGCCGCAACCGCGAGCAGGGCAAGGAGCGTCCTGAAGCGCCGTGGGTCAGATGCGCTGCTGTGCGTATGGCGGTTGTGACTCATGGGGCCTCTCGGGTTCGGATTGGTGTGGCAGTCGGCTCGGTAGTCGAGCGTCAGCCGGTCACGGCCCAGAGGCCTTTGGCGTAACAGAGTTTGTATTCAGCATCCCCCTGTGTGCATTTGATCGCGAGAACGGTGCCCGCGGGTGAAACGCCTGGAGTGCCACTGGCGCTGCGTGGGTTCGAGGTTTCTACGCTCGCCGATGGGACGAGAACGCCGGCTTGGATCACGTCGCTGGCGAGCCCGTAGACGCAGAACCTGCCGGAGGCAGCCTGCGGCAGGCCCGCGGCGGTTACCCCGGGACAGCCGGCGGCGACGTTGCTGCCGAAGCCCGTGGCCACGCCGGGTACGAAGACAAACGTAGGTTCAGGAGAAACCGGGATCGGGAAGTCAACCGAGACGGCAGAGCTTTCGCCTTCTGCCATGGTGCCCCACACTTCAAGTTCTGTGTTGATTGGGACGCTGTAGACGCCGGTCTCGGTCGCGGCGTCGGGCAGGGTTCCGCCGTCCGTCCAAGGCGAGCCTTCTTCGCCGTCTTTGCCGTTGCAGATTTCGATCCCCGAGCCGGCGCCTTCCTGTTTGACTTCGGCGCCGCCGCGTTCTTCGCACCCGAGGTCGCCGGTTTCGATTTCACTCACGGCGACTGATTTGCCCGGGGCACCGAGAGCTCCCGGAGAGCCGTTGGTGCCGTTGGTGCCGTCTTTGCCGTTGGCGCCCGCCGGGCCCTGAGGGCCGGCGGGACCTGCCGGACCGGTCGCGCCTTTGGGACCGCGCGGCCCCTTCTTGGCCTTGGAGGCGGTGGCCTTGCCACCGCCTGAAGAGTTGGAGGCGGCGTAGGCGCCGCCGAACATCGCGAAGACCAGGGCGATGACCGAGATGACTCCCGGGATGCCGAAGCGGTTGCGTAGCGTCGAGAACATCTTGGATCTCTCTCCTTGTCCCGTGAGCCCCTCTGCCCGCCGCTTCCCTTAGCGGCTTCCTCGAGGCTCGGTTGTCCCTGT
>Ga0157302_10000030_pt1 | contig 35139 bp, 29 predicted proteins | sample NitcycUS103311B2_FD_108381 | JGI IMG/M metagenome (GOLD analysis project Ga0157302, IMG submission 108381) | Soil microbial communities from Arlington Agricultural Research Station in Wisconsin, USA - Nitrogen cycling UWRJ-S103-311B-2 | ecosystem: Environmental > Terrestrial > Soil >... | reverse complement strand
TTCACCGGCTACCTGCTGCCCTTCGACCAGCGCTCCTTCTGGGCCTCGGTCGTCGGCATCAACATCAACGGCACCGGCCCGGTCGTCGGCCCCTACCTCAGCGATTTCCTCAGAGCCGGCCCCGAGCTCGGGGCGACCACGCTCTCTCGTTTCTACGCGATCCACATGCTGCTCGTCCCCGGCGCGATCATCGCCCTGATCGGCGCCCATATGTACCTCGTGGTCAAGCTCGGCACCACCGCGCCGCCCTGGCTGAAAGCTGACAAGCCGAAGGTCGCTGCGCCGGTCTCCCAGCTCGATGCGGGCGTCGAGGGCAACGGGGCCGCGCCATCCAACGGAGCAGTTTCGTGAAGCCCGCCGACAAGCAGGCCTATCTCGAGGAATACGAGCTGCTGAAGAAGAAGGGCAAGCCCTTCTTCCCTTACGCGGTGCTGAAGGACTCGGCGATGATGCTGATCGTCGTCGGTGTGATCATCCTGATGTCGGTCGTGCTCGGGGCGGAGCAAGGCCCCAAGGCCGATCCGACCTCGACCACCTACGTGCCGCGGCCGGAGTGGTACTTCTTCTTCCTCTTCGAGCTCCTGCGCGTGATCAAGCCGCCGGAGCTGGTCCCGATCGCGACGATCGGGATCCCGACGATCTGCATGGTGCTGCTTCTGCTGCTGCCGTTCTACGACCGCGGTCCGGAGCGCAACCCGATCCGGCGGCCGATCGCGACCACCGCCGGCTGCCTGACGATCGCCGCGATGGCTTACCTCAGCTTCCTCGGCGCCACCGGCGGTTCGCCGACCGAGATCGACATGAAAGTCGCGCCGCGCTACGAGGCCGGCAAGGAGATCGTCGCCGGCTCCGGCTGCCTCGCCTGCCACAAGCTCGGCGAGAACGGCAACAATGGGCCGGGCCCCGAACTGACCCACATCGCGCAGCGGATTCCGCGCGCGGCGATCCTGCGCTCGGTAGAGATCGGCCCCGGTATCATGCCCTCCTTCCGCGACCTACCGCCGAAGAAGCTCAACGAGCTCGCCGATTTCCTCTCCTCACTCGACTAAGCCCTCTCGGGACTCCGCCCAGTTCGCGGAGCAGGTCAACCGCATGTTCGATCGGGTCGCGGCTCGCTATGACCTGCTGAACTCGCTGATGAGCGCGGGCCTTCACCATCACTGGCGCGAGCGAGCGGCGGATCGCGCCGCCCTTGGCCCGGGGGATTCCGCGCTCGACGTCTGTTGCGGCACCGGCGACCTCTCGCTGGAGCTTGCTCGTCGCATCTCCCCTGGCGGCCACGTGGTCGGCTGCGACTTTTCCGAGCCGATGCTCGACTTGGCGCGGGAGAAGACATCGCAACGGGAGGTGCAGGGGGTCCGCTTCGAGTGGGCCGATGCGCTGGCCCTGCCATACGACGCTGGGCGCTTCGATGCGGTCACCGTCGGCTTCGGGGTGCGCAACTTCGCCGATCGCGACCGCGGCTTGCGGGAGATGGCGCGGGTTCTCCGACCGGGGGGAAGGCTGGTCGTGCTCGAGTTCACCAGGCCCCGGCGCCGTCCCTTTTCGACCTTTTACTCGCTCTGGTTCGACCGCATCGCGCCACTCCTCGGCAGGCTCTCCGATGACCCGGAGGCCTACGCCTATCTGGCCGAGTCCGTTCATACCTTTCCCGGCCCGCGGGGCCTGGCGGAGAGGATGGATGCGGCCGGCCTCGAGGGGATCAGGTACACGATCCTCGCCGGTGGGATCGTCACGATCCACAGCGGCATCGCCGGGTGACCAGACCCTCCGCCGTCCCACCGCCGGTGACCGCGGTGCTCGACGCTTCGAGCCGCTGGTTGCCGGCGCGGTTGGGCGAGGTCGAGGAGAAACTGCGCGAGCAGAGCCGTGGCCACGGCGAGCCGCTGAGCGCCGACCTGGCGGCGACGCTGGCGGCGGGAGGCAAGCGGCTACGGCCGCTGTTGGTTCTACTTTGCGCCGGCGCCGACGGGGGGGAGGAGGCCGTGCGAGCGGCGACCGCGATTGAGCTGGTCCACATGGCGACGCTCGTCCACGACGATGTTCTCGACGCCGCCCCGCTGCGCCGCGGCCAGCCGACGATTGCCGCAGTCTCCGGGCGCGCCCGCGCCGTCTCCGCCGGCGACCTGCTCTTCTCGCGCGCCTTTGCCTTCCTCGCCGAACACGGCGACAGCCGCTCGGTCGCGCTGCTGGCCGAGGCCTCGGCAGCCCTGGCCCGCGGCGAGCTCGCCCAGCGCCAGGATGCCTTTGACCTGAGGATCTCCGAGCAACGCTACCTTGAGCGCTGCCGCCTCAAGACCGCGAAGCTGTTCGAGTGCGCCTGCCGGATGGGAAGCGACAGCGAGGCGCTCGGTGCCTTCGGTGCGGAGATCGGGCTCGCCTTCCAGCTGCTCGATGATGTGCTCGACGTCTCCGGTCCGGCCGAGCGCACCGGCAAGGCCCGCGGCACCGATCTGCTTGACGGTACGGTCACCCTGCCGCTGATTCTTGCTGCGGCCGAGGACTCGTCGATCGGTTCGAGCGGCCTGCGCGCACTCGACCTCGCCGCCGCCGAGGCGCTCTGCGACCGCATCGCCGCAACCGGGGCGCTGGATCAGGTCCGTTCGCGGGCGCTGGCGATGGTCGCGGCGGCCAAGGACCGGCTCGACGGCGCCGCCTTCGACCCCGAGCAGCGCCAGCTCCTCGGCCTCGTTGCCGATGGAGTCGTCCAGCGCTACAGCTAGCGACGCGCTAGCGAAAGTCGTCGGCGGTGATCAGGTCGGCGGCGAGAGCGGCGCTGAGGGTGTCGGCAAAGAACTGCATGTTCTCGTGCTCGAGCTCTTTCAGCACCTCGCTCAGCGCCCTGGTGCCGAGGTCGAGCTCCTCATCGAAGGCGTCGATCGCGCTTTCGCCGTGGACCTCATCGCAGTGCCAGTCGCACTCCGGGCAACGGCGCCAGAGTCGCCAGTGCCCTCGGTCACCCGCCTGCTCCCAGCAGGTTGGTTGGACCAACGTCGATGCGCACTGCGGACAGATGTGGAGTCCGGCGGCGATCTTCGTCTGACTGGCGCTCGCGTCTCTCATCTCTGCCCTATCGAACCCGCGAAACGAAGACTCAATTCGCACTTTTCCCAACATGCCCACAAAACTCAAAAATCAAGTACGTCGTCTCCCCAATTCGCTGCGATCCGGTTCGCCTTGGGCTGCCGGTACCATTGATGCATGCCAAATGTCGGACCTATGGAGCTTGCGATAGTCCTGATCATCGCCCTGGTCGTCTTCGGACCGAAACGCCTGCCGGAGCTTGGCCGCTCCCTGGGCAAAGGAATCCGCGAGTTCCGCGGCTCGGTCAGTGGCGACAACCACGAGCCGGAGCAGCCCGAGGCGATTGAGCCCCCAGCCCCAGTAGCCAAGGGCGCCGAGGGCAAGCCGGTCGTTCACGACCGCAGCTGAGGACAGCCACAGTGGCTCGCATGAAGGCGGTCTCTCACGAGGATCGCCTTACCCTTGTCGAGCACCTCGACGAGCTTCGCACGCGCATCGTCGTCTGCCTGGTCGTCTTCGGCGTTGCCCTGGCGCTCTGCTTTTGGCAAAACAACCTGCTGCTTGAAATCGCCAACGGGCCGCTTCCCAGTAACCACGACAAGCTGATCACCTTCGGCATCGCCGAACCGTTTACGACGACGCTCACCGTCTCCACCTACGGGGCGCTGATCCTCTGTCTGCCGATCTTCCTCTACCAGGCTTACGCCTACGTTCTGCCGGCCTTCAGCCACAGCGAGCGGCGCATGATCCTGCCGTTGCTGCTCGCCGCGCCGCTGCTCTTTCTCGCCGGCGTCGCCTTCGCATACTTCGTCGTGATGCCGCCGGCAGTGAAGTTCCTGCTCAACTTCAACGACACCCAGTTCAACGTCCAGGTCCGCGCTCGCGATTACTACAGCTTCTTCTCGACCACGATGCTCGCCGGCGGGGTGATCTTCCAGCTACCGCTGGCGATCCTCGCGGTCACCAGGCTCGGCATCGTCAGCGTCGAGCAGCTGAAAAAGAACCGGCGCTACGCGTACCTGATCATCGCTGTCGTCGCCGCCGCGCTGCCCGGCGTCGACCCGATCTCGATGCTGATCGAGATGGTTCCTCTACTTGTTTTGTTCGAGTTGAGTATCTTGATCGCTCGCGCCTTTGGCACGCCGAGGGAGGCGGAAATGGCAAGGCCCTCAACCCAGGAGCACTGATTCGAGTTGGCAGAAGGCGAGCGTCGGATGGTTTTCGACACCAGTGGACGACGCAAGCACGTCGTCCGGGTCGTCTACGCGATCCTCGCGCTGCTGATGGGCGCCAGTCTCTTCCTCGTCGTCGGGCCGTTCAGCATCGGCAACATACTCGGCGGCGGCGGTACGACGAGCGCCAGCAAGGTCCTCGACGAACAAGCCGAACGGACCGAACGCAAACTGCTAAAGCAGCCCACTAACGAGGCCCTGCTGCTTTCCCTGACCCGGACACGGATCACCGCCGGCAACGCCCTGACCGAAGTCAACCCCGAAACCGGGGCCACCCAGCTCACGGCTGAAGGGCGCCAAGAGCTCAGCCAAGGGGTCGAAGCCTGGGCTCGCTACCTGAAGCAGGCAGAGGAACCCAACCCGTCGACGGCGCTGCTCGTCTCGCGTGCCTACTTTGGCCTCGCCGAATCAGGAGCCAGCCTCGAAGAAGCGGTGACCAACATTGAGAAAGCCGCCGCCGCGCAGCGCATCGCCGCCGAAACGCAGCCGACCGTCAACTCGCTAACCACCCTGGCGATCTACGAGTACTACGCGGGCGATTTCGCCGCCGGAGACAAGGCGACTAAGGAAGCGAAAGCCAAGGCCCCGGCCAAGTCAGAAGCAAAAGAAATCAGCAAACAGATGGCTGAATATCGCCAGCGCGGAAAAGAATTCCAGAAACAGAAGGTGGAAGCCGCCAAACAAGAAGGATCGCGGCGCAAGGAAGCCTTGGAAAATCCGCTCGGCGGCCTCTCGGGCAGCACCGGCGGCTCCCTCGGCGAATAACGATCGCCCTTCCTATACTTCTCAACCCCAGGGCCGCTAGCTCAACTGGTTAGAGCAGGAGCCTCTTAAGCTCAAGGTTGAAGGTTCGAGTCCTTCGCGGCCCATATCTCCCCTGAAGAAGCTCGGCTATCGACGGACGGTGCAGGGTTTTTCAACGCTGCCTTCGATGATCACGTCTCCGGCGAAGGTGAAGCGTCCGCGGGTGCGGAAGACGCCGTCGCCGCAGCGAGCCGCGGTGTAGCTGCGCTCGGAGCCGCGGTAACGATAGTGCTTGCCGATCTTGACGTCCAGATGGATCAGCGAACCGCGGCCGGCGGCGATCGGCGGCACGTCGACCGTTGCCCGATAGCGGTAGAGCCCGGCCTGCTTTTCGATCGGGATCGTGAGGACAAAGTTCTGCGTGGCCGGGACCGTGGTGCGGGCGTGGAGGATGACCGTCGGGTGGCCTGCCTGGGGGGGGCCGTTGAAGAGCGTGATCGCCGAGCTGGCCAGGGTCGGCGGGCCCGCTTCGCGCGTGATCAGGGCGCTCACGTGCCCGGTGCCGACGATCGCCTTGGGGCAGCGGGCGCGGGCTTCCGCCGGGGTCACTTCTTCGAGCAGCGTTGGCTGGCAGATTGGCAGGCCGGCAGTGCTCAGCCTGCCGTCGCGGTCGAAGTCGAGAACCACCTGCTGCAGCGGCGGCGGAACGCTGCCATCGGCGGACCTGAGGTCGGCGTGGCCGGTGAAGTCGATCGGCGCGAACGTCTGCTGCGGCAGCGTCCGCGGCGTGAAGCCGCCGTCGGCGGTGAGCACCAGGTTGCCGACCTTGACCAGCGCCGCGTTTGCCCCTCCCGCGAAGAGGACGCAGGCGATAACCACCCCAATTCCCAAGAGTCGCTTCAAATCTCCTCCGACAACCAGGCTAGCGCCCCGTTCAAGCGCGAGCCCCTGGAGCTCGTCCTTAACAGAGTCTTCTGTTTCTTTTCACCCGCTCCGGGGCTCGGACCGCCAAACTACAGGGCGTGCCTGTGAGGAGGAGCAGGGGGCCAAGGGACAACGCGCGCGCTGAGCGTGAGGACAAGGCTCGCCCGCCACTGATGCTGCGCTACCCGCGGCGAGCGCTGGCGGTTGCCGCGGTCTTCATCGCGGTCCTCGTCGGCTTCGGCTTCAGCCTCGAGGAAAAGCTCACTCCCAGCTCACTCGACATCGGCGGCACCAAGGTCCATGACGCCAACGGCATGCTGCGCCAGTACTTCGGCGATACCGCGCCGTTCGCGATTCTTCTCCAGGGCAAGCCGGCGGCGATCGACCGCCAGGGTCCGGCGCTGATCCGCAACCTGCGACGCGACCCGAAAGTGACCACGCTCTCGCCCTGGGACGTCGGCACCGTCGGGCAGCTGCGGCCCAGCCCCGATCGAGCGCTGATCGTCGCCGACTTCCACGACGACCTCGACAAGGCCGTCAACGACCGGGTGCCGCTGGTCAACCAGGCGATCGAAGAATCGATCCACTCGCCGGTGCGCGCCACGCAGAGCGGCTTCGCCACGCTTTTGCGTTCGGTCCAGGACGAGTCGATCAGCGGCGGCGAGCGGGCCGAGCTGATCGCCCTGCCGGTCCTCCTGCTCGTCCTCCTGCTCGTCTTCCGCTCGCCGGTGGCGGCGGCGGTCCCGCTCGGTTTCGGCGCGATCGCGGTCTTCGCCTCGCGCGGCATGCTGGCGATCCTCACCAACTGGTTCGACGTCAGCGCGCTGGCCCTGACCGTCTGCTCGATGATGGGGCTGGCGTTGGGGGTGGACTACGCCCTCTTGATGGTCTCGCGGTTCCGCGAGGAGATCGCCGCCGGCGCCGACCCGCTTGACGCGGCCTGGACCACCCGCCGCACTGCCGGCCGCACGACGATCTTCGCCGGCAGCACCCTGGTGCTGTCGATGGCCGTCGCCTTCTTCATCGTCCCGGGGGTCCTGCTTGCTTCGCTGGCCGGCACGCTGGCGATGGTCGTGGTGCTGACCGTGGTCGTGGCGACGCTGCTCGGCCCGCCGATCCTCGTCCTGCTCGGTCCCAACATCGACCGCTGGCGGATCGGTCGCAAGCCCAACGGCGAGCGCTCGCGATTGATGACCGTCGTCTCCGCCGCCCTCCGCCGGCCCGCCCCGGTCGCGGCGCTGATCGGCGGCGTGGTGCTGGTCTTGGCAGCGCCGGCGATCGCGCTCAAGACCGGCCCCTTCAGCGTTGGCCAGCTTCCTCATGACGACCCTGCTCGCCAGGATGCGGAACGAATTCAGCACGCCTTCGGCGGCGGCTACGAAGCGCCGTTCACGATCGTCGCCGCGGCCAAAGAAGGCACGATCACCGAGCCCCAGCGCCTCGCCGCGCTGAGTCGCTGGCAGCGGCGCATCGCGGCCACGCCGGGGGTGCAGAACGTGGTCGGTCCCGAACAGGTCTCGAAGGCCGTGGAACCGCTGCGCAAAACCTTCGCCGGGGTGCTTTCTTCCAACGAAAAAGTCGGGCCGCTGGCAAACGTGGCGCGGCTGGGACGAAATCTGGGTCGCGTCGCCACCGCCGTCGCCACGGTGCGCTCGGGGCTCTCGCAAGCAACCGCCGGGGCTGGGCTGCTTGCCGAAGGGTCCGGCAAGGCCGAAGAGGGAGCGATCGCGATCGCAACCGGCCTCGGTCAGGCCGCCGCCGGCTCCCAGGAAGCCGTGGTTGGTCTCGGCAAGTTCGCGAAAGGAACCAAGAAGCTGTCAAAGGCGCAGTCCCGCGCCGCGCTCGGCGGCTTCCAGCTGAAGCTCGGTCTTCCCGATGTCGCCACCAACCTTCGCAACAACGCCTTGCGGAGGTCGCACAAACTTCAGAAGGCCCTCTTCGGCGACGCCAATATCAAGGCACCCCAGCTCCAAGCCGCCGCGCAGGCAGGTGCCGAACAACTGGCAGCGGCCTTGAAACAGCTTGAGGGGATGACTTCGGGCAAGTCGGATCCCAACTATGGGCCCGCGCTCGAAGCCGTCCGCAATGCCACGGCAGCGATCAGTGGAACCAATCCAGCCACAGGTCAGCCCTACGCTCCCGAATACGCCGGATTGCCGACCGAACTCACCGCCCTGCAGGCTCGCCTGCTCGACGACGCCGAAGAAGGGCAGGAAGTCTCACGCTGGATCTCTTCGGAAACCTCCCATATCGAAACACTTGCGACGGGCGCCAAACGGCTCTCGGAAGGCCTCTACAAAATCTCCGCCGGTGGCAAGGAAGTCGCCAAACAGGCGGCGAGGATCGACCGGGAAACGACGAGGCTGGCGGGCGGTCTGGACCGCCTCGGTAACGGCGCCAGCGCCCTGGCGGGCGGCCTGACCCGGCTCACCGGCGGCACGACCGAACTCCAGCGCAGCCTCGCCGAGGGCTACAGCCAGTCCTACCCGCTGCAGTCCGGCTCCCGCCGCATCGCGGTCCGGGTGCTCTCGCAGAGCGACAGCCTCAACAAACGCGCTGCCAGACTGCGCCGCACCTCGCCGGGGATCTTCAACTCGGGCTACTTTGTTCTCTCGGCGCTCGACGGCACACGCGGTCGCGCCCACGAACGGGCCTCCGAAGCGGTCGACATCAACGGCGGCGGTCAAGCGGCGACGATCACCGTCTTCTCGCGCTACGGCTTCAACTCACCCGGTTCGATCGCGCTCAACAAGACGCTTGAAGAAGACGCCGACGCGCTCGGCAAGGAAGCCAACGTCATCACCGGGGTCGCCGGTGGTCCGCCGACCCTCAACACCTACAGCCGCGTGACCAAAGACCAGATCCCTTACATAGTCGCGGCGATCACGCTCGCCACCTTCCTCGTCCTGATCCTCGTCCTGCGGGCGCTGCCGCTGGCGGCGATCGCGGTCGGCCTCAACCTGGTCACGGTCGGCGTCGCCTTCGGCATCCTCACCCTGCTCACCAACGTTCCCGATGGCTGGCCGCTGGGTGGGCGCACCTATGTCGACGCGGTCGGGGCGGTGATGATCTTCGGCATCGTCTTCGGGCTATCGATCGATTACGCGGTCTTCCTGTTGGTGAGGATGCGCGAGCACTACGACCTCGAGGGCGACAACGCCGCCGCGATTGAATTCGGCCTCGAGAAGACGGCGCGGGTGATCACCGGCGCCGCGGTGATCATGCTGGCCGTCTTCATCGCCTTCGCCGGGACGCCGATCGCGACGGTCAGCCAGCTCGGCGTGGGACTGACCGTCGCGGTAATTCTCGACGCCACCGTGGTCCGCATTGTCCTTCTACCGGCGCTGATGCTGCTGATCGGCGACCGGGTCTGGTGGCTGCCGCGCTGGTTGGAGCGATCGCTGCCGCGGCTCAACGTCTGAGCGCCAGCGCTACTTTTTCCTTGCTTCCGGCTTCTGGCTGCACTTCCCGCTCAGTTCCGGGGTCAGCGATTCACCGTCCTTGAAGACGAATTTCCCGCGTGACTTCAGCTTCTTCGTCGCGCAGGTGGCGCTGACGTAGCTGCGCAGCTGGCCCTTGTAGCGGAACTTCTTGAAGATTTTCACGTGGAAGCCGGTGATCGCCCCCTGGCCGCCGGCGATCAGCGGAATCGTGACGTCGAGTCGCGGCCCGTAGCCTTCCTTGTTGAGGTTGCTTACGGCGCCGACCAGCACCAGGGTGGTCTGTATCGGCGACTGGCTGTAGGTGTGGAGAAGAATCACCGGCTTGCCGCCGACAGCGACGCCGTTGAAGGCCGTGATCGTCGTCGTCACCGGGAAGATCCTTTCGCCGACCACGAGGTCCGCCGTACCCTCACCGCCACCGATCTTGGCTTTTTTGCAGGCTTCGAGCGCGGCTTCGGTTGAGGTGTTCTGAATCAGCCCGGCATCGCAGGTGGGGTAACCCTTGCTGAAGATCTTCGTCCCTTTGGGAAAGTCGACGATCGCCTCTACAGCGGGGATCGGCGCCCCTTTGTTGGCGGCGGGATTGGTCGTGGTTGTAGCGGTAGTCACCTCCAGCGTCACCGGTTCCGCCGTTTTCTTCGAGAGCTTCTGCGGGGTGAACTTGACCGCGATGCTCTGGGTGTTGCCGTCGGGCGCGGTCAGCACCGGCGACTGCGCGCCGCTGGCCGCGGCGACGATAATGATGGCTGCACCAACAGCCATGGCAACAGCAAAGGTCAGGCGTTTGCGCATCGGCATTTCCGCTCCTCTTCGATTTGGCCAAGCGCCTCCCAGTCCCTTAACCGCACCGCAGGTCCAGAGTAGCGCGTTGAATTCCAGTTAAGTCACTGCTCAGCTCGTGCGTGGCAGCTGGTCGCTCGGATACGATTCGCCAGCCGTTCTGCCGGAATCGGAGGCCGGGGAACCGCAAGCGACGATCCGTGGCTGCCAACACCTCAGGCGAGGAAAAAGGCTCGGCACAAAGCCGGGGGATCACCCCTGTGCGGATCGCGGTCATCGCGGTCCTTGCCATCGCGGTCATCGCCCTCGCCGTCGTCATCTTCAGCGGCGGCAGCGAACACAAGTACAACCTGCTCTTTCAGAACGCCAGCCAGCTCGTGCCCGACAACCAGGTGCTAATTGGCGGCCAGCCGGTCGGCTCGGTCGAAAGCATCGAGTTGACCGACGACAACCTGGCCAAGGTCGTCGTCAGCGTCAGCCAGGAGCTGCACGAGGGGAGCACGGCGACGATCCGGGCGACCTCGCTCTCCGGCGTCGCCAACCATTACGTCTCGATCAGCCCCGGCCCGAACAGCAACCCGGCGCTGGATAACGACGCTACGTTCGGCCTTGCCTCGACCACCACCCCGGTCGACATCGACCAGTTCTTCAACACCTTCCCCGCGCCGGTGCGGCGTGGGCTCGCCAACTTCATCAAGGGCAACGCCGGGGTTTATGCCGGCCGCGGCAGCGACGCCAACCGGACCTTCAAATACCTCGGCGTCGGTCTCAACCGCGCCGGCGCCTTCGCCGGTGACCTCAACGCCGACGAAAAGCTCTTCGCCCGTTTCCTGGTCAGCTCGAGCAGGCTGGGCACGGCGGTCTCCGAACGCGGCGCCGAGCTCGCCAGCGCGATCGCTAACGCCAACGCCGCATTCGGCGCGATCGCCAGCCAGAACACGGCGCTCAGCCAGAGCCTGCAGCTGCTGCCGCCGACCTTCCGCCAGGCCAACACGACCTTCGTCAACCTGCGTGCCGCCCTCGACGACGTCGAACCGCTGATCGACACCTCGAAGACGGCGACCAAGGATCTCGCGCCCTTCCTTGGCGAACTCCGCCCGGTGCTCTCGAAGGCGGTCCCGGTCTTCAAGAACCTTCGCCTCTCGGTCCGCCGCAAGGGCTTTGCCAACGACACGGCGGAACTGCTGGCCACGCTGCCGGCGGTGCAGCGGCGTGCCTCCAGAGCATTCCCCCATGTCGAAGGTGCGATCGCGGGCTTCCAGCCCAACCTCAACTTCATCCGCGCTTACTCGCCGGACCTCTTCAACGGCTTCGCCAAGCTGGGCCAGGTCAGCGCGCCCTACGACGGCGACGGCCACTACGTCCGCGCCAGCTTCGCCAACCTCAACCTCTTCAAATTCAACGGCGGCAACCGCAGCCTTGAACCGATCGCGCCGAGCGAACAGTACGCACCGTTCGGCGAATCGGCCGGGGTCAAGCGCCGCTGTCCCGGCGGGGCGGCTGCAAACGCCGCCGACGGCTCCAACCCCTTCGTCGAACCGCCGCACGGCGGCTCCGGCGTGACCACGTCCGACTGCAACCCGGCCGACGCGCCACCCGGCCCATGAGGAAAGCACTCGTCATAGGCGCGCTGGTCGCGGCGGTGATCGTCGCGATCGTCCTGATCTCCTCCGGCGGCAGCGGCGGCGAAGGCTACGTCGTGCGGGCGATCTTCGACAACGGCGGTTTCATGGTCAAGGGCGAGCAGGTCCGCGTTGCCGGCGCCAACGTCGGTGAAATCGAGTCAGTCGGCGTCACCCTGCCGGGGGAAACCGACGCATACGACGAGAACGGCAAGGAAAAGTCGGTCTCCGGCAAGGCCGTGATCGTGATGAGGATCACCGATCCCGGCTTCCAGGATTTTCGCAGCGATGCCAGCTGCCTGATCCGCCCGCAGTCTCTGATCGGCGAGAAGTTCGTCGACTGCCGGCCGACGGTGCCGCGCGCTCCCGGCGCGCCGCCGGCGCCGGCCCTGAAGCAGGTCCCCTCAGGCCAGCCCGGCGCTGGCCAGTACTTGCTGCCGCTCGGCAACAACAGCACCAGCGTCGACCCCGATCTGATCAACGACATCAACAAACTTCCCTACGCCCAGCGCTTCCGTTTGATCTTCAACGAACTCGGCGCCGGCCTCGCCGGCCGTGGCGCCGACATCGAGGCAGCGGTCAAGCGGGCCAACCCGGCGCTGCGCGACATCGACCGCCTGCTCGGCATCCTCAACGATCAGCGCGACCAGCTGACCCAGCTCGCCGCCGATTCCGAGCAGATCCTCGGGCCGCTCTCGCGCGAACGCGCCCAGGTCGCGGGCTTCCTCGCCAACTCGGGCGCCGCCGCGCAGGCCAGTGCCGAACGGGGCGCGGACCTGGAAGCCTCGCTGCGGAAGTTCCCCGCTTTCCTGCGCGAGTTCCGGACCACGATGCACAGCCTGCAGGGCTTCTCCGACGCCGCCACGCCGACCTTCGCCGCGCTGGGTAAGGCGGCGCCGTCGTTCACCGAAGCGACCCGCCTGCTGACTCCCTTCTCCGCCGCCTCGACCGTCTCGCTGAAGTCGCTCGGGGTCAACGGCGAACTTTCCGGCCCGACCTTCCGCCGGGTCGACCCACTCGTGATCAAAGCCCGCGACCTGGCGCAATCCGGCGCCGAACCGACGACCAAGCTGGCCGAATTCTTTGAAAGCACAAAGGAAACGAAGGGCTTTGATGGTCTCGTCGACCTGATCTACAACGCCACCGCAGCGAACAATGCCTTCGACAAATACGGTCACTACACCCGCCTGCTGACGACGCTGACCAACTGCCTCGAATACCAGGTCGAAGCCAGTGGTTGCTCGGCCAAATTCACCGGCGAAAACGCCGGCACGTCGTCGATCAGCAGTGCCGACCTGGGCGCCTTCTTTGCAGAAGAAGAAGCGAGGCGAGCCGGTGGCACCTCGGCACGTCCCGGCGAACCGCTCTCGTCCCTCGCGCCCTCCACCCCAACCAACCCATCCACGTCGGAAACGCCGAAACTCGGTGACGGTCACCGGCTCGGCGCCGGTACGGCGCTCCCGGCGCCACGCCAGCGTGCCCTCCTCGACTACCTCCTGGGCCCATGAGAAACCGCGGCGGCATACAGGGAGTGGCAAGCAGCCCGGTGATCGTCGGCGCGGTCACGGTGCTGGTCGTAATCGTCGCCGTCTTCCTCGCCTACAACGCCAACAACGGCCTGCCTTTTGTCTCCACCTACAACCTCAAGGCCCGCGTCCCCAACGCCAATGCACTGGTCAAGGGCAACGAGGTGCGGATCGGCGGTGCCCGGGTCGGCGTGGTCAAGTCGGTGGTGCCGGTGCAGGAAGAGGGTGGCAGGGTCTCGGCCGAACTCAGCCTCAGCCTCGACAAGAACGTGCAGCCACTGCCGGTCAACTCGACGATGATCATCCGGCCCAAATCGCCGCTCGGTCTTAAGTACGTGCAGATCGTCCCCGGTGACTCGAAGCAGGGCTTTGCTGCCGGCGAAACGATCCCGCGCTCCGCCGCGCGGCCCGAACCGGTCGACATTGACCAGTTCTTCGACATGTTCGACGAAAAAACCAGGACCGCGATCCAGCGCAACCTGGCCGGCTTCGGCAACGGCCTGGCCGGCCGCGGCCCGCAGCTCAACAACGCCTTCGTCGCCCTGCGCCAGCTGATCGAAAGCGGCCAGCCGGCGCTGGCGAACCTGGTCTCGCCGAGTACCGGCTTCGGCGAATTCTGGCGCGCCCTGGAGAGCCTCTCGGCCACCGTGGCCCCGGTCGCCGAGCAGCAGGCAAGCATGTTCGCCGGCCTCGACCGCACCTTCGCCGCCTTCGCCCGCGTCTCGCGTCCATACATCCAGGAAACGATCTCCAAGGGTCCCGAAACCCTCGATGCGGCGACCGAAGACCTGCCGGCGCTGCGACCCTTCCTGCGTGACTCCGAACGTTTCTTCACCGCACTCAGGCCCGGTGCGAAGGCGCTTGGCGAAACCTCGCCGACGATCGCCGCCGCTCTGCGCACCGGCATTCCGGTCCTCAACTCCTCGCCGACGCTCTACGCTCAGCTGCCACCGACCGCCGACGCCCTGCTCGCCCTGCAACAGGCGCCCGGCGCCTTCAACGGCCTTGATCTGCTGACCAACACCAACGAACTGCTGGCGCCGGCGATCAGGTTCATCGCTCCGGCGCAGACGACCTGTAACTACCTCAGCCTTGCCTTCCGCAATGTCGCCGGCAGCGGCGAAAACAACGGTCTGGGCGGCTGGTTCAACGCAATCACCTTCGAGCCCCCGGAAGGTCCTAATTCTGAGGGCAGCCCTGCGTCGGCGCCCGCCAACGGCGGTGGCACGGACCCGCTCAACCACCTGCACTCCAATCCCTATCCAAACACCGCTGCCCCCGGGCAACCAAAAGAGTGCGAGGCCGGCAACGAGAATTTCGAAGTTGGCGTGACGAGGATCGGCAACACCCCCCCCAATAACGGCATAGAAACCGCCGAACAGTCGGAAAAGCAGAAGGGGGAAGAAAAGTAATGGGCCGGTTGCCGGAGCGAGACACCAGGGCAGGGGCGACGAACAGCCGCTTCAAATGGCGCCCGAGCAACGCCGCGATCGCGGTGGTCTTCCTGCTGATCTTCACCATCGGCCCCTACCTTGCCTTCACCGGCCACGTGCCCTTCACCAGTTACGGCTACGAGCTGAAGGCGACCTTCAGCAACGGCGTCAACATCTCGACCAACTCGCCGGTGCGGATCGCCGGCGTCGACGTCGGCCGCGTGATCTCGACCGAACGCGATGGCGACGCGACCACGGTCACCTTTACCGTCGAAGGCAAAGGCCAGCCGGTCCACAACGACGCTTTCGCCGCGATCCGGCCGCGGATCTTCCTCGAGGGGAACTTCTTCATCGACCTCTCCCCCGGCAGCCCCAGCGCGCCGGACCTGGACAGCGGCGACACGATTCCGGTCAGCCACACCTCGACCTGGGTCCAGATCGACCAGGTGCTGACGGCGCTGCAGGCGCCGGTGCGGGCCGACCTCAGCCACCTGCTGGAGAGCTACGGCACGGCGCTCACCCATGAGCCGACAGCGGCGGAAGACGTGGGTCAGGAGCCGGAGGTGCAGGGCAAGACCGCCGCCCAGGCCCTCAACGGCGCCTTCCACTACGGCGGCGACGCCGGCAAGTACAGCTCCCAGGTCACCAACGCCCTGCTCGGCACCGAGCCCGGCGATCTCTCCCGGTTGGTCGCCGGCGCCGGCCGCACCTTTGGCGCCTTCTCTCGCCATGAGGAGGACCTCAAGGGACTGATCGTCAACTTCGACGTCTTCACCGGCGCCCTCGCCGCGCAGTCGGCCAACCTCTCGGCGACGATCCACCGCTTGGCGCCGACGCTGAAGACCTTCCACAGCTCGTTGGTCAGCCTCAACCGCACGCTGCCGCCGCTGCGCGCCTGGGCGATCGAGTTGCGGCCCTCGGTTGCCGAACTGCCCGACTGGATCGCGGCCGGTCGCCCCTGGATCGAACAGGCGCGGCCATTGCTCTCGGGCAAGGAGCTCGGCGGCACTGCAAGGCTGCTGCGCGAAGGCACCCCTGGCCTTGCCGGCGCCGCCCAGGCGGGCAAGGCCGTGACGCTGCCGCAGCTCAACCGGATCAGCCTCTGCTCGACCAAGGTCCTCACCCCGACCTTCAACCAGACGATCAACGACCAGTTCAGCACCGGCGGCCCCAACTACCGCGAGTTCCTTTACACGCTGGCTGACTTCTCCGGCTGGGGGGCCCACTTCGATGGCAACGGCCCCTTCCTGCGCGTGCAGCCGGGTGGCGGCAACGTCCTGGTCGAACAGAAAAACCCGAACGGAAACCTGAGCACGGACAAGCGCGACTACGCCCACACGATCGCACCGCCCCTTGGTACCCAGCCCCAACTCGGCGGCAAGCCACCGAAGAAGCCGGAAGTGCGCTGCGACAGCAATCCGGTTCCCGACATCAACGCGGGCCTCGGCCAGGTCGGCCCGGCCAGTCCGGCGGTGACCCCATGAGCGAGACTCCGAGAGAAGTGAGCCGTTGGCGCCACTTCCGCAACTCGCTCACCCGTCAGTCGCGGGGGCGCAGCAAGGACACGATCGCGATCGCGATCCTCGCCGCGCTTGGAATCGTGATGACGCTCTGGATCTTCACTCAGCAGAAGGCCTCGCTGCCGTCCTGGCTGCCGTTGGTCGGCGAAGAATTCGTCCACGTCACCGGCGATTTCACCACCGCCCAGGCGGTGACGCCAGGGCAGGGTCAGGCCGTCGACGTCGCCGGCATCCAGATCGGCAAGGTCACCTCGGTCGACCTCGAAGACGGCCACGCCGTCGTCGGCATGGACATCGAACCCAAGTACCTCGACCTGATCCACCCCGACGCCAGCCTGCTGCTGCGGCCAAAAACCAACCTCAACGACATGGTGGTCGAGGTAGATCCCGGCACGGCCAAGGGGCACATCGAGGACGGCTACAACTTCCCGCTCTCGCGCACCGAACCGAACCAGAACCTCGACGCATTTCTCTCCACCCTCGATGCCGACACCCGCCAGTACATCCAGCTCCTCGTCGCCGGCGGCGCCCAGGGAATCGGCGGCCGCGGGCATCAGCTCTCGGGCGTCTTCCGCCGACTCCAGCCCTTCTCGCACTACATTGCCGACCTCAACCGCGCGGTCGCCAAACGCCGCGTCGCGCTGGCCCGGGTGATCCACGACTTCGGCCTGCTCACGACTGAACTGGGCAACCACGACTCCGAGATCGAACGCTTCGTAACCTCCTCAAAGGCGGCGCTGGGGAACTTCGCCAACCAGCAGCAGTCGATCCAGCAGACTTTGGTCGAGCTGCCGAGCGCCCTCAGCGCCGGCGAATCGGCCTTTGCCAGCGTCAACAAATTCTCCAGCACCGCCCGCCCGGCGTTGATCGGCCTGATTCCGCAGGCGCAGGCGCTGGGCCCGGCGCTGCGCGCCAACGAGAAGTTCTTCGAACAGACGACGGCGCCGATCCGCGACCAGATTCGCCCCTTCACCCGCCAGACGCGCCCTGTCCTTACCCACGCCAAGCAGGGCTCGGCGGACTTCAGCAAGTCGGTGCGCAGCTTCGGCAACGCGATCGGCGCCTTCAACAGCTTCCTCAACGAGCTCGCCTACAAGCCGAAGGGTTCGAGGCAGAGCTACCTCTTCTACCTGCCCTGGCTCAACCACGACACCAACGCCACCTTCAACCTCGCAGACCCGAGCGGACTGGTGGGCCGCAGCCTGATCATGATTTCCTGCAACGGCTCTGAACTTGCCAACGGCATTGCCGGCGGCAAAGCGTATATCCAGACCGTGCTGCGCGGAGCAAATATCCCGCGCCAGAGCGAACTGCCTCCGATACCGCCGGCTACAAAAGAAGCGACCGGTTGTGGGCCGGGCACAGAATGAGCAAGCGCGCGCCCAGCACAACGCAGCTCCTGGTGATCGCCGGCTTCGCCCTCTCCTGCTTTGGCATCCTGCTCTTCCTCTGGATCACCTTCGGTGGCCCGACCCCGTTCAAGGCGAAGCCCTACGAGGTCAACGTTCCCTTCAACGAGGCGACCCAGCTCGCCCAGCAGTCCGACGTGCGGATCTCCGGCGTCTCGGTCGGCAAGGTGCAGGACATCGTCCTTTCCCCCGACGGTGAACAGGCGTTGGCCAAGGTCGACATCATCGATAAGTACGGCCCGATCCCGCGCGACACGCGGGCAATCCTGCGCACCAAGACGCTGCTCGGCGAGACCTACATCGAACTTACCCCCGGCGACCGCAACGGGCCGAAGCTGGCCGATGGCGGCACCCTGCCGAAAGCGCAGATCGCCGAATCGGTCCAGCTCGACGAGATCTTCCGCACCTTTGACGCTCGCACCCGCGCGGCCTTCCAGACTTGGCAGCAGGACGCGGCGCTGGCGATCGCCGGCCGCGGCGGCGACCTCTCCTACGCCTTTGGTGAGTTCGAACCCACCTTCACCCAGTTCGACCACCTTTTCCGCCAGCTCGACAGCCAGCGGCTCGCGGTCAAGCAGCTCTTCCGCAATGGCGCCACCTCGTTGCGCGCCCTGCGCGGCCGCCGGGGCGAGCTCGCCGGGCTGATCGAAAACTCCAATGCCGTCTTCAGCACCACCGCCGCCCGCGACCGCCAGATCGAAGCTCTCTTCCGCGCCTTCCCCACCTTCCAGGACGAGTCGAGGCTGACCCTCGACCGGCTCAAAACCTTCTCCGTCGACGCCGACCCGGTGATGAAGCAGCTGGTGCCGGTTGCCGAACAGCTCTCGCCGACCTTGATCGCCCTCTCCAAGTTCGCCCCCGAAGCCAAGGGCCTCTTCGAAGGCCTCGAACCGGTGATCGCCCGCGCCCCCACCGGCTTCCCGGCCCTGCGCAAGCTCTTCCGCGACCAGTTCCCGCCGCTGCTGCGGGCGGTCGATCCGTTCCTGCGCAACGTCAACCCGATCCTCACCGGCTTTGACCTCTACAAGCACGAGCTGACCGCGACGATGGCCAATGTCGCCGCTATAAGCCAGGCCAAGCTGCCGACCAACGCCGCCGGCGTCCAAGTCCACTATCTGCGTGCGTTGGGCCCGTTCACTCCCGAATCGCTGGCGACCTTCCCGAGCCCGACCACGGTCAGCCGCACGAATGCCTACGCTCAGCCACTGGCCGCCAAGAGCCTCGCCACGGGCCTGCCGAGTTTCAGCACCAACGGCTGTGGTTCCGGATCATCCGCCGTGCTCGACCCGGAAACTCCTAACAACCCGGCCTTCAAGGCGCGCACCGAACGCACCAAGATCTTCGGCAAAGCGACGGCCACCCCGGCGGAAATCGCCGCGGAAAACGAAAAACGCTCGAAAGCCTTCTTCGAAAATCTGAAGAGATTCGCCTACGCCGGCCAGACCGACTCGGCCGCGATCGGCGCTCCCGGCTGCATCCAGCAGGCGCCCTTCAACCCGGTGGGCCGCTCAGGCGCACCGACGACCTACCAGCACTTCTTCGAACAGAGCGAATAGGTCAGGGCGCCAGAGAGGCGCAACTCTTTCCCCCGGTATTTGCACGGGTGTCTCCCATGCCGATGAGGAGCGTCTGATTTGCTGAGGACTCGGAGCGGTTCCGCCGCCTCCGGCCCTTAACTAAGTCGATGCCCCAACCGCCCACAGCCCACGTCCCGCCGCAGAACATCGAGGCTGAGGAATCGGTGCTGGGGGCGATGCTGGTCGCCGAGCCGACGCTGACTCGGGTGATCGACGAGGTGAAGCTGAACGCCGCTGACTTCTACCTCGACAAGCACGGCGCGATCTTCAGCTGCATCCACGACCTCTACGCGGCCTCCAAGCCCGTCGACGAGCTCAGCGTCAGCGAGTCGCTGACCCAGCGCAACCAGATCGAGGAGGCGGGGGGCAAGCACTACGTCTCCGAGCTGGCCGCCAAGGTACCCGCCGCCGGGAACGCCAAGCACTACGCCGAGATCGTCCAGCAGAACTCGCTGCTGCGCCGCCTGCTCGGCGCCGGCCAGGAGATCCAGGGCTGGGTGCACGAGCGCGACGGCGAACCGCGCGAGCTCTCCGAGCGGGCCGAGAGATTGCTCTTCGATGTCGCCCACAAAGAGCAGGCGAGCGACTTCAGACAGCTCTCGGAGATCCTCCACGACGAGGTCGACCGCCTGGAGAAGCTCTCGACCGGCGAGCTTGAGCTGACCGGCACCCCTTCGGGCTTTCGCGACGTCGACTCAATCACGGGTGGGTTTCAGCCGGGCAACCTGATCATCGTTGCCGCACGCCCGGCCATGGGAAAGTCAGGGCTGGTCGCAAATATTGCTGAAAACGTAGCTGTGAAGCGGAATTTGCCGGTCGCGTTCTTCTCCCTCGAGATGTCGGAGGTGGAGCTTGCGCAGCGCTTTATTGCCTGCCGCGCGCGGATCTCGGGGGACAAGCTGCGCAAGGGGCAGGTCGCCTCTAAAGATTGGCCGAAGGTGGTGCGGGCCTGCAATGAGCTGGAGGAGGCGCCGCTCTGGTTCGACGACTCCTCCGACCTCGGACTCCTTGACCTGCGGGCAAAGGCGCGCCGGCTGCATGCGCAAGAGCAGGATCGAGGCGGTCTGGGCCTGGTGATCATCGATTACCTGCAGCTGATGCGCTCAGATGACCCTCGCGCGAATCGCGTAGAGCAGGTTGGTCAGATCAGCCGCGGCCTCAAGATCCTCGCCCGCGAGCTCGAGGTGCCGGTACTGGCGATCTCCCAGCTGTCACGCGCCCCAGAGCAGCGCACCCCAGCAAAGCCGATGCTGTCCGACTTGAGAGAGTCGGGTTGTTTGACCGGAGACTCACTCGTCTACCTTCCCGGTGCGGGTGTTCGGAAGCCGATCAAGGAGCTCATCGGCAAGAGCAACTTCGAAGTCCTGGCGATGGATCGAGAGAATTGGCGGCTTCGTCCGGCTCTTGCAACAAATGCATTTTCGACGGGGCAAAAGCCGGTCTTCAAGTTGAAGACCAGGCTCGGCCGGACGATTCGCGCAACCGCCAACCACAAGTTTCTGACGATCGGTGGCTGGAAGCGCCTGGATGAACTCGACGAGGCTGAGTCGATCGCCGTGCCAGGAACGTTGCCGGGGCCGGAAATGTCGCGTATGCGGGATGAAGAGCTGGCGCTGCTGGGACACCTGATCGGTGACGGCTGCACGCTGCCCAGGCACGCGATCCAGTACACGAGCGTCGAGCGCAAGCTTGCTGAGCTGGTCGCTGATCTATCGCGCCGAGTGTTTGGCAACTCGGTTCGCCCCAGGGTTCGACGCGAGCGAAGCTGGTTCCAGGCTTACTTGACGGCGGCGGAGCACCTCACCCATCGGAAGCGCAATCCAGTTGCGGCATGGCTCGATGAGCTGGGTGTCTTTGGCCTGCGATCACACGAGAAGCGGGTGCCCGATGCTGTGTTTGCCCAGCCGTCACGGTCCATCGCCACGTTCTTGAGGCACCTTTGGGCCACTGACGGATGCGTTTGGCTTGGTGGTCCGCGCCGGACGACAAATGTCTACTACGCAACCAGCAGCCCAAGGCTTGCTGATGATGTGCAGACGCTGCTGCTGCGCCTTGGCATCAACGGCCGTATCACCAGGCATGACAACCCGGAGAAGGGCAGGCTGCAGTTTCACGTTTCCGTCACCGGCGGCACCGAGCTGGTCCGGTTCATGGAGACCATCGGGGCGCTTGGCGCCAATAAGCAGCGCAGCGCCAGCGCTATTCTCGAGTACTTCGACGGCCGGGCGCGCAATCCCAATCGCGACGTGATTCCCAGACAGGCTTGGCGGGACCTGGTTGTTCCGGCGATGGAGAATCGCAGCATGACCAGTCGCCAGATGCAAGCCGCTATCGGCATGAAGTATTGCGGCACGGCGCTCTACAAGACCGGGATTGGCAAGGAACGGGCGATGCGGGTCGCATCGGCTGTGCGTTGCGAGGAGCTCGTCGACCTCGCCCTTGGCGACGCCTACTGGGACCCGATCGTCTCGATCGAGGCCGATGGGGTCGAGGAGACTTTCGACATCACGGTCGACGGCCTTCACAACTTTGTCGCTGACAACTTCGTTGTCCACAACTCGATCGAGCAGGACGCTGACTTGGTCGCGTTTATTTACCGCGAGGACTACTACCGCGATCCCGACGATGAGCCGGACGGCCTCGCCGACCTGATCATCGCCAAGCATAGGAACGGCCCGATCGGTGCCCCTAAGCTGGTCTTTCTCGACCGTTTCCCCAAGTTTGCTGACTACGCCGGCCATGAACAGCCGATTGAACAGCCTTCCGGCGATGGGCCGCCATTTGAGGACGCCGCCCCCGTAGGACCTGAGTTCTGATGCCGGCAATTCCCCGCAACGAACCGTTTCGCGAACAGGCCTGCCCGCTTGGCGTTTGCGACGGCTCCGGCTGGATTCTCGGGCCCGAGGACGTGGCGCGCGAATGCGAGTGCCGCGCGCAGCGGCTCAAGCGGGGCCGCGTGCGCGGCGTCGCCTCGGTGATCCCGCCGCGCTACCGCGGCGTCTCCTTCGACCGCCCGCCGGTCTCCGACATGGCGCGCGACTTCGAGACCAAGGCCGCGGTCAAGGAAGTGCGCGCCTACGTCGATGATCTCGACGCTCGCCTCGACGCCGGCCGCGGCCTCTGGCTCTTCGGCGACACGGGCACCGGCAAGACGACGCTGGCGATGCTGGTCTCCAAGGCGGCGCTGGAGGCCGGCTGCTCGGTCGCGATCTACTCGCTGCCGAAGCTGCTCGCTCGCATCCGTCGCACCTACGACTCCGAGCCCGGCGGCGACTCCTACCTCGCTTTCTTCGAGCGGCTGACCTCGGTTGACCTGCTCCATATCGACGACCTCGGTGCCGAGAAGCGCAGCGACTGGGTGCTCGAGCAGCTCTACGCGCTGATCAACGAGCGCTATGAGGCGCAGCGCTCGGTCCTGGTCACGACCAACCTTCCCCACGAGGAGTTGGAGGACCAGATCGGCAGCCGGACGGTCTCCCGATTGAGCCAAATCTGCGACGAGGTGCCGCTTTTTGGCAGCGATCGCCGCTACGGCAAGGTCGCCTAGCCGACCGAATCGGCACAATGCTCCGGCGATGCCAGGGCTTGTAATAGTTGGCGCCCAGTGGGGCGACGAGGGCAAGGGCAAGGTCACCGACCTGCTTGCCGAGCGCGCCGATGCGATCGTGCGCTTCCAGGGCGGCAACAACGCCGGCCACACGATCGTGCGCGAAGGCGAGGAGTTCAAGTTCCACCTGATCCCCTCCGGGATCCTCTATCCCGACAAGGCCTGCGTGATCGGCAACGGCGTCGTCCTCGACCCGCGCATCCTGCTCGGTGAGATCGACGGCCTGCGCCGCCGCGGCGTCGACGTCAACAACCTCAAGATCTCCGCCAACGCCCACCTGATCATGCCCTACCACGTGCTGCTCGACACGGCGGGGGAGCTGAAGCTGGGCAAGCTCTCGCTCGGCACCACCCGCCGCGGCATCGGCCCCTGTTACGCCGACAAGGCCCTGCGCCTGGGGATCCGCGTCCAGGACCTGCTTGACGAGAAGATTCTGCGAGCCAAGATCCGCACCGCGCTGGAGCCCAAGCAGCAGGCCCTGCGCGAACTCTCGGTGCAGCGGCGCAAGCTGCGCAAGGAGGCCGGGGAGGGCGACCGGGAGAGCGTCGAACAGGCGATCGAGGACGCTCCGGACCCCCGCATCGACCTGCACACGATGACCGAGGAACACGTCAACTACGGGCACCGGCTCGAGCCCCACATCGCCGACACCGCGCGCCTCTGCTGGGACAGGCTGGACGCCGGCAAGACGGTGATCTTCGAGGGCGCCCAGGCGACCCTGCTCGACCTCGACCACGGCACCTATCCCTTCGTCACCTCCTCGAACCCGATCGCCGGCGCGGCCTGCGTCGGCGCTGGCATCGGCCCTACCGACATCGAGGAGGTCTGGGGGGTCGCCAAGGCCTACGCGACGCGGGTCGGCGCCGGTCCCTTCCCGACCGAGCTGACCGACGACCTCGGCCGCCACATGCTCGAAAAGGGCCACGAGTACGGCACCACCACCGGCCGCGAGCGCCGTTGTGGCTGGATCGACCTGGTCGCCCTGCGCTACGCGGTGCGGCTCAACCGGATGACCTCGCTGGCGATCACCAAGCTCGACGTGCTCAGTGGGCTCGAGACGCTGCGGGTCGCGGTCCGCTACCGCTCGCGCGAGGGAGCACTACTCGACAGCTTTCCCTACCACCAGTCGATCCTGCACTCGGCAACGCCCGAGTACGAGGAGCTACCGGGCTTCGCCGAGGACATCACCGGCTGCCGCAACGAGGCCGACCTGCCGCCGCAAGCCCGCGCCTACCTCGACTACATCGCCGACTTCGTCGGCGTCCCGATCAGCCTGGTCGGCGTTGGGCCAGGGCGCGAGCAGATCGTCTGGCGCGACTAGGCGGCTCAGCCGAGGGCGTTGCCGCTTAGGGCGCCTACCTTGAACGTGCCCTCTTCTTCTTTCAGCGGCATCGCGTAGACCGTTTTGTCGGGGTCGCCGTAGTAGATGAGGAAGGCCTGTTCGTCTTCCTGGCGCAGGCTGCCGGCATCGACCGCCGTGGTTTCCCGCCATTCGGCTGCCGAGAGCTGGCTGGTGAAGGCCTCCAGGAACGGGGCGCAGCCCTTGTTTTTAAGCCCGGTTGAGCTGGTGGCGAGCTGTTCGAGCTGTTCGGTCATCGCCTTCGACAGGTATGAGCAGGCTTTCTCCCATTCCCCTGCGGCGCGAGCGACGAAGAAGGCGTGGACCACTTCCGCCGCCGCCTGAAGTTCGGATTCGTCCTTCTCCTCGCCGTATTCCTGGATGCTGTTGTCGCCGCCTTTGACAACGAACTGTTCCGAGCCCCCGCCCGAGACCTTCAGCGGCGTTTCGACTTCTTCAGCGGTGAAGCCGGTGCGCGAGCTCTTGCCGGAGCCGTTGCCGGAGTCGCTCTGTTTCTGCGGCACTTCGCCGGCATCGTTCTCGCCTTCCGTGCCGCCGCCCGAGCCGTTGTCCTGAGCGCTAGCGCTTGTTTCGGTCCCGGCCGAGCCCGCCGTAGAGCTCGAGTCACTTGAGTCCGAGTCCGAGCTGCCACAGGCAGCGAGCAGCAGTGCCACGAGAGCCGTGGCGGCGAGAACTGCGATCGACCGTGTGCCCCCCCTGGTCACTGTCAGGATTGTATTGGTTGGCGGCCCTCTGTTGGGCATCGCTGCTTGGAGACGCCGGGGTACAGGATTCGCCACCTGGCCGCTTCTGCACTACAGTTGGCAGGTGGCTTCAGGTAGACGCACGGCTAGGCTGAGCGAGCGGCTGCCAAGGGGCCGGCACGGGTTGCCGCGGGAGGCCGTGACGGATTCCCAGCGCAGCCGCATCCTGCAGGCGATGATCGAGGTCGTCTCCGAGCGCGGCTATCCGGAGACCCGCGTGGTCGATGTGATCGGCGTCGCCGGAGTCTCGAGAAAGACGTTCTATGAACTCTTCTCCAGCAAGGAGGATTGCTTCCTCGCAACCTACGACGTGCTGCTGGGCAACCTGCTTGGCGATACGGCGCGGGGATTTGAGACGAAGCCGGGGGCGCCCTGGGCAGAGCGCGTCTCGGCAGGCCTCGGCGAGCTGCTCAAACACTTGGCGGAGCATCCGGACGAGGCGCGCTTCGCCATCGTCGAGGTGCTGGCAGCGGGCCCGAAGGCGCTCGCCCGCCGCGATGCGGCACTGCGCCAGTTCACCGGTTTTCTCGATGCTGGTCGGGCGGAGACCTCGGTCGAGCTGCCCGGGATCACCTCGCTCTCGCTGGCCGGCGGCATCAACGAGCTGCTCTACAGCGAGATCCTGCACGGCGCGGCGGCGCGGCTCCCGGGCCGGCTGCCGGATCTGATGTTCTGGATCACGCTCCCCTTCCTCGGTCCCGACGGGGCGGCGAAAGAGCGCGAGCGGACCCGTCTTTCGATGCTCGAAGACTAGCTCCCGCCCTGTTAAGGCGCTCTTTTCTGTGAATGCCGGGGTTTATCTAGATTGCGAGGCTGGTAATTTGGGCAGTGGAGGGATTGACCAAGGCTTTCAATGGCCGGGGCTGTGACGGCCAGGCCGCAAAGGAGAGAGATAGAGCACATGCGCAAGCGTTTGATTTCAATCATGGCTATAGGGGCGGCGCTCGCCGTCGCAGCGGCTGGAATCGCCACGGCTGAGAAGCCCACGATCGTCCAGGCGGGGAACCTGAAGTTGACTCTGAACGGGAGCTTTAGCCCGAAGGCTCTGCCGAAGAAGGGCAAGCCGGCGCCGATCACGCTCAACGTCAGCGGCAAGATCGAGACGATCGACGGCAAACATGCGCCGGCGCTGAAAGAAGTTGTCGTCGAAACCGACAAGAACGGCTCGATCGACACCAAGGGCCTGCCGGTCTGCACCTCGGGCAAACTGCAGGCGCAGGACACGGCAGCTGCGGAAAAGATCTGCAAGAAGGCGATCATCGGCAGCGGAATAACCAATGTCGAAGTCGAATTCCCCGAATCGAACCCGTTTATCGCCAAAAGTAAATTGATCGCCTTCAACGGCGGCACAAGCGGTGGCAAGACGACGATCTTCATCCACGCCTACCTCTCCTCGCCGGTGTCAGCGGCGGTTGTGACGACGGTGAAAATCTCGAAGATCCACAACGGTCGTTACGGCACTAAGTCGATCGCGACGATTCCGAAGATTGCCGGCGGCTATGGCTCGGTCAGAGAATTCTCACTGACCTTCGATCGCGGCTACAAAAACACGCCGTTCCTCTTCGCCAACTGCCCCGATGGTCATCTCAACGCCAAAGCATCGTCCGTCTTTGCCGACGGTACGAAATTGGTGGGTAGCTTCGTCCGTACCTGCACCCCGAAGGGCTAACGAAGCACTTTCGTTTTCAGGACGAAAAGGGGGAGAAAGGGCGGCCATCTGGCCGCCCTTTCTTTTGCCCTATCGCTGTGGGCCGAGAGGCTCGGCCAAGGGGATCAGGCCTTCGGCCTCCTGGCGTCGCTCTCCGCGTCGCAGCATGCGCTGGGTGAGGATCGCGATGCTGAGGATCGCGGTGGCGCCGAGGCTGAGCTGGACGCTGAGCAGTCCCTGGCGCGTCCAGTAGACGTCGCGCAGGTCGAGCAGCAGTGCCGCCTCGTCGAAGGTCAGGCCCATGCCGACGCCGGTCGTCACCGCCAGCTTCTCTTCCAGCGCCTCGTCGTCGGTCAGCAGCGCCGTCGTCCCCGAGGCGAAGGCGATCAGGATGCCGGGGACGAAGTGGTGGATGTGCCTGCCGCCTACCTTGACGTTGGTGAAGGGCCACCACTCGTCGCGGATCCCCCAGGTTGAGATCCGAACGAGGGCAAAGGAGGAGAGGAAGCCGGCGAGGAGGTTGAAGAGGACCGTCTCGGTGCGCGGCGCCTCGGCGTAGCCGCTGACCGCGACGCCGACGGTGTCGAGGGCGGCGGCGGGCGCTACCTCGACCAGGTTCTCGCCGTCCGCCTCCTGGTGGGCACGGCGCTGCAGCATGCGACCGAACTGGCCGACCAGGACCACCCCCGCGCCGCCCAGGGCCACCGCGGCAAGCCCAACGGTGGCGCGCTCCGAACGCGCCCAACCAAAACGGGTCCGCGCCCTGGCGCGGCGGGTGAGGCGAGTCGGCAGACGTGGCGAACCCATGGGCCCGCAGCCTAACGCGGGTGGGTCAGCGTTCCTCGGTGACGATCGTCTTCACCGTGGCGACGGCGCCATCGGCGAGCTCGATCTCAACCATGTGGGTGCCGATCTCACGGATCGGCTGCTCGAGGCGGACCTTACGCCGGTCGATGCGCAGGTCGCGGGCGTCACTGATCGCATCGACGATCTCCTTGGCGCCGACCGAGCCGAACAGCTTGCCGTCCTCGCCGGCCCGCTGGTAGATCGTCAGCACGGTCTTGGAAAGCAACGAGGCGGCCTGCTCTTCGCGCTCGGCGCGAGCTTTTTCCGCTTTCTCGGCCGCGACGCGGCGCTGCTGCGCCGCCTCCAGCGCGCCGGGCGTTGCCGTGGCGGCCAGTTTGCGGGGGATCAGGAAGTTGCGTAGGTAGCCGGGGGAGACGTCGACCGGGTCACCGCGCCGGCCGAGCTCATCGACGTCCTCGAGCAGGATCGCCTGCGTCATCAACGCTCTCCGACGTAAGGCAGGAGGGCGATCTCCCGCGCTCGCTTCACCGCCACCGAGAGCTGGCGCTGGTGCTTGCGAGAGAGGCCCGTGACGCGCCGTCCGCGGGTCTTCCCCTTGTCGGAGAGGAAGCGTCGCAGAAGGTTGAGGTCCTTGTAGTCGACGGCCTCGGAATTGATCCGCGTGTATTTACGCGGACGAGCGCGGTCGTCACGGCGACCGCGCCTGGGCGTTGATGCTGTTGAGTCGTTGGTCCTAGCCATGCGGGTTGGGAATCCTACACATATAGGGCCTCAGGCCTGAGGCCCTATATGTCCGCGGCTAGAAGGGGATGTCGTCGTCGCCACCGCCGCCGGCTGCCGCGCCGGCGAAATCGGAGGCGTCGGCGGGGACGTCGCTGCTTGGGCTGAAGCCACCGCCCTGGCCGCCTTCGCCACCGCCGCCCGAGCCATCGCGCGAGCCGAGGAACTGGACCGAGTTGGCGATGATCTCGACACTCTGGCGTTTGACGCCGTCTTTCTCCCACTCGCGCCAGTCGAGGCGGCCTTCAATCGCCACCGGTCGGCCCTTGGAGAGATAGTTGGCGCAGTTCTCGCCCTGCGCGCCCCACACGGTCACATCGAAGTAGTTGGGCTTGTCGATCCATTCGCCCGATTGGCCGTCCTTGCGGCGGCTGTTGACCGCGACGCGCAGCTTGCAGACCGAGGTCCCGCCCGGCGTGCTGCGCAGCTCCGGATCGCGAGTCAGGTTTCCGGTGACGACCACCACGTTCACGTTTGACGCTGCCACAGCTCTCAACTCCTCTGAATCGTTGTCTGGATTCCAGTCTAAGAGTGCAGGCGGCGCGACTCTCCCCCCTCGGGCCGCAATCTCCGCACAAATACAGAGCCGATGGGCCTAGGACGTGACATATGGACCCGTTTCAGGTCCGTCGGCGGCTACTCAGTTGCGGCGGTCTCGGCAGCCGGCTCGGCCGGCTCGTCGACACTGAGCGGCTCACTGGGCTCGGCAACGGCATCAGGGGTCGCCTCGTCGTCCGTGTCGGCGGGAACCGTGGCAGGGCGACCGCCCTGTGGACCGCGATCACGATCGCGGTCGCGAGAAGCACCGTGCACCGGAGCGGCCACGGCGGGCGGCACCAGCACCGGGGAATCGACGTCAACTTTGAAGATGCGGAAGCGCAGCACGCCGTCGGCGATTCGCAAGTTGTGGTTGAGCTCGTCAAGCAGCTCGCTCGGCGCCTCGAAGCGGAACCAGCGGTAGTCGGCCTCGGTGCGCTTGTCGATCTCGTAGGCCATCTTGCGCAGGCCCCATTTGTTCTCGTGCTTCAGGGTGCCTTTGGCCTCGATCCGGGCGCGAACGTCCTGCGCCAGCACGTCGCGACCGGCCTCGTCGGGGCCGGGGTCCAGCATTAGAACCAGCTCATATTCGCGTGGTGCTGCCAAAGCGGCGAGGGACTATAGCGACCGAGGGGTGGGTGTCGGGTGCCACTCCCCGCTCAACTTTTTCGGTGGTGCCGCAGGGGCAGGCAGATATTGGATCGCCGAAAAAGTACAAGCCGCGGGGAGCGGCACCCGACACCCACCCTCAATGCGGGGCGAACTCCGACGAGCCATCGTCCGGAGGAGCAGGTTCCGGCGTAGGCGTCGCGACGCTTGGGGGAGAAGCTTCCGGCGGCGGCGCCGACGAGGCCGGTTCTTCTGGAGCTTCCGGCGTGGGTGGTGGCACAGGCGGTGGGGTTGGAACGAGGCGTTCTTTGTTCTTTTGCTTCGGTTGATGATGCGCGTGGTGCTTTCGCTTTCGTCGCCGATGCACGTGCTCGGGATGTGGCGGCACTCGCTTGGGCTGCGTGATCTCGATTGGCTTGACCGGCGCCGCTTCTATTCGCGGCAGCCCAACGTCAGCAGGCACCGGCGGCGGCTCAGGAGCTCTCAGCAAGCTCGGTGCCACCCGCAACGCCAGAAGCACCAAAGCTCCAACAAGGATCACAGCCCCAGCTTGAGACCAGCGAATCCGCAGACTCATAACGAGCTAAGCCCTCAGATCGAAGAGTTCTCCCCCTAGCGATCGAGTGGAGAGAGTCGGGTGCCCCTCCCCGCGGCTTGTACTTTTTCGGCGTTTCCCTCACTGCCTGCCTAACCTCTCCACCGAAAAAGTTGAGCGGGGAGGGGCACCCGACTCTCTCCTACGCCACGCTCTCCCGAAGCTCAGCGATATCAGCCAGCTGATCGTCAACCCAGTCCCCAGGATTCCGCGAGAAGACCAGCTCCTTAAGGCGCTGCGCCCGCAGCCGCCGCTCCTCGGGGTCCATCGTCAGCGCCCTATAGATCGCGTCGGCCTGCTCCTGGATGTCGAAGGGATTGACCGAGAGGGCGCAATCCGCCAGCTCCTCGTGAGAGCCAGTGTTCTCGGAGAGCATCAGGACGCCGTCGCGGGTATTGACCGCGGGCGCCTCCTTGGCGACGAGGTTCATGCCGTCGAAGAGCGAGTTGACCATCAGCAGGTCGAAGTGCTTGTAGCGGGCGACCGCCTCGGGGAAGTTCTCGTAGACCTTGAGGTCGATCGGCATCCAGTCGGTGGTGCCGTGGCGGTGGTTGACGACCGCGACCAGGGCGTTGATCCGCTCCATGTACTCGGCGTACTCGACCACGTCCTCGCGCGAGGGCTGCAGGTGGGCGATGAAGGTCACCTGTTCGCGGAACTCCGGATGCTGGGTGAGGAAGACGTCGAAGGCGGTGAAGCCGCGCAGCACGTTCTTCGAGAGGTCAGCGCGGTCGACGCGGATGATCAGGTGCTTGCGGCGGCGCTCCAGCACCTCGCGCTCTGCCTCGGCCACCTCCGGTGACTCGGCCGCCCGCCGCAGCCTTTCGGCGTCGATCGAGAGCGGGTAGGCGCGGGTCATAGTCTGGCCGCCGGCGTGGCGGACCAGGCCGAGTTCGTAGTCGACGTCGGCCTCGAGCAGTTCGTCGCAGCAGCGCAGGAAGTTGATGCAGTAGCTGCCGGTGTGGAAGCCGATGATGTCGTTGGCGAGCATGCCGCGGAAGAGCGCCTCGCGGATCCGGTTCGGCAGGATCCGCCAGCTGTCGGGCTGGGACCAGGGGATGTGGACGAAGTGGTGGAGGAAGGCGTCGGGTCGCTCGGCGCGGATCATCGCCGGCGCCGTGTAGAGGTGGTAGTCGTGCAGCATCACCAACGGCCGCTCGCGGCCCTCGATCTGGCCCAGCACCGCGTTGGCGATGTCGCGGTTGACCGCCTGGTAGCCAAGGTCCCAGGCATCGAGCTCCTCCTGGCGGATGTCGGGAGCGTTTGAGAGGTCCCAGAGGTAGTGCTGGATGAACCAGAGGATCGGGTTGGCGATCACGTTGTAGAAGCGGTCGTAGGCTTCGGCGTCGCTGTCGACCAGCAGCACGCGGTAATCGATGCCATCGATCGAGAGCTCGGCCGGTCCGCCGCTCTCTTCTGAAACGACGACGTCCTCGTCGGTCATCGCCGAGGCGATCCAAAGCGCGTTGCGATGGGAGACAAGGCCGGAGAGGGCGGTAACCAAGCCGCCGCCCCCACGCCGCACCGTGCGCTCCCCCCGTTCGTCAAGCTCGAACTGAGCCGGCCCCCGGTTCGAGACGATGATCAGCGGATCGGCGCTTTCCGGCACGGACACCAGCCTACCCGGGGCGTCTCGGGCACGGCTTGTGTCGCCTCGAGACCCTTCCCAGGGCGGCTGCGCTCAAGGCGCTTCTCCAGGCCCGCTTGACATTTAGAGAACGAGATGTTTCCCTAGAAGCTGAGGTTTTGCTGATGGTGGATCGGTCTCATTGCGATTGAGGGACCGACGTCCTGGAGGCGCCGTGGATTGGGAGGGCGAGTGATGGACGCCGCATGGCGGTTAGGGGACTGGACGGCGTTCACCTGCGTCGGCCGATCGTGACATCGGATGTCCACATTCGGCGTCGGCATGTCGGTCGCCAGAGCGAGGTGACAGACGGAATACGAGCGCGTCTGGGAGCCCGGCAGCCGGAACTCGAACAGGCAATTCTCAACCGCGTCTATGCGGTCTTCCAGCCGCCGCCGACCGTCGGTCCGGAGTATCGGGACGGCTTGCTGGGCGCGGTCTCGGCTGCTCTCGATTACGCGATCGCGGGCGTCCAGGCTGGCGATGCGCCAAGCACGCCCATCCCAGTCGCCCTGCTTGCTCAGGCGCGCCTCGCGGCTCGCAACGGCATCAGCCTAGACACGGTCATTCGCCGGTATGTCGCAGGCTCGGCCCTCTTCGAGGCCTGCCTGGTCGAGGAGGTCACCAGCGACGGTCACGTGCCAGGCACCGAGGTGCGGCGCCTTCTCGCCATCCAGGCCACTCTTCTCGACCATCTCCTCGGTGCGGTCAGCGAGGAGTACGCGCTTGAGCAACAACGGCTTTCCACCACTCACAAGCAAGGCCGGGCATCTCTGGTCGAAGGCCTTCTCGAAGGCAAACTCCTCGACGCAACGGAGCTCGCCTATGACTTCGATAATTACAACCTGGGCGTGGTGGCGGTCGGTCCCGGGTCCGAGCAGATCCTCCGCCGGCTGTTCGCCCCGGTCGATGCCCGCGTTCTCGTGATCAGCCCTGCCGATGCCACCGCCTGGGCTTGGCTTGGGTCGCGGCGCCGCCCAGACATCGGCGAGCTGCTGCGAATCGTCGCTTCGGGCCAGTCGGCGAAAGTGTGCGTAGCCCTCGGCGAGCCCGCCAAGGGCCTGTCCGGATGGCGGCTCACCCATCGGCAGGCCGCCGCCGCGCTGTCGGTCGCTCAGCTGCGTGGCGACCGGCTGGTTCGGTACGCCGACGTACTCCTCCTGTCCGCGATGCTCCAAGACAATCTGTCGCTAACTGCGCTGCGCGAGATCTACCTTGCGCCATTGGAATCCGGGCGCGCCGGCGGGGAGGTCTCGCGCCAAACTTTACGTGCCTACTTCGCTTCAGGCCGGCACGTCAGCTCCGCCGCCGCCGTGCTCGGCGTGAGCAGGCAAACGGTCAACAGCCGCCTGCGAGCGATTGAGGGACGACTCGGCCATTCCCTCGACACATGCGCCGTGGAGCTGGAGGTCGCGCTTCGCGTGGAGGGCCTGGGCCGGTCTCGAGACTGACGACCCTGCTGGGGCGGTTGTCACTTGGAAAGCCGACGAACAACTGAATTTCCAGATTGCCAAGGCGACACTGGAGGATGTCTGAGACGCTGCCGGTCCGCAAGCAGTCGCGACTGGGGAGATTGACTCATGGGAAGACGTACCTCGCCGATTTCCGTCCTTGGCAAGTTCGCCCGCCTATCCAGTTTCGCCATCCTGGCGGCGATTGGGGTCGTCATGGTGCTCCCGGCAGCCAGCGGAGCCAAGGAGAGCGCGGCAGGGGCTGCTGCTTCTGACTACTTCCATCAGGGACTGGGCCATCACGCATCAACCCCGGCCTGGGCCAAGGACAAGCCCGTTCACTTCCTGGCGCCTCCCGGGAAAGGCCCTGGCTCTGAAATTCGCCGATTTTCCAAACATCCAGTAGCGGCAAGTTCGTCGGAAGAAGGTCTCACCGCTGACACCAATAACACCTATCTAGGGGGCCCCATCCAGGCAAACCCTCATGTGCACCTCATCTACTGGGGAAGCAACTGGAACAGCTATAGCCATGGTCCTGAAATTCGCTCGGCGCTCAATCAGCTATTCAGCGGGGTGTCGGGTTCGGGATGGCAGGGAATTTTGACCCAGTATTTTGAAGCGCCGTTTGAAGAGGAAGAGAGGCTCATCTCACATTCCGTTACGTTCAATCCAGCCACGGACGTCTACACCGATACCCAGGTCCCGGCCCCCAGCAAAGTAACCTATACCAAAGTCACCAACGAGATCTCTGCCGCTCAATCGGCAATGGGCTGGCCGAAAGGCAGCTGGTACGGCAACTTTTCGATCAACGACGAACTGTACGTGGTCCTGACCGCCCCAGGGACGACCTACGAAAGCTCTTTCCTAGGCCAATATTGCGGCTTTCACTCGGCCGACAACTACCAGGCATACGCCTTTCTTCCTTCGACCGCCGACGAACCGTTCCGCGGAATGTGCGGTGAAGCATCTGGCACCCAGGCCTCGAAGTTCGCCTCGCACGAGTACGCGGAGGCCGTGACCGACCCAATCCCCCAGTCGGCGAAATTCGGCGAAGGAAAGCCCGCCTGGGAAACAAAAATATATGCAGAAGGGAAAGTGGTCGGAATGACGGAGATCGCCGACCTCTGCCAGATGCAACCAACCGGCGAACTTGCAAATGGCGCCACGGTCGTCTCACTGCGCGACAATTATCACACCAAATGCATGCTGTCCGATCCGTCGCCGCCTCAGTTTGACCTCAGCATGGATGGAGTGAAATCCGAACTGGCGGGCCAGGCGGTGCTGGAAGCCACGATCGAACCCGCCGGACACCCGACGTCATACAAATTCGCTTGGGGAAAAGTGACGGAATTTTCTGGCTGCGAAAGGCCCGCGGAAAGTCCCTACCCGGAACGCATCTACGGGCACTTCGAACACTTCGAACCGGCGGCTTACGTCTCGGCGGGGAGCGGCACGGGGCCGGTGCATGTCAGCCTGCCCATCAGTGGCCTGGAAGCCCACGTGCAGTACTGCGCCAAATTGATGACGCAGATGGTGTCGGATATCAATGGGCCGGACGCCGTTGGCGTCCAGAGCGAGCATCGGGCGTTCACGCCTGTCTGGCCTCCTCAGGTGACCACGGGCGCGGCGTCGATAGAAGGTGCCAGCGGCACCAATGCAACACTCCACGCGACCGTTAATCCCAATGCGGTCAAAACGACCTATCAATTCGAATACGGCACCACGGAATACAAAGTGGGCGATGGTCCCCACGGGACGAAAATCCCGAGCAGCCCTGGCGAAGCCGGCTCGGGCACGACGGACGTCCAGGTGAGTCAGACGCTGGAATCGCTTGCGCCGGCCACCACGTATCACTTCAGAGTTGTGGCGAGCAGTGCAGAAGGCACGTCTTACGGCGAGGATCAGAGTTTCACGACCTGGGGGAAATGGTCCACCCAGACCACCCCCAACAGCCCGCCGGCCCAGACCAACTCCTTCTTCACCGACGTGTCCTGTCCGTCCGTCAGCCTCTGCCTCGGGGTGGCAAGGGACAACTGGACCTCGCGCGCCTTCGTCGAGAAGTGGAATGGCAGCACCTGGAGCATCCTGGGCAACTCGCTGACGCAGGCGAGCGCCAACGCGATCGCCTGCACCTCGGCCAC
>Ga0157302_10000029_pt1 | contig 38353 bp, 36 predicted proteins | sample NitcycUS103311B2_FD_108381 | JGI IMG/M metagenome (GOLD analysis project Ga0157302, IMG submission 108381) | Soil microbial communities from Arlington Agricultural Research Station in Wisconsin, USA - Nitrogen cycling UWRJ-S103-311B-2 | ecosystem: Environmental > Terrestrial > Soil >... | reverse complement strand
GCTGCAAACCGGTAGATTGCCTGGCCTCGCGGCTGTGGCGGAACTGGTAGACGCGCACGGTTCAGATCCGTGTGGAGGAAACTCCGTGGAGGTTCGACTCCTCTCAGCCGCACTCAGGCGGGCTGTGCGGCGGGGGCTCGCCAGCCCGCTCTCGAAGCGGTGTCAGCGATCTCGCCGATGAAGGTCGGCCAGAGGGCGCGGGGCAGGTCGTGTCCCATGCCCTCGACTATGCGCAGACGGGCGCCGGGGATCGCTCGGGCGGTGGCGCGGCCGCCGCTGGGGCGGACCAAGGGGTCGCGGGTGCCGTGGATCACTGTCGCCGGCAGCTTCAGCTTGCGCAGCGCCGCGGTGCGGTCGCCCGAGGCGCCGATCGCGTGCATCTGGCGAAGCACGCCCTTGGGGTTGTGCGAGCGGTCATACAACCTCCCGGCCAGCTCGCGGAACCGCGGCTCATCCATCGGGTAGGCAGGCGAGCCGATCACCTTGAAGGTCTTGACGATGCGCTCGATGTACTCATCGCGGCCGCGTGGGGCCTTTGCCAGAAGGGCTCCGAACGCCTTCAGCGTCGGCGTCCCCACCCGGCGGCTGCCGGTGGTCGACATGATCGAGACCAATGAGCGGACCCGCTCGGCGTGTTCGATCGCCAGGGTCTGGCCGATCATCCCGCCCATCGAGGCGCCGACGACGTGTGCCGACTCGATCCCGAGGTGGTCCATCAGCCCGATCGTGTCGCTGGCCATGTCGGAGAGCAGGTAGGCGGCGTTCTCGCGGCGACCGACGAAGAGGTCCAGCCGGCTCGGCACCCCAGCCGATTCGAGCATCGTCGAGTGGCCGATGTCGCGGTTATCGAAGCGGACGACGCGGAAGCCGCGCTCGGCAAGCAGCGCGCAAAACTCCTCGTCCCAGCCCAGCATCTGAGTCCCCAGCCCCATCACCAACACCAGCGGCGCGGCGTCGGAGCCCCCCACCTCCTGGTAGGCGATCTCGATGCCGTTGACGGGCGCCAGGCGCTCCTCGCTCAACTCAGCCATGCGGAAGAGTCTAACCAGCAAACTGGCTAGACAGCCAACTCCATCGTCAGGTGCAACGCGTTTCGGCTGCACTGCGTCCGCAACGCGTTACACCGCTAGTTTGCTCGGATGCGCACCGCGATCGTCTCCGACCTGCATCTCGGCAGCGCCACCGGCGAGGACATTGCCCGCGACCCGGCGATCCGCCGGGTCCTGCTCGACGAGGTCCGCTCCGCTGATCGCCTCGTCCTGCTCGGCGATGCCGTCGAGCTGCGCGAACTGCCGCTCGCCGACACGCTGAGGCTCGTCCAGCCCTTTTTCGAGGAGCTGGGCAAGGCAATGGCGGGACGCCGGGTGGTGCTCGTCCCCGGCAACCACGATCACCGCATCGTCGAGCCACTGCTGGAGGAGGTCGCGATCAACGGTGGCCGCCTCGGGCTCGAGCATCGCGCCCTGCCCGCGCGCGAGCCGGCCGAGCGGATCGATGCCTGGCTCGGCGAGGCCGAGCTCAGCATCGCCTACCCCGGCGTTTGGTTGCGCGACGACGTCTACGCCACCCACGGCCATTACATGGATTGCCACATGAGCCTGCCGCGGCTGGAGTGCGTCGCCGCGGCGGCGATCATGCGGGCAGGCGGACACCCACCGGACCCCGCCACCCCGGCCGACTACGAGCGCGTGCTGCGGCCGATCTACGGCCTGGCCTTCGGCCTCGCCGAGGCCGGGCTCGCCCGCGGCGCGACCCGCCCCTCCGAACGCGCGTGGCGCTCGGTATCCGGGCGCCACCGCAACGGCGGGCGCGCTCGCCAGGCCACGCTCAAGGCAGCCGCCGCCGCTGGGGTCCCGGCCAGCGTATGGCTGCTCAACCGCCTCTTTCGCGCCGACTTCGACCCCGACCTCTCCTCCGCCTCGATCGCCCGCAGCGGCATCGACGGCGCCGCCGAGGTGGTGCGGCGACTGCGGATCGACGCCGCCCACACGATCACCGGCCACACCCACCGCGGCGGCCCCTGGGAGGGCGAGGAGGCCTGGCCTCTACCGGGAGGCGGCCAGCTGCACAACAGCGGCAGCTGGGTCTATGCCGACGCTTTCCACCATCCCGGCTCGCCGCCGGGGCCTTACTGGCCGGGAACGGTCACCTGGGTCGAGGACGAGGGGCCGCCACGCCGGGTGCGCCTGCTGAGCGAGCGCAGTCGCGAGGAGCTGAAGGCAGCCGTCGCCCACGCCGCCACCGCCGGGCGCGGCTAGAGCCACTCGGCGATCAGCCGGCCGATCTCCGGTCCCGCATCCTCCTGCAAGAAGTGACCGGCGTTTTCAATCGCGATCGGCGCCGGAAAGTTGAGCTGCTCGGAGACCCGTTCACCGACCGAGAAGGGCAGGATCGAGTCAGAGTCGGCCCAGAGGACAAGGGTCGGGCGCTCGTCCTCGCGCAGCGCGTCGGCGACCGCCTTGCCCTCGGCGGCGCCGGGCGCATCGGGCTCGGTCGGCAGGATCAGCGGGAAGGCGCGGACGCCGGCCTTGGCCTCGCCGCTCGGGAAGGGAGCCTCGTAGGCGGCGATCACCTCGTCGCCAGGGTCCTCCTTACAGCCGCCGCGGACCAGCATCCCGACCGGCACGTCGGCGTTCTCGCGGACGAACTCGCGGAACTGAAGCCACAGATCGCTCATCCGCTGGTGGCCGGTGAAAGGGCCGGTCTCCATGATCACCAGACGGGAGAAGCGGTCGGGGTGCTCGACCGCGAGCCGCAAGCCGATCGGCCCGCCCCAGTCGTGGACGACGGCGGTCGCGTCGCGCAGGTCGAGCTCCTCGAGCAGGGTCGAGATCAGCTCGACGTGGCGGTCGTAGGTGTACCAGTCGAGGTCGGTGGGCTTGTCGGAGCGGCCAAAGCCGGCGTAGTCGGGGGCGATGCAGCGGAAGCCGGCATCGCGCACTGGCGGGATTACCTTGCGCCAGAGGAACGACCAGGTCGGCTCACCGTGAAAGAAGACGACCGGCTTGCCCTCTCCCTCGTCGAGGTAGGCCAGCCGCACCCCATCGACCTCGCGGTAACTCGACTCGAAGGGAAAGTCGGGCAGTCCTCGCAGGCTCTCATCCGGGGTTCGCACCACGTCCATGGCGCGGAGCCTATGCGAAATCTCGCTCTAGAGCAGGAAATGCGGCCTGTTTCTGGAATACCTGGCCGCACGCATTCTCTGCCTATAAGTGGAACGAAAGGGTTGCGCATGAATGAGGAGAGCACACTAAGCGGCTGGTGGGTATTCGCCGGCGTCCTACTGCTGATCGCCGGCGTCCTGAACATCATCTACGGCATCGCCGCGATCGGCGACTCGAAGTTCTTCACCGAGAACGCCACCTACATCATCAGCGGCCTTCACACCTGGGGCTGGATCATGCTGATCCTCGGGGTGCTCGAGCTGATCGCTGCCTTCTCGCTCTTCTCAGGAGGGGAGTTCGGGCGCTGGTTCGGCATCTTCGTCGGCTCGCTCAACGCGATCGGCGCGCTGCTCTCGATCCCGGCCTACCCGTTCTGGTCGCTGGCGATCTTCGCCCTCTCGATCATCATCGTCTACAAGCTCGCGGAGGGCCCCGAGGGCGCAGTTAGCTAGGCGACGATCCAGCCACGCGCTGCGACCGAAGGCCCCGGGAATCCGGGGCCTTCGTCGTTGCGGGACCACCCGCGGCGACAACCTCGTAGGGCTCGAGGCGCGACCAGGGAGCCGCCGTGCGTTCATTGCCCTCGTAGACGACGTCGACGCCGCTCATCCGGTCGTCCCAGGCGCGGCGCCGCTCGTCAAACAAGATGCCGAGGAAGCCGAGGCCGAAGGGAATCGCCGCCAGCACCATCCCGATCAGGCGCTTGACCGAGCGGCCGAGGCGCAATCCGCGTCCCTCAATGTCGAGCCTGATCCCGACGAAGCGCATGCCCGGCGTCTGCCCGGCCAACGACCAGAAGCCGACCAGGTAGAGGCTGCCCAGAGCGAACCAGAGCGTCGTGCCAGCTGCCAGCGCGGCGCTTGACACCCCGTTGTCGTTGCCGGTGAAGGCCGAGGCGATCAGGGCGGCGACCGCCGCCAAACCGGAAAAGCCGAGGTTGACGATCAGCAGGTCGAGCCCGAGGGCGAGGGCGCGGGTCGCCGCGCCGGCGCGGTCGGTCGGCTCGGTACGGCGCTTGCGGAAGAAGATCCGTCGCACGACTCGCTCGACGACCGCGTCGAGCCGCCGGGTGCCGTTGCCGATCGTGTGCCCGACGTCCTCGATCAAGCCCATGCTCTGGGCGCTGATCGCGGCGCGAATCTCCGGCGCCTCGGCGATCCGCTCGACCAGCCGCTGCGCCTCGTCGCTAGCCAGCAGCCGCCGCCAAACCTCGTCGACCAGCTCGCTGTCGAGGGCGTCGATCAAGGCGTGCTTGACCGCGTCGCTCTCCAGCGCGCTGTTCATCGCCTCTTCGACCGCCGGGCCCTGCAGCACCCGCGCGATCGCCCGTTCCACCGCCTCGCTCTCGACCGCGGCCACCATCGCCTCCTCGGCGGCGGTCTCCACGGCGCGATCGATGCCCGCCGCTTTGCTGACGCTGCGGGCGCTGCGCACGCCGGCCCCCAGCAGGCGTACGGAGAGCGGCAGCGGTTTCCCGGACGGCCCCTCGCCGGGCGGAACTTGGGAAGAAGGATCGGGCGCCATCGCTACGGCGTCCCCTCGCCCGGGTCCATCGGGTGAAGCTCGCCGCGAGCCAGCGCTTCGGTGCGCAGGTGACCTACGGCCTGGTACTCGGCGGAGCCGATCATCTCGAGGAACGCCTGTCGGGTCGGGTATTCGACCAGGACAACGAGGTCCCAGGAGCCGTCGCCGATCAGCGCCGCCGCGGGCTCGCCGAGAAAGGCGATCCGGCCGCCGGCCTTTTCCAACAGCGGCGCAACGGCCTCGCCGTATTCCTCGTAGCGCTCGCGCCCACCATCGGGCTTGAAGGCGAGCAGGTTCAGCATCACCAGCGGCTTGCCGTCGCCGGCGCGCTCCGCGAAGGCGGCAAATCCCGCCTTGTTCAGTGGCTCGGCCTCGGCCTGTGCGCTCATCTGACTTTCAACCTATCGAGAAATTCGGCCTGCGCGGCGATGATCTTCCTCCGCGCCTCATCGAGGCCGAACCACTCGGCCCGGTCGACCTCGGGAAACTCGCGCTCGGCGCCGGAGCGCGGCGGCCACTCGATGCTGAAGGTGTTGCTGCGCAGCGTCGTCGGGTCGAAGTCGCCCTCGGCCGCCCAACAGTGGACGACCTTGCCGGCTTTCTGACGCACCGAGCCAAGCTCGTCCAGCTCTTCAGCGGCAAAGGAAAAGGGTGATCCCAGCTCCTCTTCCAGCTCGCGCAGGGCGCAGCGGAGGGGCTCCTCGCCCTCCTCCACCAGCCCCTTCGGGATCGACCAGGCGCCGAGGTCCTTCTTCGACCAATAGGGACCGCCCGGGTGGACGAGCAGCACTTCAAGCGCCTCCCCGGCGCGGCGAAAGAGCAGGATCCCGGCGCTGGTTGCGGCCACGCTGGGACGCTAGCCGAAAGCGACCCGGTCGACCGGGGACTACGCCACGTGCTTGAGCGCGGCCCGCCCTGCGCCCGCAGCAAGGCGGCCCGCCTCAACCCCGCTCGCCCAGGCGACCTCCGAGAGCAGACCGGGGGCGGCAACCATGTCGCCGGCGAGGTAGACGCCGTCGCCGCGGTCGACCGCCGGCCGGTCGCGCCAGATCATGCCGGGGTGGTCGAGCGGGCCGGTCCGTCCCTCCATCACCTGGCGCCGGTGCCAGGTTTGGCGCCGGCTGCGGTTCGGCAGCGCGGCGTCGAGCAAGCGCTCCAACCTCAGCCCGGCCTGGTCGGCATTCTCGCCGGGCCGGATCGGCATCTGCGCCTGCACCAGCTCCTCGCCGTCGGGGGCCAGGGAGGGATCGGGGGCGCTGAAGCGCTCGATCCAGCCAGCCTCGTCGAGGTCGGAGACGATGAAGGGATCGCCACGGCGATGCTCGAGTCCGAGGTCGATGCAGACGGTCCGCCCCGCGGGCCAGTCGAGCGACTCGTCGCCGAGCAGCTCGCGCGCCTGGTGAAGTTCTGTTGCAACGATCGTCGGCGTGCTCGGCAGGGCCTCGACCGGATGGCCCAGCTCGATCCTCACCCCCAACTGCCGCGCCCGCGTCTCCAGCGCAGCGATCATCGCGCCCCAGCCACCGAGCAGGTAGCGCGCCGTCGGCGGCGGACTGAGCAGGACCCGGACCGAGTGCTTCCAGACGAATGCCGCGGATAGCTCACCCGGGTCGTGGTGGAAGGTGTAGACGCCGGCGGCGGCGGAGAGCATCGCCGCGGTCTGCTCGTCGGTGTGATCGGCGACCCAGCTGCGGAAGTCCTGGTCGACGGGCGCCTCGCGACCGCGCAACCGCAGCACTGCTGGGATGGTTCCCAGCGGTGGCGTCCGGCGCACAGCGCCCTGCCAGCGGAAACGGATGCCGGCGAGCGACGGGCCGGAAAACGGTGGCAGGAGGTCGCGTTCGGCAAGCCAATCCCAGAGCGGCCCGTCCTTATAGATGACGTGGGGCCCGAAGTTCGCCTTGTAAGGACCGCCCATGCTGCGGGCGCGCCCGCCCAGCACCTCATGCGCCTCGAGCAGGCGCACGTCTCCCCCAGCCTCTGCGCAAGTAATCGCGGCAGTGAGACCGGCCAACCCACCACCGACAATCGTGACCTGACTCATCGCGCCCCTCGCTTTCGTCCACGGTGGCTGACTTCGCACTTAGTCGCGCATAGGGCGAAAAAATGCGAAGTCAACGGTTCTTGCTGCATGGTCAGCACATCATACGGGTGGACTGGTCCGCTATACAGAGCCAGTGATGGCAGATCAGAATGGGCCAGTTGGACCGGGCCTCCTGCTCGAGCTGGACCGGGACGGCGGAGCGCCGCTGCACGAACAGATCGAGCGCTCGATCCGTGAGGACATCAGGGCGGGACGGCTGGCGGCGGGGGCGCGGCTCCCCTCCACCCGCAGCCTCGCCTCCGAGCTGGGAATCTCGCGCGGGGTCGTCAGCGAGGCCTACGGTCAGCTCGCCGCCGAGGGCTACCTGCTCGCCAGCCAGGGCGCGCCGACGCGGGTTTCGCCCGCGGTGCGAGTCGCCAGGGCCCGCGCTCCCGCTCGCTCGCTGCTGCCGGAGTTCCGCTACCAGCTCGACCCGGGCACTCCCGACCTCGCGGGCTTCCCCCGCGACCGCTGGCTGCGCTCGCTGCGCGCCGCCTGGCGCCAAGCGCCGATCGACGCCGTCGACTACCCCGATCCACGCGGCGTGCCGGCGCTGCGCGAGTCGCTCTCCGAGTACCTCGGCAGGGTCCACGGCGCCGCCGCCGACCCCGAGCAGATCATCGTCTGCACCGGTTTCTCACAAGGCCTCTCGCTTATTGTCCACTGGTTGCAGAACCGCGGGGTCGAGCGGATCGCGCTCGAGGATCCGGGCTGGCATAACCACCGCCTCGTAGTCGAACAAGCCGGGCTCGAGGTGGCGCCGGTGCCGGTCGACGACGAGGGACTCTGCGTCGAGGCGCTGGAAGCAACCGACGCCGCCGCGGTCGTCGTCACTCCCGCGCACCAGTTTCCCACCGGCACCGTGCTGAGTAGTGAGCGGCGGGCAGCGCTGATCGAGTGGGCCGAGCGCGAGGAGAAGCTGATCGTCGAGGACGACTTCGATTCCGAGCTGCGCTACGAGGGCAGTGGCGTTGGGGCGCTGCAGGGACTGGCGCCAGAGCGCGTCGCCTACATCGGTTCGGCCAGCAAGCGCCTGGTCCCGGCGATGCGGCTCGGCTGGATGCTGACGCCCTCCTGGCTGGGCTGGCCGCTGATCTCGGTCAAGGCGGTCGAGGACCGGGGCTCGGAGGCGATCGGCCAACTCGCCCTGCACGACTTCATCGCCCGCGGCGAGCTCGACCGCCACCTGCGTCGCATGCGCCAGCGCTACGGGCTGCGCCGCGAGGCCCTGCTCGAAGCCATATCGCGTCATCTCCCGGAAGCTCGCCTCTGCGAGGGCGCCGCCGGGCTCTACGAGCTGGCCGAGTTCCCACCCGAGGTCGATGAGGCCGCCCTGATCGGCGCCGCCGCGATGCGCGGCCTCGGCCTCGAGGGCTTGGCGCTGCACCGCTTCCGACCCGGCGGCCCAGCCGGCCTCGTCCTCGGCTTCGCCAACCTTCCCGAGCCCGCGATCGAGCAGAGCGTTCGCCTTATCGCCGAGGCGCTCGCCAAGAGCTGGGGCTAGTCGACCGGCGCGCTCGCCTCCAGCGTTTTCTTCACCGTGTCGATGCCACGCGCCATCAGCTCCCCGGTGACCTCAGCGGCCTCGTTGGGCAGCAGGTCGGCGGTCCAGACAAACCGCGTGGTGCCGTCCTCGTTGGCGAACACCTGCGCAGCGCCGTTGTGGTGCGTGTAGGGACCGTCGACTATCGACCAGACCAGCCTGCGGTCCTCGTCGCTGAGGTCGATCAGCAGCTCGCGGGCGACCGCTCCGTTGAAGAAGGTGACGATCCGGTCCTCGCCATCAAGACTCGCGTCAACGACAAAGCCGGGAACCAGGCGCTTGTGCAGCCCACCCCAGTCGCGCAGCGCCGCCCAGGCGTCCTCCGGGCTCGCCTCGATTGTCCGCTCCAAGTGGATTGATGCCATCTCGATTTCCTTTCGCCGTTCATAGACTGGTTGGATGCGACGGTCGCAGATCATTACTTCACCTGACGGCGATCGATGGCAGGTACGGCGGCGCTGGCTGGACCGTCCGGTTCCAAAAATTCGAAAATCACTGCGGACCACAAATGATGAGCTTGCCCTGGAAGGCGGGCTCGAGGCTCTCTCGGCCGGAGTCGGCGACAGCATTCCCCTCGCTATCGGCGTGTCAATCGCGGTTGCGCTCCTCATCTTCTTCCTGCTGCCGTTGGTCGGTATCGCGCTGGAGATAGCCCTCCTGCTAATGCTGCTGAGCTCCGGGATTGTCGGACGAGTACTTCTAAGGCGTCCTTGGACGATCGAGGCGGTCAACCTCGACCACCCGCAACGCTCAGCCGCTTTCGCCGTGAAGGGGTGGAAACAATCGGGCCGTGCGATCGACGAGCTGAGCAAGACGATCCCCGTCTCGGGTCTTCCCAGCGGGCCCGAGGACCTGGTCGGATCCGTGAGGTCAATTGGACCCGACCAGGCCGGTCCTCAGTAGACAGCGGTCGCACTCGCTGTCATCGGTCGGGCCGTCGCCGGTCGAGCCGGCTTCGACGTAGACGGCGCCGGGCTCGTCGAGATGTTCGTTGTGCCAGGGTGGAGATCCACCACCCCCTTTCAATTGTGGAGAAGCCCCAACGCACGGCGAGGCGTCGTCCAGCCCCACTAGGTTGCTGCGATGGTGAGATTGCCGCTCGCAACCGACTGGGCCGAAGTTCTGGTTCCGCCCGTCTGGAGCGCCACCCTGCTGCTGATCATCCTGGTCCTCGCCTGGGCTCTGCGGCGACCGCTGACGCGAGCCTTCGCGGCGCTCGGCGTCTCACGGCTCAGCATTCTCGGCGTCGACGTCGAGTGGATCACAAACCAGGCCGAGGACGCCTACAGCGCCCGCAACCTGCCGGCCCCGGGGCGCGGAGAACTCCGCGCCTTCGCCCTGCTCGGCGTCCGCCTGGAGCCGCTTATCCGCGATCGCCGGATTCTCTGGGTGGACGACAACCCCGCCAACAATGAAACCGAGGCGATGCTGCTCCGCAAGCTCGGCGTGGAGGTCGAAAACGCGACCGGCACTGAGGAAGCCGTGACCCGACTGCGCCGCGATCCCACCCGCTTCGACCTCGTGATCTCCGACTGGACGCGGGGCGGGAACCGCGATGCCGGGCCCGAGCTGCTGACCGAGCTCGGCCTCGCCGGCATCGGCCTCCCGGTCCTGATGTACGTCGAGGACACTTCCGCCGAGCGCAAAGCCAGGGTCGCCGAACTCGGCGCCAAGGGCATCACCGCCGAGCCCGATGAGCTGCTCAAGCAGGTCTTGGTCGAACTCGCGACCGCGGGCTGAGGAAGCAGCTACGGGATGGCGACCGACTCGCGCGCGGTGAGCTGGACGATCGGAATTGTCCGGTGCACCTTCGCTGCTTCTCGGCGGTAGACCGCGAAGGGCGCGAAAACGCGGTCGGCGAGCGCCCAGAGCCTGCGGCGCTCCGCTTCGTCGCTGACCACTGTTGCCCGCATCGGGATCCCGCCGAAAGTGACCTCGGGATTGGCCCGAAGATTGTGAAACCAAGCCGGGTGTGTTGCAAAGCCGAGCTTTGAGGCAACGATCGTGACCCGGTCGCCGTCATGGAAGTAAATGACGACGTTGCGTCTCACCGCGCCGCTCTTCGCACCCAACGTTTCGAGCAGCGCGGTGGGGATCGTCAGGTCCAGCCCGACGCGGCCCCGGCTAACCCTCATCAGATACGGGTCGACCTTCCAGACCACGTGAACCGAGAGAAACCTCCCCAGGCGGGTGTTGGAGAAAGCGGCATAGGCGCGGCTGAACAGGCCGGGTGGCTGATCGGGGTCGACGTACTTGAGCTGCGCGCTCACTTGAACTGGAAGCTGGCCAGGTCGGCTCCGAACAGCGGGTTCCAGACGACTTTGCCGAGGTCGATCGCCTCCGAGACCATCATCGAAGCCGTGGGGTTGCCGATCGGTACCCAGGGAGCGAGTTTCATGTAGCTGCGGTCTAGCGCTGCGTATCGGCGCTCCCGAGCCGGGCCGATCGGCCCCCCTTCGCCCAGCGCTTCGATCTTTGAGTCGAGGGCGGGAACGTCGATCCGTGCAAAGTTGGTGTTGTTGGTCCGCGCCACGCTGGCGCCGAGCAACGTAGGGAGGAAAAAATCGTCCGGGTGAGGGTAGTCGGCGTACCAGTTCGACCAACCGGTGTCGAGATTGGGCGTCGAGCTGTTGCCGATCGTGGTGAAGTAGTCGAAGTAGCTGACCACCTTCAGGTGGGCGTGAAGGCCGATCCTCTCTAGCTGTGATCGGTAGTAGGCAGCCGCGTCGCGGTTTACGGATTCGGTGTCTGTCCAGACGGTCACGTCGCGGTCCGACGGATCGGCCGCCGCGACGAGGCGCCGGGCCCTTGCCATGTTGTGTGTGTAGAGAACGAACTTCCGGTAACCGGGCATCCCGGGCGGCAGGATCTGCTGTGAGGGGGCCAGCTGCCCATCGTAGATCCCCCGCATGACCGATGGATCGATCGCGTAGTTGGCCGCCCGGCGAACCCGGAGATCGTTGAAGGGCGGCTTCGTCGTGTTCATCCAGAAGTAGAAAGCGGTGAGGGTCGGCTCGGCGCGAAATTGGCTCCCTCCGTACTTGCGCCGGAGCTCCGCGTACCTGCCGGACGGCGGCGGGCTCTGCATCAAGTCGAGGCTGCCGGCCATGACCTGGCTGAGCTGTCTCCTGGGACTCTCGACCCGGACCTCGATCCGATCGACATACCCGCTTGGCAGCCCCGGCAGCAGTGGCCCGTTGCCCGACGCCCACGCCGGGTTGCGTACGTAGGACCAACCCCCATAGCTGACGTCGGTTATCGCGTAGGGACCGGTGGCCGGCGGCGGGCTGAAGGTCTGGGATCGCATCGGCGTGTCCGCAGGCACGGGCGCCGCGAAGGGCAGCGCCAGCAAGTCGGTGAAGGTGCCAAACGGCCAGGTCAGGTGGATCACGATCTTTCCCGTCCTGTTGTCGGCGGTGATCCCGCCGACCCCACCCCGCCCCGCGCTAACAAACCTTTGGGCGCCGGCGATGACGGTGTAGAAGGGTGAGGCGCCCGAGTGGACCTCGAGCAGGCGCTTGATTGCAAACTCGAAGTCCGAGGCTCTGACCCTTGTCCCGTCCGAGTACTTCAGCCCCGAACGCAGGAAAAGGGTGTAGGTCCGGCCGCCGTTCGTGATCTTTGGCAAGCCCTTGGCCAGGCCGGGAACGATGTCCGCGCCCGCCCTGCCGTTCCCATGCCGGAAGGTGAGCAGCGGGATGTAGGTGTTGTACATCGCCGTCCAGCCTTCGGATGTGTACGAGAGCTGGGGGTCCAGATAGTCGGGCAGCGAACCGGTGGCGGCCCTCAGCACAGCGTGCTCAGAACTCGCAGCGGTCGAGCGGGTCACGCCGGCCAGGGCAACGGACAGGCATGCGACTGCCGCAACTGCGACAAGGAGCCGCCGGTCCAATCTCATACCCCCCGACCGCCTCATCGGCCAAAGGGTAGACGGCGGGTCCGACTCAGGTACTTATCGATCTAACTAACGACTGCAAAGAGCTCGTGGACGAGCTTGATCGCGATCGAGCCCTCGCCAACGGCGGAGGCGACGCGGTTCGGCCATCGCGTGCTCAACCGCCAGGTCGGCGTCGAGACCCAGTTCCATCCGCGGGGAGGATCGCTTCGTCGCCGGCTTGATCGGCCCCGCCGGCTTACCCCCGCTTCGAACCGAACGTACGGCAGTTTTTACCCGGGAACGTCCCAGCGGAGCCGCCTTTGCCCAGGTAACTCACCTCCCCCTCAGTGAAACTTCGAACACCTTCTTCGGTTTCTCGATGTCCACGAGTTTTCTCGGGCATGGAAGCAACCCGAGGGGTCCAGCTCTGAGCCCCTCCAAAGCTCCATCCAGGTCTATTTCGAACCTCCCCGGACTTCACAGCAATAGGCGGGCGATCGCGGCCCGATGCCTGCCGAGCATGCGGGATATGCAGGGAATGCGGCGTTGCATCGGGGAGACAGGATTTGAACCTGCGACCGCTCGGCCCCCAGCCGAGTGCGCTACCAGACTGCGCCACTCCCCGTGGCTGCCTTACATTCTGACGAATACGCGCGGCGGTAGCTCAACGGTAGAGCCTCAGCCTTCCAAGCTGATGACGCGAGTTCGATTCTCGTCCGCCGCTCTCTTACAGGCGCGACGCGCTCAAGTTCCGGCCTTCAAGGTCGATGCAGATGGCGTTGATGGGCCGCCGACCTGGGACACGCATCACCTTCGTACTCGCTGCCGCCGTCGCTGCATTCTTCCTCGGCGGCTGTGGCGGCTCCTCAGGCGGCGACGGTCCTGAAGCGTCATCCACCAACGCCGGCCTGGTCTCCTGGTCGCAGTTCGGTCGCGTCCCGGAGCGCACGCACTATCTTCCCGCCCCGCCGCGACGGGCGCTCGACCCGCCGCTGCGCGAAGCCTGGTCGATCAACACCCACGCGCTGATCGAGTTCCCGCCAGCGATCGCCGATGGCGTTGCTTACGTCGTCAACAAGTACGGCAACGCCAAGGCGGTGCGGCTGCGCGACCGCAAGGTCCTCTGGGAACGTAATACCGACCCGAAGGACTCGGGGACGCCGACCGACGTAACCGCGCCGGTCTACCACGAAGGCAAGGTCTTCTTCGCCTACGTCGACGGCAACCTCGCCGCCGTCGATGCCGCCACCGGCAGGCAGGTCTGGACGCGCAAGCTGGCCGGACACCTCGAATCGTCACCGATGGCCGTCAACGACACGCTCTACCTCGGCACCGACAAGACCAACGTGGTCGCCCTGCGTGCTTCCGACGGCGAGGTTCTCTGGCAGTTCAACTCGCCCGGTGCGATCAAAGCCAGCCCCAGCTTCCACCGCGGCCGCGTCTTCGTCGCCGACTACCAGAGCTCGATGTTCTGCCTCGACGCAAAGAGCGGCAAGCTGCTCTGGCGCACCAACACGTCCCGGGTGCCGCCCTTCGGCCAGGGTGGCTTCTATTCCTCCCCCGCGGTCGGCTTCGGCCGCGTCTACGCCGGTCGCGACGACGGCACGATCTTCGCCTTCGACGAAAAGACCGGCAAGGTCTATTGGTCCTTCCCGACCAGCAACTTCGTCTACGGCTCACCCGCAGTCGCCGAGGTCCCCGACACTCCGCCCACGGTCTACATCGGCTCCTACGACGAGCACTTCTACGCCCTCGACGCGCTGTCCGGCAAGCAGGAGTGGCGCTACGACGTCGGCGGCCCGGTGCCGGGCACCGCGACCGTGATCGGCCACACCGTCTACACCTCGAGCTTCAAGACCCGCGAGACGATCGGCATCGACGCCCGCACCCACCGCAAGACCTTCCAGCTCAAACAGGCTGGCTACACGCCGATGGTCTCCGACGGCCGCCGCCTCTTTCTGATCGGTTACTACGAGCTGATCGGGCTGCAGCCAAGGCGACCCTGATGCACCGAGTTCGTCTCAGCCCGCGATATATGCGGGTTGGGACGAACTCGCGGGGCTCAGTAGCCGGGGGGATGACGGGCGACGAAACCGTCGGGCACCGCGCCGGCGACGTGCCAGCGCGGACCCGAGCCGCTGGCGTCGCCGACGGTGTCCCAGCGCAGGCCCGCGATCACTGCATAGACATGGGAGGAGCTCGCGTAAACCGTTATCCACCGCCCCGGCCCCGGCGCGCCCCATGAAGCAAGCTGACCCGAAGTGAGCGGGCTCGAGAGGAACCCTCCGCCGGCAAGGGCGAAGCTGACCGCTCCCGAGCAGTCGTATCCACTCGCATACCACGAGCCATGGCCACCGCCCCAGATATACGGCCTGCCGACGATCGTGTTTGCCGCATTGATCGCGGCGCCGACCCGTTCGGGGGCGTCGGGCGGGGCCAGCGCGATTCCACTGATGTAGATGGCCGTCGGTCCAGCCGCCCCCGGACTCGAATCCGCGGGGGCCTTGGCGACGAGCCCTTGACCGGAGACACCCGGGGGCGGCGAATGCGGGGTGCCATTCGAGCCGGCCGACGCAGGCGGCAGCGGCACCGTGCCATCGACGTTCGGCCTCTCTGCATGGGCCGCTTGGAGCTGCTGGGCGCGCGTTGCGCGCGCTTCAGCCTCAGTGGCGACCTCATATCTCGCGCCCAGATAGATCAGGCTGCCTTCGATCGCTTCGAGCGCGCCCGTTGCCTTGGCCGCAGTGACGGCAGTGAGGATCGCCTGGTCGAACAGCCCGGGAGTCCCTTCGCTCGAGGCATTCGCAGGAGCCCCCGAACCCAGTGCGCCAACTGCGAGGAGCGCCCCTGCGCCCAGCTTCAAGCGTCGCACGGCGTGCATGCTCAGCACTGTAGCCCGCCTCAAACGTTGAGCCGCGGTAGCGATCGCTCCAGCCAGCGCGGCAGCCACCAGACCCGGTCGCCGATCAGCAGCATCAACGCCGGCAGCAGGACGATGCGGACCACGGTAGCGTCGAGAATCACCGCCACGGTCAGCCCCACGCCGAGCTGGCTGACCGTCGCGATCGGCGCCCCGGCGAAGGCGATAAAAACGGCCAGCATGATCACCGCGGCGCCGGTGATCACCCTTGCGGTCTTCTCGAGGCCGAACTCAATCGCGGCGGCGTTATTGCCCTCGCGGTCGTAGTGCTCGCGCATCCGCATGAGCAGGAAGACCGCGTAGTCGATCGAGAGCCCGAAGACGATGCCGAAGATCGTCGTGGCACCAACTGCATCTATATAGGTGCGCCCACCCAGCGGCCAGCCATCGGGAACGTTGGTGAGCAGGGTGAGGATGCCAAAGGCGACGCCGACCGTGACCAGGTTGAGGCCGACCGCGATCGCCGCCAGCGGCAGCGCCCGCAGGACGAGGATCAGGACGAGGAAGGTGGCAAGGGTAATCGCCGCGATCGCGTATGGCATCCGCTCGCGAGTGACGTGGCTGTAGGTGTTGAGGGTGGCGGGGAAGCCGGCGACGCCTACGGCCAGGCCCGTGTCCCTGCTCAGCGCTGCGGCATCGACTTCCAGGCGCTTGTTGAGGGCAATCGAGCCCGGCGAGTTAAACGGGAAGCGGGACATCACAAGAAGAGCAGCGGCCTGGCCGCCGTCTTCGAGGGCAATCGCTTCCGCAGCACGTTCGCGCGTCCGCCCGCGGGTCCCATCCAACGCTGTGAGCGCCAAGTAACCGGAGTTGAGGAGCCCTGGTGAGGTGCGGCGAAGCCGGCGCAACCGCCGACTTCCCGAGAGGCTCTGAGAGACGACCCGCAGCGAAGCACGGCGCAGACCCAGCTGGATCGGTCTGGAACGACCGTAGCCCTCGGCAAGGCCCCGCTCGACCCGAGATGAAACGTCGCTGATCTGCGGTAGGCCGGCGGCAAGTCTCGCCGCCCCGGCGTCGAGTCGCCCAAGCCCCTCCGAGAGCGTCTGGTTTTCGCGCTTGATCCTGGCCGCCCCGCGGGAGATCGCCGCCCCACCGCCCTTGATTTCGCCCAAAGCATCGGATAGCTGTTTGGCACCGTCAGCGAGACGCAAATTGCCATTGATCGTGCTTTCCATCCAGTACTTCATTTCTTTCGCGTCCTTCAGGTCTTCGGAGAGCCGGGCCTGAAGGCCGCTTAGTTCGCTTGGCAGCCCTGCGTATTCGGGCGCGTAGGGCTGTCCGTCGGGATTGGTCCCGCCGGCGGTAGCGAGGGCGAGGCTCACTTCTTGCAAAGCCGGGCCGTAGGCGGGGTCTGACTTGCCGCTCGTCATCGCACCGAGCTGGTCGATGGCACCTTTGAGCCTTTCGGTGACAGCCTGCGCCGCCCCCTGAAGCTGGGGCAGCTTCGACTCGCTGTCGTGGCCGAGCGACCTGATCAGCTGCCGGCCGTGCGGAAGTGCGTTTCTGCGTGCATTTGTCGCCAGTCCTGGAAGCGTCAGCTTAAGCAGAAGGGCACCTTCCGCCGCCCTGGCCTGGCCGCCAGCGAGCCTGCGGGCACCGTCCGCGAATACGCCGAGGCGGACGTTTCCCCGCTGACTACCGGACGCCGCCTGGCCCAGCCCCTTGGCGAGCCTGAGAGCGCCCTCTGCCGCGCCATCCGAGCCCCTCGCAAGAAGCCCGGTGGCATAGGTCGCGCGCGAGATCCCAGCCCGCAAGCGGGCGACGCCATTGCTGCTGCGGCCCAGACCACGGCCGAGCCGCCCCAGAGTCGCGAGCGGTCCTCTCCCACTTGAGCCGATCAGCGTGGTACCGGCGTTACGCAGCGGCGCTACCCCGCGCGCCACCTGTGCTGGCCCGATCACCGACTGCACGCCGGGAATCGCCGCGAGGTGGCGTTGCCAGCGAGTCAGCGTGGTGAGGCGTTCTGGCTCCGTGATCGTGCCGCGGCTGGCACTTGCGACGACTACAAACGGCGCTTCGAAACCGCGGCCGACCGAACGGGAAATGAGTTCGTAGTCACGGCGAACAGGGTCGTCGTGGGGAAGCTGGGCGGTGCTGAGCGGGCCGGTCTTCAGCCCAAGCGCCGGCGCCGCAAGCACCAACACCACTGCCCCGATCAGCGCCGCGACCGGAGCGGGACGCCGCAGGGCTGCCGAGACCAGCGCCATCAGTCGCGATCGCTCTCCGTCCGGCGCGCCGCCGAGGCGCCAGCGATCGATGTTGGTGCCAACGAGAACGAGCATCGGCGGACCGACCAGCGTGGCGACCACAACCGTCAGCAACACCACCAGCGCCAGCGTCGCGGCCAGCGATGCGAGCAGCGCCCCCGGAACGACGAACAGGGCGACGATCATCGAGAGCACGAGCGTGCTGCCGGCGAAGACCGTGGTGCGCCCGGCGGTGCGCCGGGTCGCCCAGGCGGCGTCAACGGGGTCGGCGCCCGCGGCCAGCTCCTCGCGGAAGCGCGAGACCATCAGCAGCGAGTAGTCGACACCGAGGGCCAAGCCCATCATCGTGCAGACGGTGAGCGCCAACGCGTCGATGCCGAACCAGTGAGTGAGGATCGCGAGCAGCCCGCGTGAGCTGAAGACCGAGATCGTACCGAAGCCGAGGGGGATCAAGGCCGCGATCGGCGAGCGGAAGACAAGCAGGAGAACGATCAGCAAGATCGGCAACGCGATCAGCTCGGCGCGCTCGAGGGCGTCGATCGACTCGTCCTGAATCTCTTTTGAAACAGTGGCGAAGCCAGTCTGGGTGGCGCGCACCGGCACCTGAATGTGAGCCTCGAGAACCCGTTCCAAGTGGGGAACCGTCGTCTTGACGGCCTCGTCGATGCCGACGTGGAAGTCGGCGAGAATGAGAGCGCGCCGAGGGCCGGGGCGCAGCTGCCCAACCGAGGTCTTGTCCCACGGAGAGAGCGTCGTGACCCTCGGGTCGCGACGCAGGGTGCGGATCAGGGCCGGGCCCTGCCGATCGATGTCCGCGGCCGGGCCGCGAAGGAGAATCGGGAAGAGCGCGGTCGGGCCGAAGTGCTCGCTCAGCATGCCGTTGGCGCGGGAGGCCGAGGTGCCGGAGATTTCGATCGTGCTCGGGCTCAGCCGCTTGTCGAGCCCCGTGCCTAGGGCGATCAGGACGACGACGAGCAGCGAAGCGATCGCCAGCGTACGGCGGGGATGGCGCAGCATCGCCGGAGCGCGATCCGCGCCCTTGCGTCCGACCCGCGGGTCGGCGTCTTGACCCCAGCTCCCCATGGGAGCCGACCGTACCTATACAAGTATTGGTACTTCCAGCAGGCTGCGCCGCACACAACAGACGCACAACACACCTAGTTCCAGCGACAACGCGGCTCGCAACCGTAGATGATGAGTAAATGCCCCAACCCCGCCGCCCGAAAAAACACACCGAGCCCGTCGACTACGGCTGGGTGATCTCGTTCGGATGCAAATCCGCCGGCGAGCTCCGGCGCCTCAAGGTCGACACAGATCCGGCGACCGATACGCGGCCGATAGAAGTCCCCTGCGCCTGCGGTGAGATTCACCGCGTGACCGTCTCCCCTTACCGGCGCCGGCGCTCCGCCGACGAACCGTTCGACCTCGAGGTCGCCTCGCTCGACGAGCTGCGCTGAGGACAGCGGCCCTCGGCGACCTGGGAAGGCGGTGAGATCCACCGCCTTCCCAAAAAAGCGTCAGCCGTTGACGGCCTTCTTCAGTTCCGCGCCGGGGCTGAACTTTGCCGCCGTTTTCGCAGCGATCTGCATCGACTCGCCGGTCTGCGGATTGCGGCCTTCCCGCGCTGGCCGGGCGACGGTCGAGAATTTGCCGAAGCCGGTGAATTTGACCTCGTTACCCGCCGCGAGCTGAGCGGTGATCTCCTCGATCGTCGCCTCCACAGCGATCTTCGCCTGGCCCGTCTCGAGTCCGGTCCGCGCGGCTACCTGCTTTGCCAACTCATCCTTGGTCGTGATCGACATCTTCGTCTCCTTGAAGTAGCGGGTGCGAGGCCCAGTTCTGGCCCGTTGTCTCCGGGCTTTCTACACGCCGGGGCGGGCGGATCTGGCTCCCGGGGGTCAAGGACGGCACTTCGCGACCGATTTATCGCCCGCTATCCGACCACGAGCTGCGCTCCAAACTGGCCTGGGAGCCATGCAGATGCACGCTGAATCGGACGCCGCGGTCCGGGAGGAGACGTCGAGCGGGGCAGCCAGGACTCGAACCTGGAATCGCCGGTTTTGGAGACCGCTAACTCCCAAAGTGATTTGGCTTCTCAGGCCGGATTCCGAGGTTCAAAACGCCCGGGGGAATGTCTAGGGGAATGAAATATCTGGGTCTTCAGGGAGCGGTCAACTCGGGAGGCTGCGCAAGCCCGTTGGCTCGCAGCTCTCTCCCCACCCATCCCGATTCCGCATCCAAGATCGAGCGCCACACGGGTACAACCTGCTCCGCGCCAGGGCGAAGCGGCACGATCACCGACTCGCGTATGTGCCAAGCATCGGAGCGTCGGGCGAGCGCTATGAACTCCTGCCTCTCGACGGTGTACTCGGGAGCCTCTGGAAGCATCAGCGCCGCGCCATCGGAGATGACCACACCAAGTACGTGCTCTGCATCTCGGAGCTCGTGCCGAAACAGCGCCGCGAGCTGCTCCCCCCTCTTGGCGATCGGCTGCTGCGACCATTGGGTCATGTGCCAAAGGTGATCCAGGGACTCGATCAGCAGCCACTGCGCACCCGAGCGCTTGGTTTGCTCGGCCTTCTTCGACAAACGCGAACCCAGGCGCTCGCCATATGAGACCGTCGGCATTTTGAAGCTACTTCCTCCACCCGGATTACCGGCCTCAACGGTGATGACAACGCCACCCACCTCAAGTGGCGGCAACGACATGCCTTGGGCACATAGCTGGGCATAGCGCCGAACCTCCTCCAGCCATATGCCCGTCTCCTCGTCGTCGAGAGGTGCCTCCACGGTGCCTTTGAAGTCGACCCGAAACTGCTCTCCGATCCTTCGCAGCCCTTCCCGCGCACGATCAAGCCAAGCCGATGCGTCCATCGTCCGCTTGTCACGCAGCATGGCGAAGGCCTCGATCACCAACTCGACCCCTTTGCCACGAATTGCCAGATCGGCTTTCGTCTCAGCTTCCGCAATCAGTGGCTCGATGGCTACATCGATACCGATCGACCGCGCGAGCGCCGCCCACTGCACCTGCAGGCGCAGGGAGGCAAGCCGGCCTTGGTCTGCCCCCCGCTTGATCGCTTTGCGAAGGTGCTCCTTCCCGTCGGCTTCGCGCAGCCGCTCGAAAGCCAGAGCCAGGTTGATCGTTCCCACTAGACCTGCAAGTGCGCCAAAGCAACTCGCGATCTCTGCCGGCATCCCGCCAGGCTCCTTCCATGCAGGAGGCCACCGAGGTCCAAGTTCTTCTCGCAGCCGTTCGAGCGCCCAAATGCCGGCTTCGCGCGCTGCGGCCGACCAAGGTGCCTCAGCCATGTGCTCGGCAAGGAAGTCCCAGTCATAGGGACTGGGGATTGGAGTCGCCGCCCCAGGTTCGGATCCCGGTTCAGGTTCGCTCGCTGAGGAATCTATTAAGGCGTTCTCGGGCATGCTCCAACTCACCTGGGAGTACGTGGGTATAGCGCTCGAGGGTGATCCGAGCGGCGCCGGGTTGATACTCCGGCGTCTTGTGGCCCATGATCTGGGAGCAGACCTTCGCCGAGACCCCGGCATGGTCGAGCCAGGTGGCGGCGGTGTGCCTTGCCTCGTGAAGACCGATCGGCTCCAAGCCCTGCGCTTGCCAGCGATGCCGAACTCTTCTTTGCAGGCTTCGCATCGACTTTCTGCCGCTTTTGCGAATCCGCTTTGGCGGACAAACTCTTCCCGAGCGCGGTCTGTCTTGGGCCACCCACTCTCCGCTGAGAAGCGCCCGAAGCGGGGCTACAAGAGGAACATGGATCGGAAACGATTGCTGAATGCGGCGCCGGGGACCCGAAGAGTCTCGAAACGCGTTTTGGAACTGAATCGTCGCTTGAGCTCGGGCAACAGCTGTAGCCCGGCGACTTTGCACTCCGACGAAGATCAGGCCAACGACAGCCGCGGCGGCGGCGATCACGCCCGTCCAATCCGAAACGATCGCAATAACCAAATGTGGGAAATTGGCATTCATAGCCGACGCACTCTATGGAGCCAACCCAGCTTCGGTGCGAAAGATCGAGCAACTCGCCGGTCGACTAAGGAACTTGAACCGGTGACCTCCTGGTTATGAGCTTGTCTTGCAGACTTGTTCTTGACTTAGCATGCGGATTTAGTTGTCTGGAGCTGGACCCGTTTTCCTCCGACTTGCTACCTCGTCGGACGAGGACACAGGACGCTGGGCTGAGCGGAACGCCACTCCGTGCATCAGAATCTCGCCATGGGGTTCTCACGCGACGACGAGCGAGCGCTGCTGGCTAACTCGGGTGGCCGATGCTGCAACCCTGCCTGCCGGAAAAATCTCCTCATCGAGTACGAAGGCCGACGCGCGACGATAGCGGAGATGGCTCATATCATCGCGCGTTCGAAAACCGGCCCCAGAGGCGAGTGCGACCTCGATCCCGATGAGCGCGACATCTACGACAATGCGCTGCTGCTCTGTCCAAACTGCCACACCGAGGTCGATGAATTTCCCGACACGTTCCCTCCCGACCTTCTCCGCACATGGAAGACCGGCCGTGAGCGTGAGGTAGCCGAGGGCACGGAAACCCCGCGCTACGAAAACCGAAATACCCTCATGAACGAGATTCGCCGCCTCCTTCGCAACAATCACGCCATCTGGTCAACTGTCGGACCTGGCGGCCCGGAAGGTGGAAAAGCCCAGGCGCAGACCGTGGGCCAGTGGCGACGACAACTACGGGAAACGATCGTCCCCAATAACTGGCGAGTGCTCGCCCTCGGACGCCACAACGAACAGCTGCTCACCCAAGACGAGCTCCACGCGCTTGCTGAGTTCCGCGTGCACGCCGATGCTCTCGCCTTTAACGCCTTGGCCGATCAGCCGGTTGAGGGACAGATTCGCTATCCCGAGTCCATGCAGCGCCACTTCGTATAAGGCATCATTTCGAGAATGACAGAGTGGAACGAGAAAGCCCGACCAGAGAGCATCGAATTTTTCGAGAAGGCGATATCTGGGCACAACCTAGTTAAGAGCTTTACGCAGGTTGACGTTCAAAGCTACGAGATCGAGCGGCTTCGCGAGCTTCCAACGGTCCGAGTCTGGCTGTGCGACGTGTATCGAGTGTCTGCAGCGGATGTCGCAGAGATCCATGCGGAGGATCCCGAGGTCGATGCCATCGTCACGATCAGCAACTGGAACGACGTCACGGCGGAGGGCAAGGAAGCAGGCGGAGAACTCGGCGTAGGCGTATTCATCTCAAGCACTTGATGGGAGCGCTCAACTATGAGGGCGATCGATTTGTCGATTACCGACCTCCAGAACCTGATCGCAAAGTGGGCGCCAAAGGCCTCGGGGCTCTCTGAGGTACACCTGTTCGGTTCGGCCCTGCGGGTAGCCACGCCCAGGGATCTCGACTTCGTCGTCGTCTACGACAAGCAGGTCGTTCCACCCGCCCAAGCAAGCCGACTGAGGTCAGAACTAAAGGCAGCAGTCGCGACCGTCACAGCACTCCCATGTGACGTGACGCTCTTCACCGAGCAAGAGAATTCTCGTAATCGGTTCGATCCGAGCGAGCAGCTATGGCCGAGAGGCACAACTCCTTAAGCCGAGGAGCAGCAGGGTACGCAGCTATTCCTCGGCTTGCTGCAGCTTCGCCGCTCTAACGTCCCCCGCGGCCGTGAGACCGTCGACAATCCGTCGCCAGGTGTTGGCCAGATCCGGCGGCATCGTCTGCTCAGTCCGCAACCGGCCGAGCCATTCGGCCAGAAACCAGCAGTTATTGGCAATGGCCTCGTAGGCCCCCGCGATCGTCCTCTCCACCCAGACCAGACCGGTGTTCACCTGCCACTCGGGGTCAGCGGTCATTGAGAAGCGCGTGATCGCGTCAACTGACTGCGCCCGCCCTCCAGCCAAAGGCAGCCAGCGCTCAAAGAGATCGGTGATCCCCGCGGGTTCGATCCATCCCTCCTGGGCTCTGCTGATCACCCCGTCAGGGTCTGACTCCGCGATTTCGATCTCCGGAGTCGGAATCAGACGCGCAACGGCTTCATCCGCTGTTCTATCCCCCTGCGTTGGTCGTCCACCCTCCTCCAGCTCTTCCAGAGCAGTGACCGCCAAGCCCCGCCACACCTCGGCGAACCTCGGTCGCAAATCATCTTCGTAGGTGAAGGCGAGGGCGAGGTCACGCAGCAGCTGATTAAGCGCGGTCGGCGTCTGCAGGAACTCGCGTACATAGGCATGCAGCTCACCGTCCTCGCCAGCCAGGGCTTGGGCGATCAGCACACGCGCGACCAGTGCGCGCTGGTGCTCACTGAAGTGGCCGTAGTGTTCCTCCCCCCAGTGCCTGGCTGCACGGCGGTCGGCCGCCTGGAGCACGCCCCGCAGGGACCTGGCCCATTCAGCGACGCAACAGTTACTAAGGCAGGCATCGGAGGTCGCGACCAGCGGGTGCACGAGCCGATTCGAAAGCAGCGAGTCGGTGGGGACCGCAGCCAGGGCCTCGCCGTATGGAGGTTTGAGCGGCGCGATTCCCCGCCGACCGCCTTCCCAGTCGCCCATCCTGCAATCGCGCAGGCCGGATTCGACGATCTCCCAGGCGATCTCGTGGAAGCACGGCCCCGATCCGGAGGCATCGCGACACTCGGCTGACCAAAGGTCCCGATACCCACACACGGCTGCGGCTCTGACCTCGTCGAAGAGACTCTGACCACAGCCGCTCAATGCCTCCTGAAGGCGGGTGGGATCGTTCCCTAGTTGATCGAAGCAGGGCAGGAGGAGAAGCGGCAGCGCGGCCCCCGCTGAGCGATCAGCACCATCTCCGTGGCTCGTCGACTCAAAGCTCATTTGATCGATCCGGGGATTGACCGCCGCCTCGATCAAGACTCCCGCCGCCCAGCTCAGCCCCTCGTCCGGCACCACTATGGCGCCGCGGGCATGCGCCACAATTGCAGCGGCCGCGACCGCGGCAATCGCGTCGGGGGCGAAGAAGTCGCCCATCGCATCAGGGTTCTCAGCCAGGCGGCGGGCGAGCTCGAGGTCGTCGAGCAAGTCGTCGCCGGGGGCGCTGCGGTCCTGTGCTTTCGTGTACTTGAGGTGCAGTCCAAGAACAGTGTTGGTTCTCGAGATCGACTCGAGACTGCTCCGGAGCGCTGACGCCACTTCTTCCGGCGGCTCGAATTCGATCGCGATGCCGCCACCCTCATGTGGCTCGGCCTTGTAGTTGCTGCTGCGCAGACCGGCGGCCCAGCCTTCGACGGCCGCGAGCTCGTCGCCGACATAGCCTTCTTCGCGGGCGTTGCAAACGAGCTTGTCGGCAATCTGCCCAAGCTTCGCGAGCCTCTCCTCATCGCCATTCACGCGCGCCATGATCGTCATCTGCGCCGCCACCTCACGGAAGCTCCAGCGGCGCCGCTCGCGACCAGCGAGTTCCGAATCATCAGCCCCCTGGACGTGCAGGTGCCCCTCACTCACCACCCGCCCGAACTCCAGCTGCCAGACACGGGGGTCTTCAAGGCAGGAGTCGAGCAGCTCGCCCACCCCGTCTAGATGACGGACGAGAAGACCGACGACAAGGCCCGGCATCGCCAGGTTGTTGCAGTCGCGAAGCAGGATTTCCGCGACCTTCTCGAGCGGAAACTTGGCGGTCTCAATCAGGTTGTCGCAAAATCGCTCCAACGCCAACAGAGCACTCATGCAGGGGTATGGCCCAACGGAGGACCCCCGGTACCAGCGCCAGGCGTGCCCGTCTCCGGTGCATTGCCGGCGGCCCACCACCGGCAGCTCGAGCGCCAATCGACCGATCGACTCTGTGTCGGTGGGCAGTTCCGCGTCCAACTCCCCCAGTTGCGCAACACGGACCTTTGCCGCGTGATCAAGCATCCGGTTGATCAGCGCGATCGTCTCCTGAAGTCTGACATTGAGAAGACCGAAGAAGGGTCCGAGGTACCAGCTCGCCATCGGCGAACCCATCCCTCCGAAGGCGTGGTTGCGGACGCCGTCATCCATCACCGAGATGCCGAACTTGTCGCGAGGCTCCTCCACGTAATAGGCCTCGGTTAGCTCGAGCAGCAGGGCGGGCTGATTGGCGCCCATCGCCAGCGAGGCACCCACCGACTCCACCAGATGCCGCAAGTGGCCAGGCGCATTCACTGCGACGGTGGTAAGGAAATCGCTGGCACGCTGGTCAAGGTCAGGCCCCAGAGTGCCGAGAGCCTCTAGCGCGAAATCGTCATAGGACGGTGGTTCGGAGTCAAGGATTCGATCCCGCACTCGCTGACGCAGCAGATCGGGCGGGGCACCGACTCTGATCAATCCGCGCAGCCAATAGAGGGTGACCTCCCGTATCTCCTTGCCGGTCTCGGAATAGCGCTCGTCTTGTCCGAAATCCTGCGATCCGCAGTAGGCGAGTTCCACCACGGAAGCGAGCACCCGAGGCTCACCGAAGCCGTGGGTGCTGTAGCGCTGGGTGACAATCCGCAGGACAGTGGAGAGTCCCTCGGCCTCCCCAAATATCAGGGCGGGCCAGGCGCGCTTGAGCGCTTGTCCCTCATCGCCGAGAGTGAGCAGAGCTTCAAGCGGCACCTCGATCCAACGCCTGCCGAAGTTATCCCCGATCCCGTCAAACTCGGCCTGCAGTTTGAGTCTCGCCGCCTCCGTTTCTTCTCCACCCTGCACAAGGATCGCCTGACAGGCGAGCCGAACCGCGCGCAGCGCCCAGCGCGGCGCCTTGGCGCTTGTGAGCACATCCCAGCCTTCGACAATTAGAACCCTGGCGATCGCGAAGTCCCGGACAAGGTCGCTCGCAAAAGCGTCGCCCGGGCTCCAGGCACTAGTCAGCCCGGCCGGGAGTAGGAGGCCGTCGGAGCGCAGTGAACTCAGCGCATCTAGCGCAATCGCGGGCTTGGGACTGGCCGGCAGCAACTCTCGGCGGGCCAGCTCGATCAGGGCTTGTTCACGAGCGTCCGGCGACGGGCCGCCAGACGGAGTGGCCTCACCGCGCCGAACAAGCTGGGCCCAGATAATCGCGAAGACCTGCGCCTCCGAGACCACCCCAGCTGAGAGGTCGGCACCTGGACCGGCGCGAAGCAGCAGGTCCACCAAGCCCGGCCGGCTCAGCAGCCAGTCCGAGCGGTCATCCTCCCCGAGGCCGGCGAGGGCAGCAAAGGTCGCCGTCAACTGAATCTTCTCCGCCACGGTCAGTCCCGGAATTTCGTGTTCGGTGGGCACCGGAGCACCGTCGGCGGACAGCGCCTCGGCGACAGCACCGCGCCCATCCAGCCGCGTGACCGCAACCACTCCGTATCCAGCGCCCCGAGCCGCACTCACCAGTTCGGAGAGCAGGCCTGTGCGCCCCTCAAGCGCCGCCTCGGCGCCATCGACAACAACCAGCCGGCCGGGTCCGCTTGCCGCCGCGGCGAGAACCTGATCAAGGGCACCGCCGAGAAGCCTCTCAAGCTCCAGGGTGGTGGGTGGTAGATCTCGCAGACTCAGCACCGTGACCACAGGTCCATCCGCTGCCAACTCCTCCGCCACGCGCAGCGTCAGCGCCGACTTTCCGACGTCGGGCTCTCCGGTGACAAGGAGCGCCGACCCCGACGACACCGATGTCCTCATCGCCTCCTGCAAAGAGTCGCGCGCTTCGCTCCGCTCAAGCTCCAGCTCACCTTCACCACTGGAGAGTCGATATCCCGTCCTCGCGACCAGGCGCTTCGCGAGGCTGTCGAGAACCCTCCATGCCTCCGCGTACTGAGGAGACCCGGCGAGTGGGACACCGGCGAGGTCTCGCCGCAGCACCGCGATGTCCACCTCAGAGGCGCTTGGCGCGTAACCGCCGGCGAGGTCCGCCAATTTGGCGAAGAGGGCGTCTGCCGCCGCCGCGGTTTGCTCCCGGGTCACCGGCTGCAGTCGCCTTACCGCGTTGGTGCGATCGGTCTGGTCTGCACCCTCCACGCGGCAGCTCATCACCCTCAATGCGGTCAGCATTCGCCACGTCGCCTCCTCAACACCCAGCGAACCCTTGCGACCGAGATCGTCTAGCGCCAGCCCCACAAGCCCATCGAGGTGAGCCAGGCGGTCGCGGACCGCCTGGTTGGTCCGTCCCTTGCGCTGAACTTCCCTGCGGAAGGAAGCGGAATCGAGATTTGCGCGGGCGATCTCCGTCAGCTCTTCGACCTGCCTGATCGCCGCTGTCGAGGCGGCCACCACGAGCCCGAGTCTCCATACCCCCTCCCTCAGCTCGGCCCAGTAATCGAGCGTGACCTCGAGATAGGAGGCGAGCAGGGCAACTGAGCTTTTCTCGCTCTTGGTCAGCTTCGGCGAGCGGCGAATCCCGATGGAGAGCTTCCGGTCGTCTCCGTCAGGGGTCCGCGCGTGGATGAGTAGGTCATCCACTGGGCTGGTCGGGCTCGCTTGGAACCTGATCGATGTGGGAGTCGCGTCGTCGCCCAGCAGGGGCATCGACTCGCCCGCCAAGAGGCTCGACAACAATACGGCCGCAATCCGATGCTCGAGCACTACTCCACCGCCGCCGGTCGAGTAGGGCGCCCCTGACTGACGCTGAGGTTCATCCATGGTGGTCAAGACGGGCTGGGTGCTATCCGACTCTTGCTTCCCGCGCCTCGTCGACGGCGTCCTCAACCATCTTGTCCCACGTCCTTACTGCCTCCGGCACCACTGCTTCGAGGGCGTCGAGGCTTTCATCCAGCTCACGGTAGGTCGACAAAAGCTCGGCCATCGAGCTGATTTCGGCGATTCGCTCGGCAAAATCGTTGACCTTGTCGACCGTGCGCAAAGTGGCTCGGGGTTGGAATTCCTTCTGTAGCTCGACCACCCGTTCGTTGCGTTCATTGTTAGCGCGGGCCATGTCCACCTCTACCTCGCGCGGAAAGCGGTGATGCTCGTCGGCCTCGTCACGCCGCAGCCAGTGGTCGGACCTCTGGCTTAGCTCGATCAGCTTCGGGTCAGCTCCGTGGCGGTCCCAAAACTCGTGATTCGCGAAAACGAAGTTGATCCGATGAGGCTCCATTCCCCCTTCGATCAACTCTCTAACCGCACCGCTGGCAACCTCGGCACGCTCGAGCAGATCCCAGGCGAGCGTCGCCGCAACACCCTCGATTGGGAGTCTGAGCCCTTCGGTGATCCGATCCGCCACCCGTCGCGCAGCGTCGGGCAGGTTGATTGCCCTGCGCGACATGTCTCTGTCTTCGGGCCCGACCCCATAGCGAGCGAGCGTCTCCACAAAATGCCCTTCGCGCAAACCAGCGAGCGTCCAGTTCGGCGTGACCGCCGGCCAGAGCTTGCTGATTGCGTCGAGTTGCAAGGTCACGAGCAGCAGCAGTACGCCCTCCTTGTGGCGGTCGCGGTGGTAGACCGCGTTGCGATGCGCGTGGGCGAGCCCCAATGCCGCGTGTTGATCGACGTCGATTATCGGAGGAACCCCTTCGCCGAGATCTCCGATTCCGGCCGAGAGATCGAGCTTGGCCGGGAAGCTCCGCTCGAGCACAGCCCGCTCCTTTGTTAGGAAGACCCGCTGCCTGGAAGGTCCTCTGGCTTCACCTCGAGCAAAGCAGGTTCGCACGTGTCTGAGTAGCAACGTCTCCGCCAGATAGTCCAACATAATCAGCGCCCCGCGGGTCTGCGAGAGGCGGTTAGCCTTGAGGGCGATCTGGATGTCCTCAAGGCTCTCGATCACAAGAACCAATTGGGCAGCGTCATCATGCTCGTAGCTACTAACGAGTTTGGAAATATTCTCGTGAGACACGGCCTCAAGCTATAGAAGACCGCCGCCCGGTCCGTCGAACCATGGCTCAGCTCAGCGTCGTCGCGGTCACGTCTATTTGAATCCGACATTCGCTTGTCATCGGCGGAAGTGCACTCGAGATACTGGCGACGATCTCGATGGTCATCGGCGCTTAGACGAACGGTCATAACTCCCGCCGCGCCTGCCTTCGCGTTCTCACCAAGTGAAAGGCGGTCTAGCGCCACTCCATGGCTAGTCGAGCAGACGCCGAAGGTCCTCGGCGCTGAGGTCGGCATCGCGCAAGATGCCGGCAAGGGTGCCGCGACGGAGTTCTCGGTGCAGGGGCACGACGAGCGCATGCCGGCGCCCGTCCTTCTTCAAGCGGACATGGCTGCCGCGTTGACGGACGACTTCCCAGCCCTCCTTGCGAAGCGCCTTGATCAGGCGCTCGCCGGAGACGACCGGTTGGCGTGGGCTCACGCCGGCAGGGGAATCGAGCGGCGGATCACACCGCTATCGAGCGGCTCACCGTCTTCGCGCAGGCCCTCGACGTAGAGGGCGACCGCCTCGCTGGCGTTCGACATCGCGTCGTCGATGTCGTCGCCCTGGGTGTGAAGACCGGGAAGATCGGGCGCATAGACGTGGTAGCCGCCCTCGTCCTGGGGCTCGAAAACTAGCTCGATCTCTTGGGTGCCATCTGCCATACCGCTCCACTCAAGCTTACGGCAGACCGGAGCGTTCGACGTGGCGCGGCGATGTCGCCGATGCCTCAGGGGAATGTCGGGGGAATGAAAAGGCCTGCGACCGGTTGATTCTGTGCCTAGAGCGCGCGGATCGCGGCCAAGTCCCACCAAATGAAACCGGGGGACTTAGCTGGCGCCTACCGGCTATTTTTGGCTCTACAAGCGGGCTTCGAGCGGGGCAGCCAGGACTCGAACCTGGAATCGCCGGTTTTGGAGACCGGTGCCTTAGCCAGTTGGGCCACTGCCCCAGAGGAGCCATGCTAGCCGGGCCGGAGTGCGCCTTGCGCCCCGGCGGCCTGGCTGGAAATCATGATGCGGGCGGAGGGACTTGAACCCCCAAGCTCTTTCGAGCACTGGCACCTAAAGCCAGCGTGTTTGCCAATTTCACCACGCCCGCGCAGCCGCTCCAACTTACGCCTTAACGCGCGACCAATGCCGCAGCGTCGCTCTTAGATTCTATGATCGTTGACGTGGCGGTTGGAGAGGTCAGGCCTGGCTACGAACTGTGGCGGCCAAATCGGGAGAAAGCCGGGTCGGTTACGACCAAGTTCGTGCTGGTCTTGTTGCTCGCGGCGACCTCGGCGCTCGCCTTCCTGATCACGATCACCGGCTTCTCGCTGCTGACCGGCGGTGGTGGCATGGGGATCGTCTGCTTGATCTACGCCGCGCTCTACGCCTTCTTCGCCTTCCTCGTCTTGCGCTGGAACCGCGGCATCTTGCCGGTCGCCGCGGCACTCTCGATGATCCTGGCGATCTTCTGCGCAACCGGAGCCGACAGCTGGTTCGCCCGCGACAAGACGGGCTTCGACGAGGGCCTGCTCCCCTCGCCGCTGATCGGGCTGCTGGTCGTGATCCTCGCGATCCTCCAGCTGATCCTGATCGCGGTCGCGCTCTACGCCTTCAACCAGAACTGGCACGTCGAGGAGGAGCGCCCGATCGGCTACGGCGAGGACTACGGCGCCGGTGCCTCCCCCGACGACAGCGCCCCGCCGCTGCCGGCCTGACCGGCCCAGCCGCCTCGTCGAGTTAGTACCGGAGGTGGGACTCGAACCCACAAGCCCGTAAGGGCAATCGATTTTGAGCCGATCGCGTATACCAATTCCGCCACTCCGGCGCGGGACAAACGATAGAGCGGTCAGCCACGATAGGGGCATTGGCCCACAAGTGCCGATCGGTCGGCTCGCGCCTGAATAGACTCATCGGCGGCATGCGCATCCACCACCTCAACTGCGGCACGCTCTGCCCTCGCGGGGCACGGCTGATCAACGGCAAGGGCGGCCTGCTCGAGCACGGCAAGAGCATCTGCCATTGCCTGCTGATCGAGGGCGACGACGGCTTGGTTCTGCTCGACACCGGCTTCGGCGCCGAGGACGTGCGCAACCCGAAACAGCTCGGGCCCGTCTTCGCGCTGATGAACCCGCAGACCACGATTGAGGAAACCGCGCTGGAGCAGGTCAAGAGCCTCGGTTTCGAGCCGGCCGACGTGCGCCAGATCGTCACCACCCACCTCGACCCCGACCACTCCGGCGGCCTGCCCGATTTTCCGCAGGCAGAGGTGCATATCTTCGGACGCGAGCTCGACGCCGCCCTCGACCCGAGCCTGCGCGACCGTCCCCGCTACCTCGGCGTTCACTGGAAGCACAAGCCGCGCTGGGTCCGGCACGACGCTGAAGGCGATGACTGGTTCGGCTTCGAGGGCGTAAAGATCCTTCCCGACCTCGGCACCGAGGTGCTGATGGTTCCTCTGATCGGCCACACGCTCGGCCACACCGGGATCGCGATCAAGCGCGACGATCACTGGCTGCTGCACTGCGGCGACGCCTACTTCCACCACAACGAGATCGCCACACCGCCCAGCTGCCCGCCGGGACTGCGCTTCTTTCAGAATCTCAACAACGCCGATCGCAAGCAGCGCCTGGCGAACCAGGAGCGGCTGCGCGAGCTGGCCGCGCGACACGGCGACGAGGTGCAGCTGATCTGCTCGCACGATCCTGACGAGCTCGATCACGCGCAGGCAAGCTCGGCCGACGCCGCGACGGCGTGAGTGCCCCGGCCCCCGAGAAGCTCTGGGAGCCACCCGCCGAGCTGATCGAGCGGTCGCGCCTGGTCGAATACATGCGCTGGCTCGAGGCCGAGCGCGGGCTCAGCTTCGCCGGCTACGACGAGCTCTGGCGCTGGTCGGTCGATGACCTCGAGGCCTTCTGGTCCTCGATCTGGGATTTCTTCGATGTCCAGGCCGACGGCGAGTACGAGCAAGCGCTGGCCAGCCGCGCGATGCCGGGGGCCGAGTGGTTCGCCGGCACCAGCCTCAACTACGCCGAGCACGTCTTCGCCGGCAAGGACGAGAGCGAGACGGCGATCCTGCACGCCTCCGAGCTGCGCGAGCTCGACGAGCTGAGCTGGAGCGAGCTGCGCGCCCAGGTCGCCGCCACCGCCACCGGGCTGCGCGCGCTCGGGGTCGAGCGCGGCGACCGCGTCGTCGCCTACCTGCCGAACATCCCGGAGGCAATCGTCGCCTTCCTCGCCAGCGCCAGCATCGGCGCGATCTGGTCGAGCTGCTCGCCCGACTTCGGCCCGGCCAGCGTGATCGACCGCTTCGCCCAGATCGAGCCCAGGGTCCTCTTCGCCGTCGACGGTTACCGCTACGGCGGCAAGGACTTCGACCGCCGCGAGACCCTCGCCCAGCTGCAGGCCGCGATGCCGAGCCTGGTGAGCACGGTCGTCCTCCCCTACCTCGACCCCGACCCGGACCTCTCCACCCTGAGCGACGCGGTCCGCTGGGAAGACCTGCTTGCCTCCGGCGAGGGGACCGAGCTGAGCTTCGAGCGCGTCCCCTTCGACCATCCGCTCTGGGTCCTCTACTCATCGGGCACCACCGGTCTGCCGAAGGCGATCGTGCAGGGACAGGGCGGCATCCTGCTCGAGCACCTGAAGAAGCTCCACCTCCACGTCGACGCCCATCCCGGCGACCGCCTCTTCTGGTTCACCACGACCGGCTGGATGATGTGGAACTTCCTTGTCTCGGGACTGCTGACCCGCGCCGCGATCGTGCTCTATGACGGCAGCCCCGGTTATCCCGACATGGGCGTGCTCTGGGACCTCGCCGAGCGCGCCGGGGTGACAATGTTCGGCACCAGCGCCTCCTATATCGCCGCCTGCATGAAGGACGGCGTTGAGCCCGGCGCCGGCCGCGACCTCAGTCCTCTCAAGGCGGTCGGCTCGACCGGCTCGCCCCTCTCCCCCGAGGGCTTCGACTGGATCTACCAGCATCTCGGCGCCGAGACCTGGCTCTTCTCGACCAGCGGCGGCACCGACCTCTGCACCGCCTTCGTCGGCGGTGTCGCCCTGCTCCCCGTCTATCGCGGCGAGCTGCAGGGGCGGGCGCTCGGCGCCGCGGTCGAGGCGTGGGACGAGCAGGGCAAATCGGTGATCGATGAGGTCGGCGAGCTGGTCGTCACCGAGCCGATGCCCTCGATGCCGGTTCGCTTCTGGGGCGACCCCGACGGCAGCCGCTACCGCGCCAGCTACTTCGAGCACTACCCGGGCGTCTGGCGCCACGGCGACTGGATCGAAATCACCTCACGCGGCACGGCCGTGATTTACGGCCGCTCGGACTCGACGATCAACCGCTCCGGGATCCGCATGGGGACCAGCGAGATCTACCGCGCCGTGCTCGGACTCGACCAGATCGTCGACGCACTCGTCGTCGACATCCCCCGTCCCGGCACCGAGGGCTGGATGCCGCTCTTCGTCGTCCTGCGCGAGGGGGCTGAGCTCGACGACGAGCTGCGCACGGAGATCGCCCGCCGCGTGCGCAGCCAGTGCTCGCCGCGCCACGTCCCCGACGAGGTCTTCCCGATTACCGCGGTGCCCCGAACTTTGAGCGGCAAGGTGCTTGAGGTGCCGGTGAAGCGGATTCTGATGGGAACGCCGCCGGAACAGGCCGCCAGCCGCGACTCGCTGGCGAACCCGGCCGCGCTGGATTACTTCAGCGAGATGGCCGCCCGCCTGCCTAGCTGAGCCGGCCGGCGCGAGCGGGCCGCGGCGGCGAATCGCATCGACGCCAGCACCGCAAAGCCCCAGCTGCCAGCGACGAGAATCGCGCCGGCGACATCGCTTGGGTAGTGCCAGTAGAGGGCAAGCACCGACCAGCCCATCGCGACGACGAAGCAGGTGCCGATAGCCGCGACGGCGGGAAGCAGCCTCGCCGGCACGACGAAGGCAAAGGCGATGGCGATCGATGCCACGGCTGTCACGTGGCCACTCGGGAAGCCATCCCAGCTGACGTTCTCCGCGCCGAGAAGCTCGCGGGCTCGCGGGTGGGAAAGGGCAACCTTGAGCGCCTGGGTCGTCAGGTTGGCGCCCGCGACGACCACCAGCGCGGCGGCGGCATTTCGTGGCCACCGCCGTGCCCAGCCGATCCCGCAGGCAAGAGCGGTCATCACCAGCAGCGTTGACAGGTCTCCGAAAAAGGTCAGGAAGGACGCGAGTGACTCGCGGCCTGAGCCCCGTTCGACCACGAGTCTGGTCAAAACACTGGCGTCGACACGCTGTGCGAAGGCCACGTCGTAGGCAAGCAGCGCTACGACGACCACCCCCGTCGTACAAGCGAGCCACCCGGCCAGCGGGCCTTTTACGCTCCGCGCCATAGGCAAAACGGTAGCGAGAAGCCTTAAGGCGTCCTCAAGCGGGGGTGATCGGATTGCGGCGCTCGGCGAAGGACCGGTTCTTGCTCGCCGCCATCGCAAAGCGCTTGATCAGGTCGTCACGAAGGTCGCCAGGATTGACAACCGCGTCGACGACCAGCTCAGAGGCGAGGTGGAGGAGGTCGATGTCCTCGGCGTATTCCTCACGCTTCTGCGCCACAAACGTCTCGCGCTCGGCCTCATCCTCGATCGCCTGGATCTGGTTGTAGAAGACTGCGTTGATCGCCGCCTGCGGGCCCATCACCGCGATCGAGGCGCTGGGCAGGGCGATGCAGCAATCGGGCTCGAAAGCCGGCCCCGCCATCGCGTAGAGGCCGGCGCCGTAGGCCTTGCGCACGACGACCGAAATCTTCGGCACGGTCGCTTCGGAGACGGCGCTGATCATCTTCGCGCCATGGCGGATGATGCCCTGGCGCTCGACCCCGGTGCCGATCATGAAGCCGGGCACGTCAGCGAGGAAGAGCAGCGGCAGGTTGAAGGCGTTGCAGGTCTGGATGAAGCGCGCCGCCTTGTCGGCCGAGTCGACGAAGAGGACTCCACCGGTGTACTTGGGCTGGTTGGCGACAACGCCAATCGCGCGGCCGTCGAGGCGGGCGTAGCCAACGATCAGCTCCTTCGCCCAGCGTTTGTGCACCGGCAGGAAGCTGCCGGCGTCGAGCAGCGAGTCGAGCAGCAACTGCATGTCGAAGGGCTGATTCTCGTCGGCAGGGATGATCTCGGCGATTGGCGTCTGCGAGGCCGGCTCGGCGGGGGGTGCCAGCGGTGGTTGCTCGCGCCAGTTGGCCGGCATAAAGGAGAGGTAGCGCTTGGCGAGGTCGATCGCCTCCTCGTCGCTCTTGACCAGGAAGTGGCCGCAGCCGGAGACGCCGGTGTGCATCTTGGCCCCGCCCATCTCCTCCAGGGTCACCGTTTCGCCGATCACCATCTCCGCCATCCGCGGCGAGCCGAGGTACATCGAGGCGTTGCCGTCGCGCATGATCACGACGTCGCAGAAGGCCGGGATGTAGGCGCCTCCGGCGGCGCTGGGGCCGAAGAGGAGGCAGACCTGCGGCACCTGGCCCGAGAGCCGCACCTCGTTGTGGAAGATCCGCCCGGCGCCGCGGCGGCCCGGGAACATCTGCACCTGGTCGGTGATCCGCGCCCCAGCCGAGTCAACCAAGTAGACCATCGGTAGCTGCAGGCTCAAGGCCCGTTCCTGGATGCGGAGGATCTTCTCGACCGTCTTCGGCCCCCACGACCCCGCCTTAACGGTGGGGTCGTTGGCCATCAGGGCAACCCGGCGGCCGTCGATCGTTGCGAGACCGGTGACGACGCCGTCGGCGCCGAGCCCCTCCACCTCCCAGTTGGCCAGCGCCGCCTCCTCGGTGAAAGAGCCGGCGTCAACGAGGCGCTCAACCCGCTCGCGCACGGGCAGCTTGCCCTGCTCAGCGGTCTTCTCATGATGTCGCTGCGGGCCTCCGCCAAGAGCAGCCTCCAGCGCTTGCGCGAACTCGCTCACGGCTGGAGCCTATCCGTGGCGCGCACGAGGAGACCGCTTCCGACATTGACCACACTGGAGTGGGGTCAATGTCGGAAGCGCCGTGTCAGGCGCCGCGATGCCAGTCCACCGGGCCGGCGCGCAGCACGTGCGAGCCGAGCGGCCGACCGAGCGCCTGCTGCGCCTCGCGCGAGGCCTCGACCAGGGCCGGCAGGTCAATCCCGGTCTCGATCCCCATCTCGTGCAGCATCGAGACCAGGTCCTCGCTGGCGATGTTGCCGGTGGCGCCTGGTGGCACCGGGCAGCCGCCGAGCTCGCCAAAGCTCGACTCGAACGAGTCGACACCCTGCTCCAGTGCGGCCAGCACATTGGCCAGCCCCTGACCGCGGGTGTTGTGGAAGTGGGCGGTCAGCTCGACCCCGCCGAGCCGCTCGCGTGCGGCGGCAAAGAACTCGCCGACCTGGCGCGGGTTGGCCATCCCGGTCGTATCGCCGAAGCCAATCTCGGCGCAGCCCTCGGCCGCGAGCCGCTCGGCGATCTCGAAGACGCGATCCTGCGGCACCTCGCCCTCGTAGGGGCAGCCGAAGGAGGTGGAGATCACACCCTCGCAGCGTAGCCCGGCCTCGCGGGCGCTCACCAGCGTCCGCTCCAGGCCTTCGAGCGACTCCTCGATCGAGCGGTTGACGTTCTTACGATTGTGAGTCTCGGAGGCGGAGACGAAGACGTTGACCTCGTCGAAGCGCTCGCGCAGCGCCAGCGCTCGCTCCAGGCCCCGCTCATTCGGGATCAGGATCGAGAAGGCGACCCCCTCGCGACGTTGCACCCCGGCCAGTACCTGCTCGGCGTCGGAGAGCTGCGGGATCACTGCGGGACGCACGAACGAGGTCACCTCGATCCGCCGCAGCCCCGTTGCCGAGAGCATGTCGACCAAGCGGATCTTCTCCGCGGTCGGGATCGTCTCCGGCTCGTTCTGAAAGCCGTCGCGCGGCCCTACCTCGCGGATGCGGACGTTACTCGGCAGCGTGCCCATTGGATCGAGGCTACGCGGTAGGCGGGCCGGCCTGGCCGACCAGGCGCCGCTCGTGGGTGCCGACGCCGATCGTGCGCTCGCCTTCGGTCACCTCGACGTCGAAGCGGAGCTTGCGTCCGTCAATGACCTCGCGGAGGGTGGCGCGCGTGCGGCAGATCGCCCCCTCCGCCGCAGCCGCGACGTGCTTGACGCAGACCTCGAAGCCGACCGTCGCCTGCCCCTCGGGCAAGTGCTCGTAGACCAACATCTGGGAGCTGCCCTCCATCATCCCGATCATCCCCGGTGTCGAGAGCACGCCGGTGCCGATCGTGCCACCGACATCGGTGACCAGCGGCGGCGCCACCGTGAACTCGTCGCTGCGCTCGATCCCGGGAACCAGCTCCTGCGCCGGCTCGCTCATCAGACCATCCCGAGGCCGCCGCTTACGCCCAGGGTCTCGCCGGTGACGTAAGTGGCATCGTCGGAGACCAGGAAGGCGGCTGCAGCAGCGACCTCGTCGGGCTGGCCGAGGCGGCCCATTTGGGTCGAGGACTTCATCGTCTCGATCACTTTCTCGCCGATCTCGCCGAACTCCTTGGCGCCCATCAGCAGCGGCGTCTCGATCGGGCCCGGGGCGATCGCGTTGGCAATGATTCCGTAGCGGGCGTTCTCGCGGGCAATCGCCTTGGTGAAGCCGACGATGCCGGCCTTGGCGGCGGAGTAGACGGCTGAGCCCTTGGAGCCGACCCGTCCCGCCTCCGAGGAGATGCTGAGGATGCGGCCGTATTTGGCCTGCTGCATGCTCGGCAACGCCGCGTGAGTGCAGTTGAGCACGCCAATCAGGTTGATCGCGATCACCTTCTGCCACTGCTCGGGGGTGGTGCAGGTGAAGAAGCCGAACTCGTCGGTGCCGGCGTTGTTGACGAGGATGTCGAGCGTGCCGGTCGCCTCGACGGCGGCGTTGGCGGACCCGAGGTCGGTCACATCGAGCTCGATCGCGTGGCCGTTGACCTCGCCGGCGACGCGCTGCGCGCCCTCCGTATCAATGTCGCCGACCCAGACCTCGGCGCCCTCGGCGGCAAGGCGCGCGGCGATCGCGGCGCCGATCCCACTCGCGGCACCGGTCACTAGCGCCTTTCGTCCCTCGAGTCGCATCGGGCATGAGCATAAGGGCCGAGGCCCTAGGAGGGATTGGCAAAACCCTCGCGCACGCCAGGCGGCGGCGGACGCTGCGCGGCGCGGAGTCCTCAGTCGGCCGAATAGCGCTGCTCATGAGTATCCGGTTCGCTCAGGTGGGGTCGCCCCGAGGCCGAGACCGACCCGCTCGAAGCGGCCGGTCAGGCAGCCCATCCGACATTCACCCCACCCTGGTGTGGTCAAAGTCGGATGGGCTGC